>Ga0190316_1000258_pt1 | contig 15050 bp, 13 predicted proteins | sample 48701112_MG_FD_161663 | JGI IMG/M metagenome (GOLD analysis project Ga0190316, IMG submission 161663) | Hydrothermal vent sediment bacterial communities from Southern Trench, Guaymas Basin, Mexico - 4870-11-1-2_MG | ecosystem: Environmental > Aquatic > Marine > Hydrothermal vents > Sediment ... | reverse complement strand
TAGAACTAAAGAACAGGTTTATCTTTGCCCCTGTAAAGACTGGGTTCAGTGATGGAAGTGGTAAAGTAACGGCAAAGCATATATCCTTTTATACTGCAAGAGCTCAATATATGGGAGCCATCACGCCAGAACCATTTTACATGGACAAAACACTCAGAGAGATCCCTACACAGATGGGGATTGACAGCGATGACAAGATAGATGGTCTAAAGATGCTTGTAGATGCCATCCACGATTCAGGGACAAAGGTTATTGCGCACTTGAGCCACCCGGGTAGAATGGTCAATCCCGCCATAGATGGAAACATTTACATTTCTTCAACGGACAGACCTTGCGAAAACGGGGGAGCAATACCCAAAAGAATGGATAGGGATGACATGGACAAAGTTGTAGAGATGTTTGTAAATAGTGCCTTAAGGGCAAAAAAGACGGGATTCGACCTTATAGAACTGCAGTTCGGCCATGGTTACCTGCTATCCCAGTTTATTTCTCCAGCTGTTAATGACAGAGAGGATGAATATGGCGGTGATTTTTATAACAGGATAAGGTTTCCTCTGGAGGTATTGCAGGCTGTTAGAAATACTGTGGCTATACCGCTTATTGCTAGGATTAGTGCAGATGAAATGATACCAGACGGTATAAAGTTACTCGAGATGATAAAATTTAGTAAAATACTCGAGGACAACGGCATTAATGCCATTCATGTATCCGCCGGCACCATATGTTCAACGCCCCCATGGTTCTTCCAGCATATGTTCGTACCCAAGGGGAAAACCTGGGACATGGCCAAAGAAATAAAGGAGCAAATAGATATACCAGTAATTTTCGTAGGAAAGATAAACTCATTTACTGATATCGAAAGGGTACAAAATGAATACTCAGCAGATTACATAGCAATTGGTAGACCCCTCGTGGCTGATCCCGAGTTTGTGGGGAAATATCTGGGTGAAGTGTCTGGCAGGGAGAGGCCATGCCTTGCCTGTAGCGATGGATGCCTTGGTGGAGTAAGATCAGGCAAGGGTATTGGCTGCGTTGTAAATCCACTTGTGGGAAATGACTCCTTCAGACTTGAGAAGGCCAAGGAATCCAGACATTATGCAGTGGTCGGAGGTGGACTGGCAGGCATGGAAACAGCCCTTATCCTCAAGAGGCGAGGCCATAGTGTGACCATCTATGAGGCCAACAAGCTTGGGGGGCAGTTCAATCTGGCCTATTTACCTCCAGGCAAGGAGAACCTTAAAAGGGTGGTAGACTACTATGTATCAGAGATCAAGGATAATTCCATCGATGTAATATACAAAGAAGTGTATGAAGAAGACCTACTAAAGACCGGCTATGATGGCGTTGTGATTGCGACAGGATCAAGACCTGTCGTACCAAGGATAGAGGGTCTCAAGGAATTCTATTGGGCCGAGGTCATGGAAGATGAAAACTTGTTTGAAAACAAAAAGGCACTTATTATAGGGGGCGGCCTTATCGGTGTCGAGGTGGCGCATAAGCTGTTGAAGAAAAACAACGAAGTAATAATAGTAGAGATGTTTGGTGACATAGCTAGAGGAATGGAGATGATAGAGAGGACACTAACACTGAAGGCATTTAAGGAAAAAGGCGTGTCCATATATCTAAACACACGCGTAACAAAAGTTGAAGGAAAGAGAGTATATACAGAGGGAGACACAAATACTGTAATTGATAACGTCGATCACGTAATCATGGCCGCCGGCATGAAAAGTTATAATCTGCTGGAAGAAAAGCTGAAGGGTAAAATACCCATATATGTCGTGGGAGATGCAAAAAAGGTAGGTAAGGCCCAGGATGCTATAAAGCATGCCTTTGATACAGCGAAAGGGCTATAGGCTTATCCTTTCTTTATCCCCCTTGCCTTCCTAAGACGATGGAATCTCACTAGCTTAGAATATGCCCCAAGGGCCCTCTCGGGTGTAGAGTATACGGGTATGCCACCAGTGTAAAGTGGCTCCAAAAGGCCTTCATCCTGGATGAAACCTGGATAGGATACGGCAATAATAGCCTTTCCAGATACCTTCCTGATTCTTACCAGACCATCTATATACTGGGCTGTGAGCTCATCTGTTGCACCCCCGCCCACAATGATAATGGCATCCACACCTTTGTCCCTCGCAAGTGCATCCAGGGTATCAAGATAAAGTCCTAAATCAAAGGAAGCACTCATGCCCACGTCAATAGGATTCTTTATGCTTGTACCTGTTGGAGGAAGGATTGCCTTGAGTTCCTGTATGGTATTATCTGTCAGGTAGGCCATGGAGAGATCATTGAGTTCAGCTGCATCAGCGGCAGACACGGCAGGACCACCAGGACCTGATACAATGACGACCCGACCTTCACCCTTGAGGGGAAGATGATAGAACGCCATTACCGTGTCCATCAATTCCTCTATATCTTTTACCTCTGTTATCCCGTATTGATGAAATATACCCTTCCATAGATGACCAGAACCAGACAAAGAGCCTGTATGTGAACTGGCCGCCCTCATGCCTGAACTTGTCTTGCCCACCTTCCACATGATAAAGGGCTTTTTCAATGCGTTTTCTCTCATGACCCTTACAAGACCTTCACCGTCTTTAACTCCCTCGCAGTAGGAACATATGATCTGGGTATCGTCATCCGTGTAAAGCCTGTCCACGAGCTCGTACAGGTCCACATCACAGCTGTTACCGTAACTTACCGCATGACTGAAGTAAAGCATATGTGAGCCACACATATGTACAAACAGGTGTATTAAAGACCCGCTCTGGCTGAGGAATCCCACCTTCCCTGGTACACGCGGAAGCCCAGGAAAAGACGCAATCTTGGAGTCAGGCGAGTATATGCCCATGCAATTTGGACCAATGATACGGAAGCCACCAGCCCTGGCTATTTTTTGCATCCGTGCTTCTTCTTGTCTCCCTCTATCACCACCCAGTTCTGAGAAACCAGAGGTATACAGCACCACGGCCTTCACCTTCTTTCTTGCGCACCCTTTCAGGGCGTCCATAACCGTCTCCTTAGGAGACATTATGATTGCCATGTCCACCTCGCCAGGCACATCATCAAGACTCCTGAAGGCCTTGAGCCCATCAATTTCTTTTGCAGTGGGATGAATAGGGTATACAGGGCCGTCAAAGCCTTGATCCATTAGGCCCAGCAAGAACACCTTGCCTGCCTTCAAGCCCCTGGGTAGGCCTACAAGGGCAATGGATCTAGGCTTAAAGAATACATCAAGATCACTTTTCCCCATGCATCTATCTCCTTGTCGTATAGGCTATAGTCTAAGCCAGGCCATTTTTTTATACCCACAGAAAGCGCTTATCTATGTCTACATTGTAACTTGCATCTTTTTCACATGCCAAGCAAATGATAGCTGCTACCTTGGCTTAGTATAGTTAGGTTCTCTTCACCCCCAGACCTATAAGCCACTGGAATCCAACTGGAAAGAGTCTCTTAAGAAAGTCGTATATGTATGCATCAGGTCCCACCATAATACGGGACTTATTTTTCTTTATACCGGAAATGATTATACTGGCTGCTTTTTCTGGAGATGTCCATGCAATGGACCTATCAAAGTTTTTGATGGCTCTTTCGTGATCCATGCTAGAGTCAGCAACCTTGTAAAACCTTGTGTTCTTTAATATATTGGTTTTTATGCCACCAGGATGAACGCATGATACGCGTACAGACGTATGTTTAAGCTCCTGTGCCAGTGTCTCTGTAAATCCCCTTACTGCGTACTTGGTGGTGCAGTAAGCACCTGCATTCGGGACCGTAAATATGCCGAATAAACTAGAGAGGTTCACTATCTGTGCATCAGGCCTTTGCTTTAAGTACGGTAAAAAGGCCTTTGTACCGTAGATCACTCCCCAAAGGTTAATGTTCACTATCCACTCGAGATCATCGTAGGTTATGTCTTCAATCGTTTCTGCCACTCCAACACCTGCATTGTTAACAATCATGTCAACCCTACCGTGCTTACTAACCACATCATCAGCCCATTTATAGACCTGGTCTCGGTCTGCTACGTCGACCACATGCGCGGTTACCTTTATGCCGCTGCCATCTATCATAGCGGCAGTCTGGTCAAGGCCATCTTCGTCAATGTCAGCCATTGCAACGGAACAACCTTCTTTAGCCAGTTTTACGGCAAGCATACGGCCGATACCTGATGCAGCCCCTGTGATTGCGGCGGCCTTGCCACCTAGATCCTCCATGACCTCTCCTCATTATTAAATTCCACGTTCAGAAGGCAGATGCCTTTAGTTTAAAAACACGCGGCATGTATATATCCGTGTATCTGGAAATTTCCGTTTTGGCTTTTATATACCATACGTGTATTGTAAATGAATTCTAATATTATAATGTCTAAGTCTATATGTTTCAATCATATAATGATGGAGGTCGAAGATGAAAAAGGTACTTGTTACTGGTGCAGCCGGATTTATAGGCTCACACGTAGTGGAGGGATTGTTAAAGGGAAATGTCGAGGTAAGGGCACTTGTAAGACCAGGCGAAGACGTAAGGAATATTATAGTGGGACTGGAATTCATGCCAACAGAAGGTTCACTGGAGAAGGCCGTAAAGTGGTACAGGGAAGAGGTGCATGTGTATTGACTTTATTAATAGAGTTGTTATTATTTATTTTATAGTAGAATAGAATCAACACGAGGCTAATTGCAACTTTATGATATGTTCTGCTAATTTTCTTTTTTGACCAAGCCTTTTGTAGATTCAAGAGGGTACTTTGTACCAGTATAAATTTAAGGAGGGATCATCATGAAAAAAAACAAAGACAGGACTCTCGCAAGGGTATTGAAAAGCATTAATGCCCACTGGTTTAAAGCTGGCTACACAATCATGAAATATACGATTGTGTTTGCTCTTGCTATACTACTGACAGGCCTAAGTGGTACGAGCGCCAGGGCTGGGTCATTGTACTTTGCTGGCCCAGTAAAGGTGATGACCCAGAATCTTTACGTGGGAGCTGATATCTTTGAGGTCATGCAGGCGGATCCAGATGACCCGCTTGGTATACCAAAGGCAGTTGCTGATATTTTCAACAATGCCCTCAACACCAACTTCCCGGAGAGGGCAGATGCCATAGCAGATGAGGTTGCCCACTACAAACCTCACCTGATAGGCCTTCAAGAGGTGTCCATTATACGCACTCAACATCCGGGAGACTTTATGATAGGTAATCCCATACCAGCCACGGACGTGGTATATGATTACCTTGATATACTCTTGAACGCACTCTCAAAGCGTGGCCTACACTACGAGGTAGCCGCAGTAATTCAGGAAGCAGACGTGGAGCTACCAATGCTGGTCGGCTTCGATAGTGAGAGCCCAATCCTTGATGATACAAGGCTCACTGACAGGGATGTTATACTAAGAAGGGCTGATGTGTTAACCTCGAACATATTTACCTATAATTATCAGAACGACATAACCTATGAGGTAGGAGGAACAGCAGTAGAGTTCAAAAGGGGGTTTGCTGCAGTGGATGCAACAGTTAGGGGCACCGCCTATCGCTTCGTGAACACCCACCTTGAGGTTCAGGGGGCTGACATCAGTCCAGAGGTCCCGTACGTTCAGGCACTCCAGGCCCATGAATTAATAGAGGCGCTAAAGTACGAGACCCTCCCTGTTATACTTGTAGGAGATCTCAATTCCTCTCCCAAGGACACAACACCCTTACCTATTCCCGAACCGCCTTATTTCCTTTTGCCACCATACATGCAGATAAGCCTCTCTGGATATGCCGACACATGGCTGAGACGTCTAAACAGCAGAAACAATCCAGGCTATACGTGCTGTCAGGACCCTGACCTCTTGAACGAGGAATCCCATCTCTCGGAACGTATCGACCATGTATTTGTACGGAACAATTTCGGCTTCCTTCCATTTTCAATAGTTGGACCGGTCTTTTCGCACGTTATAGGAAATAAGCCAAGAAACAAAACAGTATCTGGCATGTGGCCATCCGACCATGCAGGTGTTGTTACCAGGCTGAATATACCCATATACAACCCATGAATGCTGGTAAACCATGACCTGTTGTCCAGTCCTGGTCTAATTCAAGAAAAGGGCCCTCTAGCACATGAGGGCCCCCTACATATGTTATATAGTCTCATGACATCCTGGCCATAAATAAGACATGCACAGGGATTTCTACAACAGGACCAAGGATTTAAGTGGTGGAGCCGAAGGGAATCGAACCCTCGACCTCATGAATGCCATTCATGCGCTCTCCCAACTGAGCTACGGCCCCGTGATCATAAATTTTGAGCTACCATATAAGCCGTAGGTAGTCAAGAATCATGATTAATAGGCGTCAGGCGTCAAAAGAAAGATAAGGTTCATAGTCTAGGATGCAAGGTGTAGGGTATATAGATAGAGGGGTATGGCTATAAGGAAACCGGACGCCGGGGTACGGAGGCAGGAGACCGAAGACCGTAAAAGCCGACAAAACAAGTGGATTCACAAAGGACTACGAAAAGATATAGCTTTCTTACCTGGCACCCGTTCGCCTGGCGTCTGATGTTTTTTTACTTGACTTTATTCAGATCTCCCTTACTATTCCTGTATCATCCCTGATGTTACTTCCTTTGATTTAATCTTAATTCCTTAAGGAGGGTTGTTATGTTCAAACGGTCTATCGTGTATTTTTGTTTTCTGTCTCTTGTAATGCTTTTCTGTGGAAGTATTACCATGGCCTCACAGGAGATAGAGGGTTACATCAACATCAATACCGCAACTGCAGAAGAACTTCAGATGTTACCAGGTATAGGTGTATCCACTGCCCAGGGTATCGTGGCTTTTCGCAATGCAAACGGTCCCTTTAAGTCCGTCGACGACCTAATGAAGGTAAAAGGTATCGGAGAAAAGAAGCTTAACGCCATAAAGGCCTATCTCAGGCTTGAGGGTAAGACCACGTTACACATCAAGTAAAGAGCACTTTCCACCTTTGCCTGGTCATCCTGCCAGGCAAAGGTTTTCATGCTTAGGGCTTAAAAGACGAGACCTTCTTCAATTCTGTAAAAAGCCGTTTTTCCTCTGTGGAAAGGTGCCTAGGTACAACTATCTTTATCTCGGCATAAAGATCCCCACGTCCACCAAGGCCCTTGCCCTTAAGACGTAACCTCTGACCAGAGGATACGCCCTGTGGGACCTTTAGCTTAACAGGTCCATCCAGGGTCTCCACTGTGCACGTGGTTCCAAGTGCAGCATCCCACGGGGCAAGTTCTAAGACCGTTACCAGATCGTTACCTTCTATCTTGTATCTTGGATGAGGAAAAACCTTTATCCTCAGGTAAAGGTCTCCATTGCCCCCTGGCCCAGGCTCGCCTTGGCCTGCGAGGCGTATCTTCATGCCATCGTAAGCACCCCTAGGTATCTTCACGTTAAGACGCCTGTTACCATGGCTATTTTCCACAAGTACCTGTTTTGTCGCCCCACTGTGGGCCTCTTCAATGCTAACACCTATCTCGGCCTCAATGTCCCTGCCCCTGGGTGACTGTCTTCTCCCGGCGTATTGACTCCCTTGATGCATGTCCCCAAACAGCGCATCAAAGAAATCAGAGAAGGTGCCATGATGGCTAGCACCACCTGTACCGAACTCAAAACTAAACGTCCTGCCCCTACCAGGCTTCCTTCCAAAACCAAAAGGAAAGCCAAATAGGTCTTCAAAATCAGGGGGCGGCGTAAAGCTTTGACCCTGTTGCCAGTTTGTCCCAAGTGCGTCGTAACGACTCCTCTTCTCGGGATCACCGAGGACCTCGTAGGCCTCACCTATTTCCTTGAAACGTTTCTCTGCCTCGGGATCACCCTTGTTGGCATCAGGATGGTATTTTCTCGCAAGCCTTCTGTATGCCTTTTTTATCTCGTCCTGGCTAGCGTTCCTGCCCACGCCAAGTATCTTGTAATAATCCTTGTATTCCACTTCTCATGCCTCTAATGTTGTTTAATTAAATACTTTCTTAGATAATACTTAGGGTAAGGCCCACCTAAAATCAATACCAGTAAATCCGCTAGCTAAATCCATGGTATAAATTAAGCATAAAGCTTGACTTGCGACTGTGATTACTTATAAAAAAGTTCTGCAATTTATTGTATAGTGATAGTACAGGGAATACCTGGAAAAGGCTTTCCAAGGTTTATTTATCTCCCTTGAGTATTAGGATCAACTAACAATAAAAGACAGAAGAGTGCCAAGGCCATGCATGGATGCAAGACAGGTCAGCAAAAATAAAACTAAGGAGTAAAGATGAGTACCAGTAAAAAAGGAAAGAACAATTCTAGGACATGGTCCATGCTCCTATCACTCAGGTTAAATATAACCCTGCTGATTGTTATCGCCCTTGTCTCCATACTTGGTACAGTGATCCCGCAAGGGGATGCAGCCAAAGAGTTTGGAATGCATTTAAACCCATGGACATTTAAGTTATTCAATACACTTGGCCTCTTCGATACATACCACTCCACCTGGTTTATTGCACTAGGGGCCATGCTTTGCCTCAACCTCATAGTATGTTCCATAAAAGATTTCAGAAGTTCATGGAGAATCCTCAAAAAACGGATATTACCTGCTATACCAAAAAATAAAAAAGGATACAGCCTTACCATTCCCAGGGCAAACACCGAGCAACTAGGCACCAAGATAGAAAACATACTTAGAGAAAGATATAAGAGGGTAGAAAAGAGAGATTCCGGAGGTTCTGTTCTATTCTACGGGGAAAAAGGGAGCTATGCAAAATTGTTTGTGCATCTCGTGCACGTGGCTGTCCTGGTTATTGTTCTAGGTGCAGCCTTCGGGACCATGTTCGGCTTTGAAGGATATGTCGAGGTTGCAAAGGGACAGTACTTTACCAAGGTCTACACTAAAGATAACCAGGAAAAAGATCTTGGTTTTTCTGTTCACTGCGATGACTTCCAAATAAAGTATTACGATAATGGAATGCCAAAAGAATACAGGTCGGATCTTTCCTTTATAGTAAACAACAAGGTCGTGAAAAAGGCATCCATAATAGTTAATCACCCTGCAAAGTTCATGGGGATTCGCTTTTACCAATCTAACTACAGGGATTATCCAGAGGCCTCCATACGTATAAAGAAGAATCCAGATGGTATAAAAACTGTCAAGGTAAGAGCGGGGTCTGTGTTCAAGCTCCCGAATGACGAAACATTTATTCATGTCCTACGCGTTGATAAAAATCTCATGGGAATGGGACCTGCTGTCGAGATAGGGGTACACTCTCATAATAGCTGGATTCAATTCTTTGTACTAGAGCACATAGAAAAGTTGAAAGAACGTATACCTCAACTTTTTGAAAGGTTCCCCAACCTGAATCCCAGCTCATTCAAGCCATATACCTTCTATCTTGATGGTATACGGGACAAGTATTATACAGGAATCATGGTAAACAAGGACCCTGGCATACCTGTTGTGGGCCTGGGTGGCGTAATTATAATAGCAGGCCTTTTACTCACGTTCACTTATCCTCAAAAGAGGATCTGGATCAAGATAGCTAGAGATTCAGAAGGCATAAATTTTACTGTGGTAGCAACAGGAAAGACAGGGGACACAAATGCGGATAGACCCATAAAAGAATTGCTAGAGAATTACAAGGGAGGAAGGGTTTGAATACAATCATACTGAGCTGGGTAACATTTATCTATCTAATAGCATTCTTCTTTTCCATTCTAAGAATGGTAACCGGCAAGGAAGGGCTGGACAAGATCACCTATTTTGTAACAATAACAGGACTTACAGGCCATACCGCAGGTCTTATAATAAGATGGTTTGAATCATACAAGCTCGGCATCGGACATGCACCACTGTCAAATCTCTACGAGTCGCTTGTATTCTTTGCATGGACAATAGTGGTGTTCTCTCTGGTCATCGAACGAAAGAGAGAGGCAAAGGGATTGGATACATTTGTGCTACCGGTGGCATTTCTGTTCATGGCATATGCATCATTTTCTCCAAATATAGATACCAAGATACAGCCGCTTATACCTGCCCTTAAAAGCAACTGGCTTGTTGGACATGTCATAACTTGTTTCCTGGGTTATGCAGCCTTTGTCGTGGCTTCCATCTTCAGCTTCATATACCTATTAAAGGACAGGGAAAAAGCTGGCAGCATATCTAAAGGCCTACCAGACAAAAAGGTGCTCGAAAGGTATATCTATCAAAGTGTTGTCGTGGGGTACATACTGTTTAGCCTAGGTATCATAACCGGCTCAGTATGGGCATACTATGCGTGGGGTACTTACTGGGGCTGGGATCCCAAGGAGACATGGGCACTTATCACATGGCTTATATTTACCGCTGCCCTGCATTCACGTCTCGTTGGCAAAAACAGAGGAAGACACCTAGCCATACTTACACTCATTGGTCTCATAAGCGTATTCTTTACATACCTGGGTGTAAATTACTTGCCCGGTCTACATAGCTATCTGGGGTCATAGTTCTAAAATACTTTACAGGGAATATCACTAAGATAATAACATCTCATGAAAACATACAGAAGACATTATTATAATGTGTTTTCCAGTTTTTACGACAGGTTTGTATCTTTACACTCAGCTGATAAAGAGGGCAGGCTGAGAAAACTTCTTTCCAATGCATCACCACTGGAAAAGGGTGATGTTGCCCTTGATCTCTGTACAGGCACGGGAGCAATGTTGCACTACCTTTGTAATAAGGTAGGTCCAAAGGGCATGGTTATTGGATCCGATTTCTCTCATGGTATGCTGAAAGAGGGCCTGAAAAAAACGAGGAGTCTGGAGAATGTATTATTGGTAGAGTCAGATGCGGCCTACCTCCCCTTCAAGAGCCATATATTCGACGCCGTGACATGTGCCTATGCCTTCTACGAGCTACAAGGAGATGCACAGGATAAAATGCTGAAAGAGGTAATACGGGTGTTAAAACCAGGACATCCCTTTCTTGTTATGGAGCATGACTTGCCAGAAAGTATGTTGATAAGAATACTATTGTATATACGCCTTCTATCTATGGGCCTAAGAAGGGCTATCGATATCTTGAAGTATGAAAAGGACATACTTGAAAGGTATTTTGTAAAGGTTGAAAAAATAAGCTTACCTAAAGGCAGGTCAAAGATTTTGGTGTGCTGGACAGACCTCGCCGCATACTCCAAGCAAGCACGGACCAACAAGTAGTATTAAGGAATATTCGGTCTCAAAACCTTCCATCTACCTGAGACATTATTATCTCTGGTATCTGCCTCGCTTCCTCTGTATCCAGCGAAGTATTATATATAACACTTACGGCCTTATCAGAAAAGGACCGGGCAGTCATTGTACTCTTATGCAAGATATCACGATCTATGAGTGGGATCAGCTTAGCTTTCCTGTCTTCAGGATTTGTATTGGTATTTAGCTCTTCCATTATGGAAGGCCTCTTGTTGAAGAGGTATATCAAGGGTAAAGTAGATTTCCCTTCAGTTATATCGTTATAAGCATCCTTGGTATCCTTATTCTTGGGTGCCAGGTTGATGATATCATCTACAATCTGAAATGCCATACCTATATTTTTTCCATAGGCCGAAAGGATATCCATATCTTTGTCTCCGAGGCCCGCAAGCATACCGGGCGCCATTGCACAGAATTCAAAAAGAACGGCTGTTTTCTTGTATATTATGTCAAAGTATATATCCTTAGACCTGTGAAACTTCTCCGCATACTCAAGCTCCTTGAGTTCCCCTTCTGCCATTTTCTTTATGATTCTTACCATCTCAACCGCTATGCGTATATCCTTGAGTCCAAATATGAGCTCCATTGCAGATGCAGTGATAAAGTCTCCAGTGAGCAAGGCCGGCTTGTCACCAAACACCTGGTTTGCAGTGGGCCTGGACCTCCTCATCTTGGTTCCATCAACCACGTCATCATGAAGAAGACTGGCTGTGTGCATCAATTCCACCGAGTATGCCAGAGGAAGGGCCACATCCCTCTCAAGACCTATCTTGTCGGCAATCATCAGTACAAGCCTAGGGCGAAGTCTCTTTCCACCTGAGTCAAGGATATAGTTCCCTATCCTCTCGGTCAACACCGCGGAGCTGGAATTGAATTCCCTTAGTCCATTCTCAAATTCTAGGTCCATGATGACTAACTTTATAGCAAAGATAAGCCTTAATATCAATTACGACAACAAGCTTTGGAAATTTTTATATTGCTAGAAATACCAAGGACACTATTTGACCGAAATAACATATATTAAAGGAAGAGATATTTTAATGCCTCTACTTTCCATTTCTCCTTATCTTATCTATTATTGCAGTCGTGGAGAAACCCTTGTGAAACGGAAGAGTAACAACCTCACCGTTATAAGACCTGACAAGGTCCCCTCCCACAATGTCGGCGGGATCCCAATCTCCACCCTTAACCAGCACGTCAGGACGGATAAGCTCTATCAGCCTGTATGGTGTATCATCGTCGAATACAGTCACGTAATCTACAGAGGATAAATGCGATAGAATTCTGGCCCTTGCACCCTGGGGATTTATCGGCCTGCCTTCACCTTTTAACCTCCTTACAGAGTCATCTGAGTTTACACCAACCATTAATATGTCCCCAAGTGTTTTTGCCTCATCCAGGTATGTTACATGGCCCATATGCAAAACGTCAAAGCAACCGTTTGTAAACACTACCCTGGCCCCTTGTCCTTTAAGCCTGCTTGCGATCTTCCCCAGTCGTTCTTCCTGGACCATCTTTGACTCTGAAGCCTGCTGTAACGCCCATGTACGCCCTGCCAGTTTTGCTGTATACATCCCTAAAGTGCGGTACAGATCTACCATCTGAGGAAAGCTTAGTGTCAACATATCCAGGTGAGCCTTAACCGTCTCCCAGTCTCCCCTTTGTATGGGACCTGTAAGTGCTGAACCACCATACTTTTCTATGTTCTTAATGGTACCCATTACTAGCGGAAGAAGCACCTCCATACTGAGCCCTATCTCTTTAAAGATGTCTTCAGCACTTGATAGCAGGGTAACAAGGTAATTGGAGGCCATCACAGCTGCTGCATGGTATAGGGGTTTATGCTCCTTTTTTATCTCAAGTATGCGGGCACCAAAGGATTGCACTATGTCCCTTGCAACCGATACAGCCTCTGGATCTCCCTCTACAGTGAAGTAACTGTATTTAAGTGACTCCTTAGCCTGGCCCGTATCCATTATGGACTGTAACGGGTGAAGACTGGAGACTTTACCTCCATGTTTGCTTATGGGCCCAAGCACACCGGATGTGAGTTGACCGCTCATGTGGAAAAATACTCTACCCTTTAGATCCTCCTTCCACCTAAGTGCTATGTCCCTGGCAATATCTCCTATCTTTCCATCAGGTACTGTTATGAATATTACATCTGCATCACCTGGCCTGTCCGGTATTGCATTAAAGGTCTTAGGCCTTGAAATAGAAGCCTTTGAAGTAACAACCCACTTGGGCACATGTCCACTATCTTTCATCAGTTCAAGTAAGGCACTTCCTACCCTGCCAAGACCTATAACAGCGAATCTATATCTCATCCGCATCCCCTCTCTCGAGCCTATACCGGTACCTGGCCCAGTCTATGGAGTATCTCACCGCGTCAGCCGTTTCTTTTTCTATCTCCTTGTATGCCTTGCTTTCCACATAGGCCTTTACACTGCTTGATATTGGGTATATCTGTTCACTCGGCACCCACGATTCGTTCAAGCCGGTAATTTCATTTACCAGGCATCCAAGGCTCACTGCAAAAGAGACATCTGCAAGTCTATATCCCCCGAGATCTCTTATCATTGCCTTAAGACGTCCAGAGTCCACAGGTGAATAAAATGAATAAAGGTGAGAATAAATAAATGCAGAGTGATAGTATTCAGGTATATCCATGATCGCATCCTTGTGAGAGCTCGCCGCAATTCTGTAAAGAACATCCTGAATGTTTCTAAGCAAACCTAGGCCTGGGTATATCTGGCCAGGCAATCTGGGTTTTTTCTCTGAGAATTCTCCCTTTATATCTTGGAGGGCAAGCCATTCAATCTTGAGTATCAATAGGCTTTCCCATTCAAAACCCTTCACAAAGACCTCCCTTGGCCTGAAGCTTGCTTCCTTGACCACTAGCTCTATCAAACGCGTATCCTTTGAATCCCTGTCAAAATTCACAAGTATGCGCGATGTAAACTGGTCATCACGGCCAAGTTTAAACAAAAGGTTATTATATCCCTTGGCCTCTAATACATCTATAATACCTGCGTCCCTAAACATACCAATTAGATCTTCTTTTACATAACGGCCTAGAAACAGATCCTCATGGTATCTCTGCTGGTCTGGAGACAACGCTTCACCTATACCAAGATCGCCTATCTCCTCTAAATACACAGGGGCCTTTTTCCCGCGTCTTCTTGACCTTGATTCTGTTTTCATTGCAGTATGGTCCTTGCAACTCCGGCAAAAAGCACATACGATGCACCTGCGCTTTTAAGTGCCCTTGCAACCTCGTTTGCAGTTGCGCCTGTTGTAATGACATCATCTATCACTATCACTACCTTTCCCTTTACGCCTGATGCCACAAAAGCCCTCTTAAGATTCTTCTCCCTCTCTTTCCCTCTAAGGCCAACCTGTATTGCTGTCTTCCTTGTTTTCTTCAATACAGAGAAGTCCAAGGCTATACCAGTATGTGACGATACTTCCTTTGCAATAAGCGCTGCCTGATTAAACCCCCTGGAGAAGAGTCTTGTCCAATGTAGGGGCACCGGAGTAATGATATCTATATCCATGTCCATTTCGGTCAACAGCCCTGAGACTAACTCTCCCAGAAATCTTTTAAAGACAGTCTGCTTCCTGTATTTAAAGGCATGTATAATATCCCTTATTATACCATCAAAACATGCATATGAAACCACCCTGTCAAATTCAGGCCTCCTCTCAAGGCATTCTATACACACCCCGGGCCTACCCAAGGGTTTACCGCATATCTCACACCTAGGTTGAGGCAACAACTTTATCTTGTCCCTGCAACCAGCACATACACCTAGCCTCACATC
>Ga0190316_1000257_pt1 | contig 15057 bp, 16 predicted proteins | sample 48701112_MG_FD_161663 | JGI IMG/M metagenome (GOLD analysis project Ga0190316, IMG submission 161663) | Hydrothermal vent sediment bacterial communities from Southern Trench, Guaymas Basin, Mexico - 4870-11-1-2_MG | ecosystem: Environmental > Aquatic > Marine > Hydrothermal vents > Sediment ... | reverse complement strand
CCGTATATACGAGGAAATACGCGGAAGATCAGACCAGCCCCTTCTTCTTCAGGTAGATTTGAATTGCTGTGATTGCAGCCGGTGTGACCCCTGAGATACGCGAGGCCCTCCCGAGAGAGTCGGGTTTCTGTGTGCTCAGTTTCTCCCTTATCTCATTCGACAGCCCGGAGACGTCTCCATAGTCCAGGTCATACGGAAGCCGGACAGACTCCCATTTTCGGAATTTGGCCACCTCGGCCTCCTGACGTGCGACATAGCCTGAATACTTGGTCTCGATTTCCACCTGGCATGCCACTTCAGGGGACAGGCCTTTCAGTTCGGTGAATCTTTCGGATAGGGCTTCAAGACTGATCTCGGGGCGACGCAGGAGGTCTTCGATACTGACCTCCCGCCTGACAGGTTTTGAGCCAAGGGATTGAAGCCAGTTATTCAAATCCGTCCCGGGGCTGAGTCTTATTCCCCTGATTGTTTCAATACTATGCGAAATTGCCTGCTGCTTCTTTTCAAAAAGGTTCCAGGCCTCATCACCCACAAGGCCGATACGCCTGCCAAGAGGCCTGAGCCTCAGATCGGCGTTATCCTCCCTCAGGAGCAGACGGTACTCCGCCCTTGAAGTGAACATCCTGTAAGGTTCTTTTGTACCCCTGGTTACAAGGTCATCGATCAGTACGCCGATATAGGCCTGAGACCGGTCAATGATCACCGGATCTTCTTCCAGCACCTGCCGGGCAGCGTTTATGCCCGCCATTAGGCCCTGGGCCGCAGCCTCTTCATACCCGGATGTCCCATTGATCTGTCCTGCGAAAAAAAGACCCTTGACCAGGTGGGTCTCCAGGGAAGGCTTGAGCTGCACAGGATCTGCGTAGTCATACTCTATGGCATATCCGGGCCGAAGTATCTCTGCATTCTCAAGCCCCTCTATGCTCCTGACCATTGCCAGTTGCACATCAATCGGCAGGCTCGTGGGAATGCCGTTGGGGTAAATCTCAACCGTATCCAGTCCCTCAGGCTCCAGGAAGATTTGATGTCTCGGCTTATCAGGGAAACGGAAGACCTTGTCCTCGATCGAAGGGCAGTATCTGGCGCCCACTCCCTTGATAATTCCGGTAAAGAGCGGAGACCTGTCCAGCCCTCTCCGGATGATCTTGTGTGTCTTTTTGTTGGTATACGTCAGATAACAGGGTACCTGGTGCAGGGGAATTTTCTCCGTAGTAAATGAAAAGGGCCTTGGTTGCGCGTCTCCCTTCTGGACCTCGAGCCCCTCAAAATTGATCGACCGTGCGTGCAGGCGGGGGGTGGTGCCTGTCTTAAGCCTTCCGATGCGGAAACCCAGCTCCCTCAGGGATCTCGAGAGCCTGTTGGAGGGAGGATCGCCCATGCGTCCGGCAGGGAAACTGTTAAGCCCTATATGTATGAGCCCTTTGAGAAATGTCCCGGTGGTGACCACCACGGTGCTTCCGTGAATCTCCTGCCCGAGCGTGGTCTCAACCCCGCATACCCGCCCTTCCCTGGTCAGTATCCTTCCCGCCATGGCCTGATATATATCCAGGTTTTCCTGATCCTCCAGGACCTGCTTCATGGAGAGACGATATCGCAGCATGTCTGACTGTACCCTGGAAGACCTTACCGCAGGCCCTTTCGAGGTATTAAGCTGCCTGAACTGAATCCCGGTGGCATCAGTATTTTTCGCCATTTCGCCTCCAAGGGCGTCTATCTCCCGGACTAAATGCCCTTTGGCCAGGCCTCCGACGGCAGGATTGCAGCTCATGGCAGCTATGCAATCAAGGTTTATTGTGAGGAGGCAGCAGGAGACGCCGAGCCTTGCGGCAGCCAGTGCGGCCTCGCATCCGGCATGTCCGGCACCTATCACTATCACTCCGTACTGTTTTGGAAATACAGACATATCCCCTGAATGATCCGTAAATATTCTTATGGACCCGTGGTCCACTGGTAACTGATCACAGGGGAGCTTCTTCTTCCAACATGCTCTCGCCCCTTGTTTTCTGAGGCCCTTGCAGCATGGGACCCTCCCCGTTCTCCTTCGCTGCGCTCCGGAGCCGGGGTTTCCCTTGCGGCAAAGGCCAAGAAAACTACAGGGCTAACGCAAATCGTTTTCAGAAGAAGCACCCTGTGATCAGTTTAAGTCCACTGCACAGACCGTTCACTGGCAGGGGATATTTCTTTTCACTTAACACTTCAGCCCCTTGTTTTCTTAAGGCTTTTGACATGGGGGAGTCTTGCCCCCTCCCCGTTCTCCTTCGCTGTGCTCAGGAGCCGGGGTTTCCCCCATAGCAAAAGCCAAGAAAACTACGGGAGCTTTCCGTTAAACCGTTCAAAGAAATATCCCCTGCCCGTGAACGGTTGCCGTCCGTGCCCTGCCGCAGGAGCGGTTTGCCTTTTGCAGGGTTTCAATCGCGGGCCGGATTGCACTGCCTCTTTCGGTCTGCAATGAGTGAGCTTTGAAACCCGGAAAAAGGTAACCGCTTCAAGGCAGGATATAACGGGTTCACCGAATATTTACGAATGACCCGGTCTGTTTCTGTGCTACACGACATATGCCTTGAATACGCTATTATATCCGGGCCTGCTGCTTCATCATCTCATCCACGGAAGGGAACCTGGCAAGATCCGTATGTGGAAGAAAGAGGGCTCCGGTCAGCTGGTTCATAAAATCTCCGCGCACATTCATCTCGAGATAAGTTATCCTGTCGCAGATTTTCTCTGCCTCTTTTCTGGTCTTTCTCCGCACGAGGGCCTCAATCGCCCCGGTACCCGCGGCATTTCCCAGGCCCTCAAAGCGCTCAAGGGGCACATCGGGCAGCATCCCGATTATTACGGCCTTTTTGGGATCAATGTAATTGCCAAAGGCACCTGCAACATAAAACTTCCCGATATCCTCAAAACCGATACCAACGCTCTGGATTACCACGTTCAGTATAGTGTACATGGCCCCTTTTGAACGAATCAGGTTTTTTATGTCGCTCTGGCTGACATGGACCGGCTCTCCATGGCCGGTCTCATGAGGACCTGCCACAATATACGCCCACTCCCCGTTCACTTGTTGCATCCTGCCCCTGTCCCGGTCCGCCACGAGCTTTCCGGTCGGATCCACCAGTCCCGCAACAAACATGGCTGCCAGGAGATCTATTATTCCCGAACCGCACAATCCCTCCGGGGCCTTGCCGTCTATGGTGTGAAACGTAACATCCAAGTTGTTCCGGTCTATTTCCACCCGATCTATGGCCCCTGGCCGTGCACTCATGCCGCAGGAGAGGATCCCCCCTTCGAGCGCCGGGCCGGCCGCCCCTGCACAGGCCACAAGCCAGTCCCTGTTTCCCAGCACGACCTCTGCATTGGTGCCGACATCCACGAGCATGGAGATCTCCTCCCTGAGGTGCATGCCCGAGGCCAGTATGCCTGCCAGAAGGTCGCCGCCGAAGTAGCTCCCTATGTTTGGAAAACAATAGAGCCAGGCCCGGGGATGGACATTTATTCCTATTTCCCCGGGCCGGATCAGATCAAACCGGTTGACCACCGGAATGTATGGTTCCCGGCAGATATTGCCCGGATCAAGACCTAAAAATAAATGGCACATAGTGGTGTTGCCGGCCATTGCAATAAAGCTTATATCCTCAGGGCGCATGCCCTGTCCTGCCGTAATCTCGCGTACAGAGGAGTTGAAAAGGCCGATGACCTCGGACTGCAGTGTCTCCAGGCCGTTGTCCTGTCCTGCAAAGAGGATCCTTTCCAGGATATCCTCACCGTGGACCCTTTGGGGGTTGGATTTTGACAGAGTCGAAATGACTTCGCCGGAACCGAGATCCACGAGGTAAAAGACCACGGTAGTGCTTCCAAGATCCACAGCCAGTCCGTAAGGCCGCAGGGACCCGCCTGCAGCGCTTACCCGGGCGGTCTCCCAGCCGCAGGGACCGTCCAGCACCAATGCCTGCACCTTGTAGCCGGATGAAGGGAGAACGCCGGGCAGGACCCTGCAGATTTCCAGGGGCAACAGGGGCGGCTGCCCCAGCTCAGACTCCAGGGCCGCTCTTACACGTGACTCGTGACTGCGGTTGTCGCTGAGAGACGGACCGGGGAGATCCAGAGCAATAGCGCGGGCTACGGGATCAAAACGCATAAGCGCTAAGTTGTTTTATAAACGTTCACGGATTGCATTTATGCCATACGAGGCTGTTTTGTACAAGATGAACATCGAACATCGAACGTCCAACATCGAATGAAAAAAACAAACACCCAATACCGAATGAACATCGAACATCGAACGTTCAACATCGAACATCGAATGAAAAAAACAAACACCCAATACCGACGCGCAGCGCAGGCGCTTGCGCCGCGTGACATTCAACGGCTATTTCTGTTTCTTCATCTTTTCCCATTCAATATTCGATGTTGAACGTTCGATGTTCGATGTTCATTAGTCCATCCGTTGATCTCTCTCCCGCCCCGTATGCTCCGGAGTCACATCTATAATAAGAGAGCCTGCATCCAGATCATGACCGGCCTCACTGCGCCTGGCACATTCCTTCTCAAGCTGGCGCATGGCCCTGCGAACACGCCATGCCACATAGGCGGCTGCAATGGCAAAGACTACTACAGCGCCCAAAAACAGCGGCAGGGCCAGGAAGAAGGCGGCCACGGCAAGCAGTCCCAGTCCAAACAGGGTCAGTGGAGAAATATTATGAGATCTATAATATATTCTGCGTTGTGTCATTTCAGTACTCCTCGGCTTCTGAACGGAAACCACGGCATGCCCGGCCGTTCAGGATCTATAGTATTGCGGTTAAGGATATCTTTCAGCAAGAAAAAGGAGTCGAGATCCATCTCCTCAAACCGGATTCCCATTCCTCTTTCATCCGTGCGAATTATACGCCCTTTTAAAAAAAGCACCAGCCGCGAATCGGCATCTGTGAGATATAATTCCAGCTCACAGGGAGTGCCGGCAGGAAACTTGATATCACTATAACAGTAAATTCCTTTCAGGCTGATATCTCTTGTCTGATCGCAGCGTATCTCCCCGGCATCCTTTTTCAGAGACCATAGACATGCCTCGGCCTTAAAGGGGACCCGGAAATTCCTGCGTTTCTCATAAACGTTCACAGATTGCATTTATGCCATACGAGGCTGTTTTGTACAAGATAAACATCGAACATCGAACATCGAACGTCCAACATCCAACATCGAATTAAAAAAACAAACACCCAATACCGAATGAACATCCAACATCGAACGTCCAACATCCAACATCGAATTAAAAAGATGAACGTCCAACCTTGAATGACTATTTCTGTTTCTTTTCAGCCGTTTTGATGCTTGTAACGAAAATCTTAATTAATTCCTCTGTTTCCTGTAAAATATCATCTAATAGTTCAGGTTTTTAATTAGTGGTACATGCTGAATAAGTTTTAACCATCGCTGGGCCTCCCTGAGCTCCTTTAATGAGATACGAAGCTTATGGATAAAGTCCTTTGGGGACTCTGCTGCCTGAGCTTCACCATGGTTTGGATAAGGTGAAGTTCCCGATCTTAACAATTGGCCTGCAACATGGTTGCCTGTTCTGGTATTTGGTAGCTGTTCAACGATCTTTATGATTCGTACCGAATACTCGAGCAGCCTTTCTTCCAGATCATAAGTCTTCATCTTTCCCCATTCAAGGTTCGATGTTGGACGTTCGATGTTCGATGTTCATCTTTTTTTTCAGTGTCCTTCAAGCATGGACCTGATCTTGAGGCGCAGGCCCTGAAGCCGGATGAACCCCCCGGCATCTGCCTGGCTGTAAACATCGTCCTCCTCGAAGGTGGCAAACTCCTTCCGGTATAAGGATTTTTCCGCCTTTCTTCCCACGACCCGGCAGTTTCCTTTATAGATCTTGAGCCGGACCCTTCCGTTCACATTAATCTGGGACTCGTCTATGAGCTTCTGGATCAGCTCCCTTTCCGGGGAAAACCAGAAACCGTAATAAATAAGCTCTGAATAACGGGAAACCAGGCTGTCCCGCAAGTGCATAACCTCCCTGTCCAGAGTCACTGACTCAAGGGCCATGTGGGCTGCACGGAGAATGGAACCGCCCGGCGTCTCATAGACACCCCTTGATTTCATCCCCACAAAACGGTTCTCCACCAGATCAACCCGCCCGACCCCGTTGGCCGCACCTATCGAGTTCAGCCTTGACAGGAATTCCGCTGCGGAAAGACGCTCGCCGTCAAGGGCAACAGGATCTCCATGCTCAAAATCGATTTCCACGTAGGACGGCTCATCAGGGGCATTTTCAGGGCTTTTTGTCCACACAAACATGTCTTCATCCGGTTCTGACCACGGATCTTCCAGAATCCCGCCCTCATAGCTTATGTGCAGGAGGTTTGCATCCATACTGTAAGGCTTTTCCTTTGTGACCGGAACCGGTATGCCGTGGGCCCTGGCGAAATCCACGAGCTTCTGCCTGGAGCTTAAGTCCCAGATGCGCCAGGGGGCTATGATCTCGAGGTCGGGGGCAAGGGCCATGAAGGAGAGTTCGAAACGGACCTGGTCGTTTCCCTTGCCGGTGGCCCCATGGCTCACTGCGCCGGCCCCGGTCTCCCTGGCGATACGTACCTGTTCCCTGGCGATGAGGGGCCTTGCGATGGACGTGCCCAGCAGATAGGCGCCTTCATAAACGGCGTTCGCCCTGAACATGGGAAACACGAAATCCCGGACAAACTCCTCTTTGAGGTCCCTTATCAGCACATCCGAGGCCCCTGTATCCAGGGCCTTCCGCCGCAGGGCCTCCCAGTCCTCTTCCTGGCCTATATCCGCGCAGTAGGCCACTACAGGACATTGATACATCTCCTGAAGCCACTTGAGTATGACTGATGTATCCAGCCCTCCTGAATAGGCAAGGACTATTTTGTCTATTTTTTGTTTCTGCATAATCGTAACTGTTCAGGTTATTAGGTTCAGGGTTCAGGGTTCAGGGTTAGAGAGCGACAAAATATGAAGTGATCAAGATAACCAACCGTGAACATGAACCTTTGAGCGCCAGCAATCACGCACTCGTCGCGTGAATTGCTTTGTTATGACTACTTTATCCCGAGCCACGATAGTACCCATTTGGATAGCACCGCAATTAAGTGATTCATTATCCAGCCGAATGCCTTTTGCAACTTGCTATCTTTATACCCCAGCTTGATCAAATCCCGTTTGCTCAGCAACTCCAAAAACGGATCTGCTTCTTCTCGCGACAGGTGCTTCAAGTATTGCATCAAAGCACCTCTGACATTATTTTTAAAGACAGGTATTTGCTCAGAATTAATTTGGCTTGCAACTTCTCCGGCGTTTTCGTCAAATACCCCGTTCTCATCTGCAATATCCCTGACGCTTAGGCATGACATATGTATGGCTTCTGCAACAGCTAAAATTCCAAGATTCATCAATAACTCTGAAGCCGACTTTTGCCGCGCCGTCATTAGAGACGAGTTGTCAAAGAAGAGCTTCTTGCCAATGACTCCCGCCAAATATCCCCACCGCAACTCTTCAGATAGAAGTCCTGATTTATCAATAGTTCTATCAATAGCAAAGTTGTCAATCTCCCGTTCGAAATAATCACCAGGAATCAAAGCGCCCAAATCTGTTACAACCATTGAGCGAAGTTGCTTTTGAATCCACCAGTCCAAGAGACCTCCGGCTAAGGCTTATTCATTCAGATATGAATGTCCACCATCACCAATGGGCAGGGAAACCGTGCCGCGGACCCTGCCTATCTGAGTGAATGGCGTTATTCTGCGGTGTATCATTAAGCTGCTTGGTAGACCACGGGACGATAATGTGGCTCAAGGGCAGATTTTCCATGTGTAGTGCGGACTCCGACCATACATCTTTTGCCCTCAATACCTCCGGCAACGCTTCTTCTGGGGATTCTCCAAAAGCAGAGCAATACTTCAAATCGGGTATGTCTGCTGCATATCCCTCGTCTTCTTCGCTGTAAAAGATATTGATGTGATAATCCTTCATTCCTCATCCTCCATTTTCAGATTATGGCTCTCAATTATCTTCAATCCAACTTGAACCCGAAGGCTTCGGCGACACCGGACGCCTCCGAGAACCTGATATTCATGTATCCAGAAAGTAGTTTCTTTAGCAGCTTACGCCTGATCATATAGTTTCCCGGCACATTCTGTCAGAGCAAAACCCTGAACCTGAGCGGTTACACCTAATCTATCAAAAAATCGTATCTTTTACAAATTGATCAGGAACTTCTCCGCCCCCATTATTTCCTTATTTCTGATCCGGGGTGTCAATTTTTGTCATTAAAGGACTCTTTTTAGATGCCAAACAAGGCGGAAAGTCGCATCCGATATCTCAGGCAATTCCCAAAACAGGCGTATTTCAGACCTCGTTAAGTGGTTCAGCAGTTGATTAGTTAAGTGGTTATTATTATTTGAATTTATATAGTTTGCATAGAAATTGGACACTTGTTGTAATTGAAGCTCTAATATGCTGATTTAACATACTTATTTTTCGACTCAACGACTCAACGACTCAACTATTTGACGATATCTGTATTTACTGAGGTGCAGCAGGCCATGGCAATGTGGCATTGACCTTGCATTAACGCTCAGAAACAAATCAACGAATCAAAAAGGAGGTGAAATCGTATTTATCAAACATTTATCAAATCTGAAAAAGTTGACGATGGACATTTACAGTATGAACTCAAACCAATTATTTGATACAGGAGGTCTATTATGCTTGGATTCTTGAACAGAATGAAAAAGACAGGACACAAAGGTTTTACCCTGGTCGAGCTGATGATCGTCGTAGCGATTATCGGGATCCTGGCCGCGATCGCCATCCCGCAGTTTGCCAAGTATCGCCAGAGGTCCTTTAATTCAGCGGCCTTAAGTGACGCAAGGAACCTGAGGACGGATTGCGAGGGATATTACGCGGAATGGTTCCATTATCCAGACAGCTCAACATAATAACTAGACAACTATGATTGGAGGTTAACGCAATGAAAAAAATAGGATCGATTATAGCAGGCATGTCCCTGTTTATGTTTCTATTGGGTACCGGGGTATGGGCCGATATCACATTAAATGATAGCGGATCTGGTCCAGGGTTTACCTATGAGACTTCTCCCAATGTTGACATGTGGTATGATGATAATGCAACAAGCGGCGATGGATTTTTTATCAATTCTGTTAATACCAAGGGGACTATTGAATACGGTATTGACAGTACCTTCAGCGGTTACTACCAGCATGAGGTTAACGTCGGAAGCAATTGCACCGAGGAAAATGACTTTAGCACCTGGGCTGCGAGCAATGACTAGACTATAAAAAATAATATAGTCTTAATTAAACAGGCCCCCTCGCTTTCCCTTCAGAGGGGGTTTTTTATAGATACAATAATTTGTAGTAACTGTTGTGCCCGGCAATCCGGTGATCGTCTTTGATTATGTAAAAGAGGCCTACAGCAATGACCTGTGGCGCAGGAAATCTGTAGCCCTGTCAGACCCCTCCTTCTGTATAAGAGAGAGAGGTCTTTGGTATTATCGGATTGAACGGCGCAGACAAGAGGATGAATGACATTTCATAGGTACTTGCTCAACAAACATAATGTATCTCAGCATTGAAAACGTCTCAAAGACCTTTATTACAAGCTTTACCCGGAAAAAGATCTCAGCCGTCAAGGATTTTTCCCTTTCTATTGATCAGGGTGAGATTTTCGGGATCGTAGGCCCGAATGGTGCGGGTAAAAGCACTGTGCTGAAAATGCTGATGGGCTTTATACGACCGGACAGAGGAAAAATTTCCCTGTTGGGCAAACAACCTGCTGACCCAAACTCACGCAAACATGTTGGTTATCTTCCGGAAAACCCCTATTTCTATGACCATCTTTGTGCAACTGAACTTTTGCGGTTCAGCGCCCTGACTTCAGGCATGCCATCAAACAAGGTGCAGTCTCAAATTGACAGGCTTCTTAAACTTGTCGATCTGGAATCCGCAAAAAATCGCAGGCTGCGTTCTTATTCCAAGGGCATGATCCAGCGTGCCGGTATCTGTTTTGCCCTGATACATGATCCGGATGTTATAGTCCTGGATGAGCCTATGTCCGGCCTTGATCCTCTGGGGCAGAGAATGGTGGTGGATCTGATTCTGGACCTTAAAAAAAAGGGGAAAACAGCCCTTTTTTGCTCTCATATCTTAAGTGACGTGGAACGTATCTGCGACCGGACGGGCATCATGGTCCAGGGGAGGTTGCGCAAAGTGCTTCAGAAGAGCGAGTTGCTGGACCAGGAAAATAGCGTCCGCATTATAGTTGATCGTCAGACGCCGGAACTGGAGAGGAAATGCCGAGAATCAGACTGGGCAATCTTCACGGAAAGCACCCATGTCACCATCACGTGCCCAAGGGAACACTTGTCCGAGGCATTGACCCTTTGCGGGAAGGAAGGGGTGAAAATCATCACTGTTGACAACACAGTCAATACACTCGACCAAATTTTTCTCAAGACCGTGAAGGAGGCCGGATCATGAACAGACGTGCCTGGTCCTTGGCCGTGATCACCTTCAAGGAAGGAATCCGGGACCGTACGCTCTATGGGATCGGCCTGTTTGCGCTGATGATTATGGGCCTTTCCCTTGTTGTCACCGGATTTTTCCTGCGCGAATTGCACAAGGTAACTGTAGATATCAACATCTCTGCAATCACGTTCGGCGGCCTTCTTATGATTTTTTTTCTATCAGTAAACCTCATGTCAAAAGACCTGGACAAACGGACTATCTACAGCGTCCTGTCAAAACCGTTTTCCCGCACACAGTACCTGATCGGCAAATTTCTCGGCCTGGTGCTTCTGAGCCTGGCCGCTGTATGCATGTTGACGCTCATCAGCACTTTGACCATCTGGGCCGTCAAGTCGCAGTATCCTATTTATTTTAAAGAGTTTGTATGGCTCGCGGTCTTTCAGGCAGTGTTTGCTGAATTCTTGATGTTTATCGTGCTGAATGCCGTTGTGATTTTTTTCAGCACCGTCACTACAAGCTCCTTTCTCACCCTTCTTTTCACTATTTCCACATATATTGTCGGGCAGACTGTCGAAGAGGTGGCCTGGTTTATTCAAAGCCAGGCCAACGAAATCCAGCTCACAACGGCAGTCCAGGCAGTTGTCAAAATAACTCAATACATTGTGCCCAACCTGTCGGTGTATGACCTGAAGATCAGGGCAGCCCACGGACTCCCCATCTCGTCTTCCTATCTCCTGAGCATCACTGGCTACAGCCTGATATACAGCGCGGTCCTGCTACTTTTTGCATCGATTATTTTCAGCAGAAGGGAACTGACTTGAGTACTAGCCGTTTAATCCCTGTGGTCTTGATTGTCGCTCTTGTGCTTTACGGCGCAGCCTGGCGGCATCTTCACGACGAACGGGATGTTTTTCTTCAGGAAAACTATATGGATTATACCCTGCCGTCCCGGGTTACAGGTCCTGCGGCCATGGAATTCAAAGGCATAGTTTCTGATTTTCTTTTCCTGAAAGTCATTACATTCCTTGGGGAAAAAATAGGTAAGAATGAACAGCTTGGCGTACGGCACTTCAACTATTTGGAGGAGTCTGTAAACACTATTACCGATCTGGACCCATATTTCTGGGACGCGTACCTTTTTGCGGACATGCTCTTCACATGGGAGCTGGGAGAATATAAAGCGGCGAATAAGCTGCTCCTGAAAGCAAGACAATATCGCACCAACGACTATCGAGTGCCTTATTACCTTGGATTCAATTATTTCTTTTTCTTAAAGGACAATATCAACGGGGCAAAATACCTCATGGAGGCATCAAAACTACCCGGCAGTCCTTATTACCTGGCCTCCCTGGCAGCGCGTCTTTCTGCTTATGCGCTTGAACATCGAACCGGAATAATATTTCTAAAGGAAATGATCAGGGATACGGAAAATGAACGGATAAAAAACGATTTTATGCTGCGAATAAAGACCTTGGAAATCATGGACAGGCTGGAACAGAAGGTGAGCGAATACCAAAAAAACTACCAAAAACAGCCTTCTTCCCTCACCGAACTGGTCACTGCCGGTCTAATTGACAAAATCCCTGATGATCCCTACGGCGGGGAATTTATTTTGCTCGAAAACGGCAGGGTTTATACGACAAGTAAAATGGTGAGGCAGAAATAATTCCTGTTAAATAAATAGGGCTTTGGTCATCGTTTCACCAAAGGCCGTCAACATGCGCATTTACGGGACGTACGGGACGGAGTTAGTTTAATATTTCAACGCAATTCTCTTCTGCCAATTTTTTTCTCCTTGCTTGATGGCCAGCGAGACTGCGTGGATCTATGCTGTTTCTGAGTGAACTTAAGGCTCATTACTTCTTATAGCAGGATCAATCCGGATATGTTCCTGAAATGCTGATCTTTTGAAAACAGTTTCAGACCGTATTGGAAAGCGATGGATGCGATCCATATGTCGTTTGTGGGAATTGGGGTGCCCTTCTCCCGCAAATCATTCAGGATTGCGGCGTAAAATTCTGCAGTATTTTCATCAATAGCGTAAACAACGACACGCGGTGCATCCAAAAATTCCTCAAGCTCTTCCCTGTTCTCCCGTTCTCGACTACCTCCCTTAAAACCGGAGAGCAATTCACCGATGTTAACAGAACAGAGCGCAATTTCATGTGCTCGCTGTAGAATGGAAATGGTCTCTGGATCTCCCCTCATTGCAAAGGAGTAAATGTTGGTGTCGATAAGCACTCTCTTCATGACCAGAGTTCCTTTTCTACCTTCCGTTCCGAATCGATTTTTCCTTGTATTTGCTCAAATTCTTCTTCAGACCACCTTCCGAAAATGTGGTCCATATCGTGGTATACTACAGTGAATCGTTTTTCTTTTTTCATGCCCAGATATTGCTTAATAGTTTCTATGACCAGCTGGTTTACACTCTTGCCTTCTTTGTTGGCCACCTGCTTTAGCTTTTTGGCAAGAGAGGGTTCAATCCGTCTCACGGTTATAGTTTTCATCATTTTTTCCTCTTCTATTTATGATGTCATATTATGAAGTCATAATGACATCATAATATGGACTTGCAGTGGAAATGTCAAATCAATTTTTGCCAGCGAGGGACCCGGATGACATGGTTGCCTCATGGTAAATATCCGGTGAACCCGTGGTCCACTGTGGAAGTTGCCATCCGTGCCCTGCCGCAGAAGCGGTTTGCCTTTTGCAGGGTTTCGATCGCGGGCCGGATTGCACTGCCTCTCCGGTCCGCGATGAGTGAGCTTTGAAACACGGAAAAAGTAACCGCTTCAAGGCAGGATATAACGGGTTCATAAGAATATTTACACATTATGAACTTATGAACCTGAACCGCAAAGGCATGATGGCAATATTACGAAATCGTTTTTAGCAGGGTCAGCATTTTTGTCCTTGACATAAAGAAATAAGTAGCATATTTGTTCTCTATGGAAAAGAAAGAAATCATAAAGTCGCTTATCCGTGAGTTTCACCACAGGCTTCTTCCCCGATACACTCCCAGAGAGATTGCCATCCCTCTTAATGTGGCAAAGATTGTTACCCTGATAGGGTCCAGAAGAAGCGGAAAAACATTTCTGCTGTATCAGCTTATTGATCAGTTGCTCCGGGAAACGGATAAAACCGGTTTGATTTTTATCAACTTTGAAGACGAACGTTTAGACCTCGCCGCTTGGGAAGCGGACCTTATTTTGCAGGCATACCACGAGTTGTATCCGGGCCGTGACATGGCATCATGTTATTTCTTTTTTGATGAGATCCAGAATCTTCCAGGCTGGGAAAGATTTGTGCGCAGGCTTTATGACACGGTTTCCCATCATATCTTCCTGACTGGCTCCAACGCCAGGATGCTCAGTTCCGAAATCTCGACCTCTTTGCGCGGACGGAGTATCAGCTATGAAATCTTTCCCTTGAGTTTCAGGGAATATCTGATTTTCAGGAAAATACCCGTTGATTTCTATGTTCCTGAAACAAAAGGGGCCATTTATAATGCTCTGGAATCATACCTTGAATTTGGCGGCTTCCCGGAGTTGGTGTCAGTGGCAGATGAAGATGTAAGATATCGGATTCTTCAGGAATATTTTGAAGTGATGCTGTTCAGGGATCTTGTTGAGCGTTATGAAATCAAGAATATCATTGCCCTGAAATTTTTTATCAAACACCTTTTCAGCAGCGCGACAAAACAGGTTTCGATCCATCGTATTTACAATGACCTGAAGTCCGCCGGGATCAGAATCGGGAAAAACAGCCTTTATGGTTTTCTGGAACAGGCAGAAGCGATATTTCTTGTACAGACATTGAAAAAGTATTCGCCAAAGGTTTCGGTGCAGGAATTTGGCGAAAGAAAAATATTTATAATTGATAATGGATTACTCAATTCCGTAGTCTTCAAGTTTTCCTCCGATAGGGGCAAAGCGATGGAGCAGGTCGTATTCTGGGAGCTGCGAAGGAGAGGGATGCAGTTTTTTTTCTTGAAAAACGGCTATGAATGCGACTTTGTCGCCATATCCGGGTCCGGCAGGATCACCAATGTCATCCAGGTATGCAGCGATCTCAGCGATCCGCTTACCCTGTCCCGCGAAGTGAAAGGGATCAGCAAAACCTGCAAACGATCAGGTGTATCTCAGGGGACGATCATAACCTATGACCAGCAAAATAAGATAGAAGAGGACGGTTTAATAATAGACCTTGTTCCGTTGCCGGTTTTTATCTGTGGTACTCTAAGAAAGGCATAATCCCGGAACTGCCTGAAGACCCCTATGGAGACAGGTATATTTATGAACCGGAAACCGGCCGGGTCTTTTTTGACCGGATCAGATAGCACTACGACCCGCTGTCGCCGGGTACACTTTAAAGATGCAAAATGGATAGATCCATAACCATCATAGGCGGGGGCCTGGCAGGCTGCGAAGCGGCCTGGCAGGCTGCAAACAGGGGCGTTGCGGTGCGCCTCTGCGAAATGAAGCCCAAGAGCTTCTCGCCGGCGCACAGGAACCCCAACCTGGCAGAGCTCGTGTGCAGC
>Ga0190316_1000254_pt1 | contig 15063 bp, 16 predicted proteins | sample 48701112_MG_FD_161663 | JGI IMG/M metagenome (GOLD analysis project Ga0190316, IMG submission 161663) | Hydrothermal vent sediment bacterial communities from Southern Trench, Guaymas Basin, Mexico - 4870-11-1-2_MG | ecosystem: Environmental > Aquatic > Marine > Hydrothermal vents > Sediment ... | reverse complement strand
AGTTTGCATGGGCTTTTCCTCCTTTCTTTTTTAAATTCATTTGTTATTAGGAGGATAAGCCCTAATAATTTTAATTGCAAGTGAATTTACACACAGCCTGGGACGGTACCATTTTTCTTTCTTTCTCTCCTCTTTTTCTTGCTGGCTCAATAAAATTTTCACAAACAAACTTTCGTATCTTATCTGTTAAGCCCAAACCTATACCTCCTTTATACACTATTGTTTTTTGTCTGGGGATACTACCCCGTTTTATTTCATATAATTTTCTCATTTCGCAATCATAGATAGGAATAATTTGTTCGACCTCCTCGGGATATACATATTTTTCTCTCAGACAATCATTTAATATTGCTCCCCATATTCGAGGGGAATTTTGTCCTGCATCAGGACAGTATATATGATATGCTTCGCTTTCAGATAGTATTTTTTGAAGAGGTGAAACATATCCTGTGGTGTCACTCATTAAACAATAAATATAATCATATTTTGACAATAGTTCTCTAATATATGTATTAATCACTTCATTTTCAAAAGTAGTAGACCAGTAATCCGAAATGGTCATAGTTGTCGGAGATTTATCTCCCATCATCAATTCATAGTCTGAAATTAGATCTGTAGGGGCAATAATACCCATCAACGCTGAGACAATAATTACATTGTCTATGTTGCCGTTTCGAAGTGCGTCTCGGATGTTATCATCTAGGGCTCTATATAATTTACCGTTATATCTGTCTATGGCTTTCATTGTATTGCTCTTAAAAAGCTCTAAATTTCGTTTCCATGCCTTTTCAACCTTTCTGTCTCGAGTCGCACCTGAACCTCGGTTCTTATAATAGTTAGGGGCGTCTTTCTTAGATAAACTGGAATAAAAATTAATCAATTGAAGCCTATAGTCATCTAAAAACTGGAACTTATTCAAGTTTTGTTTTGAACGAATTTTTTTCCAAGGTGGGCCATCACCATTCGGTCTTTTTTCTGAACAACAAGGTATGAAAAACAATACTCTTTTCTTTTTGTTATTTGATTCATTAACTAGTTCTTTTAGTCTTTTAATTGCATTATCTGTTATTATGCTATTACTGAACACATATTGAGTGTTCCAAAGTCCTGATTTTCGTATTAAGTCGCTTTGTGCATAACGGCCAAGCCAATTTTTTGACGGGGTACATATCGGACATTTTGATAGAGTTGCTATGAGTTGCTCTTCCAATTCCAATCTCTCTTCTCTATCTTTAACTGGGACGCATTTAAAGCTGAAGTTATTTTTTAATACTCTACTAACTTCAATTTCAATTTCTTTAAAGGTAGGTGTATCCTGTTCCAACCATTGTTTAATTCGGCTATCAGTAGGTTTTCTTTTTCTCATCAGCGCTCCACCGATATGTTTTCTAAACACACTAGAGTTTTTATCTCCACTATAATGATTATTTATCCTGCTTCTAAAACGTCCGTCAACACGATGTGTACCCACACGCACTATTCTTTTCTGTCGTTTGTTATCATGCTCATAAAACTCATTATCTTCATAGAAAAAATAAACGCCATTCTCAGGCAATTCAGAATTGGGTGTTCTATGATCATACTCGGGTAGTGGTCTAAGGATTTTATGAATAATCTTACATTTTTGAATAATTGATTTTTCTTCATGCCCCATATACTATCACCGTTCCGTATTTATTTTTATTGTTTAAAGCCATCCCAAAGCCGATTGCGTATAACGTTCCCAGCATATACGACGTCCCGAAGGGCAAGGGCGTTAGCCCGTAGCATATATGCTGTGTTATCGGAAGTCGCCCTACTATCATTAATATAAATCCTATTTTCCAACCCAAAAGAGGCTCGGTTTGGGTGAGTGCCCTGAGGCACGAACCTTTTATGCTGTGTTAGCAGAAGTCGGGATAACATTACCATTTTAGTCCTTCTATTTTTTCCAATCTATCACTTCGCCATTCGAATACCGTAAAGTAATCTTCCCACGATGCTTCTTCTCTGGCACTATCATCACCAATGACGACTAACAGATCACCATCGCTTCCTTTCATAAGACTTCCTTGCCAAATAACATTTTCCAAGTGTTCTCTTAAAGATTTTACCTTTTCTTTTCCGTTTTGATAGCAAATTAGTACTCTTATAGGAGCACGAACACACAGAATTTTCCATAGGCAATAAGAGATTTTTTCGATATTGTATTTGTTCTCTAATTCCACAACGGCACGAGGTAAAACAAAAGGGTCATATTGACCATTATCCTCTCTCATAATATCGTATTCTGCGTTATCAATAAAAATTGCATCAATGTTTAGATACTCACAACTTTCTTTTCCCTTTTCCTGAAAACTCTGGGCCACATGACAATCCATTTTCTCAGCAACACCTTCCATAACTTTTTTCATAAATCTTGTCCACTCTGGATCACTTTTAGGATTTTCAGGATAATCTGTTTTTTCTTTCTCCTTAAGGGTATTAATAAAGGAATTCAACCAAATTCTTCCTCTCATATCTCATTACCTCGTTTTTTTTTATGGTATTTAGAGGATTCTTACTCTGTCCAATGTCTCGTTCACTCACATGGGTGTAAATCCCAGTTGTCTTGAAGCTTTTATGCCCTGATAATTCCTGGATGTACCTTAAATCTGTCCCACTTTCAAGTAGATCTGTGCCGAAAGCGTAATGAATAATGTGGTTACCTGCCAGACCTGTGTTTTCTGATTTTGTGTGTATCTTTTCTATATTTCCTCTCTTTTAAAGTAACATCATATATAAAATAACATATAAAATAACATTTATCATATTTTGGTCAAGTGGAACGTTGGAGAGAGCTAGTAAGAGAGAAGTAGCCCATCTCATAAAATTTTACACGAAAATCCAAATAATCGTGTAATGTAATGGCTATAACTCCGTATCAAACCTTACCACTGGTAGGCACCAACCCGATTCAGTATCTGACAGAGATTCAGACCAATGCTCTGGTTCAGGTTTTTCAGGAGTGGTATGACAAAAGTCCTACAAAAGCAAAAGGAAGGATACGGGGGAGGTATTGGTTGACCTTCCTGGTGCTCAGGTTTACTGGTGCAAGGATAGGAGAGGTGCTAGGTATAGACGATAGAACGGACATAGATTTCAGGAATGCAGAAATCAAGCTGGTCACCCTCAAACGGCATAATTCGAGGAGAAGAAACAGCACCAGAATTATTCCTGTTCCTGCCAGTGTAACTTCTGAAATTGCAACTTATCTGGCTGAGTTTCCTGAGCAGAGGGGAAGGGTGTTTAAGCTTGACCAGGGCAACTTCAGGCGGGTGTTTTATAAAAGGGCAAAAGAGGCCAACATACCAAGAGACCTGGCCCATCCTCACATACTCAGGCACACAAGGGCAATTGAGTTGTTAAGAGCAGGAGTGCCGGTAACTATTGTTCAGGATTTGTTGGGGCATTCGGCTTTGACGACTACTGCTGTATACCTTAGAATCAGCGGTCAGGAAGCAAAGGGGATTTTAAGAGAGAAGGGTTTGATATAGCTATGCTTGGGGAATTCATTGACAGTAGTCTGGTATGTGGGGGGAGATAAAAAAAGCATAGGAGACGAACTATAAGGAAGCGCTAAAGGCAGGTGAAAGTGTAAATATTGTTGGTTTTGGAAGTTTCAAAGTAGTCCAGCGGGCTGCACGTGAAGGAAGAAACCCTGTTACCGGAGAGGTAATAGAAATTCCAGCGAAGAAAGTGGTGAAGTTTAAGGCGGGGAAGGGGTTGAAGGGAATTTAGAGAAGGGGAATTAAAACACAGGTAGAAATGAAAATTTCACCCTGGAGGGGGGTCACTACAACGATGAAGGCAGGAAAAACAATGAACATGTTTTGTATGTAAAAAACGATGGAGGAAAAGGGGGTATCGGAATGAAGAGAAAGAATCTTTTAAAGGGTTTGAGTGAGGTTTTAGGTCTGGTGGTATTAGTGGTGGTTTTGCTGGAAGCTGGTGTGGCAGAGGCTTGGCTAACGCCTATAGCGCAGATGAAAGATTCTCATTCTGTCAATGCCGTTGCCTTCAGCCCGGATGGACGGTATCTGGCAAGCGGAAGTGGTGATAACACCATCAAGGTTTGGAAGGTTAATGGTAAAGTAATTCACCCTATTGCTACTATGCCGCAGTCGCTTGCAGATACATCCTCATCATGGCCCGAGTGGCCTGCTTACTGGGCCAAAAATGTCTATGTTTTTGACACTAAGCATATTCCGAGAAATGTAAATATTCAGTTTGTCTTAATTCGGCCTTCAGGAGAGGAAGAATTTTATGTGTATCTCCCAGCGATAAAATAGATGCAAATTGAAAATTTTTTAGATTGACAGGATGAGTTTTATCTATACTTTCTATGCTTTAAAAAACAAAAACGAGGAGTTATCATGAGGCCATGATTAAAGGGTTAGGGTTGTGTTTTGCTATTTTGGGGACTAAAGAAGTGTGTCCTCCAGAGGCAGAGGTTTGGGTTGAAAGAGGACTGGCAGCGGTTCGTGTGGGAAACTATCAAAAGGCAGCGGTTTGTTTCAAGAAGGCATGTAATGACGGATGTGCTAGAGGATGTAGGAATCTTGGGGTTTTGTATGAATGGGGCTTGGGTATAAAACAGAGTTTCACTAAAGCAGTTAGCCTATACAAGAAGGCTTGTGGTGATGGAAATCTTAGAGGATGTTGTGAGCTTGGGATTTTATGTAAAATAGATTTAGGGCTAAAGTCAGGAGTAGAATTTGACTATACTAAAGCTGCTAGTCTATACAAAAAAGCCTGTGATGGTGGGAATGCTAGTGGATGCAATAACCTTGGATTATTATATGTAAGTGGCCTAGGAGTAAAACAGAACTGTACTAAAGCAGCCAGTCTGTTTAAGAAAGCACGCAAAGGTAAATGTGCTAAAGGGTGCAGGAATCTTGGGATATTATACGAACATGGTCTAGGTGTAACTCAAGACTTTACCATAGCCGCTGGCCTATACGAAGAGGCCTGCGACGATAGAGATATTATAGGGTGTTACAACCTTGGAGTATTATATGTAAAAGGACAAGGAGTAAATCAAGACTATACTAAAGCTGCTAGTTTATTTAAGGAAGCCTGTAACTATGGTTTTGCTAAAGGATGTAGTATTCTTGGGGCTATGTATGCTGAAGGTCTAGGTGTGCCACTAGATAAAATCAAGGCATATCAATACTGGAAGAAGGCTGTAAAACAAGGAGACCCCGACGCACAATACTACCTAGATATTCTTTGTAAAGAAAATCCTTGGGCGTGTAGGTAGTAAGGAGTTTTTCTACAAATAAGCTTGGCTCTAGCAAGATGTCAATCATAAAAGGGAAACAGGAGGTAATTATGGGAATTTTTGGTAAAATTGCATTAGAAGCAATAGAACTGTTTGACTCAGGAGAGGCAAAGGACATAACTGAAGCATGGGACAAAGTTGTTGAGAAAAAAGGAAGTTCAACGGCACAAAAAGGATGCCCCAAAGGTGCTTTCCTGGGGCTTTGTGAAGAGGGAATGGTAAAGGGAATTCCACCTGGTTCTTACACGGCTTCTGAGAAAAATAAACAATATGCTATAAAAGCAGTTGACCTACTGCGTAGAATAGAAAGTGAAAAAGGAATTCCTGCAAAACAAGTAGTAAACCAGATATCAAAAGGAAAATTTTGGGAAAAGATAGCACCAGACAAAAAGGAAAACGGCCAATTGGATGTGGTTTTTACTTTAGTAAAAGAAAATTTGATAGAACTGTAGAAAACAGGGAAATGAGAAGCATTAGCTAGTTCCAAAAGAAATTGAGGAAAAGGGTAGTGGTAGGCTGCCAGGGAGATTAGTAAAAAGCCACCTAGGATAGTTGACATAAAAATCTACAATGTATTTACGCCTAAAACTTATTAGAGAGGCATAATATGGCTGGAGAAAACTTAGCCCAGATAAAAGCTAAGATCCGGGAATGTAAACAACGTCCACAAGTGGAGTGTCAAATTGGATGTCTTGAGGATTTATTTTTGAGAACAAACAATTACCTTGTTGCTCTGGAAATAGGACACCTTCTGCTGAGATACTTCCGCCCCGATGAAGCTAAGGGCTATTATGAGCAAGCAGCAGAACTTGCCCCAGATGAAGAAACAAAAGAAAACATTAAGAAAAGGATTCAGGAGCTTTCTGAAAGAAAACGTCAAATACCAGTGCGCCTGAATTTTAGAGATCTTCCTCTTCCATCTTTTAGCGTTAGTATTCCCACAGAATGTGATTTTAAACGTGTATTAAGGGAGGCTTTTCAAGCAGCAAAGAACGTTGGTGCAGATTATCTTGTTGTAAAAGCAGGGGATCTTCACAGGCATGTTGGTGGCTATCCTGGTCACAATCACAGAATGCCTGTTTGTTGTGAAGTAATGAGGAGTTTTTTACGTTGTTATAAAGGCGAGATTCTTAATGAACCACCAAAAGGTAATGGAGCCAGTCTAGAGATAAACTATGATCTACGTGCAAGGAAAGAGCGTTTTCAAAAGCCTGCAGAAGGTGAATCAGCAATAGCTGCTGGAGGGATGGTTGTTGGAATAATAAGTGGTGCATTATTAGGAGGAGTACCTGGAGCGGTTATAGGAGGAATTACAGGAGCGGTAGTCGGTACTATCTTAGGAAAAAGCTGTTGTTCGAGAGCCGATAGCAATTCCGGCAAAGAAGGCGGTGATGATAAACGAAGTTCATCCATTTGATTACATTACCCTGGAAAGAACGCCCTGCTTTGGCTGTTGTCCTGTTTATAAAATAAAGGTTTACAGCTCAGGCCTGGTGGAGTGGGAAGGTATAGACTTTGTAGACAAGGGAGGGAAGGACAGTAGACATATTTCTCTGAAGTGGATTGCGAATTAGAACAGACGGTTTGAAGGAGTGTGGAGATGATTCATGATATTAAAGGAATACCATTTCAATATGTCTGCAAAATTATTCCTGAATTAAAAGCAGACGGTACCCCGAAAGAATGTATGTCTCAATCGAGATATAAATATAAACAGAATATTCGCCTACATAAATATGGGCATGGCCCATTCTGTCGATTTAAGATTCCTAATAGATACAATGGGAAAATGGGAGTTTATGTTATTCTAGTTGATAACAATATAAAATATATAGGGGAATGTAAAAACCTGGGAATTCGCTTTAATATGGGATATGGTAATATCTCTCCAAGAAACTGTTATGTAGGTGGACAACCGACAAACTGTAGGATTAATAACCTCGTCTTGGAAGCATATAAAAGCGGGGCCCAAATTGAACTTTTATTTTATGAAACAAAAGATAGGTTTAATATTGAAAGGACTCTTATTAAAACACTTAATCCTGAATGGAATAAGGCACTAGGGAAGTCTTCAGACCCCAGTGGAGAACAGACATCAAATCCGGGAAAAGGAGAAAAAAAGAAAATGGTTAAAAATAAATATTACAGACTGGAGGAATATCTAAGAAAAAGTCAAAAAGAAGTAGAAGCTATGAGTTATGAAGAGATAGAAAAGATTCTAGGATTTAAATTGCCCCAATCAGCTTCTGTTTATAGAGCGTGGTGGGCAAATGATAAAACGCATTCCCAAGCTCATGCATGGCTAAATGCCAGTTGGAAAGTGAAAGAGGTCAATCTTAGAAACTCGGTAACTTTTGAGAAGATTAAAGGAAATTAACCAGTGATTTCCAACAATCAAGAACATTATGTATTTTTAATATCTTGTAGTGATCATAAAGGAATTAGTGATTACAAAACTAATAAAACTAATAATAAGTCCTTCAGTTGTAATTCCTTAAGATGGTTAAAATGGTTGGAAAATAAATTAGATATCACCGTGAAGGAAGGCATAAGCCGATTGGCCAAGATAACGAGCAATGTGATAGCCATTGGAGAGAAGAGGCTTGTTACCGTTCCAAGACCCGACAAGGCTTGTAAGGAATTGCTTAAACGAGTCAATGTAACCCTGCCAGAGGTATTACCTTATCGGGAGACACATGTTGCCACGAGAAAGAAACTGAATAGTTTCAGGAAAAGAAAGTGATGTTCGGTAGATACAATCAAAATAGGACTAGTTCTTATGTGGAAGATTCGTTTTAATCCATAGAGTTGGGAGAGGGGTGAGAATCGAACCAATAAAAGACAAAAGAAAGAGATTAGTGCAAATCTTGCCCTTTGTCATTATTGGTTTTTTTCTTTCAATCCCTTCGTTGCCTGATAAAGGTAGGAATATCCAAATCGTCTTCTTCCAGAGGGAGACGGCGAAACATCCTTCTTTTTTGATGTTCTTTCTGGGGTTTTTTCTCTTTCTTGGCCTTGTAATTTTCTAAAGACTGAGTTTTTTCTGTCTTCTCCATGAGATTACCATCTTGTTTAATACCGGTGGCAATTACGGTAATCATCATTTCATCACCCATAGTATCGTCTATTACTGTTCCCCAAATGATGTTGGCATTTTCGTCTGCTTCTTTATAGATAAGACTAGACGCAGATTCTACTTCCTCTAATGTCATTTCACTGGAAGCGGTGATGTTCATTAATACTCCCTTAGCTCCTTTAATAGAGACATCTTCTAAGAGAGGGCTTCTTATAGCCCTTTGGGCGGCTTCTATAGATCTGTTATCACCACTAGATATACCTGTACCCATTAAAGCTAATCCCTTTTCTTCCATGATGGTTCTAACATCGGCAAAATCAACATTGACTAATCCTTGGATAGTAATCAAATCTGCAATTCCTTTCACGGCGTAATAAAGGACTTGGTCTGCTTTTTTAAAAGTTTCAAGTAGGGTGATTGCCCGTGGTTTTAGTTCTAAAAGGCGATTATTGGGAATAGTGATGATAGTGTCTACCGCCTCTTTTAACTGGGCAATGCCATTTTCAGCAATTTGCATCTTTTTTTTGCCTTCAAAAGCAAAGGGTTTTGTTACTACGGCTACTGTCAATGCGCCTAATTCTTTGCTAGCTTGGGCTATTATAGGAGCAGCCCCTGTGCCTGTACCACCTCCCATACCTGCAGTGATAAATACCATATCAGCGCCTTCTATGACTTCCCTGATTTGGTCTATGCTTTCCAAGCCTGCTTGTCTGCCTATTTCAGGATTGGCTCCAGCTCCTAACCCGCGAGTAACATTAACACCCAGTTGGATCTTAATGGATGCCCGGCTTATATCTAAAGCTTGTAAATCTGTATTGGCCGCAATAAAAGTTACATTTTTTAGACCTGATTCTATCATATTGTTAATGGCATTACCGCCTGCACCACCTACGCCGATTACTCTGATTTTGGCTGTTAAACCTTCTTCCACAAAATCCACTCTCATTTTTACCCCCTTATATTTTAAAATGCTTCTTTAAACCAGTTTTTAATACCATTTATAAAACGTCCCCAAATGGTCTGTTTCCTGAAAACAGAACCACTGTGGCCTTTGTGATTCTTAAATCCAAATATAGTCAGGCCTACGGCTGTAGCATAAATAGGATTGCGGATGACATCTGAGAGCCCTCCTACTCCTCGCGGATAGCCTACCCTTGTCGGGAGGTCAAAGGTTTGTTCTGCAAATTCAATTAACCCTGGTAATAAAGAAGTTCCTCCAGTGATTACCATTCCTGAAGCTAACATATCTTTTAACTCTGTCTTGATTAACTCTTGTTCTATTAAGCACAGAATTTCTTCTACTCTAGGTTCGATAATTTGAGCTAAAACACCGCGGGAGACACTGCGGGGTTTTTTATCTCCCAAAGCAGGAATTTTTATTTCTTCGTCTTTTTCTAAAAAACTGCTACTAGCAATACCATATTTGAGCTTTATTTCTTCAGCCTCAGAAAGAGGGGTGCGGAGACCAAAAGCAATGTCATTAGTAATGTTTGTTCCTCCTACTGCCAAAATAGCTGAGTGTTTTATACTATTGTTTCCAAATACAGTAATATCTGTTGTCCCACCACCTAGATCTACCAAGGCTACACCCAGGGTTTTTTCTTCTTCCGTTAAAACAGCCCTGCTGGCAGCTAAGGGTTGAAGGACAATTTCCACTACATCTAAACCTGCCCTCTGGATGCAACGAATAAGGGTTTGGACAGCAGCCACAGAGGCGGTAATAATATGCACCTCTACTTCTAATCTCACACCGGCCATTCCTTGAGGGTCATGAATTCCAGTTTGGTCGTCCACTATAAACTCTTGAGGAATTACATGAATGATCTGTTTTTCTGGAGGTAAGGAGACCATACTGGCTGTTTCAATAACTCTTTTTATATCTCTATGGGTAACCTCACGATGTTTTAAAGCAATTACACCTTGACTATTCAAACTTTGAATGTGATTTCCAGCAATACCTGTATACACACTGCGAATTTCACACCCTGCCATCATTTCTGCTTCTTCAATGGCCCTTTTGATGGAGTTTATGGTTTCTTCTACATTAACAACCATCCCTTTTCTTAAACCATGAGAAGGATGACAGCCTACACCGATAATTTCTAGTTTCCCTTCTTCAGTGGGTTCTGCAACCACTGCACAAACCTTGGTTGTCCCGATGTCCAGTCCTACAATAAGACCTCCCTTCCGTGTCATCCAAACCTCCTATTCTATTTTGGCATATATGCGAGGGATGTTTGTTAAGTCAATAAACTTAATGGTTTTTTTTGTTCTCTGAAAATAAGCTAAGACTTTCTGTAAATTTCTCAATTTTTCATCAAAATTGGTATCCCCTAAGAGAATTTGATGGCCTTCTAAGGTAAAAATACTAAGGCCTAAATTTTTATCTACATGGACCTCTGAAACCTTCTGGTCAGAAGGGTTTTTTTGTTCCCATAGATTTAATAAGGAAATAGCAGTTTTAACTGCTACATCATCTGGAGAGGAGAGTCCGGTAATTATAGGAAGGTCTAAACTTTCAAAATTGAGACTTGGCGTGCATTCACCATTTTTTTCTACTATCCACCAACGGTCTCTGATATAGGCCCAAGCAATGGGCTGGCGCTCTGTAATTTTTATTTTCACTGTATCTTTCCATACCCGTTTGACAGAAGCAGTTTTTACCAAAGGAAGTTGAGATAGATAATGGCTAATCTTAGCAGTATGAATGGATAACAGACTTTTACCCTGACAATTTGCCAAATAAAGGATTTTTTCTGTGGGGATGAGTTTATTCCCTATGACTTTAACTGTTTTTACTTTAAAGAAAGGAAGGTGACACAGGTAAATATAACCCATGGTGAATATAATGCTTAATAAACAAAGAATTCCCATAATGCCTGAGATAATGAAGTATATTTTATAACCTGTTTTTTCCCTTTTATATCTATTTTTTCTCATTGGACTAATTTAATTTCTGGCTCTAATTTGATATTGTTATATTTTTCTATTTTCTCCTGGATTAATTCTATTAACCCTAGGACATCAGAGGCCTTAGCTCCTCCAGTGTTGATGATGAAATTAGCATGTTTTTCCGATATTTTCGCTCCTCCAATCTTTTCCCCTTTTAATCCTGCTTTTTCTATTAAATAACCTGCGCTGATATTAGGTGGATTTTTAAATACACACCCTGCTGATGGAGAAAATAATGGTTGGCTGGTGAGTTTTTTATGAAAATAGTGTTTGATAAGGGCCTTTACATTTTGGGGAGTAGAAATATTTAAGTTTATTTGGGCAGATAGAAGGATAGTTTCAGGAGAAAGTTGTGTGTGACGATAGTTATACATTTTATTTTCCCAATTTATCCACAATATTTTATTTTCTGAAAATATCTTTATTTTCTTTGTTTTTTCCCCAATACTTTCTCCAAACGCTCCGGCATTTGAAGCTATAGCGCCTCCTACAGTAGCAGGAATACCCGCCATAAACTCTAATCCTGTCCAACCTTTTTTAATGGATAAGTTCAACAAATGAGATATTTTTAAGCCTGCTCCAATTTTTAGAAAGATGTCAGAGTTTTCACTTTGCCATACAATATTTTTAAGGGCCAATTTAATCACTATGCCATTATAACCACTGTCCAAGGCCAAGGTATTACTCCCATTTCCCAGAAGATAATAAGGGCAAGAATGTTTTTTTAGATAATATATTAAATCCGCAAGCAGTGCTTCTTTTTTTACCCAAATCACTGCTTTGGCCGGACCACCGATTTTAAAAGTGGTCAGCCTTTTCAAGGGATAGTTAGTTTTTACTACTCCAAATTTATTCAGTTCTTTCATATATCCTGACTTAAAATGGTTTCTCCAACTTGCCAAATATTTCCTGCTCCTAGAGTGAGCAAGATATCCATGGGTCTTAATATTTCCTTTAATTTATTCATAATAGCTGTGAAATCAGGGCAATAATCCACAGTTTTATATTGAGCAATGCCTGCTGCTAACCATTTTCCAGTAATACCTGAGATGGGTTTTTCACTGGCAGGGTAAATCTCGGTTAAGATAAGTTTATCTGTTTTTTCAAAGGCAGTAAGAAAAGAGTTGTAGAGGGCCTTTGTGCGGGAATACCGATGGGGCTGAAAGATAGTAATTAAACGCCGATATGGCCACCTCTGTTTAATGGCTTCCAATACTGCTTTGATTTCAGTAGGATGGTGACCATAGTCATCTATGATTAAGATTTCATTTTTTTCTCCTTTAATTTCTAATCTCCTGGCTATTCCCTTAAAATTTTTTAAGCCTTGGATAGCGGTTTTTATATCTATATTTAACACCTTGGCTACAGCTAAAGCCGCTAAGGTGTTAAGGATGTTGTGTTTTCCAGGACAGGTTAAGGAGATATCTGCCTCTTTTTTCCCGCGAATATAAAGAGCAAATTTGGTATTAGTATTAAGATTGATTTCTCGGGCCTCTATATCTTGTCCAGGGGTAATCCCATAGCTGAGATAAGGAATTTTTAGATTTTTTACTAAAGTTTTTAATCTAGGGTCATCGCCACAAATAATGGCTGTGTCCTTTACTTGATTTAAAAACTGAGCAAAGGCAGTTTCAATGGCATTTATATTTTGATAATGATCCAGATGATCGGCATCTATATTGGTAAGTACCGCTATGTCAGGATGTAAAAAGAGAAAACTTCCATCGCTTTCATCGGCCTCTGCGACTAAATATCTGCCGTTATCTAACCAGGCATTTAAACCGGTAGTATTTATCTGCCCTCCAATGATTGCTGTAGGTTTTAATTTTGCTGTTTGTAAAATGTGAGCAATCATGGCGGAAGTAGTGGTTTTGCCATGAGTGCCAGTAATAGCAATGCCCTTTTTTTGCCCCATAAGATAGGCTAAAAGTTTACCTCGTGAGAGCAGAGGTAATTGCTTTGCTTTAGCTGCTTTAAGTTCAGGATTGTCTTCTTTTATAGCTGAGGAATAAATAATTATCTCAGCTCCATTTATTTGTTCAGGACGATGTCCTAAGTAAATAGTGGCTCCTTGAGTCGCAAGTCTTTTTAACAAAGGGTTAAAATGGAGATCAGAACCACTGATTTGATAGCCCAACCCCAAGAGAACATTGGCTAATCCACTCATACCAATTCCACCAATGCCTATGAAATGAAAACTATGCCACGGCAAGCGCATAACTTTTTTCCTCCAGGATTTGTAAACACAAACTTGCGATTAGGTCAGAAGCTTCTGGTTTACCTAAACTCCTAGAAGCATTAATCATCAGTCCTAGGCGATTTTGGTCTTTGACCAAGTTTACCAAAATATCTGCTAGTTTTTTAGCTGTGAGTTCTTCTTGAGGTATACAAATACCTGCCCCGGTCTTTTCTATTAGCTTGGCATTATAAAGTTGATGCCCTGTGGCCCAAGGGTAGGGGATAAGGATGCTAGGCAAACCAAGAATAGCAATTTCTGCCAGAGTGGTAGCACCTGCTCGACCTACAACCAAATCCACCTGAGCATAGGCAAAACTCATGTCTTTTATAAAGGGAATGACCTCTCCTGGGATTTTTTCTTTTTTATAAATTTCTTTTACTTTAAAAAAATCTTTCTTTCCTGTCTGATGTAGGAACTTCAGTTTGTATGGATAATTTTTTAAATAAGACCAAGCTTCACATACTGCCTGATTGATAGCTCTTGCTCCTTGGCTACCACCTAGAATAAGTATTCTAAAAAATCCATCCTCTGTTTTTTCCCTTTTTAGAGTTAGAATTTCCTTTCGTACCGGATTTCCAGTGAGGATGCATTTCCCCATAGGGAAATAACCAATGGAGCTGGGATAGGTAATACATATCTTTTCTGCCCAGCGGCTAAGAGTGCGGTTGGCCTTTCCAGGTATAACATTTTGTTCTTGAAGGACAATAGGAATATGAAGATGTCTGGCTGCCATTACTACCGGAACAGACACATAACTTCCAGTGCCTAATACCAGGTGAATGCCTTCCTGACGAAGGAATTTTAAACCTTGTTTCAGTCCTATAAGTATCTCCCAACTTCCTTTTAGTCTAGCAAAAAAGTTTTTGCCTACTAACCCACTGGCCTTAATATCATAAAAAAGAAAGCCATAATGGCTAACAATTTCTTCTTCTAGTCCCCCTTTCCTGCCTACAAAGATAATTTTCTCTATCTTTGTATCTGCCTTAAGACTCTGAGCAATTGCAATGCCTGGGAAAATATGTCCTCCACTACCTCCGGCAGCAATGGCTATTCTATACATTTATCTCCTGCCTTGCATATATATGTTTTCTAGAATACCGATAGCAATCAAATTTGCCCAAAGGGCGCTTCCACCATAACTTATAAAAGGTAGAGTAATTCCCTTTTGAGGTAAAATTCCAAGACATACACCCATATGAATGCTAGCTTGCATAAAAAACCATAAGCTGATACCCAAGGCTAGATAAAAACCAAATAAATCCCTGGCACCTCTAGCAATATTGATGCATCTTCCAAAAAGGAGTAAAAATAAAAATGTTACTAAAGATACTCCACAAAACCCTAATTCTTCACCAATAATGGAAAAGATATAATCTGTGTAAGGTTCTGGTAAATAAAACAGTTTTTGTTGACTTCCACCTAATCCTTGTCCTAAAATGCCACCACTGGCAAAGGCCAGTTTTGAGTGTAAGATGATATATCCTACCCCTAAGG
>Ga0190316_1000253_pt1 | contig 15090 bp, 14 predicted proteins | sample 48701112_MG_FD_161663 | JGI IMG/M metagenome (GOLD analysis project Ga0190316, IMG submission 161663) | Hydrothermal vent sediment bacterial communities from Southern Trench, Guaymas Basin, Mexico - 4870-11-1-2_MG | ecosystem: Environmental > Aquatic > Marine > Hydrothermal vents > Sediment ... | reverse complement strand
GCGGTATCGAGAGCGATGAAGCACCTGTATGTGGTGTCTTACCACCCCCTGTATTCCGAGATAAAAAAGATACGAGAAACACCGGTAAAGGCGAAATTCATCGAAATCCTGCCGAAACAAGAACAGCCTTTTTCTTAAAAAATATTGTGTTAATCTCGTGAAATCTCGTGGTTTACTAATTGCAATTTATTACTGGAATGACTATACAATAGTCTTTGCCCATTCTATCACGTTCTGTATTATCTTCAACCCGGTAGGGAACGTCAGGATAGATTCTGGATGGAATTGCACACCCTCTATCGGCAGGCGCCTGTGGCGAACGCCCATGACTATATCACCGTTGGTAGTGGCGCTAACTTCCAGACTCGCCGGTATGACCTTACCAATTAGGGAGTGATACCTGCCACCCATGAACGGGTTCGGTATACCCCTGTATATCGTCTTACCGTCATGCCGAATCGGGGATTGCTTACCATGACATGGATAAGCTAAAAGACCCAGTTCACCACCAAAGAATTCTATTAGTGCTTGATGCCCCAGACAGATACCAAATATGGGGTAGCGCCTGTAGTATCGTTCAATCACCTCGAGCAGATTGCCCGCATTAGCCGGTATTGAAGGACCGGGCGATAGCACAATCAAGTCCGGCTCCATATCCCCTATTATGTCCACATCCAGTCTGTTCCGATACACAATCACCTCACAATTGAATCTCCGGAAATAATCCACGAGATTGAATGTGAAGGAATCGTAGTTATCAACCATGAATATCCTGAGCCTCTTCTCCTTCTCCATCTTCAATCCCTCCCGTATCCTCTATGATTTTGAAGAATGCTCTGCCCTTGTTCATCGTCTCTCTCCACTCGCTCTCCGGCTGCGAATCATACAGTATCGTGGCACCGACGCGAATCTCCGCAATGCCATCCCTTATATACGCGGTTCTGATAATGATACCGAAATCCAGATTGCCGGAGAATGTGATGTAGCCGACGTTACCGCCATAATAACCCCTTCTTTTGTGCTCAAATCGCTCAATCAGGTTCATTGCCGCTATTTTTGGTGCGCCGGTAAGCGTTCCTGCATTTAATGACACGATGAAGGCATCAAAGGGCTCGAATTTGGCAGTATCCAGCATGCCCTCTACATGCGCAACCGTATGCATCACAGCCGAGTATTTCTCCACGAACCGGTAGTCCCGAACTTCCACGCCCGGCTTACAGACCCTCGCAATGTCGTTCCGTGCTAAATCAATCAGCATATCGAGTTCTGATTTCTCCTTCCGGGAATTCAAGAGCTGCATCATCTTCTCATAGTCCTCTATCGGATTCTCACCCCTCTCAATGGTGCCGGAAATTGGTCTCGTCTGAACCACTCCGTGCTCCACACGGAGGAACATCTCGGGCGAGGCGCCCACGAGGCACTCATCGCCGAAATTGACGTAGAATAAATACGGTGAGGGGTTTATCGTGCGGAATTTGCGGTATATCTCAATTGGCGCTTTGCTGACCTTGAAATATCGCGAATGCGAGAGCACAATCTCGAATATCTCACCCTTCCGCATCTCCTCCTTCGCTCTCTCCACCATCTCCTCATACTCCCGCTTCGTGACTATACCTCTCCTGACACTTTTCCTTACCCTCGCCCTTTTACTCCTGACCCTTTGTTCCCCCGCCGCTTCCGCCGACCGCAATGCGAAATACTCATCAGCCGGGACATCAAAATCGTGGAAATCGTATAATATTATCTCTGCATGCTCCTTGAGATGGTTGAAATAAACGATGAAGTCGGGCATGAAGAGATTGAAGTCCGGTATCCCCTCATCCTCATGAAGGTCCGCTATATCCTCGAATAGTCTGACGAAGTCATAGGAGAATGCGCCATAGAGCCCCAAAAAAGGGTCTTCTGATGCGAAGAAATCGAGAAAAGTCCTTATGACGTATGAGATATTCCGCTGCTTGAATCTCCTACCCTCCTCTACCACTCGGTTCTCACGCTCAACATAGCCCGTGATGGAGTCCTCACGCACTCTCAAATCGCTTGCATAACCGAAGAGTGATTCATCAAACAGTCTTAATATGTTCTTACCACGCTTATTAAGCGCTATAATCTCAAATCTTTCATCTTTACCCTTTAGTTGTAGTGGTGGGTCAATCAGAATAAGGCTCAATCGCCCATATATCGGCGCTATCTCCGCAGATTCCAATATGATTCCCCGATTCTCCACCTTATCGAAGAAGGACTCAAACGAGCTGTAAGGGATATTCCTCGTTATCCGCCTGAATCGTTCGCCTCCTTTGCATGTTATATACTCCTCGTCTATCATATCGTCATTACTGCACATTAATAATGCATGTTGCACATATAAATACATAAGGCTAAATAATGGCGAAACCAGTAAGGGATGATTACCAATGATTACATCTATTTACAAATATCTGCTAATATTACTGCATATAATGTAAACTTTTTTCATCATAGCGAAAAATATATAACGTATATTATTGCATTATAATGAACGAGGATGGAAATTTTGGAGAAGATATTCGGGAAGAGCACGCACGTCCAGGTAATACTCCTGTTTTATAACAACGGTGGCTACTTCAATAATATCACAGGGCTTGCTAAGATGCTGGATAAGAGCCACGTGACGGTGAGAAAAGTCGTTTCTGACCTCATAGAGGCGGGTATATTGAGCGAAATGACGATAGGGAAGTCCCGCGTGATAAAGATAAATGAGAACAGCCCCTATACCAGAGCACTATTCGATTTCATCCATTCCATGTGCAATATAAAGAAGACCAAGAGCATAGATGAGATAATAAAAGCGAGGTCGTGATATGATATTTATAAAAAATAAAAAATAAAAAGAGGAAAAAGGATTATAAACGGAAGTGTAACCGAATTCTATTCAGGTACAACTTCTCCAAATCCGACTCGTCTCGATACCTTCGATATTCGGACTCTCACGTTATCTCCCTTCTTCGTGTTCGGTACAAACACGACGAATCCTTCCACACGTGCTATGCCATCGCCTTCTCTTCCTACATCCTCTATCTTCACATCGTAGACCTCACCCACACTTACAGGTGAGCTCGGTCCTCTTCTTTCCCTATATTCCATACCTAAAACCTCCTTTTTATTCGATACCTTTATGCTTTTCCGGTATCATCTTCTAATATGTCACCCATACATATAAACCTATCATTATCATTTACGTATATCACCGTGCCGCCTTCGCTATCCGCTCCTTCTCCTCCTTCTTGCTTATCGAGTAGCATTTGGCGTTCCTCGCCGCGTTGATTATCTCATCGGCAAGGCACCGCTCTATACTCCTCTTGCTCCTGAATGCACATCGCTGCGCACCCTGTGCTATGAATAGCAGTGCCTGGTCCACCTTACGCTGCGAGGTCACATCCACGGGCTTTGGAACCAGAATGCCACCGAATCGCAATCTAATCGTGTCCTCTCGGGGTCCCGCATTTTGAATGGCATCCACAAGCAACTGAACCGGATTCTGCTTTGTATCCTGGTATATCAGTTCAAAAGCGTTCTTTACTATCTTGTATGCCTTCAATTTCTTGCCCGTGTTCTTACCCGTCCTCATCAATTTGTTGATCAAGCGTTCCACCACGCAGACCTTCGCCTGCTCGAACTGCTGCTTCGCATGCCTGCCACCCGTATGTAAAGCAGAAACTGGCTGGAGCGATATATGCCGCTGCACACCTATATCCGTTATCTCCACTTCCTTTATATCCCATTTATCAAATATCTTATCAAATTGCATCTTATACACCAACACTACCTGACTACCTTCTCTTTCCTACCCTTTACCAGTTCATTCAGTGATATACCGGCTACCGCCACCACCTTGAATCTCACGCCTGAGAGGTCACCGTATGACCTCCCCTTCCTGCCACCCATTCCGACTATCAGAACCTCGTCATGCTCATCTATGAACTTTATAGCGCCATCGCCGGGGCAAAATGCTGTCACCTGCTTTCCGTTCTTGATCAACTGGACACGAACACACTTCCTTATAGCCGAGTTCGGCTGCTTCGCCTCTATTCCCACCTTCTCCAGCACGATCGCCCTCGCCATGTGCGCGCCTTCCAGCGGGTCCTTCTTCTTCTTAGACTGTAATGCCCGCCGTGCATACTTCGCATCACGCCAGCGGAACTTCTTCCTATCCTTCTTCGCCTTCCTCGCCGCGTATAATCCTCTCCCCATCTGTCTATTTATATTAACCTTGATGATGTGCAACTAAATAAAACTCACTTCATTTTATTATCACATTATCTATGTTCTGATTCCTCTTCACCAGTAATTTCACCCTCTTTATCTTCTCACCGTTCTTTCCTATTGCGATACCTTTGTCCTTGCTCGGGACCTCCACGTATGCATAGCATTTGTTATCCTTCGTCGTTAGCAGTTCCACGCTCTTCACCACTGCCGGGCGCAGCAGATTCTCTATGAATTCTTTTATATCCGAAGAATGCTCCACAACTTCAATCTTCTTCTTCAATAGCTTCTTCACCTTGTTTATGTTTGAGCCGCCTTTACCGATAGCCAACCCCATATCGCCCTTCTTCACCACCATTATCACCCTGTCATTGTCCAGAATACAGTCCTTGACATCCGCACCTGTGAGACTCTCGAATATGCCTATATATCTTATCCCTTCGGTATCGAGCTTAACTGTCATCGCTCATCACTACCGCTACTCTTTGAAAGTGAGGATGAAGACGAAGCTGCAATGACCTCTAAAATATCCGTCCCACCCGTGTCAACAACACATAACGATGCCACGGAATAAGGTTTACCACACGCAAGCCCGAGCTCACGACTGTCTGCATGGTATGCGTGGATGGGAACACCCGCCTTATCACATAACTCTTTAATTTCGTATCTCAGAGATTGTGGGCAGTTAGAGGCGTGAATAACGAGCTTCGCATCACCTCGCTTCAGTGCTTTCTTCGTCTCTCGCGCACCTAACACCACTTTGCCATCACTCATCACCTTCTGCAGTTCACGGTTCACATCGGCGTATTCAATCCGCTTTGCCTTCGTCATCTTAACTCACTATAGTTCTTTGCTACCAGCTCCACTGCACCGGTGCCCAATCTTATGGGCTGACCCACGATGACATTCTCCGTGACCCCTTTCAATTCATCTATCTCACCATGTATGGCGGCTTCCAGCAGGTTATCCACAGTGACCTCAAAAGCAGCCCTTGAAAGCACCGATGCCTTCTCTCCCGCCAGACCGTGCCTCCCTATCTGTTTCACTTCGCCATCCACCGTCATCGCATCTGCTATTAATGTCACATGCCTGGCATCCACATCCAGACCCTGCTCCTCCAGTGTGTTCAGCATCTCGTCAATTATCGCATTACGAGCAGCCTCTATGCCCAGCACATCCGCTATCTCCGCTATGTTATTCGTTGTTGTCCTGCTGAAATCCACACCCTCTATCCTTGATATCTTCTTCAATGCCGACCCCTCTGTATACACCATATACTCACCATCTTGACTCTTACGCACTATCGCCCTCCTTATCCCTTCTATACCGTGCACAAGCATATTCGCTACCCGCTCCTCAAGTCTGAGCAGTTCATGGTATGAGTTATTCCTCGTATATATTTTAAGTTTGCCATCTTCCTCCTGTATGGGCATATCCAGGCTCTTTATCTTGTCTATCACTTCCCCTTCCTCTATACCCCGCCTCGATAGCTCCCGCTCATTCAGATAAACCCGGATGCACATATCCTCCGTAGACGATTCCACTTTAGCGACATCCCTTATATGCGTCTCCTCTATCCCCATTGCCAGCATCTCAGCCTTATGCCGGTTTGAAGCGTATTCACCCGTCAACCTCACCTTCATCGCCGGCGTTGATGGCTTCTTCCTCGCATCCACTATTTCTATTATTCGTGGTAATCCCAGTGTTATATATATTGCGCCGACACCGGCGTAATGGAAAGTTCTGAGCGTCATCTGCGTGCCTGGCTCTCCTATTGACTGCGCCGCCACGATTCCAACAGCTTCGCGGGGCTCTACTCTCGCTTTCTCATACTCGCGCTCCGCCCTGTCCACGATGGAATCCAGCTTCTCCCTGCTCAGTTTCCTCCGCACCACTCTCAATTTGCTCTTCAATTCCTCCTTTATCTTATCCGGCAATGAACTCATATTCACCCTCAGCTCTATATCGCTGAACTTCACTTCCGACTCCTCTATGCCCAGTATCTTTAATATATCATCTGCATAGTGCTCCTCAATCCCGAGTGCTAAAAGCTCATCACGACCGGCTTTTAACTCTGATACATTGAAATCCTCTGCCACTAATTCCGCCATCTCACGCTCTATGCCCATCTTCTCCAGTGCCCGCACTATATCTCGCTCTCCAGCGTCCATACCTACTATGTACTTGCTCCTATCTCTTCCCTTAAAATCTCGTCTATATCCACACTTTTACCGCCCACACTCTTTGAAGGGTCCACTCCATCTTCTCCATACGTGAATTGAACAACGGTATCCTGTGTCTCCCTGACCGTGCCATCGTATTTTACTTCCAAGTCTTGCAATGCATTGATCAACCTTCGCTGGAAATAGCCACTCTGAGAGGTCCGAACTGCGGTGTCCACCAGTGCCTCACGCCCCCCAATGGCATGGAAGAAGTACTCAGCGGGCGATAGTCCATCCTTAAAAGAAGAACGAACGAACCCACGAGCATCTGCACTACGGTCTCCTGGCTTGAAGTGTGGCAGTGTTCTATCCTGATACCCTCTCATTATTCGCTCACCCCTCACCGATTGCTGACCCACACAGGCTGCCATTTGCGTTAGATTCAGTATAGAGCCTCGAGCACCCGATTTCGCCATCAATACGCCCGAATTCTCAATCCCGAGATACTTACCGGCAATCTCACCCGCTTCATCACGTGCACGACCGAGTTCCTGCATTATAAGCAGTTCCAGCGTCTCCTCCAGCGTCCTGCCCGGTAGCGCCTCCAGCTCTCCCGCCTCATACGCCATTATCAATCTCTCCACCTTCTGCTCCGCTTCCTCTATCAACTCCCTTATCTGCTCTTTACCCTCCCTCGGTATGTCCTCATCGCTTATCCCGAAGCTGAAGCCCGCTCGCAGGATATAATTAGTGGCAAGCCGAGAAGCATTCTTTATGAACCTCTTCGCCGCTTCACCACCCCAAACCCTGAATATTCGGTCAATTATCATGCCCTTAAATGAACCTATTGCCATCTCGTCTATCACTCCGCTTATCAATTTGCCATCCCTTATCAAAACGTATGCCTCACGCGGGCATTTCTCCTTCTCACATCTCAACCCCCGCTCCTCACATCTCTCGCATACCTTACCCCGGAACTGTAGATTCAAGCCCGGCGGTAAAATCGCACTGAATATCTGCTTCCCGGTCCAGTAGGGGCTACCGTCGCTCATAACGCCCGCAGGCTCTCCCAGAGCATCAATATCTATATCCCTCAATATATCAAGCGCCTCTTCCTTATTAAACTTCCTATCGCCCCTCGTGAGCAGGAACAAGCCCGTGATGTAATCGTGGATACCACCGACGATGGGTCTGCCGAATCTCGGTGATATGATATTCCGCTGCACTTCCATCAGAATCTTCGCCTCCGCACGTGCCTCCTCTGTCTGCAATACGTGCAGATTCATCTCGTCGCCGTCATAATCGGCATTATAAGGCGGGCATACTGCGGGATTCAATCTAAAGGTCTTGCCCGGCATCACACGCACATAGTGTGCCATTATACTCAATCTATGGAGAGATGGCTGTCTGTTGAATAGAACGATATCACCATCAACCAGATGCCGCTCCACCTTCCATCCTATGTCTAATTCTTCAGCCAGAGTCTCGTGATTGCTCTCCGTCACTTTCACCTTCCTGCCATCCGCTCTCCTTACGTAGTTCGCACCAGGATGATTCTTACTGCCACGACGCACCGTCTCTCGCATCAATTCAAGGTTCCGCTCCGTCACATTGACGGTGATTGTCAGCTCCTTCGCTATCTCTTCCGGCACGCCCACCTCGTCTATCTCTATATCAGGGTCGGGCGATATTACAGTCCGTGCAGAGAAGTTCACACGCTTACCCGATAATGAGCCCCTGAATCGCCCCTCTTTGCCCTTTAGCCGCTGTGCCATCGTCTTCAGCGGTCTACCACTCCGATGCCTGGCTGGCGGTATCCCCGGTATCTCATTGTCGAAATAGGTGTTCACGTGGTATTGAAGCAGCTCCCAGAGGTCTTCTATTATCAATTGCGGCGCGCCCGCATCTCTATTCTCCATAAATCGCTGGTTTATCCTGATTATATCCACAAGTTTGTGTGTCAGGTCATCCTCACTCCGCTGTCCGCTCTCCAATGTGATGGAAGGACGCGCAGTGACCGGTGGCACAGGCAGCACGGTGAGCACCATCCATTCCGGTCTTGCATTCTTCGGGTCCATGCCAAATAGCTCAACGTCCTCGTCCGGTATCCGCTCAAGCCGCTCACGCACATCGGTGGGCATCAATCTCCGCTCTTTACCATCATCGTCTATCTCTTTATATGTGGTCGGCTTTTCATACTTTATCTGCTTCTGACGCACACCACAGTATATATTAAGCTTATCCAGAACGCGCTTCAATATGTAAACCCTCTCCTTATCAGTTATCACCCATCTGAAGTTGTGCACGAACAGTTCCGTCCCCTGTTTCTTGACCGGGAACTCATAACTGCTTCCATCCTCCAGGTTGAGTGTTACCCTGTCCCTCTTCGGACTGAGTGAGAATTCAACTGCTCTTTTACCCCTGGCTATCACCAGCATTTTATCATTCTTCTTGCTGATACGTGCATCCTTCACCCATGTAAGTTCAAAATCCCGAATCAGAAACTCAAGCAGTCGCATTTGCTCAGCGTCGTCATCAGGAACCCTGCTCCAGCAGAAGAGGCACTCGGGGTCTATCTCCCTCCGAAATAACGCATTCTTAGATACGGTAAAGCCTCTATCCTCTATCCTCTCACGCAATTCGCTACCCACACTGCTCTTCTCATTCAACTCATCGTCCAGACCTTCCGCATCTATACTGAAATATTCACCACAATACATGCATACCTCGTTCTTCGCCGCTTCCTTGAAGACCTGCTTCACCACTCCATTCACATCCGCATGCTTATCCCGCTGCTGCTTTATCTCCTCTAAATATCGCCGCTTATCCCCTTCGCTCAGCAACACGCGTCCACATTCGCGGCATGTGGCGGTGAGTATCCGGTATATCAGCTTTGCGTAGCCCACATGAATGACCGGCGCAGCGAGCTCAATATGCCCAAAATGACCGGGGCACTCACCCATACGACCACCACAGGTCTTACATCTCAGCCCGGGGTCTATAACCCCCAGCTGCTGATTCACCAGCCCCATCTCTATCGGGAAACCATCCTCGCCATAGGTGTCTGCCGTGATCACCTTGCCGGCACTCATCTTCCTTATCTCCGTGGGCGAGAGCAGCCCAAACTTTATTGCTTTTATCCTCTTCGTCCTCATCTCAGACCGCTTCCTCCAGTATCAATCTCGGTGCGATACACATCGCCTTCATCTCATCAAGTAGTAATTTGAATGCGTAACTCATCTCCACGGGGTATATATCGGTATCAGAGCCGCAGTTGGGGCAATATGCGGAGCCGGTCTTCGGATCGCGACTCGCAATCATACCGCAATTACCGCACACCAGTTCAACAACTCTGTCCGATTCGTCCAATAACCGGTCCTTAAGCGATATCGCGGCACCATACCCGATGAGAACATCCCGCTCCATCTCACCGAACCGGAGTCCACCCTCTCTCGCTTTGCCCTCCGTCGGTTGCCTCGTCAATATCTGAACCGGTCCTCGCGCCCTCGCATGCATCTTCGCTGATACGAGATGATACAGCTTCTGATAATACACGATACCGATAAATACATCAGCCTTTATCCTCTCTCCCGTCTTACCATCCCTCATCACTTCCCTGCCGGTGGGCGAGAAGCCGAGGCGTTCGAGAGCAGCCCGCAATTCGCTCTCAGGCTCCCCAGAGAATGCCGTGCCATCCACATACCGCCCCTCCATCGCTCCCACTTTACCGCCTATCATCTCCAATACGTGCCCCACGGTCATCCTTGAAGGGATAGCATGGGGATTTATAATCATATCGGGAATAATCCCGTCCTCGGTGAATGGCATGTCCTCGGGTGGCACGATGAGTCCGATGACGCCCTTCTGCCCGTGCCTGGATGCGAACTTATCCCCTATTTCGGGTATCTTCTGGTCACGGACGGTGATCTTCGCCAGACGGCGATTACTGCTCGATTCCATGAGCACGACCGAGTCAACTATGCCACGCTCATTGGAACGAGTGCAGACGGAGGTATCTCTGCGTTCTAAAGGGCTTAATAGCTCCGTAGTCTCCTCTAAGAACCGCGGCGGGCTCGTCTTGCCTATCAGGACGTCATTCGGCGCCACTTCCACCTCCGAATTTATTATACCGCTATCGTCCAGCTGGCTGTAGGCTTCGTGACTCCTCACGCCCGCTATCTCCGCCCCCGGTATCTCAAACCTGTCCTCCTCACCGCCCGGGTATCTCCGCTCCTCGCCCTCGTAAGTCCTGAAGAAATGACTCCTGCCCAGACCGCGATCCACTGCCGCACGATTCAATATCAACGCATCTTCCATATTATAACCCTCATAGCTCAGCACAGCGACGACGAAATTCTGACCCGCAGGTCTCTTACCACGTAAGATAAGTTCCGCAGTCCTCGTATTCACTATCGGCTTCTGCGGATAATGCAGTATATGCATTCTGGTATCGGTGCGGGTCCTGTAATTGGCAGCGGGAATGCCAAGCGACTGTTTCAGCATGGCGCAGCCCATTGTGTTACGGGGTGATGAATTATGGTCGGGATATGGTATGAGACCGGCAACGATACCCAGAATCAACGACGGGTCAATCTCCAGATGCGTGTAGCCCGCACCGCTTCTCAAGTCCTCTTCATTCATTGCAATCAGTGCGTTCTCCTCCTCTTCCGCATCTAAATACTCCACCACTCCTTCCCTCACCAGGTCCTCAAACTCTATCTCACCGCTCTTCAATTTCTCTATATGCGAATCCGTGACCAGGGGTTTACCATCCTCAACGATTATCAACGGTCTCCTCGCTCTACCACGGTCCGAATTTATGATTATATCCCGCCTATCGCGGTAATGAGCTATGTTCAACTGTGTAGAGAGTTCACCCCGTCTCCTCATTTGCCGCACCGCATCCACAAATCGCTCAGGCTCGGTGACAAACCCTATGAAATCGCCGTTCACGAATACGCGAGTCCTGGTCCTGGCATCGATATCAAGGGAACGAGCCGGCGGTATGACACCGAGTGAATACAATATATCTTTAAAAGTATCGGGCTCTACTCCCACTGTTAGCTCAACCATCTGCGAGAAATTCTTGACCAAACCGCAATTGGGACCCTCGGGCGTCTCGGTGGGGCAGACCTTACCCCATTGCGTTGGATGGAGGTCCCGGGCTTCAAAATGCGGCTGCGCTCTCGACAGTGGTGATATTATGCGCCTGAGATGACTGAGCGTGGCGATATAATTGCTCCTCTCCAGTAACTGCGATACGCCCGCTCTACCACCCACCCAGTTCCCGGTCGCTAATGCATGCAGTAATCGCTCGGTGAGCACATCAGACCGAATAGCAGTTGCGAGCTTCAATTCCCGGCTTCGCATATTCGCACGCTCCAGTTGATACCGCATATCCTTTACCAATCTGGTGAAAGAGACCCTGAACAGGTCCTCCATCAGGTCGCCCGCGAGTTTCAGCCGCTTATTTGCGTAATGGTCCTTGTCATCCTCGCCACGCCGCCCCAGGTAGAGTTCATAGCACGCCTCTGCCATCCTGCCCAGGAAATGCGCCTTTGCAATCCGGTCGTCGAGATGTGGCAGGAAGTAGCGGTCAATGATGTAGTTCACGCGCCTCTCCCTGAATTCACGCGCCTGCGCTGGTGCGACTCTCCGCCCCAGTATCTCTATCGCCTCTTCCTGCGTCTTCACATCGCACTCTTCTATGTTCTCCCTGATATACTTCTCTATCTGCGGGTCATCAGAGACCGCCTTTACTATCGCCTCTTCGCCCTCAAGTCCGAGCGCACGCAAGAGCGTTACGAAGTTCACCTTCCGTGGCACTGCGGGGAATGAGACCTCAAGTATCCCTTTCCTGTTTATCTCCACCCTGATTGGGACTCTGAACCCGTGTTTAAGTGAGAATACCTTGGCGACAACGGTCTTAGTGCCGTATCTCTCCTCAAAATTGACGAATATCCTGTTCGGAGCGAGGTCTTCAAGCGTGATTATCACATGCTCGGAGCCATTTATGATGAAATAGCCACCGGGGTCGAGCGGGTCTTCGCCAACCGTTATCAGTTCGTCGTCTGAGAGTCCATAGAGGTTGCACTTCCTTGATTTCACCATTATAGGAAGCTCACCGATCTCCACCTCCTCCTCTTCTCCCTCAGGCTCCTCGTCCCCACTCTCGTATCGCTTCACCAGTTGCATTCCGAGATACACGGGTGCTGCGTAGTTCAAATTCCGTAACCGAGCCTGTGCGGGGAAGATTGTCTCATAAGAACCGTCCGCTTCCCTCGACTTCGGAGTGTCAACCCTTATCCTGCCGAACTTCACGTTCAGCTTATACTTACCCCGCTCATCTTCGCCACTGATCGCGGTTTCTATGCCTGATTGCTCATCTATTATGTTCTGCATACCCACTTCAAGGAAGTAATTAAAGGAATCGAGCTGATGCTGCGCTATCTTCTCACGTTTGAAATACGCCTTCGCAAGGACACTTCTATCCAGCATATCTATTTCTATCTCACCCCCTCACTTCTATTCTTACTCTTATTCTTACTCCTACTTCGTTACCAGCCGATAAAATAAAGTCTTTCCGGCTGTTCTGCTCTTCCTCGTTATCCTGACCACATCCCCCTCCCTCGCCTTTATCTCCCTTATCACAGGGTCGCTGGATTTTATCTTTGGTAATTGCTCCTTCTTTATCTTATACTTATTCAAAAGCTCCTCCACCTCTCGCTCGGTCATCACTTCGTGCAAGGGCACTAACTCATGTTCAAGTATCGAAACTTTCCCTCTCACCTTCCCCTTCTTCATCTTCGCTGTGCTATCCAATTTAATGGCTAACGGGCTCGACGGGATTTGAACCCGCGACCGACGGGTTAAAAGCCCGCTGCTCTACCGTTCTGAGCTACGAGCCCCTGATAATATATGCTCTCGTAACATCTTAAGTGCGGCATCCGCCGCCTTATGCTTGTTCCCCTCTCTATCCTCATGAAATATATAACGCTCATGATAGACGTTATCTCTTGTAGCCAGTGCTATATAAACCAATCCAACGGGCTTATCAGGTGTGCCCCCGGTTGGACCCGCGATGCCCGTGGTGGCGATGCCCACATCCGCGTGCAGCAGTCTCCTCACGCCCTCCGCCATCGCCCTCGCACATGCCGCACTCACCGCGCCCTCGCGCTCTATTATCTCATCGGGCACATGCAAAACCTCCTCCTTTACCTCGTTCGCATACGCGACCACACCACCTTTGTAATAGTCCGAACTGCCCGGGACATTCGTTATTAAATGTGATAACAGACCGCCCGTGCACGACTCCGCAGTGGAGATACTGACCCCTCTCTCCCTCAGCACATCCCAGATTGATTCGCCCTCCATAATTCTTATCACCTTTCTACACCATATCGCACCTTAACCGCCACTCCATGCTCAAATGTTCGCATCTCCTCCGGGGATAACATCGCTTTGCCCGTTGCTAAGAGGTTATCTCGCTCATCTACCACTATGACCTCATCGTATGCCCTTATCCCGGGGTCAACGTCTATCACGTGTTTACAGAATGCCGTACCGCCCGCTCTTATGTATTCACTGACCGCATTATTCATAACAACGCGCATCCGCGGATACTCCAGGAATCGGTGTAGTCGCACAGCACCTTCTATACCGAGTGTGAACAAGCCATCAAGACTCCTCAACGTCGCTATTCGCATGCCATTGCCCTTATCCTTTATCTGCGACATTCGCCCACTCCTCGTGAGGATGAACTCAAACTCCACATGCTCCGGGAACAGTGCCTCACCGGCACCTGAGCCAAACTGGTAATCAGCAATGATTCGCGCCTTCCTCAATAGTTCATCCCCGATGCCCCCGACGCTCATCCACATCACCTTAAAAGTGTTAAATTATGTTAGTCATCCATGTATTAGCATCACTATCAGGTACAGAGCGAAGAATAGCAACACCACCAATACTGCGATTCCTACTCCTATAGTCAATTTCTCTGCTGGTTCCACTATCACTCGCTGCTCCACCCTCTCTGGATGATGATAATGATTAAGATTTAGAGGCAGGTGTTTTGCCACCCTCGCACCAGTCGTGGACAGCTGTATTAATGATGCACCTACCGGATTCCGGCTGAACCATACGAGCGAATCAGCGATTCTCTTCAGTTTGGTGTCAATAGCACTTGCGAAACTCATAAGTGGCTGCTCACAGAACCATATAACCCTCCTGCCCGCCTTTCTATACAGGTGATCAAAGTCAAAGGTTATCTTCTCATGGGGCGCGAAGTATCCCAGCATGAAGAACAGGAAAAGCGTCATCAGCACCAGCTCCATCGTTCCCAAGGTGTGCCCTGGAGCAAATGCGTGGTAATGGAACGCAGCATCGCGGAAGGGTAATATCGTGTAAAGCAACTTTGGATATACCCCGATAGCCATACAGAGAAAAGCGGTAACGCACATCGGAACGAGCATGGATAACGGCGCTTCCTTCGCTTCTATCCGCTCGTTCTTAGCGAAAAAGGCGAAATAGGTGAGTTTTATAAATGATATTAGCGTGCCCACTGAAGCCAGCATCAAAGCAAGTGCGACTATGTGCATCCCTTTCAGTTCAGCGGCGTGAATTATCATACCCTTGCTTATGTAGCCATTGAAGCCCACAACACCGGAGATAGAAAGCGCTGCTATCACGC
>Ga0190316_1000252_pt1 | contig 15095 bp, 14 predicted proteins | sample 48701112_MG_FD_161663 | JGI IMG/M metagenome (GOLD analysis project Ga0190316, IMG submission 161663) | Hydrothermal vent sediment bacterial communities from Southern Trench, Guaymas Basin, Mexico - 4870-11-1-2_MG | ecosystem: Environmental > Aquatic > Marine > Hydrothermal vents > Sediment ... | reverse complement strand
CTCTTGGAAATCTTCTCTAGAATTAAAGGAAATCTTGACTGGCGAAAGCCACCCTGAAAGGGCCTGGTCTTGATGGCTTAACGCAGCAATCTGCTAAGCTATAAATAGGTTGGTAAAAGTTAACCTTAAGGTATCATCACAGCTGGAATTTTCTCTTGAAATCAATTGCGGATTAATGGTTTAGGTTTATTATTTTTCAAAAACACTCCTGTTTGCCCCCAGAGAGGCCTGCGGATAATATTTTGCTCTTGTTAGTCCATGAACGGGTCTGAGAAAAAAATGACTTTTTCAACAGCCTTTTATGCTTAACTTGAAATTGCGCATCCACATCCCTTAATGGATATATATGGTTTGGGTCGTCCCCTGCCTGTGCTTTCATATTTTGAAATTCAGGAGGAATTATACCAATACGTTCAGACTTACAAAGTTCTAGAAAGCCTGTAGGCCAATTAATAGAACTTTTAAAATCCGATGTTTCTTTTATATTAAAGACAGAAGATACTTGGTCATGTTCTCCTCCATGTCTTGCTAAACACAATGCATGAATATATTGAATGCGTCGATTTTCAAGGTATAATGCTCCTTGACTTTGACCACAGTATCTGACCCCCAGTTTTTTGACATTAATCTCCCCTTATGCTATAAACTCAAAAAAGGAGAGTAAAAGATGGAAACAAAAAATTTTTTGAGGGTCACGGGAATTTCTCTCATTTTAGTAATTTTTGTCTTTTCTTCCTTAGTTCAGGCCGATGTTTACATAAAAGAGAAAAAGCATACTGATGCTTATCAGGTAATGGGCCAAACCATGCCTGCCAAAGATGAAATTATCATTACCTGGATGACCCAGGATAAAGCCAGAATTAATGAGGGTAAAGATACATCAATGATTATAAGGCTGGATAAAAATGCCATGTATATAATTGACCACACTAGAAAAACTTATAAAGAAATGCCTATAGGGAATATGCATAAAATTTTAAGGGATGCTATTGCCAAACAAGCTTCTGAAGAGAAAGAGGCTGAAGAAATGGCTGAATTTATGAAGGGATTTACCTCAGCCATGATGCAGATGGAGGCCACGGTGACTGATACAGGAGAGAGGAAAAAAATCAAAGGATGGAATTGCCGAAAATATATACTTAAAATGAAAATGCCCATGGGTATTTCTACTTCAGAGATATGGGCGACAAAGGATATTAAAATTGATTATGAGAAATATCGCAAAATCAGCACAGCCTTGATGTCTAAACAACCAGGCTTTAAATCAATACTAAAGGAGATTGAGAAAATAAAGGGTTTTCAAGTATTAAATATTAGTTCCTCTCGCTCCATGGGAGCCAATATAAAAATCACTCACGAATTATTGGAAATCAAGGAAAAATCAGCACCTTCAGGAATTTATGAAATACCCAGAGGCTATGTAAAGGTAAGAAATAGTTTTTGAACTGCCTTGATTACTTCTTGATTTTCTCGCGGACAAAAATGGAACTCTAAAAATAAAATGTTTTGTTTCTTTATTAAGGCTAGATGCCTAAGCAAGCATAATTGTCTATGAGAAAACAGGTTTATAGTAGTTAAAGGTAACTCTTTTTCATAAAGAAGTAAAAATTCTCGCCCATAAATATTGATGTCCTTTATTTTAAATCTTTTTTCTTCCTCAATATGCTGGCCTTTTTTAAGTAAATGAAATTCCTGATTTGTGTTTTTAGAGAGATAAAGCAAAATTTGAAGTTTGTCTTTATAACCAGTAAGCAGGGCAAACGGTATATAAAGCAAACTATGACGGGGACGCAAACGCAGCACTGCTTTTATGGATTTGAGACCAGGAACTTGATATTCAGCGATAAAGCCTAAAACCCCTCCTAGCCACCTATATTGCTTTTCTTTTGGCTGAAATACCGTCTCTAAATCCTTAGCCCATTCTCGGGACAATCTTAAATTTTTCCTGTGTCCCCATTGGTAAATAAAAACGACTATTATAGTAAATATTAAGAAAAAACTAATAGACATCCTTTGTCCAATATGAGGCGAGTTTCAATAGACCTTCTTTGTCTAATTTTTGTTTTAAAGATGGGATTTCCTTTAAGGGAAAATCTTTAAAAAAAGAGAGCTCTGAAGGCATTTCTGTGATGCCTGTTTTATTTAAAAGCACCAAATCTATATGAATATTTAGTTTATTCAAAGTTTCCACAATACGTTTTCCCTCATGAAGAGAAAGTTTATCCGGGTTAATAACCAGAAAAAACTGGGATTTTTTCTTATCTATAAAGAAATGAAGTAGAAAATTCACTGTTCTCTGGTGAAGAGCAAGTTCTGCTAAAACCTTATCTTCTTTAAATGTAATGGCAACATTAGAACCAAAGTAGTCTTTTCCCTTTATATGGGCAATACTCTGTCGAGATTGTAATATCTTTTTTCGCCAAACAAGTAGCTTTTCTAACCATAATTCAGTAACAAATGGTAAGGTAAAGATTTTTAGCATAAGACCAGTAGGAGGAGTATCAATTATTAAATAATCCATATCTTGCTGTTTTTCTAAAATATCCTTTAAGGCATACATTATGGCCATTTCTTCCATCCCTGGTGCATTTTTAATCAAGTCAAACATCTTTTCTAAATTGAGCACTTGCAGATAGGTATAAATCTGCCTCATTTGTGTTTCTGTTTTCTTCAAAAAGTTTTTTAAATAATCATCAATGTTCACCTCTTCCAACCAGAGAGAAGAATCTATCTGTTTAACACCTTTAAAAAGAGGTAAAGCAAATATATCATATAAATTATGGGCAGGGTCTATAGAACCTAAATATATTTTATGGTTTTTTTCACTAAGATAATAAGCTAAACTAACAGAAAGGGTGGACTTACCCACTCCCCCTTTGCCTAGAAAGAAAAAGGTCCTTTTCATAAATCTATCATATCTGTCCACGGGGCAAGTTTGTCATCTAAATTGGCAGATTTAGCAAACATAATATTTAATTCCCTTTCCAAATAAGGCAAAAGACTTAATCCCAGCAAAGGAGGTGGAGCAGGAAGCCCAATTAGACTTCCACACAAGACCAAAGCAAAGGCATTTTCCATTTCATATAATTCCTTCTCCAACATATCCACACTCTGTTCCTTAAAACCATCTATGAAATGTCCAAGAATATACTTTAATGTCTGCCAAACTTTAAGCATTAGGTAGCTCCGTCCTGGTTGGTTTAAAAAAGTCATAGATAAGCAAAAAATCCAAAAATAGCATGATCAGGATTATAATACCCAGGGTATAAGCTTGAGCTGGATTTTTGGTCATAAATACTGGTACAGCCACAAATAAATACCAAGCTATAGCCAAAGTAACAGTAATCCAAAGAAAAAAAGCAGGAATGAGACATATCCATCCTGACTTTTTTTGCACTCTTATTACCCAAGCAGACACAGTCATCAAAGCAATAGAGGCCAACATTTGATTGGCACCTCCAAAGGCAGGCCAAATGATAGACCACGCTCCGGTCCAGGCCAAGCCGATGCCAATGGCGGCTGGAATTAAAGAAGCAATCCAACGATTGGTAATGAATTGAAAAACAAAAGGTAAACTTTCTTTTAAAGGCTCACAGATTTCTGTTAAGGTATAACGTGCTAAACGATTAGTAGTATCTAAAGTAGTCATAGCAAAACTGGCTACCCACATTGCTGCCAGGATAGTAACAAATTCTTTTGGTAGTCCTAAAACACTATGGACCGCTAGACCATAGGCCTTAGAGAAGAGCCCAACCGGACCACCAGCACTGTTTATCGCCTTACCATAATGTTGGGCAAAGGTAAATGCATTGGTTTTAAGGTCAATCGCAATGTCAGGTGCCAATACATTGAGACCATAAGCACTGACCACTGCAACCACCAGGGTAGAGAGAAAACCTTCAGTCAGCATAGAGCCATAACCAATAAAAAGTCCTTCTATTTCTTTAGAAAGCTGTTTAGAAGTGGTGCCAGAACCTACTAAGGCATGAAATCCAGATAAAGACCCACAAGCAATAATCAAAGGTATTACTGGCCAAAAAGGCGTGGGTCTATGGGCGATCAAAGGGACATTAAAACTGGTAAATGCAAACAAAGTAATTTTTTTAAAAGAAAATAATACAGCTAAACCACCCAGAATTAATCCTGCTACCAATAACCATGCATTGAGATAATCCCTTGGCTGCAAAAGCACATGCACAGGTAGAGAAGCAGCCACAATGATATAAAAGAAAAAAACAAGCATCCAGGTTTTATAACCTGCACTGATAGGGAAATACATACCTAAAATAATAGCTCCAATTAACATACCAATGCCTATCAAAGTGGCTAACCAAAAATGAGTCCTAAGACGATAAAGTAAAACCCCAAGAATCAAAGCAGCCACAATTTGCAAAAAATAGGTTGAAGGAACTTGAGGTTTAGCCACAAAAATTTTACCTAATATCGCCCCAAAGGCTGCTACCAGGAGAATTAAGACAAATAAAATAAACCAGGCAAAGAAATAACCTGTGCGTTTTTTAATAACTTTACCAGCAATCCACTGAATTGAATGACCGTCATAACGGACAGAAGCCATCAGCGAAAGATAATCGTGAGTAGCACCCATAAAGACATTCCCTATCCAGATCCAGAGCAAGGCTGGTAACCATCCCCAAATAAGGGCAATGACCGGGCCTACAATAGGAGCAGCCCCGGCAATGGAGGCAAAGTGATGGCCAAAGAGCACATACTTATTTGTCGGAACAAAATCTATATTATCTTGTAAGCGAATAGCAGGAGGGGGTTGTTTTTCTTCTCCTACAATCCTTTTTTGGAGATAACTTCCATACAACTTATAAAACAAAAAATATAGGATAAAACCGCCACAAAGGATAAAAGTTGTATGCATACTTTCCTTTAAAATGAATGATAAAGGTTGTCAAGCATGCCGAGGTCTTACGGAGTGCCCTCCAAAAAACGGGGTAACCGTCCCAGGCTGTGTGTAAATTCACTTGCAATTAAAATTATTAGGGCTTATCCTCCTGCAGAGCAGCTACAAGGCACTCTAGAATATATGAAATCGTTAAATCCAAGAGTAGTGCACGCATGTCATTGTACTGACTTAAACTCAAAAATAGAATTATCAAAAGTTGTAAATCTAAAAGAAGTGGGTGTTGGTCTAATACTTGGATATTAATATTTTAAGTAATTGTTGAAGTCATAGGATTTTTAAATATTATCAGCTTGTTGAAAAACTCCGATGCATATTATCTTTACCCAACCTGTTTCCTAGTTTAGCACGCCGCTTCGCTTGCTGTCAAAGCTGCTTCGTTTCACTTCGCACCCTTTGGGCTTACGGCTTTGACAGCGCTTCGCCGCGTGCTCCTGAAAAATCGAAGGTTGGTGAGAAAGAAAAATATTTTATTTCCTTCAACCAACTCTACTTTTTAAAAAGCAGATTGCGGAGTGCCATCAAGACTGGCGAAAGCCACCCTGAAAGGGCTTGGTCTTGATGGCTTAACGGAGCAATCTGCTAAGCTATAAATAGGTTGGTGAAGTTCATCTTGAAGTATCATCACAGTTGGAATTTTCTCTTAAAATCAATTGCGGATTAAGAATTTAATTACTTCTACAACATTAAAAAGATGGCGAAACTACTTCATAGAGGTAACAAAGAGGCCAGAGAGGCTATTCAGAGGGTGGCAAATTCCTCTAATTATGCCATCAAATAGTTTAGGTTTATTATTTTTCAAAACAATCCTGTGTGCTTCAGGCAAGCCTGCGGATAATATTTTGCTCTTGTTAGGCCATGAACGGGTCTGAGAAAAAAGCAGATGTATATTAACCCAAAATCTGTGATTACTCTACAAAAAAGTCTGTAAGTGTAGTAAAATAAAGCAAATTTTTAAAAACATAGCTTCACCTAAAAGGTAAAACGACAAACATCAAAGGAAGCTCTTGCAAAAGTCTTTCGCGGATTTAATGTCAAAGTTATTGTTGAAAAATAACCACTTTGGTGATAAAAATTACCACTTTATTAAGATAAAAAAGGATGAAGCAAAAAAACTACCAAAAGACATTGAAAAGGCTGAGCAAGTTAATGAGTTATATCCTTCGTCACCACCCTGAAGAATTTGGACTGGTCTTAGACCAAGAAGGTTTTGTTTCTCTTAAAGAACTCCATCAAGCCATCATTGAAGAAAAAGATTGGTCATTTGTTCGTATCTCTCATATTAAAGATATAGTTAATTTTAGTGATAAAAAGCGGTTTGAAACAAAGGGAGATAAAATCAGAGCTAGTTATGGGCATTCTTTAGCGGTGCAACTTGATTATCAATCAGTTATACCTCCTAAGTTCCTCTACCATGCTACTACCCGCAAGGCTTACCCCCATATATTAGAAAAAGGGCTTCTACCTATGGGTAGACAGTATGTTCACCTTACAATGGATAAAGAACTTTCCTTACGTATAGGTAAAAGGCGGGATTCAAAACCTGTGCTTTTAGAAATTCAGGCAAAAAGGGCATATGAGGCAGGTATAGAATTTTATTGCCCCAATGAATTGATATATCTGGTAAAAACCATACCTCCCCAATATATTTCAGGGCCACCCTTACATAAAATACAAATTAAAATCCCACAAAAACCAACTCCTCCACCTTTTCAAACTACTCCTGGGTCTTTTATCCTTACTGAAGGAATGTTGGAGACATTCTCTAAGGAAAAACAAGTCCGTGCAGAACGTTATGCCCGAAAAAAACAAAAGAAAAATAGCCGTAAGAAATAATTATCCTTCCATCCCATATTGAGCCAGGCATTGTCCCGTATAACTCCTTTTTATTTTTTCTATCTCTTGGGGTGGACCTACGGCCACAATTTCTCCACCTTCTGGTCCTCCCTTAGGCCCCAGATCAATCACATAATCAGCATTTCTAATTATCTCCAGATTATGTTCTATAACAATTAAAGAATGTCCTTTATTTAATAAGTTCTTAAGGCTTTTCAAAAGATATTCAATGTCTGCTAGATGAAGACCGACCGTAGGTTCATCAAAAATAAAAAGGTATTTTCCCTTATCCATTTTGAGATATTTAACCAACTTGAGTCGTTGGGCCTCACCTGCAGAAAGGGTGTTAATGGGTTGACCTAAACGAAGGTAATCCAGGCCAATTTCGATTAAAGGTTTAAATTTTTCTTTGATTTTAGGCTGTTTGGCAAAAAATTCCATAGCTTGCTTGAAAGTCATATTTAACACATCTGCTATATTTTTTCCTTTATAAGTGATTTCTAATATCTCTGATTGATAACGCTGTCCTTTACAAACAGGGCAGGTCAAATACACATCTGAAAGAAATTGCATTTCTATCTTTTCAAAACCTGCTCCTTGACACGCTTCACACCTTCCTCCAGGGCTATTAAAGGAAAATGTCCCAGGGGTATATCCCTTTAACTTGGCCTCTGGCAACGAGGCAAAAAAATTGCGAATGGCCGAGAATACTCCTAAATAAGTAGCAGGATTAGACCGGGGTGTTTTCCCAATGGGTGTCTGATCTATCAAGATTACATCTTCTATATACTCTAAACCAACAATTTTATTATATTGTCCTGGCACTCCTATAAAATTCCCTTTTTCTTTTTTTATACCCTTATAAATAATCTCTTCAGCAAGAGTGCTTTTTCCTGCCCCAGAAACTCCAGTCAAGCAAACCATTAGTCCAAGAGGGATTCTGACATCTATATTTTTTAAATTATGAGCAGCCGCCCCTTTTATCTCTAACCATCCCTTCGGTTTACGCTTCTTAGAAAATAAAGATATTTGTTTTTTCCCATTGAGATATTTAGCAGTAATGGATTTTTTAGTCTTTAAAAGTCTGTTTAGCTTCCCAAAATATACTATTTCACCACCATTTTCCCCTGCTCCTGGACCTAAATCCAAGATATAATCAGCCGCCTTGATAATATCAGGGTCATGTTCTACCACCACCACTGTATTTTCCTTACTTAAATCCTTTAGAAATTTTATTAGATGTTTATTATCTTTGGGGTGGAGACCTACAGTAGGTTCATCCAAGACAAAAAGCATATTTACTAAAGAAGACCCTGATGCCCGCGTTAAATTTACTCTCGCCACTTCCCCGCCAGAAAGGGTGCGAGATTGTCTATCTAAAGTAAGATAGCCTACTCCTATCTCTTTTAAATAATACAGACGATGGGTGATTTCATTCAAGAGCAATTTCATTGCTGGGTCATGTTCTGCTTCGGGGAAAGATTGAGAAAAAAAATTATAAGCTTCATCAATAGTCATGGCATAAATCTGGGCAATATTTTTCCCTTTTAAGCGATAAAATAAAACCTCTTTTTTAAAACGAGTGCCACCGCAATCAGGACAGGTAAAATATCCCCGATAACGGGAGAGAAATACTCGCACATGCATCTTATAAATTTTTGTTTCAAGCCAGTGAAAAAACCCTTTAATTCCATAAAAGCCATGTCCTCCCTGGATAATGTCTTTTTGAGCCTTTGGAGACAATTGGTAAAAAGGAATGTCAGTGGGAATACCTTGGGAATGACAAAAGGAGATTAAATCTTGATACTCATAACTCCCCTTTTTCCATATTTTAATAGCCCCATCAGCCAGAGTTTTATTTTTATCAGGAATAACCAAATCTAAATCATAATCTATGACTTGGCCAAAACCTTTACAGGTCTCACAAGCTCCTAAAGGGCTATTAAAAGAGAAAAAATTGGGAGCTGGGAGCTTATATTTAATACCGCAATAAGGACAAGCATAATCTCTACAGAATTTAAGCATCTTTCCTTCAATAAACTGAATGGCTACTTCTCCCTGACCAAAATTCATAGCCATTTCTAGGGCTTCTAGTAATCGGGATTGATTTTTAGGTTCTATATTTATTTTATCCACTACTACATAGACCTGTTCAGTTTCTTTAAAATCTACTTCTTCGATGTTTTTTATCTCTCCTTTTTCCCAAATGCGATCAAAGCCTAAATGTTGTAATTCTCTCTTTTTCCTTGGGGTTAAAATCGCAGGGAAACAAACAATTATTGGTTTTTCCCCGGTAGTGGTTAACAAAGTTTTTGCAATTTTTTGAGGAGTGTCTTTCGTTACAGGACGTCCACATTGTGGACAATATAAAACAGCCAGATGAACAAAAAGTAGTTTCACATAATCAGTTATTTCAGTCATAGTACCTACAGTAGACCGTGAGGTTTTTACAGGTTGACCTTGGTCAATGGCAATAGCTGGTAAAATGCCTTCGATTTTTTCTACTACAGGGCGGTCCATACGTTGAATAAATTGTCGGGCATAGGGAGAAAAGGTTTCAATATAACGACGTTGTCCTTCTGCATAAAGGACATCATAAGCCAAAGAGGACTTTCCTGCTCCACTTACTCCTGTAATTACCGTCAGGGCATTTAAGGGCAAATCTAAATTGATATGTTTTAAATTATGTTGAGATGCTCCAATAACTCGGATACATGAAGACATAGATTAAAGATATCATGAATGAAAATAGGGTCAACAAGGTAAAATCAGGGGCAGGACTTCGTCAAAGTAATTTTAACGGAGATCCAAATGATAAGCGCAATGGCTCAGTGCTTAGTCCTTAGTCCCTAGTCCTTAGTCATTTTGATTGAGGCATTACAAAGTTGCAAGTTGGAAAGTTTGTAAGTTAACACGTTTCAGTTACAAGTTTACAAGTTGCAAGTTAGAAAGTTATAAGTTGTTTTTCAAAGGCTTAAGGTATTAAGCCGTTAGAACGTTTACACATTTACACGTTGAAACTGGGAATTGGGAATTTCTGTTTTCCGTTTTCTATTTTCTTAACTGTATTTTGTAGGTTTGACCCCAATTCCACTACATTTGACTATTTCATTCCCTCACTATTTCACTACTCACTGATTTAATGTTTTGCAGCTCGTTGAAAAACTCAGATGCACATTATCTTTACCCAACTTGTTCCCTAGTTTAGCACGCCGCTTCGCTTGCTGTCAAAGCTGCTTCGTTTCACTTCGCACCCTTTGGGCTTACGGCTTTGACAGCGCTGCACGGCGTGCTCTTGAAAAATCGAAGGTTGGTGAGAAAGAAAAATATTTTATTCCCTTCAACCAACTCTACTTTTCAAAAAGCAGATTGCGGAGTGCCATCAAGACTGGCGAAAGCCACCCTGAAAGGGCTTGGTCTTGATGGCTTAACGAAGCAATCTGCTAAGCTATAAATAGGTTGGTGAAAGTTAACCTTGAGGTATCATCATAGTTGGAATTTTCTCTTAAAGACCAAAATCAGGGGTTTGGTCTCCACATTTGACATTAAACTGGTCTGTCTGATTCATATGCGTAAAGCGTCAGATTGTGTGAAAACTAACTTTGAATTTTTATTTTCCCACTATTCCACATTATTTGATTACAAATTGGGTTTACTAAGCCACTTTCTATCAGTATTTTACCTCTTTCTCCACTTTTTGCGACACTTAATCAGATTTTTTGACTTTTTACACAGCCTGGCGTAAGGCGTGAGGTGTTATTTTTAACACTTTACTCTTTACGCTTTACACTTTACGATTTACTTTTAACGCTTTACTCTTTACGGCTTTTTCTTTTAAAGTTATTACTGTTTTGAAGAACTTACCTTTCTTTTTAGAAAGCCTTTAAAAATTCTGGGGAAAGTCCTAGTATTTTTGGCTTGTTAAAGTCGCCACATTATGGCAAATTGCTTATTTCCGTTTTAACGTTAACACGGTTTAAGTGACATTCTAGGAATTTTTGGAGAAATCATGGATTTTGGACTGTTTTGGCTTGCGTTTTCTTAAAAATATATTTAGAATAATGGGAAGAGGCAACGGAGTTAAGATGATTAAAAAGATCATAATAGGCCTTTCAATTATAACGTTTATTTTTTCAGTTTTTCCCTTAAGGGCCTTTTCTTATCAAAAGACTATGGGACTAACGGATAAAGAGATTGTGGAAAGGCTTACAAAATTGGAAGAGGGGCAAAGGGCCTTAAGAGCTGAAATGAATAGGCGGTTTGAGGATATAAATAAGAGATTTGAGGATATGAATAAAAGATTTGAGGATATGAATGAGAGATTTGAAGATATAAATGAAAGATTTGACTTATTGAATAAACGCATTAGTGATCTAGTTCACACAACAAATACCATGATGGTGGTCTTTGGCGGTTTAGTAGTGGCTATGATGGGTCTTGTTTTTTGGGATAGAAAGACACTTATAGAAAAGGCCAAAGAATCAGCCGTTAAAAAGATAGAAACAGATAGTCGTTTGATAAAGGCCTTAAGAGAACTAGCCAAAACAGATAAGAAACTGGCTGAGGTTATGAAATCGTTTGGATTACTGTGACTAAAAATGAAAGGAAAGATTGAGAAAACACAACTTTTGTTGCTTTGAAGTTATAAAAAGCCTAATCCAGCTTTCCTGGTTTTTGCTTGAAATTGTTCTATTCCAAAAAGAGAGTTGTCATTATTATTGAGATCGTTACTAAAGGTTAGAAGTATAGCCAATGTATCTCTCGGATTACCAAAGTGGATGTGCATCATATGCCTTATTATGAGTCAATTGCCTCGGGTTTTCCCCATATTTATCAACTATATATCTCCATATTACCTGTCTTATTAGAGGCAAAGGAATCCATTCTCCATCAGGAGAAAAAACAGGATGATTACCCTTTTTGGAAGATAAGAAAGTCTTTTAAGTTTTTTCTGTCTCTCCAGGCTGTTGAAAAAGTCATTTTTTTCTCAGACCCGTTCATGGGTTAACAAGAGCAAAATATTATCCGCAGGCCTGCCTGCAGCAAACAGGTAAGCCATCAGGACCAGGCCCTTTCAGGTGGCTTTCGCCAGAGCCGTAGGCCCAAAGGGGGCGGAAACGGAAAACGGCGTGCTAAACTAGGGAACAGGTTGAGTAAAGGGAATATGCATCTGAGTTTTTCAACAAGCTGTTGACAGTGGAAAGGAATAAATAATTGAAACAATCTCTGCCTTTGTTAATACAAAGAGTGGGATGATATTAGTCAGGATTGATAGGAAAAAGGGTGTTTGTGGTGTTTCCATAGGGAAAGGCCTTATAGAAGATTTAACAAATGAAATTATAAGTTGGTGTAAAAAGTGGAAATTGCAGAAACTTGGGTTAAAGGGAGTCAGAGTAGGCTATAAGCCGAGTTCTGTCCTTGAACAAAGTCACCTTTGTTCAAGTAATGGCCATTCCTCTGGGGTATTGATTACTCAATACCTCTAGCGACCTACCCGAGGGCCTCAGGCGGACCACCCTTATCCTTTTTAGGATCGCCCTCCTATTTGGTCTTGCTCCGGGTGGGGTTTACCTAGCTCTGGGTGTCACCACCCAGACTGGTGAGCTCTTACCTCACCGTTTCACCCTTACCCGCACCCCGTGATAAACACAGGGCCGCTGGCGGTTTCTTTTCTGTGGCACTTTCCTTGGGGTCACCCCCAGTCGCTGTTAGCGACCACCCTGTCCTGTGGAGCTCGGACTTTCCTCCCTCTGAGTATTCAGAGAGCGGCCATTCACCTACTCTAACTCCCTTTTGTAGCTAAATTAGCCAATTTATCAGCTAGCTTGTTTTTTTCTCTTTTTATATGGTAAATTTTATAATGAAATTGTTGTAATAACCTTTTAACCTCATGGTGAAGGGCCTTCAAATTTTTAGCCTTCACCTTATAAATACCTTTCAAATGATTAACTACTAATTGAGCATCCATAAAAATATATAACCTTTTTATTCCATATTGGCAAGCGGTCTTAAGACCCCAAATAAGAGCTAAATATTCAGCTTCATTATTGGTTTTTTTGCCCAAATAAACGGATTTTTGAACTACAATCTTTCCATCTGGTGCAACCAGAACAATACCTGCACCAGATTCACCTGGATTGCCATGACTAGCTCCGTCCGTATAGAGGGAGTAGAACTTATGGACTTGTAACTTTTTGTCCATCAGAATTCTTTTCTAATATTCCCTTCCAATAGATAATTCGTTGACAACTAGGACAGGTCATAAGTTTATCACATTTTAACAATTCGTTATAACTTTGTGGAGGAATGTGCATATGACAACCATCGCATACAGCATCAATCACACTCACCACCGCTCGGCCATTACGGCGTTTTCTAATAAAGTCATACCGGGATAACAGGTTATCAGGTATTTTTTTAATAATTTCTTCCCGTTTTTGTCTTAAATCAACCAGATTTCTCTTCAATTTTGTAAATACAGTCTCTAGGCGTTTTTGTGCCTTTTGTAATCTTTCCTCTAGCTCTTTTACTTTTTCCTCTTTTTCCATCACCATTTTTTTTGCTGCCTCTACTTGGTCTAAGGCAATTAAGATTTTTTCCTCCCATTCTGATGCCTTCTTATTCAGTTCGTCAATCTCTGTTAATAAAGCCTGATATTCTTTGTTGGTTTTTACTTCCATCATTCTTTGTTTGCTTTTTTTAATTCGTGCCTCACATTCTTTAAGCTCAAAATCAGCATCCCTTTTGTTTTTCTCTTTTTCGGCTAATTCTTCCTCGGCTGACTTCTGTTCTTGACGGGCTGTTGCCAATTCTTGTCTTAAAGCAGTAATGGCCTCTGGTTCTGCCTCTAATTCCCCGTTAATTTGTTTTATCTCTATATCTATCTCCTGTAGTTTAATTAGATTTAAAAGAGTTTCACGCAAGGTTGGACCTCCTTATTTTAATAGTATTTAAAAGGTGATACTTCCTCAAAAATTAAAATTTCAATATTTTCTTTCTGTTTATTTAAAAAATTCTCTATTTTTTCTTTCAGGGATTTTAAAATAAATTTTTCTGATTCATAATGACCTACTTCCAATACCAACATGGGAATTTCTTCAAAAAGTCGAGCAGGATGATATTTTATTTCTCCGATAACAAATGCATCTAGGTCTAACCCCAGCGCCATAGGTATCAAATCACTGGCACTCCCACCACATACTCCTACTTTCTTAATTTTTTCTTTTTGGCCGATAACGCGCACCACTGAACATTGAAGTTTTTGTTTCACCAATTGAATAAACTGCTCCGCTCCTATAACTTGAGGCATCTCTCCCCACCGGCCAAAACCGGTATTTGGAGATTGCTTCGGAGAGAGCACACCTTTAGACTTTATGCCCAATTGGAACAAAAGGGCATCACTTACTCCTTCACGAACACTGTCTAAGTTGGTATGCATAACAAAGAGGCTAATATCTTGCTTAATCATTTTTATAAGTAATTCTCCCACAGGTTCAGAGGAAACTAAATTTTTTAGAGGGGAAAAGATTAGTGGATGGTGAGTAATGAGCATTTGAGCTTCCCTTTGGATAGCATAATTTATGGCCTTTGTTGAAGGGTCTAAAGCGATAACAATTTTTTTAACCTCTTTATTTTTATTACCACATTGCAAACCTACATTATCCCAGGGCTCTGCCAAATCTGTAGGAATAATCTTTTTTAAATACTCCACAATATCTTCAGTTTTCATATATCAAAAATTAAAAAAGGTGCGCTTTTAACGCACCTTTCTAAGTATTTTCAAACTTTAAAGTATGTTTTCGTATCTTAAATAGTAATTTCATCGTCCTTGGTGGGCCCACCAGGATTTGAACCTGGGACCTTCCGGTTATGAGCCGGTGGCTCTGCCAACTGAGCTATGGGCCCCTTCTAGAATAATACAACGAAACCCCTTTTTGTCAACCTTGTCCCCAAAATCCCAGCCCTGAACAGGCTGTTGAAAAAGTCATTTTTTTCTCAGACCCGTCCATGGGCTAACAAGAGCAAAATATTATCCGCAGGCCTGCTGAAGCAAACAGGATTGTTTTTGAAAAATAATAAACCTAAACCATTAATCCGCAATTGATTTCAAGAGAAAATTCCAGCTGTGATGATACCTCAAGGTTAACTTTTACCAACCTATTTATAGCTTAGCAGATTGCTGCGTTAAGCCATCAAGACCAGGCCCTTTCAGGGTGGCTTTCGCCAGTCTTGATGGCACTCCGCAATCTGCTTTTTAAAAAGTAGAGTTGGTTGAAGGAAATAAAATATTTTTCTTTCTCACCAACCTTCGATTTTTCAAGAGCACGCC
>Ga0190316_1000251_pt1 | contig 15161 bp, 10 predicted proteins | sample 48701112_MG_FD_161663 | JGI IMG/M metagenome (GOLD analysis project Ga0190316, IMG submission 161663) | Hydrothermal vent sediment bacterial communities from Southern Trench, Guaymas Basin, Mexico - 4870-11-1-2_MG | ecosystem: Environmental > Aquatic > Marine > Hydrothermal vents > Sediment ... | reverse complement strand
TTTTTATCCTATTTTTTTCAAATTCCTTGACAATTCTATTTACTACCTCCCTTAAGTCCTCTTTTTCTCTGGCATATTTTTTTAAGGTCTCTGCCAGACGATCAAAATCAAATGTAGGCCTTGTCTCTTTAAATGTACTTGCCACTTCATCAATATCTTTATGCAAAACACAGGTATAAAAGAATAGCAGTACCTGACCAAAGGCCCTGGTCTTCATCTCCCCCAATACCCTTAAGGCCCCCTTAAGTGTATTTACCTTGATATATTTCTCCTCAAAGGGAAGCCTTGTCTCATCCAATACAAAAATGTTGTCTTCTTCTAATCTTACAGGGAAGCAAAGGGGACTAAGCATCTATTGCCTCAATCAATTTAAACGCCTTATCTACCATTTCCCTCTCAGCATCAAAAAATCTGATATCAAAAAAGCCCATCTCGCCAGTGATGAGATTGTCACTTACCACAAGGATTGCTAAGGCCCTCCTTTTATAAAGGTTGGCTATAGTAAGGAATGGACTAGTGACCATATCCACCCCAATGGCCCCCTCTTTGATAACCCTATTTATTATCTCCTTTGTCTCCCTCAGGAGGGCGTCTGTTGTCCAAACAGTTCCATAATGCACATTTTTGCCATCAAATATACTAGAGGATGCCTCTATCAATTTCCTTTCTGCACGGGGGACAAAACCCTTATCCACATAGTAGTTTGTGACCCCATCCCCCCTTAAGGCGGCCTCTGCTATTACCAAATCGCCTATATCTATATCCTCTTTTAGCGCCCCACAGGAACCAAGCCTTATTAAGACATCTACCCCGCCTTCACAGATTATCTCTGTGACCAAGGCAGCATCCGGGGCGTACATACCACCATTTCCTATAGTTATCCTCTTTCCTTTATATTCCCCTGTCCATAAGGTATAGCCAAATGCACTAAAATTTTTTATGGGATTTTCCAAAATCTCCAGACACATCTCTATTCTTTGTGGCTGTCCGCTTAAGATTCCAATCCTCCCAAGGTCTCCTTCTCTAAATTGCATGGCATTTAGTAAATCCCTAGCTGTGATATGAACATCTCTTTTCATCATAACTATACAAACACCTCCCCCTTAGTGGCTGCCCTGGCATGGGCATCTACTGTCTCTACATAACTTCTGGCAGCAAGTCTACAGAATAAATGGATATTCTTGCTATATAAAATCCTTTGTATCCTCCCTGGTTTGCTATAAAATTCCCGATTTGCCCAAGCGGCCAGCCTGCCCAGGTCCTCCTTCATCAGGTACTTTGTCCTTACAACAGGGTGTTGAAAGTCCCACTTACTTAGGTCCCTCTCCTCAATATAAGGTTCAATCTCAGGTGTCATGGGGATACCTGGCAGTGGGGTCATCATCTGTAGGGCTGCAATATCTGGGTCAATCTGGTCCAGTCTTTCAAATCTCTCCTTAATGGTCCTTTCATCATCGTCAGGAAAACCTACCATCCATGTTATTACAGTTCCAATTTTATTTTCCCTGCATCTTATTACCGTTTCCTCTACCTCATCTATGGTGATCCTCTTTTTTATCTTCTTTAGTGTCTCCTCATCTACTGCCTCAAGCCCAAATAGACATTGAATAAGACCAGCCTTTCTTAGTTCTTTAAGCAAGTCCTTATCTCTTACAAAATATGGGGCCCTGCCCATAAAGAAGTATTTTATATTGAGCCCCCTCTTTAATGCCTCCTCAATGAGGCCTTCAATACGTGAGCGATAGACATTAAAGTCTTCATCCATCATTACTACAAACTTTGCACCAAATTTCCTCTCCAAAAGCTCTAATTCATCAACTACCCTCTTTGCAGACCTGATGCGGTAGTGTGTCCAATCGCTGTTTCCACGTGGGTCATAATTTGTCCAACCTACACAAAACCTACAGCCATTTGGGCAACCTCTTGAATGATATGTCTCTACATAATTCCTGATGCGGCCAAATCCTATGTATTTTTCCATAGGAAATAGGTCATAGGCAGGAAGTGGCAAGTCATCTAGATTTTTGAATAAGGGGCGATAGGCGGTAACCTTTACCTCACCCCTATCCCAATAGGAAAGCCCTTTTACTGAAGGTATATCAGGGTCTTTTTTGCTTAACTCTTTGGCCAGTTCAGGCAGTGTTACCTCTGTCTCCCCATATATGATAAAGTCAAATTCTTTTGTCTCTTTTAATATTTGAGGGGCGTTTGCCCCATAATAGAATCCACCTACACATATCTTTACATCTTTGTTTTGTTGCTTAATTAGACTTGCAGCCCTCTTATAACGAGGGGCAATGGCCGCAACCCCTGTGGTCTGTAAGGCATCCCCCATGTAGATTAAATCAGGATTTATTTCATTTATGGCATCAATCATCTTCCTCTCATCCATATCCAAGGCACGGCAGTCTAGTACCTTTATCTCTATCTCTGGATACCACTCACGTAGATTGGCTGCTAATTGAGCATGATTTACATTAATTGCTATATGCCTTCCCCAGGTAACCCAACCACCAAGTGGGGGCTGTAAGAACAAGACCTTCATTTCCCCTCCTCCTTAAATAAAAATTTTGGTTTTATCAGAAGTAAAAATGTAGGAAGTAGGATTAAGGCAGAGAGCATATTTAAAAATTTTAAATATGCAAAAACACCTCCTAACTTTGCCTGAAGTTTTAGATTAGAAAATATCCAAGAAAAGCTGCCAATAGAGAGTATAGTGCCAACAAATAGTACTGCCATACCACAGGTAGTTACTGCATAAAATATAGCCTTATCTAAGGATTTCCCATTTTTTGTTTCTTCTTTAATCCTTGAGGCCAAATAGATACTATAATCAATGCCAAGCCCAGCCCCCATAGCGGCTACAGGCAGGGTAGATAGGGTAAATGGGATATTTAAGATACCAAAGCTTCCAAATGTTAATATTATGCTAAAAAGCAAAGGAATAAAAAGCAAAAGACCTCCAACTATAGAACGAAGTGCAAGGCAGACACGAAGGATAATAAGTATAGAAAGAACAGCCATATTCAACAGAAGACCTTCTTTCATAATCTCATTTGTTGCGCCTAAGATGCCAATTGGGCCACCTGCAAACTCAAACTCTACCCATGGTGTCTTATGGTGTTTTTTTATCCAATTTTTTGTTTCTGAAATAATCTCTTCTATAGTGCTACCTTTGCAGTCTTTTAGGTCTAAGCGGATATTGGCATATCTATGAGAATAATCAAAAAGGCCAGAAAATTCTCCTGGAAATGCATTATTTTCATATAAGAATAGATACTCGCCAATTGCCTTATCGCTTTCTGGTACACAAAAGTATCTTCTATCCCCTCCAAATACTACAAAATTCATCAGTTTTATATAATCAGCCAAAGAAAGGCTATATCCTGCAGCAGTTGAGTTTTCTCTAAGATAAGTCTCAAGTCCATCCATCTCCTTCATTACATCTGCCCTTACTAACGCATTTTCTTTCTTTCCTTTCACCAATATATAATAGGGATTTGAGCCAGAAAAATAATGATTAATCTTTCTTTCTGCTATATTGTAAGGGGCATCTCTATAAAGGATAGATGTCCCAGGCTCTATCTCACCTACTGTAATATGCCTGATTCCATAAATTGAAAGAATTGAAATAGCTATAAAAGAACACATAATAAAAGCAATATTTCTCTTTTTTGTATAAATACCAGCTAACCTTTCCAAAAATTTATAAGTAAATCCTTTACCGAATTCGTTTTTTTCAAATTTAGGAAGAGGGAAAATAGCAAAACAAGCTGGCATAAATCCTACTAAGGTCAAAAAGAGGCTTAAAATGCCAGATGCCCCTAAAATAGCAATGCCTCTTATAGATGGTATAGGAATAAGAAAAAGTGAGGCAAATCCCAAAAAATCTGTAAAGATTGAGGCCCTTACAGGATTTGACAAACCAGCCAATACCTCTTTAGCAACTTCTTCCTTATTTTTATATCTTTTGCTGGCCTCAAAGTATCTTTGCATAAACTGAACAGAGTGGTTAAGGGTAACAATAAAGACCATAAATGGGATGAGTATAGTAAATGGATTTATTGGGTAATTAAAAAAACTAAAAATAGAAAGGGCTATAACTACAGACATGGTAGCTGAAAAGGCTGGTAAAACAATGGCCCTTTTCTTTTTATTAAAAGCAAGAAACAATAAAATGAATGTAATAATTAAGCTAATAGCAAATATATAAAGGATAAAATGTGAATGGGTCTCAATGTAGCCTTCTAATATAGGGCGGCCACTTACATAGATATGGTGGTTTCTATCTTTGTATTTTTTAATAATCTCATTTACCTTCTTATAGATTACCCTAGAAGGGACATCCTCTTTAAATTCTGCCTGAATCAAGGTGGCCTTTAGGTCCTTTGAGACAAGTGGGCCATATACTAGTGGGTTTCTTATGATCCTCTGTTTTAGGGCCTGCCACTGTTCCTTTGTCTGGGGAACATATCTCAAAAGCCTTCTGACCTCAAAACCATCTTTGTGTATCTCAATATGCTTTATCTGCCTTGAAAATAGACAAAGTATGCGTCTTGGGTTTATCTCATCTAGGTAAGAGATCTCATCAAATATACCATATAGCTTTTCTAGGGTAATAGGGTTTAGGATAGTCCCTTTATCCACCTCAATGGCAATGTTTACACGATTTAATCCCCCAAAGTGTTTATTTAACTCCCTTTGAACCTTAACAAATGGATGATTAGTGGGCATAAAATCTGTACTTCTAGTGACTACCTTTATATCCTTTATGAAATAAAAGGAGGCGATACTTAATATAATAGGCAGGAGCAAAAACAGATACTTGTGTTTTACTACAAAAGAGGCTAATTGTTCTGTTTTCATTTTTAATAATAAAATTTTTTTAAAAAAAATTTTCTAGTATAGTTTTTTGAAAAAGTCAAGTCCAAAATTTATTAAAACAAAATTGCCCAGGAACACGGCAAAGTCTCTACAAACTAAATTTGATTTAGAGATTGTCACCAGAAAGAGGTGTAAATATGTCTGGCCTATGTGCCTTAATAGCCTCATTTTGTCTTGACATTTCCTACTAGGTTAAATATAAAAAATGGTAAGGGATAAATAGACAATAGGTGAGGAGGTGTGCGTATTTATGAAGAAGAAGGAAAAAAGTTTGAGGGAAATGGTTGAGTTTTTAGATAAAAAAGCAAGAAAGGAAACCTTAAAAACTTTTGGTGAGGAGGGATACAAAAAATATTGCGAATTAACCAATCTTCTTGATGCTCAGCAAGAAGAATCCCTTGATTTTACTCTTGTAGCGAGTGAAATAAATGCCTACTTGGGATGAACTTCTCAAAGAGACCGAAGAATATCAGCCTCTTGCTCTTTTTGACAAATATGTCCGGAAACTTGCTGAGGCTACCAGTCATACTGTAATTTGCTATATGTCTGCTTTTACAATTGCAAAACCGACGGCTCCCTCTCCTTTTATTTCCATTGTGGATCAAGATATGGAAGGATTTATGACATGTGCTAAAGGCACAAACAAAGAATATCTTGATTTGATAATTCATTCTCCTGGTGGAGATTATGAAGCCACTAAAAGGATTATTAATTATCTTCATGAAACATACAGATATATACGAGCATTCATTCCTCATTTAGCTTTAAGTGGTGGCACACTAATGGCCTGTGCGGCAGATGAGATTTATATGGGGCCATATTCAAGTTTGGGTCCTACCGATCCTCAAGTGTTAATTGGAAATCGTTTTGTTCCGGTAGGTGCAATTATAAGTGAATTTAAAAAAGCCTTTGGAGAAGTTTCCAAAAAACCAGAAACAGTTATACTTTGGAGAGAGCGAATCAAGAACGTTCCTATTGGTTTAGTAGAATCTCTCCAAACAATGCAAGAAAACTCTTTAGCTTATTTAAAAGAACTCTTAAAAAAACGTAACTGCAGGGATAAAAAAGATGAGGATATAGAGCATGCAGCTAAAATTCTTAATTCTTATGCTTCTCATACCTCACATGGGAGGGGTATCTCGTTGAAACAAGCTCAAGAAGATTTAAAGCTTAATGTAAAAGACATTCGGCAAGATCCAGAATTGGAAGATGGAGTTCTATCAATCTACCATGCAGGAATTATTCTTTTTCAAAAGACACCAGCCTACAAAATAATAGGAAATAATTTAAAGCGTCACTATATAATGCAACAAATACCTCTTCCTAAAATTGAAATTGGAAAAAATCCCCCAAGTGAGTGAGAGAAGGGGTTAGGTCTTGAAATATGAATTTCATTCCTTTTATAGCCCTTTTCAATGCCTTGCTTACAGTTGAATAATGAATCCCTAAAAGTATAGCACACTTGCGGGTTTCTTTAAGGACAATTGCACATTTTGGGCAAGATACCTTTTATTTATTAAGTTTTTATAATGACTCTATGGACATTCTGACCCATTTTCTTGTAGGATATGATTTATCCAGGGCCTTATCTCCCCCACTTAAGTATTCAAATGAGGCATTGATCATAGGGGCAATTTTACCAGATATTGACCACATCCCCATATTTATAAAGAAAAATCAATATTTTAAGTGTCACCGCACACTGACACACTCACTTCCTATGGCCCCACTACTTTCAATAATATTTGCCTTTTTTATAAAATACTGGGATAGAGATGGTTCATTTTGGTTATATGCAGCCCTTATATTAATAGGCATTCTCAGCCACATTGGCCTAGATATAGTGGTTCCCTATGGCATCAAATTGTTTTATCCCCTCAGAAAGTGGTACTATCGGGATTGGGTATGTGTAATAGATGGGGTAATCTTAGTACTATTGCTTATACCATTTTTAGGGCAACACCTCTTTAGGCAATATATCTTTTATCTATCCCTTTTTTTGGTTATTTGTTTTATCCTGTTCCGTGGCTATATTCACTATAGAATTACTGACTATCTAAAAAAGGGATATGCAGGGTCAAGGTCATTGGGGGTGATGCCCACCCCCCTAAATCCATTTAAATGGTGGGTAATAATAGATAGGCAGAGTGAATATGAGTGCTTCTATTTTAACTTCTTTAATAAAAGAAGGGTTAATGTGAAATATTTCCCAAAAAATTTAGACAGTCCCTTAATCGGCCTATCTTCATTGGCAGGGTATTTTCTCTCTTGGGCACGTTTTCCCTTTATGCAAATGGTCTCACAATCAGATAAAAGGGTGGCCTATTTAGGGGACCTTCGCTTTTATAATCCATACCACCGCACACTTACCATATGCCTTTTAGTAGATAGATATGGAAAATTAGAAGAGGAAAAAATTATACTGTAATGTAAATCTATCTTGCATCTTACATCCTTTATCATGTATCATTTAGATATGTTTGATCACCTTTTAGATGAGTTTTATCAATTTTTGCTTTTAGAACGTGGCCTTTCCAAACTTACCTTGGAGGCCTATGCCCATGATTTACAGGCATTTCAAGATTTTTTAAAAGAAAAGGGGATTGAAAGGCCAAAGGATGTAAAGGTTAAAGATATAGAAGAGTTTCTAGATAGACTAGCGGAGAATGGACTCTCTGCCCGAAGCAGGGCACGTATCCTCACAACAATAAGGACATTCTTTAAATTTCTGACCTATACAAGACGCCTTAAAGAAAACCCTCTTTCTTTGATAGAATCCCCAAAATTTGAAAAAAAATTACCACAGACCCTAACCTTTGATGAGGTAGAGGCACTTTTGTCTCAACCAAATTCAAAGACAGCAAGGGGAATAAGGGATACCGCTATCCTTGAGCTATTATATGCAACTGGGATGAGGGTCTCAGAGCTGGTTCACTTAAAATTAAATCAGCTTTATTTAGAAGAGGGCTATATTCAAGTTGTAGGAAAGAGGGGAAAAGAACGACTTGTCCCTATAGGCAGCAGGGCAAAGGAGGCATTGGATAAATATCTGCACGAAGTAAGACCAAAATTACTTAAGGGAAAGTTCTCCCCTTATCTCTTTATTGGATATAAGGGACGGCCTCTAACACGTCAAGGCCTTTGGGAGATTATTAAAAAATACACTAGGCAAGCCGGAATTTTTAAGGAAATCAGTCCTCATACCCTAAGGCACTCCTTTGCCACTCATCTCTTAGAGGGGGGTGCGGATTTAAGGGCAGTGCAAACTATGTTGGGGCATGCCTCCATTACCACCACTCAGATATACACCCATGTAACAAAAGAGCACTTAAGGGAGGTCTATGCCAAGTTCCACCCAAGGGCAAAGTAAAAATAAGAAGATTACATTAATTGCCACCCATGAAAATGCGGATTTTGATGGTCTGGGTTCGATGGTAGCAGCAAGGAGGCTATACCCCGAGGCCATTCCTATTGCGCCTAGCAGTCAAGAAAAGGGGGTACGTGAATTCATGCTCAGTACAGCCATGGATTACTTTAAGCTCTTTCAGCTAAAGGATATAGACCCAGACCAGGTAGAAAGGGTGGTTTTGGTAGATACAAGTCAACTTTCACGCATTGGCCCCCTGGCAGAGATAGTAAAAAGGGAGGGTGTGGAGGTACATATCTATGACCACCATCCCCCTTCTGAGGATGATATTCCAGCAAAATTGTCGGTAATTAGGCCTGTAGGGGCTGCGGTGACCATCCTCACCCATATCCTTAAAGAAAAGGGGATATGCCCCACCCCAGAAGAGGCCACAGTGATGGCCATAGGCCTTTATGAAGATACAGGCTCCTTCACATTTCGTTCTACTACTAAAGAGGACTTTGAGGCAGCTGCCTATCTTATTGGATGTGGGGCCAATCTAAATGTGATAGCCGAATTGGTCTCTCACAGGCTTACTGTTGAGGAAGTTGATTTACTAAATAGTTTAATCCATGGGGCAAATACCCACTTTATCCATGATATCCCTATCGTCATTAGCAAGGTCTCAGTGGAGGAATACATCAGGGACTTTGCAGCATTGGTAAACAAGTTTATGGAAATCGAAAACATGCCCGTGGTTTTTACCTTGGTACGTATGGAAAATCGCATATTTATAGTAGCACGTAGCAGATTGCCAGAGGTAAATGTAGCAGAGATCTTGTCGGCATTTGATGGAGGTGGCCACCCCACCGCTGCCTCGGCTGTTGTCAAGGATTTGACACTAATAGAGGTAGAGGGAAGGCTCTTAGATATATTAAATAAGAAGGTTACCCCCCTTAAGGTTGCAAAGGATATCATGTCTTATCCAGTAAGGTCTATCTCCCAAGACACAAAGATAAAGGAGGCAGAGGCAATTTTGGTCCATTATGATGTAAATGCCCTCCCTGTGATGGATGATGAAAAGTTAGTAGGCATTATCACTCGCCCAGTCGTAGATAAGGCCATCTTTCATGGTCTAAAAGACCTACCTGTAAAGAGATTTATGACGACAAGTTTCCCTATACTTACCCCAGATGCCCCATTAATAGAGATCAAAAAGGCCATCCTTCAGCACAAGCAAAGGTCAGTCCCTGTTGTAGAAAATGGAAAATTGGTGGGCATAATTACCAGAAAAGACCTCCTTCACTACCTTTTGACTAGCCCTTCTAGCTTTTTTGGGGGACTTGAGGCAAAGAGGCCAAGGCGAAAATTTATCACATCGCTCATGTATGAACGCCTGCCGAGGAGGATTATAGATTTGTTAAAAAAAATTGGGGAGATTTCCGATAGTGTTGGATACAGTGTCTACGCAGTGGGTGGTTTCATCCGTGATTTACTCTTGAGGCGGAGGAATCTTGATATAGATATTGTAGTAGAGGGTGATGCCATTATAGTAGCAAAAAAGTTTGGGGAGGCCTTAGGGGCAAGGGTCCACTCCCATCCAAAGTTTGGTACAGCCGTAGTAATTTTCCCTGATGGTTTTTCCATAGATATAGCCACTGCCAGGACTGAATTTTATGAGACACCAGGTGCATTGCCTATAGTGGAGACAAGTTCCCTCAAACTGGATCTATATAGAAGGGACTTTACGATAAATACATTAGCAGTGAAGCTGAACCCAAAAGAATTTGGATTATTGCTGGACTTCTTTGGTGCCCAGCAGGATATAAAACAGGGGATAATTCGGGTATTGCATAATTTAAGCTTTGTAGAAGACCCTACAAGGATACTTAGGGCAGTACGTTTTGAGCAGCGATTTGGCTTCAAGATTGAAAAACATACATTAAACCTTATATATCAGGCTGGACGTATAAATCTTTTGGAAAATATAAGTGGTGCTAGGATTTGGCATGAACTAAAGCTTATCTTTGAAGAGACCAATCCATCCGCAATCCTAAAGAGATTACATGAATTAAATGCCTTAAAGTTTCTGTATCCAAGCATTGTTTGGAATGATGCCCTAGAGGAGCTATTTAGGGAAATTAGGGCAGTTTTTTCCTGGTTTGACCTTCTTTATTTGAAGAGGGATTATGAAAAGAGCTTGGTATATCTCTTGGGGCTTGCCGATGGTCTAAATAAAAAAGACATAAATTTGTTTTTAGAGAAATTAGACTTTTCGGAGGGGCTGAGAAAAGGGATATTAGAAAAGAGGCAGCTAATCTTAGAGATTTATAATAAGTGGAAGACTGCTCCAGATATCTTGCCCTCTGAAATCTATTTTACCCTTAAAGACATTCCAACAGAGTATCTCCTTTATTTGATGGCAAAGATGCCTAAAGAAAAAAAGGAATTTATATCTAGCTATTTTGTCAAATTAAAGGATATAAAGACCATACTTACCGGGGAAGACTTAAAGGCTATGGGCTTTAAACCAGGCCCTATCTTTAGGGAGATTTTGGAGGGCCTCCTTAAGGCAAAATTGAATGGGAGGGTAAAGACAAGGGTAGATGAAGAGCGTTTTGTCTTTGAAAAATTCTGGCACAGAAGATAGCCTTAAGGTCGTCTTAATTCAATCTTGTTTAAGATAAGCATCCCAATGAGAAAGAAACTTGCCAAGAAGATGATAGAATATCGCAAACTTCCAGTAATATCCCTAATGATGCCAAATCCCAATGGTCCTAAAATGGCCGAGAACTTTTGGCTAATTGCGAAAAATCCAAAGAACTCACTCTCATGCCCACTGGGAATAAGCATGGCATAAAGGGAACGACTTAGTGCTTGACTGCCTCCTAAGATAAGACCAATAATTATACCCAAGGCCCAAAAACCAATTTCTCCTTTCATAAAGAAGGCATAGATTGTTACTAAGACCCAAATGTTTAGAATGATAAGGAGAGTTGCCTTGGCCCCAATCCTTCTGGCCAATTTACCAAAAAATAAGGTTCCAGGGATGCCTATAAACTGCACCATTAGTAAAACGCCTATTAAAGTGGACTCTTTTAGCACTAACTCAACTGCCCCAAAGACAATGGCTATAACAATTACTGTCTGTATACCCTCATTATAAATCAAAAAAGCAATGAGGAACCTTGTTGCCTGTCTGTGTTGGCTTAATCTCTTTATGATTTTAAAAATAGTTAAAAATCCTTGATAAACTTCCTTCCTCAAGGGAATAGAGACATTTCCATGCTCTTTAAGGAGGAAAAAGGTAGGGATAGAAAATATGGCCCACCAAAACCCGACCAAAAGAAAACTAACCCGCATCCCCATTTCTTTGCTAGATAGACCAAACCACTGATATTTTGTAATTATAAGCAAATTGATGGCAAGTATAATCCCCCCTCCCAAGTAACCATAGGCAAATCCCTTTCCTGAGATCCAGTCAATCTCCCCCTGTGCAATACTCCTCAGAAAGGCATTATAAAAGACATTGCTTCCTTCAAAACCAATGTTTGCTAATATAAATAGGATGATAGCAGCCCAGTAATCACCCCTTTTAACAAAATAAAGAAACCCAGTGCACAAACAACCTAGGTAACAAAAGGCAAAGAGGAACTTTTTTCTTGTATGGGAAAGATCGGCTATGGTCCCTAAAACAGGGGCAAACATAGCCACAAGCAGTGTGGATATAGATATTGAATAGGCCCACAAAGAGCTAGCGTGGGTCTTGAATCTTAAACCAAAAAGGCCTAAGGAAATCCCCTCATGTGGGACAACATAACTGACAAAATAAAGGGGCAAAATGCCAGCTAATATCGTGGTGGCAAAGGCAGAATTAGCAAAGTCATAGATTAGCCAACCAAAGACCTCCCTATTTTTCATTTTTTCATTTTACCATACTTTAATCCATATTTTACAATGAGTTTTAATAGACTTGACGCTAAGGCATTAAATTACGTATAAAAAAGAGAGATTTTTGGAGATAAAGATGAAGGATGAATTAAAAATGTCTAGGGAAGAGGCAGAGGAATTAAAAGAATGGATAAATACATTTGATACATTTGTAGGGAAGTTAGACCCAAATGGCATAATGATTTTTTGCAATGAGGCCCCACTCAAGGCAGCCGGGATGAAAAAAGAAGAGGCAATTGGCAAATACTTTCCTGATACAAAGTGGTGGTCGCACTCTGAAAGGGAAAGAAAAAAGATTATTGAGAGCCTAGAAAGGGCAAAAATGGGTGTTTCTACAAGGGTGGAGACCAGTCTTAGAGGTAAGGATGGCACCCCTGTTCCTGTCATTTTTAATGCCCAACCGGTATTTGATAACAAGGGCAACCTCAAATATATTACTGTTGAGGGAAAGGAGGTCATTGAGGAGATACGCCTGCGCAAAGAACTCAAGAAGGCAAAAGAAAATTTAGAAAAGCAGGTTAGAGAGCGTACAGCCAAGTTATTAGAGTCTGAAGAAAAGTACAGAAGTCTTATTGAAAATTCGCCTGATGGCTTTGTTGTTATCCAGGATGGCAAATTCGTCCTTGTCAATAAGGCCATAACTAAGTTGGTAAATTGCCCTGAAGAGGAGATTATTGGCAGATCTATTACAGATTTTATGCCTGCTTGGGAAAAAGAAAAGGTAATAAAGAAGATCAAAGAATTTATTGAGAAGGGCGGAACTGGGATCCGAGAGTATAAAATAGTGACCAAAGATGGAGAGATAAAAGAGATACAGATTAGCTCTTCTAAAATTACCTATGGGGGCAGACCAGCCCTCCAGACCGTTGTCAGGGATGTCACAGCCCACAAGCGGATGGAGGAGGCACTTGCCGCTGAAAAGGAACGACTTGCTGTTACTCTACGCTCTATTGGGGATGGAATGATTGCCACAGACGCAAAGGGAAGAATAGTTTTAATGAATAGAATCGCTGAGAAACTAACCGGTTGGACGCAAGAAGAGGCCATTGGCAGGCCCTTTGATGATGTCTTTCATATTGTTAATGAGAAGACCCATAAACGTTTTGGAAGCCCATTTGATAAGGTAGTCAAAACTGATGGCATTACCAACATTGCTGATGATGTAATTCTTATTGCCAAAAATGGGGCAGAAAGGCTTATTGCAAACAGTGGGGCCCCTATCTGGGATAAGGAAGGGAGGGTTATCGGTGCAGTTTTTGTATTCCGTGATATCACTGAAAGAAAAAAATTGGAACAAGAATTAATAAGGGCTGATAAGCTTGAATCAATCGGCATCCTTGCTGGTGGTATTGCCCATGACTTTAACAATATTTTGACAGCAATTCTAGGCAATATTACACTAACAAAGATGTATACAAAATCAGAAAAAATAATTGAGAGATTAAGGGAGGCAGAGAGGGCCTGCCTCCGAGGAAGGGATCTGACTCAACAATTACTTACCTTCTCAAAGGGTGGAAAGCCAATTAAGAGGATTATTTCTATTGCAGATTTGATAAAAGAGGCGGCCAATTTTGCCTTAAGTGGCTCAAATGTCAAGTGTGAATTTTCTATCCCTGATGACCTCTGGCTGATTGAGGTAGATGAAGGTCAGATAAGTCAGGTCATCAATAACATAATTATCAATGCCGATCAGGCCATGCCAAGGGGTGGAATAATCAAGGTAAGTTGTAAAAATGTTATTGTCAGTAAAGAAGGTGACCTGCCTCTAAAACAAGGACGGTATGTAAAGATCTCAATCAAGGATCAGGGAATTGGTATACCCAAGAAGTATTTATCAAAGATATTTGACCCATTTTTTACTACAAAAAAGAAGGGAAGTGGCCTTGGACTAGCAACTGCCTATTCCATTATCAAAAGACACGGAGGACATATCTTTGTAGAATCTGAGGTAGGGGTTGGGACAACTTTTCACATCTATTTGCCTGTCTTAAAAAGAAAGGAGAAAATAATTAAAGGAGAGATTAGAGAAGAGATAAAAGGCAGTGGGAGGGTACTGTTGATGGATGATGAAGATATAGTCTTAGAGGTAGTTGGTGAGATGCTGAGAACCCTTGGTTATAAAGTAGGGTTTGCAAAGGATGGCAATGAGGCGATTAAATTGTATAAAAGGGCAAAGGCCTCTGGTCATCCCTTTGATGCAGTCATCATGGACTTAACTATCCCTGGGGCGATGGGGGGTAAAGAGGCAATTAAAAAGCTCATTGAGATTGACCCAGAGGTTAAGGCCATTGTCTCAAGTGGCTATTCTACTGACCCTGTCATGGCCGATTTTAGAAAATATGGTTTTTGCGGCGTCATTGCAAAACCATATGAAATGAAAGAATTGGGTAAAATACTAAAAAAGGTAATAAAAGATTAATAAAAAATTATGGAGGATAGAGGAATCTCCTTATGGCAAGGTCATGGATGAAAGATCCATTCGCTGGCCCCTTTTTATTTTACTTTTTACTAGCATACTTTTAATAATAAGTGCCCTTTCCTTCTCTTTAGGCTCAAGTCATATCCCCCTTAGAAAGATTATTCCTTTAATCTTAAAGGGTAAGGGGACCGTAGAGTATACCATCCTCTTTGATATCCGTCTCCCACGTATCCTCTTAGGGCTTGCTGTTGGGGGGGCATTGAGCATCTCTGGTGTTATCCTTCAGGCCATGTTCCGAAACCCCTTAGTTGAGCCCTATACACTGGGCATCTCTGGAGGGGCTGCTTTGTTTGTCTCTTTAAATATTGTCTTTAAATTAAATCAAAGATTTGGTTTTATATCCTTGCCGGTCTCAGGATTCTTAGGGGCAATTATGGTTATCTTATTGGTCTATATCTTTAGTTTAAAAAGGGGGATTTTAAAGATCCAGGGGTTGCTCCTTACAGGTGTAATGATAAGTTTTATCTCCTCCTCGCTTATTATGCTCATTATGGCCATCTC
>Ga0190316_1000243_pt1 | contig 15369 bp, 18 predicted proteins | sample 48701112_MG_FD_161663 | JGI IMG/M metagenome (GOLD analysis project Ga0190316, IMG submission 161663) | Hydrothermal vent sediment bacterial communities from Southern Trench, Guaymas Basin, Mexico - 4870-11-1-2_MG | ecosystem: Environmental > Aquatic > Marine > Hydrothermal vents > Sediment ... | reverse complement strand
TGATTTCTCTTTTATTCGCTATTAGGCGAGTGCATAAGTGCCGAAGAAAACCTGGTGCGAAGAAAGTCGGTTTAGGGATATATTATTTTAACCACTCTTGTTTTCCTTTACAAATATTAACATTATGATTGATAGAGCAGTTAAACTCAGTGAAAAATAGAATGGCATGAATATACTTATTTTATCCCAGAGTATACCCGCAATAAGAGAAGCGGGCAAAGCACATAAGCCAACAACCATCTGAAAACCGCCCAAACTACTGGCTCTGTATTTTATCGGGGATAATTCTGATACAAATGTTTTTTGGACTGGTTCTAATGCTCCTTTATGCAAGCCATATAAAACGAATGTCAAAATAATTGCCAAATGGCTTCGAAAAAATATAAAACTCAAACATACCAATCCCCAAAAAATATAAGATAACATCAATACTTGTTTTCTGCCAATCTTATCCGATAATTTTCCAAAAGGTACGGAAAAAATAGAAGCAACGGCGGTAAATACGAGATACAATACAGGTACGAATGCTGTCTGAAAGCCAAATTCCTTTGCGTATATCAGCAAAAAAGAATAACTAAAAGAACCTAAAGCGAAAAAAGAACTTAGTAAGAGAAATAATTTAAAATTCTTGTCTAAATCTTTTAGAGAAAGTCCTTTGTATATCTTAATATCTGCTGGCTTTTTTTCTTTTATCAAATGGAAGATTAGTGAAGCGCCAATTACTGATGGTATCGCTGCTAGTAAAAACAAGTTTCTATATCCCAATAATTTAAAAAATAAAATACAAACTATAATACCACAGACAGCGCCAAGATTATCCATAGCTCGGAGTAATCCAAAGTTCTTACCCCTGTTTTCTTTTGTAGAAATATCCGCAATAATAGCATCTCTTGGAGCACTCCTTATTTTTCCAGCTCTATCCAAAATTCTAAATGGAATTAGATGTTGCCAAACTGAAGATATCGCATAACCAACTCTCGATAACGACCCAAACAGATAACCTGTCCAAACGAAAATCTTTCTTTTTCTTATTCTATCAGAGATATAACCTGAGACGGCTTGCGAGATTGAAACAATTGCTTCACCCAAACCATCTATGAAGCCAAGCGCAGACATCGGTGCGCCTAAAACAGATGTTACAAACAATGGCCAAATTGGATAAATCATATCAGAGCCCAAATCATTTAAAAATGAAGCCAATGCGAATGTTCTAATTGTTTTTTTAGTCTCTTTTTGGTTCATAATAATTAGTTACTTATTTCAAATACATTAGATATTTTTGGATTTTGTTAGTCCGAAGCCGATTTTGCCTACCAAGTTTTAAATGTACTCTTCTAAAGTTTGCTTAAAAATTTACCATGCACCAAACTTTGTTTCAGTGCATAGTTCGACCTTTTTGTAATTATAAACATTTTATGAATCCAGCACCACCCAGCACTACTTTTACGACAATTAAACAGAATAACTTCTTACTCAAAACATTCTTTAGATAAGGGAAGCAAAAAAGTCCTTTGGACTTTTTTGCCACACTTATCAGGGTAAAAGTAGTGCTGAGTGGTGCTGGGACCTTCAATGGCGACTTAAAGGTATTTCCGTTTGATGTTTTACAGATAAGAAAAATTGCCGTAGGCAATTTGGGAATTTTTCGCAAGAGAATTCCAGGCAAGCGCTGTTAGGCGATGTAATAAAAATTTTATTTTATAACACTGGTGGTAATAGTCCTTTGTATTTTGTCGCATGTCTCTTTGCGCGCTCTAGTAGTATTAATTCTGCGTTTTTGGGTTCTACTTCAGTATTTCCACCATACATTCTAATAAAAATCGAATCCGATGTCTCTTTTAGATCTTTGACGACAGGACGGACGGATCTTAAGTAATCTTTGATTGCCGATGCTGCTTCCTTTTGATTCCAATCTAATTCGTTCGCAAGACGACTGCTTGCTTCTTGAATTGTCTCGTTACTAATATTTTGAAAAAGTCTAATCCATTCATCTCGTGTTGGTATGTTGTTTTTTGTTTTGAGGGTATAACTAGCTATAAGCACTTTGAGGCAAATGTATTCAAGTTTAGGGTCTTCAAAACACTCATTGACAACAGAGCCATAATATATATCCAAGCTTTTTAAATCGAGAATTAACCAGTCTTCGTTAAACGCATTTTCATATTTTAAATAACTTAAACCTGCCTCACAATCTAATTTCTCTTGTCGTTTATTTAGAATAATATTCTTGTTTTCTGTTGGAGAGATGGTAGTTTGTTTGGTGAGTTTGTCAATTACTTCATTGCGTTCATTGATTATCCGGTTATAGGATTCTTCGAGTTCTGGGGCGTCCATTCTTAGCATGAGATAAGGAGTGTCTTTGTTTTTTAGATCAGCTCCTCTTGGATAGACACAACCATAAGTTTTTAGATAGTTCATTTTATCTTCATCGTTCATAATAATCGGATTTCCATATTTATCCGTGCCCTGTTCTGTATCCCACTCTACCCACGGAATTACATATCCTTTCTTGTCAAAGTAATCAAATATTTTCTTCCTTATTTCTCTAATGCGTGGCTCAAAATTAGCTTCAATTTCTGCTCTCTTTTTTTGGAATTCTTCTCTGTCTTTTACGTGTTTATGCCATGCAGAATGTCTTTTGCGTAGTACGGAAAGGTCCTCTATAAAATGTGGCCATTGTTTGTCTGCTCGTGATGGGCTAAAAGAATAATAATTTACGTCAATACTCATAGATTTTGTCTATAAAATAAAATTTTTATTTCGCCTAACGTATGCGATTTAACGAAGTCCTGCGTAGGAGGATTTGGGCAGAGTTTTCTATAAGAAAGCGGGACCGTTAAATCGCTGTTAGTTTCCTTGAGTCGTAGGTGAAGGTTGGATTTTAGTGTAATGTTCGGATGAAGTCCGAAAAATCCAAAGTTGGCAGGCGAGCGGTTTATCTTTTCTTATTTTTGAAAAACCATTCGTATATTCCAAGAGCCCAAGACATAGTGAAAATTATACTTACAAAAAATACTCCCCATTGCTGATTGATAAATGAAGTGATAAACCAAAATGGCTGGGAAAGTATCCCGACAACAAAACCCCATTTATTCTTCTTGGCAACTAAGACGATAGCGGAAGCTCCTAAAACGAATATTGCAATCTGAGATACTGTATCCAACATATTAAATCATTAAATCAAATGATATTTAAAAATTTATTTATTTGGGCGAGTCCGTCAATTGGAACTAACAAGCTTTAAATACACCTTATCGCGAACCACAAAAATTGAACGTGACTCAATGTGCAATCTCGAGTGCAAACTCAAGATTTGTGTTTTTTGCCTAAAAGGTATCAATACTTATTTGCATTATAACAAAAATTTCTAAATTTTATAAGCCCCTCACCAAAATTTTTAGTGCGAGATTTATTCTTTAAAATTTGTTTCTTGATTTATGGGTTAAATTTGGTAAGATGATATAGAAAAGCGCAAAGCGCAACTTAAAATTCAAAATGCAAATCTCAAAATCCAAAATGACAATGTAAAATTCAAAATGAAATTATAAATAAATTCTAAATCCGAAATCCTAAATCCTAAACGAAATCCCAAATCTCAAATTCTAAATCCCAAACGTTTAGAATTTGGAACATTAGAATTTAGAATTTTGTTTAGAATTTCGAATTTAGAATTTAGGATTTTCTTTAGTTAGCTTTAAGTTTTACGCTGTGGCTTTGCGCTTTGCGCTTTGAGCTTTGCGCTTAACTTGTTTTGAGATTTAATGCTCAATTATTAGATAAAAATTTTTATGAAAATTAGTATTGGAAAAATTAAAAAAAGCGTTCTCCTGATTTTCATTTTCTTTTTGGCTTTTTTGTGGGGCACGAATTTCAAGGCACTTGCTTTTGAGCGAAGGGTAATTACTGATTGGTATATTAAAAATTTTGACACAGAAATTATTTTAAACAAAGATTCTTCAGCAGAGATTGTAGAAAAGATAACGGCTGATTGCGGAAATTTGCCCGGAAAGCATGGAATTTTTAGGATTGTTCCGGAGAAGATAAAAATCAAAGATGGAAAAGAAATAAAAACTCCAGTAAAACTGATTGGTATTACAGATTTTTCAGGAAAGCCATATAAATATAAAACAATTCATAGAAATGGTACTATTACTTGGAAGATTGGAGACCCTCATAAAACCGTTCACGGAGTCAATAATTATCTCATCCATTATAAAATAGGAAACGTTATCAGATTTGATAACCTTTCTTTTGATGAATTTTATTGGAACCTTTTGGGCGCTTTTTGGGATCTGGAAATAGATAATTTTCACGCCAAATTGATTTTTCCAAAAGAAATTTCAAAAGAAAATGCCAAAATAGAATATTACACTGGCTATTTAGGAGAAAAAAGAAAGGATTTGGCTCATTATTTCTGGAGCGCCTCCAATGTTTTAGAATTTAATTCTACACAACCGTTAAAGAAAAGGCAGGGGATTACAGTTTCTATAACTTTTCCCAAAGACATTTTTTCTCCATACCATTTTAGTTTTTGGGAAATTTATGGAGATTATTTTAGAAAATATTTTTATTTTTTAATTCCTTTGCTTGTTTTTATTGTTTGCTTTTATTTATGGTGGAAATATGGCAAAGACCCTTATATAAAAAAATCGATTATTCCTTTGTATAGTCCGCCGGAAAATCTTACGCCGTTAGAGATAGGAGTTTTAACAACTGGCAGAGAGGCGATTAAAAGCGAATTTATCACTGCCGAGATAATTAATTTGGCAGTAAAAGGATTGATTACCATTAAAGAAATAGAAAAAGAAAAATTTTTAATATTTCACTCTAAAGATTATCAGTTAATTAGAAATCATCGTCCCGAAATAGAAAAAAACTTAACTTTGACTCAAAAATTTATTTTGGAAAAAATTTTTGAAAAAGGAGACAAAATAAATTTGTCCTCATTAAGAAATAAGTTTTATAAAAATATAAAAACTATTCAGAAAAAGACCAGAAATAGTTTAATTGAAAAGAAATTAATCACCAGAAAAGGAATTGAATTATCCAAAAAATTAATCATCTGGGGCCTTGTTTTTGTCTTTCCTTTGTGGCTTTTAGTTTGTTTTTTAGAAAAATGGGTTTCATTTTCTTTAAATATGACGCTCGCATGGTTTTTTTCTCTTATAATTGTTTTTTTCTTTAGTCGAGCCATGCCCTCGCGAACCTTAAAAGGAGCCGAAACTTTATGGAAAATTAAAGGATTTAAAATGTTTATGGAAACCGTTGACAAAGACCGGGCTAAATTTTACGAAAAAGAAAATATCTTTGAAAAACTTTTGCCCTATGCCATTGTTTTTGGAATTACTGATATCTGGATAAAAAGAATAAAACAAATTTATGGAGAGGAATATTTTGCTACCTATGCCCCTTGTTGGTATGTAGGTACTAGCAAATCCTTTGATACTAAAAGTTTTTCTTCAAATCTTAATGCCTTGTCTTCAGCAATTGCCGCTAATGTAGGCTCTCGTAGTGGAGCAGGTGGTGCCGGCGGCGTTGGTGGTGGCGTTGGCGGCGGCGGAGGCGGCGGCTGGTGATTTAAACTTAGTTTGAATTTTCGTTTGATATGTCAACCTAAGCAAACTTGGAAATTTCAATAAATAAATTGTATGACTGTGTTTTTGCCATTTGAATTTTATAAAAAAATAGTATATAAAATATAAAAAATAAAAGTTAGGTTTTTTAAAAAGATATAAGGAGGGAAAGAATGAAAGAAGTAGACAGAAAAAAAGAAGAAGAAATTGTTAGTAAGTACTTGGGCTTGATAAGAAGAATCGCAGGGCATTATGGACTTGGCAACAAAGAATTGGTAGAGGATCTAATACAAGAAGGGTGCATAGGATTAATAGAAAGTTGGAGAAGATACAATCCTGAGAAAGGACCATTTGAAAATTATGCCAATTCTTATATCAGAGGGTTTATTTTGAGGGCGTTAGGAGAAGAACCAATTATTAAAGTTCCTTCTCGCAAAAAATTCTTACGGAAAAAGATTTATGAGATAGCAGAAGAGCACAACGGAAAGGTTTCTATTAAGGAAATTGCAGAAGAAATGAGAAACAAAGGCGAACCCTGTTCGGCCGATACGATAATAGAATCGTTGAAAGGAGTTTCCTATGTACAAAGTTTGGATGAAAGTGAAAATATCGTCGGTAAAGCTGAAGATATAGATACTTCTCTGTATTTAACAGAGATTCTGAATTTAGAACTAAAAAATCTTTCGCCGGAAGAGCGAAAGGTTCTTACAGTTTTCTATAAAAATGATTTAAGCATTAGCGCGACAGAGGAAGAACTTGGACTCCCGAGGAAAAAGATAAAGCAGATTCTCTCAAAAATAAATAGGAAGATGATGAATAAACAGCACAAGTAAATTAAATAAGGAAGCAAATGCTTCCTTATTTTTGTTGAAGTTAAAAAGAACGAACGTTAAGAGCCGTGTTTTTTATTTTATTGAAAAAACATTTAAAAATTGATAAACTTTTAGAAAGAGGAATTAAGAATTTGCGATTTTGAATAAATCAATTTTTCGCTTTCATTTGATAAACAATCATTGAAGCAAAGAAAATTTTTATCTAAATAAAAGAAAGATTATAGTTTTGCATTGTTATATTAACCTGATGTAAAAACATTTTAATAAAATTTATGTTAGGGATTAAGCTAAAAACTAAATTAGGCAAGTGGTCAGTTGGGCTGATAATTGCAATGTTTATTTTATTTTTTATGGGGTCATCTTTTGTGGATTTATTTTATAAATCAGTATCATCTGGAAGGACTATTTTAGAGGATATTGTTAAAAGACCGGGTGTCTCGCTTGTTATGCTTGCCGGATTTGCTTGCGGGATTATTGGTTTTATCACAGGGATTATTGCCATTTTTAAGAAAAAAGAGCATTCAATACTGGTGTATATATCAACCGCAATAGGAGCATTGCTTATACTATTTCTTATTGGCGAACTTTTGTTTCCACACTAATAAGCAAGGACAATTCTTGCGTTTTATTATATAAATTTAATTTTATCTTGTACCAACAGGCGTGGTACAGGGACACAATTAAAAGGTCGAATATTGCAAAGAATAAGGTATAATTGGCTATAATCAAGATAAATTTCTTACAGGAAAAAAGTTAATAAAAAATTATGGAAATAAAAGAAGTATTTCAAAAAAGATATAGTTGTCGGAGTTATCAGGACAAGCCAATACCAGAGGAAAAATTAAAAAGCATTCTTGAGGCGGCTCGATTGGCGCCTTCAGCTCATAATCGCCAGCCCTACAAATTTATTGTGGTCAAAGACAAAGAAAAAAGAGAAAGGCTGGCTGAAGCCGCGGCTCAGAGTTTTATTGCCGAGGCACCAATTATTATTGCTGGTGTTTCTCTAGATCCTAAAGAGGTAATGAGAAATGATGTGCCAACTTATGCAGTTGATTTAGGAATTGCTATGGAACATATTGCTCTTCAAGCCACTGCTGAGGGGCTCGGCACTTGCTGGATTGGGGCTTTTTCTCAAGAAAAAGCAAAAGAAATTCTTGGAATTCCCAAAGAACACAAAATAGTTGCTTTAATGCCCGTTGGCTATCCGGCAGATTCTTTACCGCCAAAGAAAAGAAAAAGTTTAGAAGAGTTAGTTTCGTACCAATAAAAGTAGGAGAAGAATTTTCCAAAAACGGCATTGAAAATTTAGAAATTAAAGAAACTTAACAAAAAATTCTCCCTTATGATTTAAAAGAAAAACTTTAAAAAAGCCAACTAAGTTTTTAAAAAATAACCTTTGGTCCATTTTCTTTTGCCTTATTCATCCTTTAATAATTTGACTATTTGTTTAGGATTTGGTATAATTTTTTATACTTATCTTAAACAAATAGGCAAAAATGAACAAGAATTTGAAAGCAAACCTCAAAATTCTTCCATTTTTTTCTTTAGAAAGCATTAACCCCCAAAGCAAAACAAATATTTTGCCGTTTTTAAAATATCAAAAAAAGAAAGGAGAAATTTTAGGTCTAAAAAAAGGAGTTTATGTTTCTAAAGAGTTTGTTGAAAGAGAAAAATTAAAACAAGAATTTGAGGTTTATTTAGAATTTTTAGCCAATAAATTATTAGAGCCTTCTTACCTTTCTTTAGGGTACGTACTTTCAAAACATTCTTTGATTTCAGAAGCAATTTACGAATTGACTTCAATTACCTTGAAAACTTCTCGAAGAATTACTAATGATTTAGGAATTTTTTCTTATTTTAAGATAAAGCCATCTCTTTTTTGTGGTTGGCGATTGATAAAAAAAGGAAATTTTTTGATAAAAGAAGCCACAAAAGCAAAAGCCCTTTTTGATTTTTTGTATTTTCAAAAAAGAGGACTAGAGAAAATCAATCCAAGCTTTATTGAGGAACTCCGCTTAAATTTAGAAGAAATGCAAAAATCTGATTGGCTCGAATTTGAAAAGTATCTTGAAATTTCAAAATCTAAAAAAATGAAAAAAATTTTTAAAATAATAAAAGAGGAATTAAAATAAATTTTTTATAATGCTTTTAGAAGAACTTCAAAATATTGTTTTAGAAAATAAGGAGAGCCGAAAGGATTTTTTAAGAAATCTTTTAAAAGAATATCTTCAATTAATCGTTTTAGAGTTTATTTATAACAGTAAATATTCTTTTTTAATTTTTAAAGGCGGCTCTTGTTTGAGAGTTTGTTTCGATTTGCCTCGGCTTTCAGAGGATTTAGATTTTGATTATCCAAAAGATTTCAAGATAAGAGATTTTTTTGAAGATTTAATTAATTTTTTCAAAAAAGAAAAGAATTTTCCTCAAGTTGAGCCAAAAATAGGTAAAGAGCGGTTATATTTAAAATTTCCCATACTGAAGGAATTAAAAATTGCTAAAGAAAACGAAAGTGAAAAACTCTATCTTAAAATAGAATTGGCAAAAGCAAAAAAATGTCCTTTTAAAATAGAACTTGATTCAACTTTTAAGCGAGGATTTAGTTTTCTTTTAAAAAGATATTCCCAAGAAGATTTAATGGCAGGAAAAATTTGTGCTGTTTTGGAAAGAATTTGGTTCAAAGGGAAAAAAAGCGAGATCAAAGTTAAAGGAAGAGATTTTTTTGATCTCTATTGGTTTATGAAGCAGAAAGTCATTCCCAATTATAATTGCGTCTTTTATCAAAACAGACAGATCTCTCCAAGAGAAATTTGGGATTTAATTGAGAAAAAAATAGAGAAAATCAACCCTTATGATTTAAGATATGATTTATTACCCTTAATCAAAGATCAAAATTTTGTAAAACAATTTTCTTCTAATTTTAAAAGTTTAATCAAAAAAGAAATAAAATTTTATAAAAATCTAAAAAGCTTTTAAGCCATTCATTCCGGAAGAAAAGGCGATGAGCATATTAGAGAGTTTGATGAAATTGAGCAATATATTTTGAAAAAGAATACCCCGCGAAGAATTTTCCAAAAACGGCATTGAAAATTTAGACATCTAAATACAAAAAAAGAGCCCTTTTTTAGAGCCCTTTTGATTTTATAAATTAAATAACGAAGGTTAATCCCACTATAATTAACATTGTCTCAATCAAAAGCGATGCAGCCACTACGCTTTTTTTGGTAATAGTAGCGGCATCGGCCAAGACGAAGACAGCACTCGCGAAAGCGATTATAGTAATAGGTATGTCGAGAGCAATAAATGTAATGAGAACGGGAGAAGTTTGGATGACGACGGCGGTAAGTACATTTAAAACAATAACAGCGGCAACAAGAATTGGGCCAGCAAAAATAAACAACGATGTAGAGAGATCGGTTGAACTGGCAGAAGCAGCGCGTGCGACAAAAACAACAACGAAGACAACTGCGATAAGTGCAAAAAATGTAGCAGACAGTAGGGAGTCCCCGCTGAAAAAAAACCGGAAAATGATAATAAAAACAATCGATAAGATAACGCTAGCAGTTTCTGCCATAACTATCTTTTTCATCTTTACCTCCCTTATTTATTTTTTTTAAAAAACTACTACTTTTTTTAGAGCTAAGTATAACAATATTTCAAATTTTTGTCAATCCTTTCTCTGCCCGCAATAATCTTTAACAACTTATCGTCTTAAACAAAATATTCTAATTACCCATAAAAACAAAAAACCTCCCTTAAAAAGAGAGGTTTATTTGGGCAGAATTTTTTTAACGTTTGGTAATTTCATATCTGTCTGTATCTGTCTGTAAATGTAGAATTCTCAGCAAATGTAAAAGAGGGAGCCATTAATCTCTCATCGGTTCTAGAACTTCTTCTAAGTTCTTCGTATCGATTCTCTAAATCGTCGATTCTATTTTTGAGTCCTCTGACTTCTCTTTTGACCTCTTTTCTGAGTTCATTTAAATTTTCTTTAATTTCTCTTCTAAGACCATTTAAATTTTTTCTAATTTCTACTATCATCTGCATGTTAATCTCTCTGGCCTTATCGTTCCATATTTTTTCCATTTCTCTCCGCTACCTCCTTTGAGCCTCAATAGCGTCCTACTTGCCAGTCACGAACTTTCGAGATAAGAATTCCTGATTCCTCTACAGCTTTTGCATTTTCGATGTATTTTAAACACCGGCCGCATTTATCCTCGTAGACATGTTTGTATGCTTTTTTTATAGTAGCAGGTTCACCTTGGCATTTTTCAAAAGCATCCAACATTAATCCAATGTCAATATCTGGGTGTTTTCCCCTGAATACCATATACTCGTTTTTTCTTCTCTTCATTTTCACCACCTCCTTTTAAAAATTAATGTTCTATTAAAAAGGTAAAAAAGTGCAAAAATTTTGTCAAGAAAGATTATATTATTTCTTTTTCTCTAATAATTTCAAATAAACACAGCCCCAAACAAAACATTCCAACATTCTGCAGAATGTTGGAATGTTTTTTAAGATGTGGTATAATTAAATAACAAAAATATAATTAATTGAAATATTAGAAATTTAAAGTAAAATTTTTAGATAAAGTTTAAGTAATATGGAAAAGACAAATCTTTAAAAGGATAAGAGTTCTAACTAACATTTAAACATTCTAGTATTTTAAATATTTAGAAATTTTAACATTCTAACATTCTACAGAATGTTAGAATGTTTCTTTCAAGGTGATGATGTTAAAATTAATGATGATATATTAAAATTAAGCGATTAAATTTATGAAAAAAGAGAAAACCCCAAAACAATTAGAAAGATATTTTAAAGGTTCGGCAAATCATTGGCGGATTGCAATTTTGCTTTTGCTAGAGAAAAATCCAGGAATTACGGTTGATGAAGTCGCTGAAAGAGTGGGAGGAAATTTTAAAACTATTTCCCAACATACTTTAATACTTTTAAGGGCCGGGCTTTTAAATAAAAAATATAAAGGAAGGAATGTCGTTCATTTTCTTTCTCCTTATGGCAAGAAATTTGCGAAATTTATAAAAACATTTTAACATTTAAACATTTAAGCATTCAAGTATTTCAGCATTTTTAGCATTTGAACATTCAAGCATTCAAACATTTTGATATTCCAACATTCTGCAGAATGTTGGAATATCAATAATCCCAAAAATTATTATTTTTGACTTTTTAGATTCCACTTTTTAGATTTCTCGGCATAGTTCATTTAAAGGTCGAGCATAACATAATATAAATTAATTATGGAAAAAGAGAAATGGAAACCAAAATTTTCTGACGAGTATGGGCCAGAGGATATAAAAAAATTAGAAGAAGAAGAAGAAGAAGAAGATAGAGAAAGGGAGAAGATAGAGGAAGAATTGCTACCGGAAATAGTAGAAGAAGTTGAAGAAGAAATAAAAAAGAAAGGTGTGGATGAAGACGGAATAAAGGAAATAATGGAAGAGTTAAAAAAAGCAAATCCTTCTTGGAGTGAAAAAGAATTAAGAGAAAGAGCAATTTTAATATGGAAAGAAGATTTAATTGACGAAATAATGGAAGAACGAGTTAGAGAAAGGTTGGAAGGAGAAGATGAAGATGAAGATGAAGAAGAGTAGTTTCCTAGAAATTCAAACAGTTTGTGATTTTTAAATAAAAAATCTTTAACAGAACATTCCAACATTCTGCAGAATGTTGGAATGTAAATTATTATTCTCTAATCTTATTTCACACCTTCTACTTCCAACTTTCAATTTTCTACTTCCCACTTCCTACTTCCTACTTCCTACTTCCATTAGTAGTAGTATTGCTTTTAATTTTTGTCTTGGTTGTTAGTAAAATGTATTATTAATTTTTGAAACAATTTGGAATGACCTGGGTTTTGGTTTTTTCTTTTTTCTTCTCCAAAAAGTGAAAAAATTTTCACTTCTTAAAGAAAAAAGGGAAGCGCTTTGCGCTCCCGGAAATTTCTAATTTTTCTCTTGAGAATGCTTGGCCAGTACTTGTAATAATTCAGTCACAAACCACAATATCACCTTAGCTTCCTTGAGGCGAGGAAAGCATACTGCAACTTTCCGAAATTCATAATCATATCCTGTTGGAGATTTTTGATTCACTTTCTCAGTGATTTTCAAATTTATTCTCTCTGGAGGAAAAGTTTCCCCCTGAGATAATATTCCAAACGTTACGCCTACCCAAGTTTTTTTCTCTCCCATTTGTTGCAAAAGTGTATTTACATATTTACATATCTTTTCTAACCGGCAATACAAATCTAATCGAGAATCCAAATCTAACACTTTCCTTTCTTCCATTTTTTCCTCCTTCTCGTCCTCAATTAAAAATTTAAGGACGGATTTTTATTTTATTTTTAAGCTGCCAGGAGGTCTCCCTCCTAATCTGAAGGAAAAAATTTCTTTCTTCTCTCAGATTAGAAGGGAGCGCTTCGCGCTCCCGGAAACTATTATTAAACTAAAAAATTTCTAATTTCATAAATCTCCATTCTGCTCGGTTAATCTCTTCAGGGGTATACTCGTGCCGATCAGTTAATCTAGGAAGGCCGGTAACCTGTACCAGGTATAACACGTCTCTTACGCTTAGCTCAACTCTAGAAGGAGTTTGTGGAATTTCTACAGGAATTTCCCACTTTTGAAGAACTTGAATTGTGGCCTTATGGGAGGGATTCAGTATATAATTTATTTTTACCCCTCCTTTAATTTTTTCCTCCATTTCCTTTTTCAATTCTTCTAAGCTCATTTCCGTCTTAACAACCACAATTATTGCACGTCGAGGCAACATTGCCCCAGAGAAAGCCAAAGCGAAGTAAATATTTCCTTCCATTCTTTTCCTCCTTGCCCTTATATTTTTCTCTTCTCTCTGGGCTAAGAGAGAAGAGATTTTTAAATTTCCGCTCATATTATAACAACTCTTTTAAAATTTGTCAACCTCTCTGGGTATGATTCTTTTGGCTATAATGTCCCTAAACAACTTATGATTTTTAGATAAATAACCTCAAACAAAATATTCCAACATTCTGCAGAATGTTGGAATATTTTTTAAGGTATGGTAGGTTAAATTGAGCGAGTAAAAATTATCTTTCAAAATTAATTTAAGATTGAAAGAAAAGTACAGGTGGAAGGTCTGCCCTTCCCCAGGTTTGGGGAAGGGCAGACCTTCCTTTCCTTTGAAATTGATTTTTTAAAAGGATTAGTTAAAATTGAAAGATGATTCCAAAAACTAAAAAAATTTGGGTTGATGGAAAGTTTGTTGATTGGGAAAAGGCAAAGGTTCATATTTTAACCCACTCCCTTCATTATGGTGGAGGCGTTTTTGAAGGAATTAGGGCTTATGAAACCGAAAGAGGTCCGGCAGTTTTTAGATTGAAAGAGCATTTAAAGAGATTGTTTTTTTCCTCTTCTGTTTTGGGAATAAAAATTCCTTTTTCCCAAAAAGAAATAGAAAAAGCGATTATTGATTTAATAAAAATCAACAAAGTAAAACAATGTTATATTAGGCCTTTAGTGATTTTCGGTTATGGGGTGATGGGGCTTTATCCTAAAAAAGCACTGATAAATGTTATTATTTCTCTTTGGCCTTGGAAGAAATATCTTGGAAAAAATTTAGTGAAAGTAAAAATTTCTAAATTTATTAGGATTCATCCTCGCTCAACTGTGGTTGAGGCAAAAATTTGTGGTCATTATGTAAATTCAATTTTAGCAAGCATTGAGGCAAAAAAAGAAGGATTTGATGAAGCATTGCTTTTAGATTATAAAGGTTTTATTGCCGAAGGCCCGGGAGAAAACATATTTTTAGTGAAAAATAAAAAAATTTTTACTCCTAAAAAAGGTTCAATTTTACCTGGTATTACTCGAGACACGGTAATTACAATTGCAAAACAAAAGTTAAATTTAAAAGTAGAAGAAAAAGAAATTACTTTAAGAGAACTTAAAAATGCTGATGAATTATTTTTTGCTGGCACGGCGGTTGAAATTTCTCCAATTGTTCAAGTTGAGAGAACTATTATTAGCAACGGCAAAGAAGGCGAAGTCACTAAAAAAATTAGAGAACTTTATCAAAGAATAGTTTCTGGCAAGGAGCCAAGATATTTAAAATGGTTAAAGTTTATCCAATAAAATGGGACTTAAAAATCTTCGTCAAAAAATAGATAAAATAGATCAAAAACTGATTAAGATATTAGCAGAGAGATTTAAGATAACTCAAAAAGTAGGGGAGTACAAGAAAAAATATCACCTGCCTGCTTTAGATAGGGAAAGAGAAAAAGAGATTTTTTTAAAGAGGAAATTGTTGGCTAAAAAGTTTGGTTTAGACCCGATTTTAGTAGAAGGGATATTTAAATTGATTATTAAAAATGTCAAAAAAAGACACCGAGAAATTAAGAAAGAAAAGTAAACCAGTAATTGGGATTATTGGCGGTAAAGGAAAGATGGGCAATTGGTTTAAAAGATTTTTTGAATCTCAAGGTTTTAGAGTTATTATTTCTGACAGAAAAACAAAACTTTCAAATACTCAATTAGCCAAAAAAGCTGATATTATTATAATTTCAACTCCAATAAAAATTGTTCCCAAGGTAATTAGGGAAATTGCTTCTTGTACCAAAAAAGATTCTCTTATTACCGACCTCGCTTCAATTAAAAGTAAAGTAGTAGAAGAAATGAAAAAAATAAATTGTCCCACTTTGGGAATGCATCCTCTCTTTGGATCCTTATGTGAAAATTTGAAAAATCAAAATATAGTTTTTTGCCCCACAAAAAGTAAATTTAAAAATAATAAATGGATAAAGTTCTTAAAAGAAATTTTTGAAAGAAACGGAGCAAAAGTTATAGAAATACCGGCAGAAAAACATGATTTTGAAGTTGCTATTTTGCAGGCGCTAACTCATTTTTCTAATCTCTCTTTTTCATATTTTATTTTTAAAAAGAAATTTAAGCCAAGACAATTTTTTATGACGCCA
>Ga0190316_1000242_pt1 | contig 15480 bp, 15 predicted proteins | sample 48701112_MG_FD_161663 | JGI IMG/M metagenome (GOLD analysis project Ga0190316, IMG submission 161663) | Hydrothermal vent sediment bacterial communities from Southern Trench, Guaymas Basin, Mexico - 4870-11-1-2_MG | ecosystem: Environmental > Aquatic > Marine > Hydrothermal vents > Sediment ... | reverse complement strand
GTTCTTGAATAGAAACTCGTCTAGTAGATCCTTTGCCTTCTCCCTTCTTTTCTGATGCTCTTTTAGGAACTTCTTTATCTTCTCAGAGAGCATCGTTTTGTGTTCTCCGCATAGGAGATCGCCGCTTCTGCACTTCATGTATATCTCCTTGATCTTCCTGTCATCATCCTCGAACAAGTAATGGTCGTAATAGTAGATTGGGCAGATCGTTGGGTCTCCCCCATGCATCTTCTGCTCCTTAACAGTCGGCCTTCCACCGGTAAAGGCGTTCCAAATCTTCCTATCAACATCTTCTGGGGAGTCAGTCGTGAATATGCAGGTCTCAGGGAGGGACGCCGACATCTTTCCTCCCTTCCCCAATCCTGGAAGAAACTTACAGTGTATCTGAGCTGGCTTCAGATATCCAAGCTTCGGCGCAACATCCCTCGTCACCCTCCAGTATGGATCCTGATCTATTGCGGCTGGGATCAAACATGGAACATTCTCGCCTGTCAATTCGCTCTCGATGAAGCATGGAACCGCCTGAACCGCTGGGAAGAAGATTATGCCTATGTTTGAGCTCTCATTAAGGCCGAACACAGCCCTAATAGTTGAGAAAGTTATCTTCTTGGCGACTCTAATCGCAATTTTATATATGATATCTGCATCCTCGACATCCATGATTATCTTAGTCTTTTTGGCGTCAAATCCAACGGCGATCACGTCTAAGGCGTTATCATAGGCTAATCTCCTAGTCTTATCCAAAGTGAAGTCCGGATTAACAAGGAACTTCTCATCATCGGTCATTTGAAAATATAGCTTTGCATCAAACGCGTCCTGAAGATACTTCGTGAATATCCATGGAACTAAATGTCCAATATGAACTGGGCCTGAAGGGCCTCTTCCAGTATATAGGACAAATTTTCTTCCAGCCTCGTACATATCGAGTATCCAATCTAGGTCCCTATGCGAAAAGAATAGGCGTCTCCGCAACTGCAGATGTAATTCTCCAGCATGCCTCTCTATTCTCTTCAGTAGATCCTCGGTGAGAGGCTGCGTTCCAAACTCCTTTATTAGACGATCATAATCTATCTTTCCAATTACCCTCCAGGGAGTAACGATCATCTCTTCCTCTTCATCACCACTGTTCATTAGTGATCACCTATATAGCGTCATCATTTTGGAGAAGACTTGCAGATATAAATTGTTATTCTCTTAATCAGGTATAACGTGGATCCTATAGGGCTTTAAATCTATTAAACCACTTCTCATAAGCCTCCAAGGAAGTATCGGATATGCTCGGCTTCCTATTCTCTAAGACCTCAAGGAAATCTCTCATCGTGATCTCGCGTGGAGACGATGATCTATCAAGCCTTCCAGACTCAAATAATTCGCTGCTCACCTTGAGCTGAACCGACTGACACACATCGAATATGTCGCTTCCAGAGAAGCCTTCAGTTAATCTTGCGAGCTCCTCAAGGTCAACATCCGAAGACAACCTCAAATTTTTAGTGTAGAGTTTGAAGATTCCAAGCCTCTCATCGAATCCAGGCGGTGGGACATAAATCCTCTTCTGGAATCTCCTGATGAAGGGCTCATCTAATGTCCAAGGCTTATTCGTTGAGCCGATAACATAAACGTGAATCTGCCTCTTCTTGTCTATTATGCTATCCATCTCCTTGAGGAACTGATTTCTCACTCTCATTTCCCCTCCAACCTCAAGCCTATGGGTGCCCATCAACGAGTCAACCTCATCAATGAATATGACCGAGGGAGCTCTCTCCCTGGCAACCCTAAAGACCCTTGCAACATTCTTTTCCGCCTCGCCAAGCCATTTTGACATTATCGAGGCGGCATCCACTGAGATGAATGTAGCCTTCACTTCATTAGCAACGGCAGCGGCGAGGAGGGTCTTTCCACATCCCGGGGGACCGAAAAGGAGTATTCCTCTAGGCCAACCGAGCGGGAAGAGATCCGGCCTTAAAGATGGATAGACTATTGCCCTCTTGATAGATTTCTTCGCTTCTTCCAGTCCTATGATATCGCTCCATTGGACATCTGGGGGCTCATGCAATATCAGCTCATTAATCTGATCACTTTGGTTTCTCTGTTCAACCCCGCAGCCTGTCACATCCTCCTCTGTCCTTCCATCGATCCATATATCCTGTAGCAGCCTTATCCTCATCTTATAGGTTTTAACTCTTTGGATGAAGAATCTGCTGAGGTTATGGTTTGGATATGCATGTATCAGCCTCAAAAGGCAGTCGATTGCCCTCTTATAGGCTGCGATAGCCTCCTCTCTTTTTCCTTCGCGATCAAGCCTCACAGCATCCTGCGCATGCCTTATAGCTATTCTCTCAAGCTCCTCTAGGGCACTCATCTCCTCCACTGCTTAACCTTTAACTTCCCCTTCCTCCTAAGAGAATCCAAAGTGCTCAATACACGCTCATATGACATATTCAGCTCCCTTGCACATCTAGCAACATCCATATTCCCATCGTTTCTCTCAATATAATCCATCACCAATTCCTCTGTCAAGAAAGAGGATAAATCAAACTTCTTATCTGAAGAACTGTTAGTCTCCGGCTCGGCTGATTCATCGCCAAGAGCTGAAACAGCTACTAAGCGCCCAGCAGATCCGCTTGTGACGGCATGTCCCTCAAGCGGAGGCTCAGGAAGCTTAGTCTTCATACGTTCCTGAGCAACCGATGCAGCCTCATACAGAATGCCCTCAACGCTTGGATCATTCATCGCTATCGGTGCGGGCATCTGCATACTAAACTCGGTCTCCTTAATTATCTCATTGACAACGCTGTTTAATCTGTCAACTTCTGGAATCATAGAGGGCATTACATCTGCTATGAGATTTAATGCCGCCCTAACCTCACCGAATATGCTACGGAGAGACTCAAGATTTGAAGAGACCATCTTTATAGTGTCAAGTCTGATTATTGCCCTCTCGACCGAGAGCTGAATATATTCTAGAGTTGAGAGTATCCTTCTTATCTCAGCTATCTCATTCGCGTATATTGAGGCTTTAGTCTTCAATCCCCTCTCCATGCAGGAGACGCATGAATCGAATAGATCCTTACTTCTCTTTGTAAGCTTCGATCTTAGAAGCTCAATTCTAGAGTAGCATTTCCCAAGCTCCCTAACTGCCTCCAAGATTGCCTCATTAAGCGGCTTCCGACCCTTACGGAAGATCCTATCGATCATTTTTACCTCGCCAAGAAGGAATGATTAATCTATTCGGAGCCTGCGCTCACGGGGATCAGTTCTTCCTCTTCCCCCTCCGAGCCTTCCTCCTCAATCGGCTGAGGCTCTTCCTCAACCTCTTCTTCTACGGGGGCTTCAATTTCGCCTTCAAGAATAGAGTTTATCCGCTCCTTTATTCGAAGGATCTCTAATCTCTTCTGTTGCTCATTCTTCATCTCCTTGAGGAGGGAGACTATCGACTGCTTATATACCTCCTCATCGATCGTTTCCATAGCATGTTCTATCTCTAAGAAGGCCCTGGCCATCTGCAGAGCCTTTATATTGTCCTCTCTCATCTCAGCCTCCCTCTCTATCTCCTCTATGAGGCTTCTAGCCTCATCCTCAAGCCTCTTTAATCTCTCATCTATCCTCTTGGCGAGGCTCTCTATGATCCCAGAAGGCACAACATTTCGTTCTGACAGATCCTTCAGAATCTCTTTTCTCTTCTTTATCTTTGGGAGATCCTCCGAAAGGGATGCCAGCCTCTTCTCAATGGGCGATAATAAAAATACGTCTTCACCTTTGACCTGTAGCATCTCAGCTGGATGTCTCTCTAGGCTTCCTCCCTTCTCTATAAGCACATCCTCGATCTGACCTGATGGACCCATTATGAAGGAAATTATCCTACCCGCTTCACCTCCATTCAACCTTACAGGTTTCCCTATAAGCTTTGGGGCGTCAAGCCCCACATTTTCAGTCATTCCGATCCCTCCTAATATTGTGAATGCTCGATGTCCTCGCCGTAATCCTCAGTCTTCTTGAGGGATGGCAGCTCTGGGAACTTCTCCTTCATTCTCTGCTCAGCCACCATAGCTGCCTCCTTAAGGATTTGCCGTGCATCCTCGCTTGCAACTTCAAAGTCAGGATTCATACCAGTCATATGTCCAGCTTCAATCATTATGTCATTAAGCATTGTTCCAACCTGATCCAGTTCCCTTTCGGCGTTGGGGAGGATCCCAGATATTCCAGCTTTGACGCTTCGCAGGACTTCTATTGCTGGGGCTATATTGACAACTGCATTGCCGAGCTGACTGACCGTCCGCAGTCTAAGCACAACCCTTTCCAGGGCTAGCTGAGCATTCATCATGAAGTTCGTCATCTTCCTCAGTTCCGCTAGCTCATTGGCGAATACGTTTGCCCTTTGAATTTGATTCTTTGAGTATGCATCAACAACCTTAGAGAAGAGGTATTTATCCCTCTCAGAGAACCTATTTAATGTCCCCTCTAAATATTGGATTTGGGCTTCTATACGTCTGATTGCGAGTTCTATCTTCGATCTTAACGGGACGGAAGGCTTTAGGATATCTCTTATACTTTTCTTATCGCCTTCCTCCCATCTCCTAGCGAATCTCGATGACAATAACTACTCACCTTGCTTAATGCATTACATCCACAAATTAGAACCTTCCTATTATGCTCGGAATATTCTCGTATATATGCTGGCATATATGTCAGCTTGAAGACGCATCAACCCTTTTATATTCTAAATGGCAAAATGAAGAGAAAGAAACACCAATATTTTACGAGAACATTCGATATGGGGAGTTATACTGGCGAGAATTCCTCTATGGGCTTATTAAAGATTTTAGGCTGAACTTCCCCACGTATCTTATCAACCTTACCCAGCACTTTCCTAACCGCTTCACTCCCCAGATGAATGGAGACCGTTACTCCAGAGTGAAACTTCTCCCCGGGTTTGAGATTGATTATCCTTCCGCGGCTTCTTTCGAAGGGCTTTACATTCGGAAAACTCGTTCCAGGCTCCAATCCAGTTACGTAGCCATCCTCAATTGAGACGGTGTTTTTCCATAATGTGAAGTGCGGAAGCTCCTTGACCGAGTATGATATTGACACCGCCTTATCTCCATTACTATTCGTTAATACTGCGAGAGTTTCACCCTTATCATCAGCCAGCAGATCCATGTAATAGACTTGCTCTATGAATCCGGGTGTGGGAGGGCCGTAAACGTCAAACTGTTCAACTCCGTCTGCCGCAACGGGATCTCTTGGAGCTAGTCTCTTAATCGGCGCTACGAAGCGGCTTCTCTCCTCGAGGATTGGAGAGCCAAAATTACAGTGGTATAGGATCTGCATTTCACTTGGGACTCCCCTGAGATTCTCGATGGTATCCGAGATCGTGAATGAATTACTTCCAGCCACGGTCATAATTGAAGATGTCATCTTTAAATTTGCGCCGAACATCGATCTTTCATAGACTACGCCTTCTATCTCCAGTTTAACAGGGGATCCCCCATGGATCCTAACTTTAACGGTTGATGCTGGGATGTTCGCTATCCTCCCATGAAGGGTAAGCATGACCTCCGCCTTCCTACCCATATCATCGATTATCACATCCTTTCCTGGAGGGCCGAAATATTCTAGGCCGCATCGAACGATCATCTCATTGAACCCATCAAGCCACCCTAAGCCTCCCTTTGCATCAAGATTTATGTTAAATGGATGGACAAGACTCTTTACTGGCGAATTCCATCCCAAGAATACTCCTTCACATTCGCCCTTCCATATGCCCATGCCTCGCGTTGGCACGACAACAAATGAGAGTTTACCATTATCAACAGTGATGATGTCCACGCCATCCGAAACTCCTCCATGTAGTCTATGCTTCTCGATCCTCCATTCCCCTCCCACCTGCAATTCGCTGCTTGAGAGGCTGCATTCATCAACGTACACTCCATTCTCCACGTCTATCAGAGCCTTCTCATATATTGGATATCCGTTGATACGTGATTCCTCCCTTACGATTCACCTACCAGTAAACAGTCTCAGTGGGCTTTCCCGATAATACAGCTTCAGTCTCATCGGGCTCCAAAGTCTTTTTTACGCCGATCCTATAATGCCAATCATAGCAACAGTATCTGATCAGCTTCACCTTTTTACCCCTTATCTCATCCGGAATCTTCTCCTCAGGCGTTCGCTTAGAGAAATTCGTTAACTCAATTGTGAATATGCATTTTTCCCACTTATCCCCATATTCATCAGTGATAGTCTCTCCTGTCCGTTCGACGCTGAGAACTATACCCTGAAGCTTTCTAATCTTACGCAATACCGCATCACCAACCAAGTATAAGTGTATGCCCAAATTTCTTAATTAAGTTTAGTTATAGCTGGTTTGCCGAGTTTCACGCTTGGATCACGATGAACATTCACTAGCATCTCCATAAAGAACTGTTTAGAACTGAAATTTTCGATTCTTAGTATAAAATATAATAATGATCACGATTATCTATTTGCAACAGTATATTGGGGGAGTAATTGCTTGAAGACTTCAAGAATCTCCGGCTTCTATAAGCTCAGCATCGAGGAGCGCATAAAGATCGTTAAGGAATTCGCTGGACTTACAGATGAAGAGGCAAAGCTACTTCAATCCACTGGATCCTTAAGCCTCAAATTGGCTGATCGAATGATAGAGAATGTTGTTGGAGCTATTCCGATCCCCATGGGAATCGCCGTCAACTTCCTAATTAATGGAAGGGATTATTTGATTCCCATGGCAATAGAGGAAACATCTGTTGTTGCAGCTGCAAGTTACGGGGCTAAGATGACGAGAAGTAAGGGCGGCATATTCACAAGCAGCACCGATCCCATAATGATAGGGCAAATCCAGACTGTTAAGGTTAAGGATCCATACTATGCAAGGATGGCGATACTAGACGCTAAAGACAAAATCCTAGAGAAGGCTAATGAGCAGGATCCGCTTCTCGTCTCCTTAGGCGGGGGAGCTAAAGATCTAAGAGTTAAAGTGATACATACCATAAGAGGCCCGATGGTTATAACAGAGTTACTCGTCAACTGTAAGGATGCAATGGGAGCTAACGCCGTAAACACAATGGCCGAGGCCGTTGCACCTCTAATAGAGAGAATAACTGGCGGCCGCGTAATCCTAAGGATAATCTCAAACCTTGCAACTGAAAGGTTAGCTAGGGCTTGGACAGTTGTAGATAAGAAGGAAGTTGGAGGAGAAGAGATCGTCGACGGAATATTAGACGCCTACGCCTTTGCAGCGGCTGATCCATACAGAGCCGCAACACATAACAAAGGAATTCTAAATGGGATTATAGCCGTTGCACTAGCAACATGCAATGATCATAGGGCTATAGAGGCTGGAGCTCACGCTTACGCTGCAAGAACAGGATTTTACTCTCCACTCTCAGTCTGGGAGAAGAATGAAGACGGTGATCTTGTAGGCTCAATAGAGCTCCCATTGGCTGTCGGCATAATTGGGGGGGCAACCAAGGTTCATCCAATAGCGAAGATCGCACTAAAAATTCTGGGCGTAAAGACTGCTCAAGAATTAGCCGAAGTCATGGCCGCAGTTGGATTAGCGCAGAACCTTGCCGCCCTGAGAGCTCTGGCCCATGAAGGAATACAGCGTGGACACATGTCTCTGCATGCCAGGAACATAGCGATAATGGCTGGGGCAAAGGGAGAATTAATAGACATAATTGCTGATAGGATGGTTGAGGAAAGAAAGATTAGAATGGATAGGGCTAAGGAGCTTCTGGAGGAATACCGTAAAAGACAGGGTTAAAATGCAGAGCCGATGGAGGCAAACGAAGAGGCCGAAGACTGCTAGACTCTTCTTCTTAGTCTCAGGGGAGAATCCAACACTTCCCTTCGCTGAGATAAAGGCTATTTTAGAGGCTGAGGGATATAAATATGCTGTCCTATCTAAACTGGCTCAAGTCTTGATTTTAAAGTCTGATCAGAGATGCATAGGATCAGTGGCTAAGAGGGCCTCGCTTACAAGGGCATGCGGGCCTCTCATAGTTCACTGTGAAGCCTCAGCTAGGGAAATCTTAAATGCGATCAAGAACGTTCACATCTCATCTTACATATCTCCTAATGAGAGCTTCTGCGTGCGAATTAAAAGGGTTAGAGGGAGCTCTCCGGAGCTTGACAGGCTAGCCCTTGAACGTAGAATCGGCGAGGTCATATTGGAATCCGCCGAGAAGGTGAGGGTTGATCTTAAAAGACCGAAAAAGACATTTCTCGGAGTACTATCCGATGGCAAGTTTGTCTTCGGCTTGAAAGAAGCAGAGATTAGAGGCGGAGATTTTAAGAGACGAGGCCCCCCGAGAAGCATCTATTCTCATTCAGCCGCTATGCCTCCAAAATTGGCCCGATGCATGATTAATCTAGCACGTGCAAGAACTGGAGATATAATCTTAGATCCATTTTGCGGAACTGGAAGTTTCCTTGTTGAAGCAAGCCTTATAGGATGTAGAGTTGTGGGCTTAGATGTTAAGCGCCGCATGATAGAGGGAAGCACTTTGAATCTTTCGGCATGTAATGTAGAGGTTGAGGGACTGATCGTCGCCGACGCCCGGAAACCCCCAATCCCCCCGGACAGAATCGACAATGTAGTAACCGATCCGCCCTACGGGATATCAACTACTACTCTGGGAATGAAAACCTCCGACGTCTTCAGGAAGTTTCTCACGGCCATAAGGGATCCCCTCAAGGATGGCGGATACGTCTGCCTTGCCGCCCCAAAAAGCATCAATGTCAACAGGATCGCTGAGGAGCTAGATTTTAAGCATGAAGAATCACATTTTATCTACGTTCATAGGCGATTAACACGTGAGATCGCCGTCTTCAAGATGCCATGATGCCCACGCTGGTGATGCAATTTGAGTTTAAGGATCACGTTCCTCGGAACGGCTGCTAGCATACCGACTGAAAATAGAGCCCTCTCAGCCGTGGCGATGAAGCGTGAGGGAGAACTATTCCTATTCGATTGTGGAGAGGGAACTCAGAGGCAGATGATGATCGCTAAGATCGGATTTAATCGGAAGACGAGAATATTTATCACTCACATGCATGGCGATCACATTCTTGGGATTCCAGGGCTACTTCAGACCATGTCGCTGCTCGGCCGGGATAAACACTTACAGATATATGGTCCTGAAGGAATAGCTGAGTTCGTAGATGCGATAAGGAGAACCGTGAGATTCACACTTAGATTTCCAGTTGAGATCTACGAGATAGATGAGGGATTGATCTGCAAAGAAGGGGATTATGAGATCCATGCAAGATGGGTTGAGCATTCAATTCCATCATTGGCATACGCTCTCATCGAAAAGTCGAGACCCGGCAGATTCAATCCTGAAAAAGCATTGGCGCTTGGAGTTCCTAAAGGTCCATTATGGTCGAGACTTCAGCGAGGGGAAAATGTAAGACTTCCAGATGGCAGAATAGTTAAGCCAAGCGATGTCCTCGGCCCTCCTAGAAGGGGAAGAAAGATCGTCTACGTAGGCGATACGAGGCCCTCAAATTCGATCATTGAATTTGCTTCGGAGGCTGATGTTCTGATCCATGAGGCGACGTTTGCGGATGATCTCGCCGAAAGGGCTGAGAAGGAGCTGCACTCTACGCCGAGCGGAGCGGCATTAATAGCAAGGGAAGCGAAGGCTAAGCTCTTAGTATTAACGCACATAAGTGCACGCTACAGGGAAACTGATGCTCTTCTTGAGCAGGCAAGGAAGATCTTTCCAAACGTCTTAATCGCGGAGGACCTCATGAATATTGATGTTCCGCTGGAAAAGTAGCCTTTGCGTCCCATTCATTTAAAAACTTTTCCTCTCTGATTTTCCCCTCCGGATCATACCATGTCTATTACGATCCTAAACTTTTGGGGCGAGCCAGTCTATTACCGCCCTTGGATTATCACTCTCAATCTCAACTCTTATCGGGCCGAGGGGAGATTCGCCTACTGACTGAGAAAAAGATATATGCCCCATATAGGCAACTTGTTTATTCAAATAGAAGCATATCACATTTTCCCGCATTCCCTTCATTAAGACGCTTCTGGCAGCGCTTAATATCTGTTCTCTCCGTAGAAGCTCATGGAATCTAAACAGCGCATCTGGACTTTCAGATTTCCCTACTAAACGTTTTACTTCCCTCCCCTCCTCGATCTCAAGTGGAATGTCGCCGAGCACCCTTTCAATGGCAACCCTAACCTTATCTGGATCTTCCGTTGGATTTACATCAGCACACGCCCTTACCACTATCCTCTTAAAGTCCATAACTCCTTCACCTCCCTCTTCAATAGCTTCATTAGATTCTCCTCAAGCTCTCCCTTAGTCCCTTCATTAACGAGCATATAATCCGCCGTTGCTATGACATCTCCAAGTCCAACACTTAACTCTCTCATATCACGTTTCACGAAGTCCATCCAGCTCTTAGGATCATCCTCCCTTCCCCTCCTCAGAAGACGCTTAAACCTAGTCTTAGGCGATGCGTGAACTGCAAGAACCTTAAAGTCAGGGAATATCCTCCTAAACTCTTCCACCTCATGTAAGCTTCGAATTCCATCAATAAGGATGAATCGGGAATCCATCGATTTGATCTTTTGTATGCATCTCTTCGCTATGACTGCGGGTCCCTCCACTCTCCTCATTTCAAGCATTATCCTGCCTAAATTTTCGGGGGTAATATCTAATCCTCTGCGTTTCGCCTCGGATCTCACCTCATCCCCCATAACTATTACTTGGAAGCCTAGTTTCTGAATAACCCTCCTTACGGTATCCTTGCCAGCACCCGGCATTCCAGTTGTGCCTATAAGTATCTTCCTCTTATCAGCCATCCTAACGCAACCCAGCATTGTAATTTAAGATTGGCAGCTATTTGACGTTCCGTCGAATCCGCTATGAGGATGAAGAGTAATGAATATAAAAGTATTTGTTTCAGCAGATGATGGATAGTCCTATTTGGGATAACTTAATATTATTGGGGCTCCGATTCTGAATTGAAGGCTGATATAATGGGTGGAAGAATATCTTGAATGGCATCAGAAGCTTCATAGCCTTCGACATTGAGGATCCACAGATAATTAGGAATATCGAGAATATTCAGTCTATGATTCTGAGGACGGGAGCAGATCTTAAGCTCGTTAAACCACAAAATATACACATTACGATAAAGTTTCTCGGGAATATTCTACCGCCTCAAATTGACGAGATATATAATGAGATGAAGAATGTGGATTTCAAGCCATTCCAGATCGAGATTAAAGGAGTCGGGGTCTTCCCAAACATGAAAAGAATAAGCGTTATCTGGGCTGGGATAGGCAGGGGATCAGAGGAGTTGCGGAGCATATTTAATCAGCTTGAGCCTAGACTCTGGAAGCTCGGATTTAAAAAGGAGATGAAAGAATTCAGTCCGCACTTGACGATTGCACGTGTGAGGACAAGTCGAAGAAGAGATGAATTAATACGCTGCCTAAAAGAGATTGAGGATTATGAATTCGGCGTAATCGAGGCTAGATGTCTCAGACTTAAAAGGAGCATATTAAAGCCGAATGGACCGACTTACTTGACATTAAGGGAGAGATGCCCGTAAAGGCTGGAGCCGAGTGAATCTGAATGACAAAACTTGACTTTAAGGTTCAAATGATCTGCAGAGAGGTTTTGCGTCGGGTAACTCCAAATCAGAAGGACAGGATAGAGATCCAAGAATTCATCGACTCCCTAATTGATAGATTGAGATCTGAGATAGAGAAGCTCGGCTTAGAGGCAGATGTACGTGTTGAGGGCTCAGTGGCAAAGGATACGTGGCTTAGAGATGAGAAGGACATAGACATATTCATGCTTATCCCGAAGAGATATGGCAGAAAAGCCTTCACTAAGCTGCTTGACGCCGCAAAGAATTTATGCGGCGAGAAATGTTTGGAGGCCTATGCTGAACACCCATATATAGAAGCGGAGATTGATGGTTTCACTGTCGATTTCGTTCCATGCTTTAAGCTCAGAAGTGCCGGGGAAGCAATTTCAAGCGTTGATAGAACGCCCTTCCACACGTCTTATGTGAAGAATCATCTCAGCCAGGCGGATAGGAGAGAAGTTCGGTTATTAAAAAGGTTCATGCATGGAATAGGGGCTTATGGCGCGGAGATCAAGATTGGAGGATTCAGCGGTTACCTATGCGAGCTCCTCATAATATATTACGGTTCATTCTTAAATGTGCTTAAATCAGCATCAGATTGGCATGGAAGAATACTCATCGATCTGGAGGGGCATTATAGAGGAGAAGAAGATAAAGCCCTCAGAATCTTTGATCAGCCCCTGATAGTAGTAGATCCGGTTGATAAGAGCAGGAATGTTGCATCAGCTGTTAGATTGGAGAGACTTTCAGAATTCATTGTGGCTTCAAGATGCTTCCTTGAAGACCCGAGAATTGAATTCTTCTTTCCTCCAAGGATTAAGCCTTTTAGCGCCGATGAAGCTCTTAAAATAATGAATTCAAAAGGAACATCATTTATCCTTCTACAGACGAGATTCGTTAAAGCCGTTCCAGACGTGCTATGGGGACAATTATATAAGACTCAAAGAGCGCTAAGAAATTTAATCTCAAGATACAACTTTGAAATTTTAAGGGATGCGGTATGGAGCGACGAGAAGACAATAATCACCTTCATCTTCGAGTTGGGGTCGCGCTTACTCCCTTCAGTCGAGAAACATATAGGCCCCCCAGTAATTAAGAAGAAGGATTGCATGAGATTTCTTGAGAAGCACCTTAAATCGGAAAGATTAATCTCTGGACCTAGGATAGAGGGGGATCGATGGGTTATCGAGAGGAAGAGACAATACCGAGATGCATACATCCTTCTCAGGGATAACCTCAGCGATGATGGAGGAAAAAAGATCGGTGTTGCCAAGATGATCTCGAAGGCATTTTCTTCGTCCTTAAGAATCTTGATAAACGAGGAGATTCTGAATCTGTATTCAGAAAATTCGGATTTCGCATCATTCTTCACGGAGTATTTAATTGGAAAACCAAGATGGCTCAGCCGAGTGAAATGAGAAATACGCATACTGTCCAATTAAGGGATCTCTTTCAGGAGAAATTTGCACAGATAATATGCTATCCAAGACTGGACTGGGATGAGCTCGAAAGGCGAATTCACGAAATGGAGACTCTAGGGATCAAGGCAGTATCTTTTGTTGGAGAGAAGAAGATCGGAGAGATATCAGTTATGGGAAAGGGATGCGTGGGCATAGTTCTTCTTGCTTACACGGAAGACAGAAAGGTTGCCATCAAGATTAGAAGGGTGGACGCTGACAGAAGAGACATGAGACATGAAGCTGAAATGCTTAGGATTGCAAACTCGGTTGATGTCGGTCCGCAACTAATAGATTTCACGCAGAATTTTTTGCTGATGGAGTTTATTGATGGACGGCGCCTCCCATTATGGCTTGATTATATTAAAGGAGAAGAAAACGCTACAATTAGGACTAAAAGAGTTTTAAGAGAGATCTTAGAGCAATGTAGAAGGCTCGACGAGATCGGATTGGATCATGGAGAATTGAGCAGGGCTTCCAAGCACATCATAATAGACGATGATGATAAGCCTTGGATTTTAGATTTTGAATCTGCAAGCACCACGAGAAGAAAAACAAATGTGACGTCAATATGTCAGTTTCTATTCTTAAAAGGAAAAATAGCAGATCAAATAAGCGAAATCACACACTACAGAGTAGGAGAATTGATCATTCCATTTTTGAGAGCATACAAGCATGCTCAAAGCGAAGAGAATTTTAGCAAAATTATAAAAGTATGCAGATTAACGGACTGAGCATTAACAATCTTTATATAAACATGCTTGTAAAGAATTAGAATTTGGAGGCCTTGATGTTATATATTCGATGAGGCAGATTCGATGATTATACATCGAGTTCCCACGGGCATTCCGAAGCTTGATGAACTAATCGAAGGCGGCTTCCCCAATAACAGCATGATACTGCTCGTCGGATATCCAGGTGCCGGAAAGACAACCTTCTCGGCTCAATTCATATACAACGGTGCAACAAAACAGAGAGCTAGGGGAGTTTATGTATGCTTCGCCGAGACTAAAGAAACCTTTCTTAGGAACATGCTGAGGTTCGGATGGGACTTTGAAAGGCTGGAGAGAGAAGGGAGAGTCGCAATCTTGGATCTCTCAGTAACCAGAGAGTCCGGTCTCCAAAAGAATCTCGATACGATAATGGAGACCATGGCCTCACTTAACGCCAGCAGACTGGTAATAGACTCATTTACGGCTATCAGCATGGGACTAAAGGATCCCATAGATATCCGAGTAATGGTTCATCTCCTCTACAGATTCTTGAAGAAGGCTGGCTGCATATCGATTCTGATAGTTGATCAACCTTGGGGATCGTCATCCTTAGGTGAGGGCATCTCTGAGTTTTTGGCTGATGGAATAATACACTTGGAGACCTACTTCGACAAGAACGAGGTGTTTAGGAGAAGGCTTAGGATACTTAAGATGAGAGGAACAAATCATACGAGGAGACCTCATGAATATGACATTACATCTGAAGGATTCGTCATTTTGAATGGTAGGGAAAAGGTGAAGGGTGCAAAAAGGACCTCTCCCAAGCCATTAACATTCACTGACCTCTCAAAGGTTAAGGGCATAGGCTCAAAGCGTGCGGAGATTCTGAAGTCCATCGGAATCAATTCAGCCGAGAACTTAATAGAGGCCGATCCTGAATTTCTCTCAGAGAAACTTAGAATCTCAGAGAGAATGGCTTATAGGCTAATAGAGAACGCTAGGAAACTCATCTACAAAAGGTAAGATTTAACCATTTTTGAGAATCTAATCTCAGGTATGGATCAATGATCTGAATTATAGGTTAGAACTATAGTTCTTATGAAGATATTTTACATAAATATTTAAAAAATTACTAATAAAAATATCAATTTTCTTCATAACTATTATAATTCTTTCTGGCGATCATTTCTTGAACTTACATGGTAAAAGTCCACTTATTACATCAGAAAAATAAACCTCTCTTCCCCAAATCGTTCCACGCTCCAGCTCTTAAAGATTCATGGAATTATATTAAGTGTAAGCATTGCGGAAACATTATTGACTTAAGGAAGGCTAAGGTATCGGGATATAACTCAGAGAATTCCCTCCGACACATCCACTGTAGTAGATGCGGCAAGATAGTCATGTGGTCTCCTGAAGAGAGAAACTCCATTGGGATCATCCAAGGTTTGTGTTGGGTAATCTTGGGAGCAGCCCTTGCCTACATACTTTATCCCCACATAGACCTTTACGGTTTACAGGCGGGCTTCTTTACATCCATGTTTGGTTTTTTGAAGATCTTAATTTCATGAATAAATACTTCTAATGCTAGAATGAAAAAGAGTATTTTTAAGCATGCAATACATCATAACTATTGGGGATAGCATTGCCGAAGATAGAGGGAGATACTA
>Ga0190316_1000241_pt1 | contig 15514 bp, 15 predicted proteins | sample 48701112_MG_FD_161663 | JGI IMG/M metagenome (GOLD analysis project Ga0190316, IMG submission 161663) | Hydrothermal vent sediment bacterial communities from Southern Trench, Guaymas Basin, Mexico - 4870-11-1-2_MG | ecosystem: Environmental > Aquatic > Marine > Hydrothermal vents > Sediment ... | reverse complement strand
CAGGATAACTTGATTTTTTTAGGGGGGAATAAGGGTGCGCCAAGGGGTCTTACAGTAGATTGATAGATAATTTGTTGAAATTATTGAATAAAATTGATAAAAAGAGAATTAACGGTTAAACTCCTGTATATGATACCATTGGTCGAGAAGTGCGCTGTCCCGGTAAAAGTCCGCAACCTCATCGGATGTGAAACGGTTCTTGTATTCCGGCACGTATTCCGCCGGGTGCCGGTCCTTGATGGCGCTGTTATCGCCACACCCCAACAAGGCGATATAAATATTAGGCTCTTCGGCGTTTCCTGTGGATTTGAATTGTATAATTCAAATCCACAGGAAACAAATAGGAGGGCAAGACGATGAATGGACTGTAATAGCCTTGGGGTTGGGGATAGAGCGACCCCGGAGGATCGTAGGGCAGCTCCTTGATACGAGTGTAAATCCGCACCAGCTGAAGATAAGAATCAAGGCCGACAGGGGAGCAGAATTTCCATGTCCTGTTTGTGGCCGTATGTGCAAAGCCCAGTTCACCATAGCGCAGAGGGCATTGGAATAGATGAGACATCCTCTGGTAAAGGGCATCGTTATGTGACTGTATTCATAGATCTGGACCGCAAGGAACGACCGGTTCTCTTTATCACGGAACGTGCATTATCATGATTTACCTTCTGGCCGCCCCGATAGAGGAAGTACTAAAATCCACATGAAATGACGAAGAATCATATTCATTGCTTCTGTTTTATGCGGAATAGTGATGCTCATGCCTCTGAAGTTGCTTAACGCCCGCATGCCTGCCAATACATTTTTACGTCTTCGACCCGGCAGGCCACATAGACGAAATCCAGGCCCGGTTCCGCAAAAGCGGCATTGTGAATCGCCGGTGAAAGACTGTGCGCAACCGGATTACCGATAACAGCGCAAAATTGTGTGCCGGGACTGATTGACCTGATATCTTTCATCAAAAACTCCCTATTTTAGTACCTCATATAAAGCATCCCCCAGTTCCTTAATGTTATAAGGTTTGGCCACAACATTACTAAAGCCGTATTTTCTGAAGTCAGCCATTACAGGATCATCAGAATAACCGCTGGAAACAATGGCTTTAACTTCAGGATCAATTTCTGCGAGCTTCCGGACGGCTTCCTTGCCCCCCATGCCGCCGGGGACCGTTAAATCCATTATGACAGCATCAAATGGCCGGACAGATTGTTCGGCTTTTTTATATAATTCAACAGCTTCGGCGCCGTCTTTGGCGAACCCTGCTTCATATCCTAAAATTCCGAGCATGTCACCCACTACATCTCTGATCATCTTCTCGTCATCCATTACCAGGATTTTACCTTTTCCTCCACGAATTTTTTCTCCGGACTCCTTTTCTGCCAATGCCTCCTTTGGAGAAGCAGGCAGATAGATACTAAAAGTGGTCTCCTTTCCAGGTATAGATTTAACGTCAATATATCCATTATGCCTTTTGACAATTGAATAAGCAATCGCAAGCCCGAGACCGCTCCCTCCCCGCTTGGTGGTGTAATAGGGGTCAAATATTTGCTGGAAGTGCTCTTTCGGTATACCGATTCCATGATCGGTAACGGATATCTTTACATACCCTCCATTGTTTAGAGGAATGCCCTGCCTTTCATCAACAACAATATTTTCAGCGAGCAAATTGATTACTCCGCCTCCCGGCATGGCTTGACTGGCATTGATTATCAGATTGCTGATGGCCTGAGCAATCTGCCCTTCATCCACCTCAATCCGCCAGAGGTCATCAGGTATTGAAAATTCGCACCTGACATTGGAACCGCTCAAGGCAAAGCTGGCTGAATCCCTCAGTAATTCCGATATAAATGCGGTCTTCATAATCGGCGCTCCGCCCCTGGAAAAGGTAAGTATTTTTTGTGTCAAGACCCTTGCCCGCACGCAATCATTTTCTGCCTCTTCCAGCCTTTCAAATATCTTGTCTCCCGGCTTTGCAAACATCTTTGCAATTGAGATATTGCCCAAAATCGAGGTCAAAATATTGTTGAAATCGTGGGCGATACCGCCGGAAAGGACACCAAGGGATTCAAGTTTATCCGCCTTCAATAGTTCTCTTTCAGCTCTCCGCTTTTCAGTGATATCGCGAAAGACCAGGACCACGCCCATGATGTTCCCTTTGCAGTCCTTTATGGGTGCACCACTATCATCAATAGACCGTTTTGTTCCATCCCTGGCTATCAATACCGTATTGTTTGCCAGCCCGACCGCCACGCCGTCTCTAAGCACCCTTGTTACAGGGTCCTCGATCTGTTCACCCGTATGCTCATCTATAATATTGAAAACGTCTTTCAGAGGTCTCCTTACGGCGTCTTTCTGCCTCCAGCCCGTCAGGCTCTCGGCAACCGGATTCATAAATGTTACGGATCCGTTGACATCCGTTGTAATAACAGCATCACCTATGCTTCTCAGTGTAGTGGCCAGCAATTGCTCGTTCTCTTTTAACTTCTTTTCCAATCCGGACTTGTAAAGAGCTATCTCGATATTTGTATGTAATTCCATTTCATTAAAAGGTTTGAGAATGTAGCCATAAGGCCCCGTTGTCTTCGCACGGTGCAATGTTTTCTCATCTGCGTGAGCCGTCAGATATACCACCGGGATGCCGAAACGATCACGTATTTGCTCAGCCGCTTCCACGCCGTCCATATCACCTTCCAGCATGATATCCATAAGCACCAGATCCGGTTGTGTTTCCGCAGCTTTTTCAATAGCTCCCTCTGCATTAGAGGTAATAGCAGCAACAGCATATCCCAGACCTTCTAATGTATTTTGTATATCTTTAGCGATAATTCCATCATCCTCAACAATCAGAATCTGTATTTTCGCCATTTCATTAACTCCTTTTTTATTTCATTACATAAATATAAAAACAAATTTCAGTAACTATAATCTGGTTTTGTTATATATTATCTATTATATGGAAATGTAATCTTAAATCGTGTTCCGCCGCTTCTATTAATCTCTATCGTACCTTTAAGCTGTTTTGTTAAAGTAATTACTAATTGCAAGCCTAATGTTTCTGTGCTCCGGAAATCCAAATCATCCGGAAAGCCGATACCATTATCACTGAAAATCAGTGTGTACATATTATTATCAGGATATAATTCAATATGTATTTCACCCTCTTTACACTCAGTAAATGCATATTTCAGAGAATTAGAAACAAGTTCATTGATAATAAGACCACAAGAAATTGCCGTATTAATGTCCAACAAAACACTGCCGGCATTTATCTTCAAGGCGACGATACTTGGGTTGGCTCTGTATGAATAGTATATATAAGCTGCAAGTTCACGGATATATTCACCAAAATCTATTACTGACAGATCTTCGGATTGATATAATTTTTCGTGGATGAGCGCCATCAATTTCACACGGTTCTGGCTTTCCCTGAATATCTCAATGACCTGTTTATCCTTGATATATCCAAGCTGAAGATTGAGCAGGCTGGAAATTACCTGCAAATTGTTTTTGACTCTATGGTGGACCTCTTTAAGGAGTGCTTCTTTGTCTCTGAGCGATGCCTTTATTTGCTCCTCTGAGCGCCTGATTTCGGTGATGTCCGTTCCCTGGGCTATTGTTGCAATGATGGTCGTGCCGTCCCCGGCATAAATATTCGCCGAGCTCCAGAGCGCTGTCAGGACATTCCCATCCTTGCAGAGAATCGGCATTTCCACCGACTTCCAGTACTCTCCACCCAAGGCGCTTTCGATCCTGGCAAGCGATTCATCCATGCTTTCTTCAGGGAATAGCATATGCAGTTTCCGGCCAATGACCTCCTCGGGCATATAACCTGTCAGGTGCTCAAGGGCACGGCTGAACCGTGTAATCCTGAACTCCGGATCCCAGACGATGATCGGGACATTCGCATAATTAAACAAACTTTCCAGGTAATTGCGCGTCTCCTGCAACTCCTGCTGTGCCTGCCCGAATTCTTTAACATGTTCGTCTATGCTTCTTTTCAGTGATTCATCGAGCGCTCTCAGTTCTTCTGCGGTTTGCATGAGCCGGGTTATTGATATTTCCAATTCAGCATTCCGTTGGCGCAACTCATTCAATTCATTAATAAGTTGTTCCCTGGTCTTATCTTTATCTTTCATATTACTTTCTTGAGATAATGAAATTTAATGGCTTTGACGAATCCATTTGTAAATATTCGTGAACCCGTCGTAGTCCACTGCGGGAGTTGCCATCCATACCTTTGAGCTGATTTCAGTGCCTTGCACCTGTCTGCCGAAAGGCAGATCCCGGGCTTTTTGACCGGAATCATGTTTCATGGTCTCTGCAGTGTAATCGGAAATTGGAAGTATTCTCTTTAGATATGTTCAAAAATCCTTGAATATCTCAAGCTCTGAATTTAATATGTCTATTTAAGAGGCATGTTCTTTATGTTCTGAGGATTTGGGGACCGGAATACTTTATCTGTTAAACTATTGGGACGATGTTTTTTTACAATTTTCAGTTAAAGGTGCTATATGCTCAAGGCAGGAATTTTTTTGGATATTGAAAATCTGGTACGATGCGGGGGCTGGGGAATTCGATACCGCGTTGTCAGGGAATTGGTAGAGGCCCAAAAAGCCACTATACTACGAGCAAATGCTTATATGGCTATTGATTCTGAACGGGAAGAAAGTGATATCAATTACCAGAGGAAGAAACAAGAGTATCGAGATGCGGTCAGGCGTGAAAGTTTCCACCTGGTTTTAAAGAAAGTCCAGCGGTACAGGGATTCCGAAGGTAATACTATTACCAAAGCAAATGCCGACCTTGATCTCGCTATAGATACATTGTTGCAGGCAGATAACCTGGATTACATACTGTTAGGCAGCGGTGACGGTGATTTCTTCAGGCTTGTCCGGGCGCTTCAGAACAGAGGGAAGCGGGTAGATCTTCTTTCCTTTTCTAATACGAGTGAAATTCTGCGGTGTGAAGTTGATAACTACTTTTCAGGATATCTGGTTCCCGGACTTTTGCCTTCCATAGACAATTCGTCGCTTAAACGTGGTGTAATGCATGTCTTTAACGAAGAGAAAGGGTTTGCATTTCTGGCTCTACGAACCGGACTCGGTGTCCTGGATATTCGTGACGATGTATTTTGCCATATCAGCGATTTCAGGCACAGAGACGGACGTACCGTGACCGATCAGTCCTTTGCACAGTTAAAGACCCAGCAGAAGATTATTGAGTTCGAGCTTGTTGAGCGAAGCGATGGCAAGGTAAAAGCAATCAATGCCACTGAGTTCGAACCGGATATGAAGTGATAAAAAAGTTCACTCGGCGGCTGGAACAATTCGTTCCCATTACCCATGAAATACTCGGTAGCAAAAAAGAACAACATTACCTGGTTCGAAGGCTATATCTCGCGTGAGAATCGCGAGAAGCTCCATGGCCACAAGGGCGCTGTTATATGGTTCACAGGCCTTTCAGCCTCAGGAAAATCCACTATCGCACACCATTTAGAAAGAATGCTATTCGACATGGATTGTTCTACCTATGTCTTCGACGGGGACAATGTGCGGCATGGTCTCTGTAGTGACCTCGGCTTTTCAGAAGAGCACCGCACTGAGAATATCCGACGCATTGGTGAGATGGTAAAACTCTTTATAGATGCCGGGATCATCGCTATTACCGCCTTCATTTCCCCTTTCAGGAAGGACAGGGAGAAGGTCCGTGATTTAGTGGGAAGAGAGAAATTTATCGAGGTCTATGTCAAATGTCCGCTCCATGTCTGTGCCACGCGGGATCTCAAAGGCATTTATAAAAGGGCAGAACAAGGAATCATTCAGAACTTTACAGGCATTTCCGCTCCGTATGAGCCGCCTGAAAATCCGGATCTGGTAATCCAGTCCGACGAAACAGAGGCGACAATCGCTGCAAACCAGGTTGTCGATTTAATAAGACGTTACAAGATAATCTAATTATTAGGATGCGCCGTTTGACAGCGCAGGAGTTGAGGTAAAGAGGTGCCGGGAAATACCTTTGGACAGTACTTCCGCATAACCACCTGGGGAGAGTCTCATGGTCCTGCCCTGGGTGTAGTTATAGACGGGTGTCCGCCACGTCTTGTCCTGAACGAGGCGATCATTCAAGAGACATTGGATAAAAGGCGCCCCGGGAAGGGGGGGATTGCGGAAAGTCCGAGGAATGAACCTGATCATGCAGAAATCCTCTCAGGTGTCTTTGAAGGGCAGACCACGGGTACCCCCATATTACTGATCATCAGGAACCGGGACGTCAGGAGCCAGGCATATGACCGGCTCAGAGACATATTCAGGCCGGGTCACGGTGACTACACCTACTGGAAAAAATATGGAATTCGTGACCACAGGGGAGGAGGCAGGGCCTCTGGAAGAGAAACTGCGGCAAGAGTGGCTGCGGCCGCGGTAGCACAGGTGTTCCTGGACACAGTGGGCATAAATGTTATCGCCTATACAATTGCTCTGGGCGGGATAAGGGCACGAAAACATGATATTGATTTGGTCAATCAAAACAGACTATTCTGCCCGGACCTTGAAGCAGCGGAAAGAATGGAGAAACGAATAGCGGAAATAAGATCCAAAGGCGACTCGGTTGGTGGAATTGTAGAAGTGTTGGCAACAGGAGTGCCTCCTGGCCTTGGAGAGCCGGTTTTTGACAAACTTGATGCCGATCTGGCCAAGGGACTTATGTCTATAGGTGCGGTAAAGGGCGTAGAGATCGGAGCAGGTTTCCGGGCTGCGGAGTTATTGGGATCGGAGAACAACGACCCCATAGTCCCGGGAGGTTTTTTGAGTAATAACTCCGGAGGCATACTGGCTGGCATCTCAAATGGTGATGACCTGATTGTAAGGGCTGCTGTAAAGCCGATTCCATCTATATCTAAAGAACAGGATACCATAACAGTATCTGGGAAACCTGCCAAACTCAAGGTAGGGGGGCGACATGATGCCTCAGCCATTCCCCGCATAGTGCCTGTGTGCGAGGCTATGGTACGTCTGGTGCTCGCTGATCACATACTCAGGGCAAGGGCCCTTTCACCCGGTCTCTTATCCTGAGCTTTTCCAGGAACCGTGCAACCGGGTATACATGCAGGTATCGACCCTGGCACCGGCCATCCGACAATCGGAATTGTTGGAGGGCTGGGGCGCATGGGGAAATGGTTTGCAAAATTTTTCAAAGGCGCGGGATTACCGGTATTCATCTCTGATTTACACACCGAACCCTCTTCTGAGGATCTGACCCGGAGGTGCCAGGTCATCATACTATCTCTCCCCATGGAGGCTTTCCCAAAAGTAGTAGCCAAGATAGGTCCCCTGCTTCCTGAGGGTTCCTTTATGACAGACCTCTGCTCACTTAAGCAGTCGCAGGTGGCGTGTATGTTGGAACACACGCGCTGTGAGGTAGTGGGTACTCATCCGCTTTTCGGGCCGGCTGAGGATTCTATCAAGGGCAGGAGGGTGGCATTGTGTCCAGGGCGTGGCAAAAGGTGGTTTAGCTGGTGGGAAGGGCTTCTCCGGCAACACGGGGCTGTGATATCCGTCGTCTCACCTGAAGAACACGATCGAACCATGGCCTGGGCACAGGCACTGAATCACTTCATACTTCTCTGTCTGGGGAAGGCCTTGGGTGACTATGGAATAGACTTTCAGCAAATACTGGCACTTGCCCCCCCGAGTTTTGAGCAGCAGATGAACATAGTAGCCAGGCTCTATCATCAGGACCCTGAGCTATATGCAACCATTCAGATGTCAAATCCGTATACGGATAGTGTCCTTGAGACATTTAGCCGGAGCGGAGAAAATCTGAGAAAAATAATCAAAGAACGTGACCGTTCAGCCTTTATAGAGCTCTTTGAGGAAGTTCAGAGTCTGGGACAGGCAATCCTTTTGGCGAAAAAAGATAAATATGTCAGATAGTATCTCCCTGTTGAAAATTCCCCCGTATCTGAAGGTGGTGCCGGAAGGCATTGTTTTGAATCTCCATGTGCAACCAAAATCCTCCCATACGGCCTTTGCCGGACTTTATGGTTCATCTCTTAAGCTCAAAGTCCAGCCCCCTCCTGTAGATGGTGCGGCCAACATTGCCTGCCGGCAGTTTCTGGCAAAACTATTTAAGGTCTCTAAATCCTCGGTTGTGCTGAAATCGGGTGCTAACTCCAGGGAAAAGACCTTTTTGATTGCAGGCATATCTTTGGATTACGCCTTAGCCCGGCTGCCCGGGTAAGCCCGGTTCTTTTTTTCCACTTATTTACGCATGATAAAAACTCTAAGCTCGACATTAAATAAAGTCTATCCTTAACATATCCGATAAGATCTGCGAGGAATTATTTTATTTTTGTATCCAAATCCTGGCGTGTTCATATTTCGGACGCCTGATAGTTTCCGGAGGAAGTCTTTATGCCAGTCTTTGTATGGAAAGGCACTGCCGGCAACGGCGAAATACAAAAGGGCGAGATAGAGGCCCAGGACGAACAGGCAGCACGCCGTTTACTCCGACATCAACGGATATCTCCCTCTAATATCAAGATCAAGTCCAAAGATCTGTCTGAATACATAGGATTTCTTAAAAAAAAGGTGCCGCCGAAGGACATCGTTGTCTTTACCAGGCAGCTATCCACAATGATAGATGCCGGCCTTCCGCTTGTTCAGGGGCTGGGAATCCTCGCCAGCCAGCAAGAAAACAAGACCTTTAAAAAAATCCTTCAGGACGTAAAGACTGATATTGAAAGCGGCTTCACTTTTGCCGATGCCCTAAAGAAACACCCGAAGCAGTTCGATCGTCTCTTCTGCAATATGATTGCAGCAGGAGAAATGGGAGGAATATTGGATGATGTCTTGCAACGTCTTGCCAACTATATGGAAAAGGCACTGCGACTTAAAAGAAAGGTCAAGGGTGCACTGACTTATCCCATCATAGTTCTTTCCATATCCGTCCTGGTACTTGGAATAATCCTTATCTTCGTAATACCTGTGTTTGAGCAAATGTTTGCCGACTTCGGCAAGGCCTTGCCGGTTCCCACCCAGATGGTGGTCAACCTGAGTAACTTTGTAAAATCCTATTTTCTGGTCATGATAGGCTCCATTGCAGGTATGGTATTTCTGTTAAGGAAATACTACGGCACGGAAAAGGGCCGTCGCGTTATAGACGGGCTTTTACTCAAATCTCCTGTATTCGGGCCGCTGTTAATAAAAGTGGCGGTGGCGAAACTTACCAGGACCCTGGGTACTTTGATAGACAGCGGTGTGCCCATACTTGAGACATTAAATGTCGCTGCCGGGACAGCCGGCAACAAGATAGTGGAAGAGGCCATAAACAATGTGCACTCCAGCATCAGTGAGGGACGGACAATAGCGCAACCGCTTGGTGAAAGCGGGATATTTCCCGCCATGGTGGTGCAGATGATATCAGTGGGTGAAACTACAGGGGCATTGGACCAGATGCTGAACAAGATAGCGGATTTCTATGACGAAGAAGTGGAAACGGCAGTCGATGCCTTGACCAGCATGATCGAGCCTTTCATGATAGTTTTTCTTGGTGGTACCGTAGGTTCCATAATCATTGCCATGTACCTCCCCATCTTCAAGTTGGCCGGGGCAATATCAGGAGGTTAGAGCCTCTGCCAGTCTTAATTCAATCCACCGGGATATGCTCAAGCGGATTGACCGCAGCCAAAATAATTTATTCCGTGCCTGTGCTGATATGCTATGATTAAGACGAATTCATTGCCGCCGCTCAGCCAAGTATGTAAAGTGAATCATGAGCGTGATAAATCCGACAACAACGAGACGCAAAACCGAGGCCATGCCGGTGGCTTTTGTCGGAGCAGGCACTGGAGATCCTTCCCTGATCACACTGAAAGGTCATCAGCTTCTCCAGAAGGCAGACATAGTCATCTACGCTGGTTCCATGGTACCGGCGGACCTGATCGCCCATCTCTCCGCAGAGATACACAACTCTGCCGGAATGACCCTGGAGGAAGTCATTTCCATCATGGTCCAGGCGGCAAAATCAGGCAGACGGGTCGTTCGACTCCACACCGGGGACCCGGCTATTTTCAGCGCTGTCCAGGAACAAATGGAATGCCTGCGGAAAGAAAATATACCTTATGAAGTTGTCCCTGGCGTCACGGCCGGATTTGCCGCTGCCGCTGTCCTGGGCCGGGAGCTGACCGTTCCCGGAATTACGCAGACTGTCATATTTTCCAGGATAGGCGGCCGGACTCCCGTGCCTCCATCCGAGGAATTGTCGCGCCTTGCCAAGATCCGGGCCACACTGGTCCTTTATCTGAGCGTGAGCCATATAAGGCTGGTTCAGGAGGCCCTGCTGGCAGGCGGATATCCAGCGGACACACCTGTGTTTGTAATAGAAAAGGTAGGTTGGCCGACTCAACGTATTATACGTGGAGAGCTTGAAAATATCGCAATAAAAGTTGAGCGGGCTGGCATTTCAAGAACTGCTATAATATTGGCGGGAAAGGTCCTGGCCGGACCTGGATACCTGGACGGAAGGCGCTCCTTTCTCTATGATCCCGGGTTCTCCCACGGGTACAGAAAGGGCCTTATGAGCCATTCAAGGAATGCCGCCTCCCCCGACATCCCTCTTAATTGCCGCCCCCTTGCGAACAATGAGGCAATTCCTCAAAGGATAATCTTTGCATATATAACCCCCGGCGGCAGGGCCCTGGCCCGGCGGCTTTCTGAATCGCTTTGCAGGCAAGATGTATTGATCTATTCCTACAGCGAACTGATTGGAGACCAACTTATAAAGGAGTTTTGGCAGAGGGGCACGGGTTTTGTCTTTATAATGGCAGCGGGAATAGTGATCAGGGCCATAGCTCCATTGCTCATAAACAAACTGGATGATCCTGCGGTTATCGTAATGGATGAGGCAGGACATCACGCAGTAAGTCTCTTGTCCGGTCACCTTGGAGGCGCCAATGAACTGGCAAGGATACTGGCACTCGGGGCAGGAGGGCGGGCGGTTATTACCACGGCATCCGATGCGCTGGGCCTGGTGGCACTCGATATGTGGGCCCGGGTTCAGGATCTGGTCCCTGACAACCCTGCTGCCCTGAAAAAGGCGTCTGCCGCCCTGATAGCCTCCGGAAGACTCAAGACATATACTGACTGCCGGGTATGCTCTCTACCTGCGGGTCTCAATGAGGTCTGCGATCCCGGCGATGCCCATTTGATCATCTCTCCCTACCTAATTCCGGGGGCCAAACCGGTTCTTCACCTGTATCCCAGGATATTCGCCCTGGGAATAGGCTGTAAGCGTGACATCTCGCCTCGGACCCTGGAAAGGGCAGCAGAGGAATTTCTTGAAAGGCATAAAGTCTCCAATAAGGCCCTTTTTACCCTGGCCAGCATTGAGACCAAGAAGGATGAGGCGTGTCTGTCGGCCCTTGCACAGAAGTGGGAACTTGATATCCGGTTTTTCACGGCAGACCAGCTAAATACCATACCGGTAAAAGAACCCTCTCATTATGCCATGGAAGCTGTAGGTGCATATGGTGTGGCAGAACCCTCGGCCATACTGGCAACTGGTAATGGAAGGCTCCGCTTCCAAAAAGAAAAGATCGGCGGTATCACGCTGGCCCTTGGAGAAAGGGCCTTTGCCCTGACAGAAGATCAGGTCTTCTAAAAAATAAACCCCCTGCCGGCATCTACCGGAAGGGGCTTATAATATTTCAGGTATATTTTTTGGTTTACCACCAACTAATTACCTTATCTGCCTCCCAAATCATGTCAACAACCTTATCATAATCAGGATTGTCCTCATAAAGCCTGTATTCCTTGACCTCATTGTCTTTGCTTACGAGGTCGACCAACTTCTTTGTCTTTTCAGTAGCCTCTGTAGGCTTAAAGCGATATAAATATAAGAGTTTCATCAAATCTACTCCTTTTTTTACTCAGTTTTAGCAGTATCAACGGTCCTGCTATCGGCACACATACTTGGCAGTTCACGCGATTGATAGGGCAAACCATAAGCTACAACATAGTCGGCTTCAAGTATCTGTTTGCCCAACTCTTCTAAAGTAATAGGAGTAAGACCAACCTCGTCCACATTATACTTCTTGGCTTCTTCATCCATTGTATCAACTACACAAAAGACATCCCCTTCCATATCTTTTGTCCACTCAAGATTCTCTTTCATATATTCTGTAACCGGAGGTAACTTTTGATACAAAACAGCTCCAAAACCATAATGATTTTCAACCGCTACTCCCAAGGTAGAACGTAGAGCATCAGAGATATACATCTTGTTGGGAATCAGGAACATAAACTTATAACTAGCCATATATTACCTCCTATAAGCTGATATACTTGCCGCATACATCAACGATGTCTCCGTGATAGGCCTGTGAGCGCATCTGTTTCTCTGCCAATCCAGTCGGAATACCGTCGAATCCTTCACATGTATAACTGTCATGACAAATGGCGAAGTCTTCTTCTGGAATCATCTTTACAAATTCTAGAAAATCAGATTGTTGGACAAGATGTACACTCTTAAAAGTAAAAAAGACTCTTGCCGTTTTGCCCGCCTTTTGAACAGCCTTCACAATTCCTTTTAAATGACGCCAAGTATCTTGATGAGGATTTGTCACAAATATCCCCAACTTATTCATGTCTTTTTCTTCTTCAGACATCTCCACTAACCTCCTTTTTTCACATAGAAGTGGAATGAACCATCTGCTGCATCGTCACAACCCAAATATTCATGCCCGTCTTTTTTACACATTACAGGCAAATCGTTTTTTGTCCCTGGATCAGAACCGATACCCAATAATATTTGACCTGGTTTCATACTTTTCAGCTGTTTTTTAATCTTCAGCTGAGGCATAGGACAACTTAAACCCTTTAAATCTATTGTCTCATCAGGCTTTACACTATCACCTATTGCCATTTTAATACCTCCTTTTTTATAGTCTCTAGTTAGATATTTGCCTTACCAAAGGTACTCATGACCAATTTGTAAAAATTTTTCAGGTCAAATCACAAGCACCGAACCTACACATCTTTCTCACATGGTACCCAACATCAAGGGACCATGTCCGCCTTGAAAACTATTAACAACTTCGTCAATCTTCTTGCAATATAAAAATCATTGCCTGTTTTTTATAGAAATAATCCCAAAAAAGCTTGCATCACAGAAAAAAGGCGATAAAAAAGACCAAGACGTATCCTAAAGTAAAAACCGGGAACCATCTGATCTGTACCAAAATTCATTTACTGTGTCAAGCTTTCATTGAATGACTATTCACTCTTAAGATTCAAGCTATCTTGCTGATTTAGAAATTGAAATAAAAACATCCTCCAAGGAGAACACCGTATGCCCTTAACCAGTAAAATTATTACTCTGTGTCTGCTGATCACCTTTTCAATTCTCCTCATCATGCCCTTCGGCTCTTTTGCAAGGGAACTTATTCCAGGGCTTTACAAGACCAGGCTTTCTAACGGACTTACTGCCATAGTGAAAGAAAACCACCGTGCACCCGTGGTAGCCGTACAGGTATGGGTCCGGGCAGGCAGTGTATACGAAACGGAAAAGGAGAGAGGTATTAGCCACTTGATCGAGCACATGATCTTCAAAGGCACTGAAAAAAGAGGACCTGGAGAAGTGGCAAGGGAAATAGAATCTGTCGGAGGGTCCATTAATGCCTATACATCTCTTGATTACACGGTCTACCACTGCCTGGTCCCGAAACGGTTCCTGGACAATGCCCTGGATGTACTTTCCGATGCGGTATTCCACTCATCATTTGATCCAGAGGAGTTAGAGCGAGAGAAAAAAGTGGTGCTTGAAGAAATAAAGATGAGAGAAGACAGGCCTAAGACAAGACTTTCCAGATTATTAATGGAGACGGCGTATAAGGAGCATCCATATGGACTCCCTGTAATCGGCTATCCAGAGACGGTCAAGTCTTTTGGACGCAAAGATATACTGGCCTATATGGAAAGGAGGTACAGACCCTCACAAATAGCCGTTGTTGTTGTCGGAGACGTCAAGTCATCTCAGGCCCTGGCCGGTATCCAGAACTACTTCGGATCAGTAACCAAAAAGGGGGCTCAGGAATTCACCTATCCATCAGAGCCGCGTCAGGACGCCCCAAGGATCGCCATGGAGGCAATGGAAATCCAGGAAGGCTACCTGGCTCTCGCGTTTTCAGGGTTGCCCGACTTCAATGACCCGGACGCACCTGTCCTGGACGTCCTGGCCGCCCTGCTCGGAAAAGGGGAGAGTTCACGTCTCACCTCGTCTCTACGAAATCGTTTGCAGATAGTCCATAACATTGATGCGGCAGCATTTACGCCGGCAGGACCGGGGATCTTCGAGATCACCGCCTCTCTGGACCCGGAAAAGACCCGGGAGGCATTGTCGCAGATCTTCCATGAAATCTTCCGCCTGGAGAATGAAGAAATCATTGAGAAAGAGCTGGAACGTGCAAAAGTCCAGGTAGAAACGGAATTTGTCTACAGCCAGGAAACAATGGAAGGGGAAGCCGAAAAACTTGGTATCTTTGAGACCCTCTCAAAGGACCCGCATGCCGAAAAACTCTATCTTGAGAAAGTCAGGGAGGTGACCGCCCTGGATGTCCAGCGGGTTGCCGGGCAGATCTTCAGGCAGGAAAACGTCAGTGTGGTCATGATAATGCCTGAGGACCGCCTGCCTGAAATCACGAACGAGGAACTGGCCGTGATGATCAAGGAGGCAGAACTCCTGGCCGGAGGAATAGGGTATGATGATGGCGCTCTTACCTGCCATATCAAGAGATTCAGCCTCTCCAACGGTCTCACGGTTCTTGTTAAGGAGGTCCCTGGAGTACCTACTGTCAGCCTGGCACTGGTGTTTCCGGGAGGAGTGAGATACGAAAGCGAGAAGACCAACGGTCTTTTCAACTTCCTTGCAAGGGCCTGGACAAAAGGCACCAGGACCAGAAGCGCCCAGGATATTGCCGAACTGATAGAAGGCCTGGGGGGCAGTATCAGCGGTTTCTCTGGCCAGAATACCCTTGGACTTCAAGGCCGTTTTTTGAGTCAAAACCTGGATAAGGGCCTTGCCCTCTTCACTGAGATCCTGCTCGCTCCCACTTTTCCGTCTGAAGAGATAAAAAAGCTCCGTCCATTGATACTGGCAGAGCTGAAACGTCAGGATGATTATCTGCCTGGAGTCGCGGTAAGAGAATTCCGCCGTCTGCTTTTCTCGCCCCATCCATATGGCATGAACCCGTTGGGCAAGGCCTCTGTTATCAAGGCTATCAGTTCAGAAAATCTGCTTGAGACTTATCGGAATTTTGTAATACCTGACAGGGGAGTGCTCTCCATAGTTGGAGATATTCGTGCCGAAGAAATCATCTCGAGCATTAAGACCAAGCTTGGCGCCTGGTCGGCGGAATCGGAGATATCACTTCCCGCACCTCCTGAGCCGGATCCTCTGATCGCACCCAGAATTCTGACCCTGAAAAGGGAAAAACAACAAGCACACATTGTACTTGGTTTCC
>Ga0190316_1000240_pt1 | contig 15557 bp, 15 predicted proteins | sample 48701112_MG_FD_161663 | JGI IMG/M metagenome (GOLD analysis project Ga0190316, IMG submission 161663) | Hydrothermal vent sediment bacterial communities from Southern Trench, Guaymas Basin, Mexico - 4870-11-1-2_MG | ecosystem: Environmental > Aquatic > Marine > Hydrothermal vents > Sediment ... | reverse complement strand
AAAATGCAGTAAAAATGGGTCTAAATGAAAAACGAGAGGTCCGTTTTGTGAAAATGTAGTGTTACGTGTAATATAAAAACTCCTTTACAAAAATATGTTTATGTTCATATTCGTCAAGACAACGGGATCACCTTTATCGCAGTCTGGACTTTTTAGAGAGAAAGGCAAGAGAATAAACTCATGCAAAGGGGATTATCCAAAGATAAACGGCCTGATTTAAATCAGGTCATAGTGGGCATTGTGATGAGAAGGGATGGTTTATTATTTTTCAAAAACAATCCTGTTTGCTTCTGGCAGGCCTGCAGATAATACTTTGCTCTTGTTAGCCCATGAACAGGTCTGAGAAAAAAATGATTTTTTCAACCGCCTGTTAAAATTTGTAATTTTTTAGTATTTTTTTTGCCTCTTCCTTGTAGGGAGAGTCCAAGGGTGACTTTATTATTACCTCTAGTTCTTTTTTGGCCAGCTTTTTTTCACCATTTTTAAGATAGGCCATAGCAAGGTGATAGCGGATTGGGACTGATTGTGGTAACTGGTTTAAGGCACTCTGGAAGAGACCTATTGCCTTTAGATAGAGACCTTTTTTATAATAAACCCAGCCTAATGTATCTGTAATTGCTGGATTATCAGGCATCTTTTCATGGGCCTTTTCTGCCAAGACCATGGCCTCATCTAGATTTCCTTTATATTCAGCATAGTTCCAGGCAAGGTTATTGGCTGCAGGGGCAAAGTCAGGATTTATTTTTAAGGCCTTTTTATAATAGTAATTTGCCTTTTCTAGCTTCTTTTTTGAATTATAAAGAACACCTAACATCATGTATCCCTGTAAAAAGTCAGGCCTTGCTTTAATTGCCTCCTCATATTGCTCTATTGCCTCTTCTGTCTTACCTTGTATCAGATAAACATTTGCTAGCATCATATATGCAGGCAACAGTGCCTTATTCTCTTCAATGGCCCTACTTAGAAACCCCTTTGCCTTATCATATTCCTTTTTAAAAAAGTATATTCTTCCCAATTGATAATAAATAAAGTCCTTATTTTCTCCAGTATCAAGGTATCTTTTGCATAGGGAAATGGCCTTAGATGGCTCTTTTTTTACATGTAGATAGACATTTATCAGATTTGCCAATGTGTCCTTGGCACCAGGATTTATCTTTAATGCCTTGTTTAATTGCTCTATTGCCTTATCATACTTACCCCTTAGCAGATAGGCTATACCCAGCCTTGAATACCCTATAAACCTATCTGGGGCGATCTTGATCAGGCCCTTATATGAGGCGATGGCATCTTCTATCTTATGTTGCATAAGGTTGACATCGCCCATCATCAAATGGGCAGTAGGATTATTTGGATTTAGCTTAAAGATTGCATTCAATTGTTCAACTACCAAGTCAAAATTTTTTTCACTAAAGTATATATTTGCCAAGGCAAGTCTTGCTCTCTCATCCCTTGGATTTAGCTTTATTGTTTGGAGGAATTCTCCCTTTGCCATATTCTTATCTCCCTTTGCCAGGTGGGCAATGCCTAAAAAATAGTGGGCCAGGACATGCCTTGGTTTCTCCTTTATTACCTTGCCCAGTTTGGCAATGGCCTCATCCCACCTCTTTTCTTTTATGTCCATCCTGGCAGCCAAAAAGAGGGCATCTACATCCTTTGGGTTTTTCTTAAGCAAATTATTTATCAAGGCCTCTGCCTCTTTATTCCTATTGAGGTCTAGATATAGGCTGGCAAGCCTTATCTGGGCCCTATTGCCTTTTTTTTGCAATTTTTGTGCATTTTTATAGGCCTCAATGGCCTTATCCCACCTTTTTATCCCTACATAAAAGTCGCCCAATGTTAGCCAGCCAGATGGATTATTATATAGTTTGGTTAATTCCAAGAGCTCCTTTTCTGCCTTATCAACATTTCCTAAAAAGCGATAGAACCTAGCAAGAAGCAGACGTGGCCTTGGGTTTTTTGGGGATAATCTTATTGCCTTTCTATAAAGGCCTTCAGCCTCTTTAAGGCGACCCTGCTTTGCCAGTAGCCCAGCAAGCAGGAGGTTTATATCCAGAGAATCGGCAATAGAATCTATACCTTGTCTTAATACCCTCTCTGCCTCTTTTAGTCTATTCTTTGCCATATAATAGCCTGCCAGGCTAAGATAGGCAGGTTGATACTTAGGGTCTATTCTAAACAATCTCTCCATTACTTTCTTCCCATCTTTTTCTTTCCCCTGCATTAGCAGCGCCTTTGCATAGACCAATAGGGCATCCTTATCCTCTGGATTTTCCTTTAATACAGGCTTTATTAAACCTAATGCCTCCTTGACCCTGTTTGCTGCCAGATAGATATTGCCCAAAATGACCCTTGCCTGGTTGTGTTTTGGGTTTAAGTCTATTGCCTTCCTCAATTCAGAGACTGCCTGTCCAAAGCTGCCTATCTTATAATAGAGCCTGCCCAGTTCAAAATGGGCCTCTACTGCCTTGGGGTTTATCTTTATGGCATTTTTATACTCTATAATTGCGGCCTTTGGTTTTTGTTCTTTTACATATGATCTTGCCCTCTCTATATGAGTGTTAAACTTTTTCTCAGAGCTTTGACAAGAAAAGAGAAGAAAAAATAAAATGAAAAATAATAAACACTTTCTATACATTTATCCCTCCTGCAGATAATTTTCTAATATAGGGTAAAAAACCCTAACAAACTCCTTTTCCATCTTTGCTGTATTATCTATAGAATAAAGGATGGGGGCTGAGAATTCTATTAAGGCCCCATTGCTCTTCTGCCTAAAGATCCTATCAAATATAAGGTAAAACTTTGCCTTATATTCATTGGTAATTATCCTATCTCTTTCTATATACCAGTAAAATACTAGCTGTTCCTCTTCCCCCTTTTTCAAAAGGAGCCTGTTTACAACAATCTTCTTTGATGGAATCTTTATAGCATCTTTAGACATCTTTATTATCTGCCAGCCTGCAGCTGGGTAGCAGTGCCTTGGGGAGTGAATAAGTGCCCCCTTTTTTTGTGAGGCATAATATCCAACATATACCCAGATGGAAAAATTCCCCTTTATATATATTCGGCTTACATAGTCATCTACTCCCAAAATATCTATTGTCTTCATCTGCATTTTACTATCCTTCCCTCTCCACCCATCCAGGATTAAGGGAATTTCCTCAAGTGGCCTTTTTAGGGATACCTCCCTTTGTCTTGATAGGGCCTGTATGACAAGGATGCTTAGGGCCAAGATTACTATAGTAGTAAAAAATATAAATTTATCTTTCATCCTTTTATCCTGTTTAGGCAAATATTTATCAACATCAAGCAGACAAAGGCAATCAAAAAGACCAACCAGCCAGAAAGATAGTGAAAAAAGCCATGAGCAACCTTTAGGCCTAGGTAAAAGGCCAACACCCCAGTAATTGTTATCCTTAAGGCATTAGCAAGGATAGCAATAGGTATGGTACTTGAAACCAAAAGGATACGTTTTAATAAAGAGGATTGAAAGAAATAGGAAAAGAGCGTACCCAGAGCAATAAGGGCCATGAGGGAGCGTATACCGCTACAGGCCTCAACAACCTCTAAAGTCATCTCTGGGAAATAGATGATACTTCCCTCTCTAAATACAGGAATACCCAATGGAGAGAGAAAATATACAGCAAGTTTTGAGGCAATTATCTTTAAAGGAAGAGTCAAGGAATTATAGACAATATAAGGAAGTGGAATCATGAATACCAAAAAGAAGATAGGAAAGCTCAAACTCTTTAATACCTCCTTACCAAATAGACAGAGGATTAATCCCATAATTACAAAGATAAAGGAAATGCGCATAGTAAAGAGCTCTGCCCCGGCTACACCTATAATTAAAACAAAAAGACCCCATGCCACTACTACAGGACCCCACCAGGATGGCGAGATAGGATCCCTCTTTAGGCTATCCCACCTTTTTGCTACCAAATACAAGGAGACTATGGGGATAAGAAAGCCATGGGAATAGTTTTCATCTCTCCACCAATCAAGCCCCATCTCATATAGTATATCATAGTAGATAAATAAAACAGGCATTGAAAGGAATAATATCTTATACCACACAACAACTCTCTAAGCAAAATTAGTGCCATTAATTACCTTAACAGAATTTTTGTTATCTGACAAGTTATTATCGCTTGCCAGTTTGCTAGCCATGTGTTAAAGAATAATCATGGGACACATTCTTTTGATAAAAAGAAATGAGAAAGAGCGTAACTTTTTGGCTAAGAAACTTAAAAAAAATGGCTATGAGGTAGATGAGATAACTGATATAAGGGAGGCAATAGATAGGATTAATGAACTCCGCTTTGATGTGGTAGTAGCAGACCTGGACACAATGAATACAGTAGAGGAGGGGCATAATTTATTAAAAAAGGTTATCCGTGAACAAGTAATTCCCCCTTATTTAATCATAGATAAAAAACCTCCTGCCTGGACGGAGTCCTATATATTGGAGGCCAGTTCATTAAAGAAGGTAATTGAGCTAATAGGGCATATTCAATCCAAAGAGCAGAAACTTATGCAGGCAGAGATAGACTACCTCCGCCACAGGCAACCCTACATATACAATACAGACCACATTGTGGCAAAAAGCCCACAGATGAGACAGGTATTATCCATGGTAAAAAAAATTTGCTCCTCTGATGCTACAGTATTGATTACTGGAGAGACAGGGACAGGAAAGGAGCTTATTGCTAGTGCCATCCACTTCAATAGCCCAAGGCGTAAGAGGGCATTTGTAAAGGTAAACTGTGCTGCCCTGCATGAGACCCTTTTAGAAAGTGAACTCTTTGGTCATGAAAAAGGGGCATTTACTGGTGCCTATAAGAGGAGGATTGGGAGGTTTGAGCAGGCAGATGGTGGCACTATATTCTTAGACGAAATAGGAGATATGAGTCCATCTGTTCAGGCAAAGGTCTTAAGGGTTATCCAGGAAAAGGAGTTTGAGAGATTAGGGGGAGAGAAGACAATAAAGGTAGATGTACGTCTGCTTGCGGCTACCAATAAGGACTTAAGGGCATTAATAGAAGAAGGAAAATTCAGGCAAGACCTATATTACCGCATTAATGTATTACACATACACCTCTCACCACTAAGGGAGAGGCATGAGGATATAATGCCACTTGCAGAATTTTTTCTAAGGAAATTTAGCAGCCATCTCTCAAAGCCTATAAAAGGCTTTTCCCCTGGTGCCAAAAGGTTCCTTTTGAATTATCCCTGGCCTGGGAATGTCCGTGAACTAGAAAATATAATTGAAAGGGCAGTACTTATGGCAGAAGGGGACATTATAGATGAAAGAGACCTATTCATTGAATATGACCTTCCCCCTTCCATTGTCAGAAAGGGTATCAAGTTAAAGGAGGCAGAAAGGGAGCTTATTATCCAGGCACTACAGAGGAGCAACTGGATACAAAAGGAGGCCGCCAGGCTCCTGGGGATTAGCAAAAGGGCAATCCATTATAAGATAAAAAAATATGGGATAAAACATTATAGGTGGATAAAGAATAGATAAATCGTTAACACGTCCGTAGTCCGTAGTCCGTAGTCGTTAGTCCCGAGTCCGTAGTCTCTGGTGCTTAGTTAATTCTGGTGGATAGCGTTTGAATGAACGTTGGCACGTTTACACGTTAGAGCGTTTGAACGTTAATAATGTATTGGCGCGAAAGTGACAGATAAAAGTTTTAAGTGTTAAGTAAAAACTGAAAACTAATAATATTTTGGACATTAAGTCATTTGACATTCATTTGGAATTAAGATTTATTTAGCTTTTTAAAGAGCTATTTTTGATCGTAGGAACAGAGGGAAAATTTTTTCCACTTTTTGGAAAATAATTTCCATTTTTTTTCTGCCCTAAAATTTGAATTTCCTTGCAAATGCTTATAATTTGCTTTGGCACAGATTTTGTAGGCTATATAACCTATGAAAAGATTTTCTTTACATTTTTTATTTAGATGTGGTAGCAAGATGGTTATTAGTACCCATTTGTTGTTAAAAATTCAAAAATGAGGTGAGAAGGAATGAGGAAGGTAAACTTGATCTTGGTAGGTGTAGTAATGGAGTTATTTCTGGTTTGTGGGAGTGCCATAGGTGTAGGTATCGACATCTATTCAACTGTCAATCCAAATTACAACAATAGTTGGGATCAAAATACCCTAACAGGTACGGCCCTTTATACACTCAGGGTCCTACCGGATAGTGATTATGGAGCAAATGTCTTCTCTGTAACATTTGAGCGCGATATATTTGCATCCTTAGGCACGGTCCAATTACTTGCACCTTCTGGTTGGACAATAACCTATTATGAAAATTCTAAGGGCTCCTACATGTATGAAGTTGCTACAGGTGGTGTGGATTTGCTAGAGCCTGGTGAAAATCCTCCTGTTTCCTTTCTGGTAGACTACACATTGCATTCGGCTGAACAATACTACAATGCTTCCGGACTGAATTGGTCATGGGATGAAGGTGGCAGCTGGATGCAATCAGTAAGTGCAACAAATACGTTGGTGAGTTTACCCTTTTACTTAGGCGGGGGAAACCCAAGCGGAGGCAATTCTACTGCACATGTCCCTGAGCCAATGACCATGTTGCTTCTTGGCTCTGGCCTGATTGGATTGAGTGGATTGGGAAGGAAATACTTTAAGAAAGCTTAAACGGTGAATAGATTAATTTGATATAGTAAAAAATAAAAGATAGGAGGTGAGGGAAAGGATTTAGTTATTGGTAGTTATTAGTAGTTGGTTGTTGTAAAATAAAAAATGAAAGGAGGTGAAAAAGTATGCGAAAGTTATTAATGGTAATGGCAGTGATTATGGCGGTGGTAATGGCAGCAGGGATGGCAAGTGCGAAGTTGTTGGGGATAGGTAGCCTCGGTTATCCAGATATCATATTTGATAATACGGGAACAATAAGCTACAGAGCTAGTAGTAACTCTTTTATTCTTGATGCCGATGATCTGAAGATAGCGTATGCAGATGGTACAGTTAATTATCTAAGTGGAGAGAAATATACGACGGATTTTAAGATCTATCTTACTGTAGATAACAATGGCAATTTAGTTGGAACGGGTACTATGGTAGAAAAAGTGATAGAAGGTAAAGTTACTGTTGCAGGTAATACTTACTCTGCAGGAACTACTCTGTTAAGTGGTACGGTAGTTGCTTTTGGTTGGGGTGAAGAAGATTCTGAGCTTGGTAACTTTGATTTCCTTATTAGTAAAGACAGCTTGAGCGGTGCACTTGTAGATGATGGAATTTGGCCAACTACTGTGCCCACTGGCATAGTTGCTTATGCTGAGAATATTAACGAATGGGCTGGTTCTTGGAACTCTGATTTCGAACTTTCTAAAGTCAAAGGAGATAAAGCACCTGTTCCTGAACCTGCTACTCTGCTTCTCCTTGGTTCTGGTTTAATTGGCCTTGCTGGTATTGGACGTAAAGTAAAACGTTAAAACGTTAGAATGTAAAAGAGAAAGGGCTGCCTGTGGGGATTTTATCCCATGGGCAGTCTTGCTAACTTGGGCATGGATGGTTAGAAAATATGGTTATTAGCTAGTTATTGGTGGTAGGAGTTATTTTTTGGTAAAAGTTGAAAGGAAGGAGGTGAGAAGGGATGAAGAAAAATTTAGTGTGGTTTAGTGGTATTGTAATTGCGCTAATGGTTTTTGCTATGAGCACAACAGCGAGCGCAATCCTATTTGACTTTGAAGATGCCCCATATTTAGGTGGCGCAGCGGCTATCGAGGCCTATATGGAAGGAATATATGGATCTGATATAACTGTGACCCACGGTATAGTGGGGGATGGTCTGTGGAATGGACCGCTTGGACCTGATCACTACATTCAGGCTGGGCCCAGTTTGGGTACGCACTGGTTCTCGATCTCCTTTAATGAAGTGCCTATAACCTCTGTATCATTTGACTGGGGAGTAGAATCGGATGCCTTCCATGCATACGCTGACGGTGTCGAATTCTTTAGCCAAGGCTATGGGGTGTGGAGTTCTGGTAACAGTGGAACTTACTATTTTGCTTCACCTGTTACTACCTTGAAATTTAGTAATTCAGGACTCAGTGAGATCGAAGTTGATAACCTCAATGTTACCCCTGTTCCCGAGCCCGCCACACTACTCCTCCTTGGCTCTGGTCTGATTGGGCTTGCTGGTATTGGATGTAAAAAGTTCAAGAAAAGCTAGTTGATTTTAGTTAATTAGTTGATTGGTTAATTGAGTAACCTGCTAGACGCTAGGCGCTAAAGGAAATAAGAAAGGCCCGCCTGTGGAGATTTCAGAGGCGGGTTTTTTTATCAAGAACGTTGTGATGACCCCAAAATGGACAGCAACAGCATGACCTGCTCGAAAGCGAATAATTGAGGGTTACAAATAGCATCCAAAAAAACACTGCAGATTGCCTTTCAAAGGAGAGAAAGGATAGGTAGGCCGAAAAAGCTTGGGATTGATAAAGAGTCCCACGGCACTCAAATAAATGGCCTCCTTTACCTGTACTGATAACTTTAATATCCTCCCTTTTTGGCCAGATGTGGAATTAATCCCCCATCTTCTATTAATTCTTTCATGAAATCCGGTAAGGGTTGAATAGGTAAACAAAGGTTTTTGGTTAAGTTTATGACTTCACCCTTTTCCAAATCCAGTTTTAAAATATTGCCTTCTTTTGTAGCCTCTACCACATTTTCTGCTTCTACTAAAGGCAATCCAATATTAAAGGCATTGCGATAAAAGATACGGGCAAAACTCTTGGCAATTATGGCTTTAATACCAGCGGCTTTGATAGCTAAAGGGGCGTGTTCACGAGAAGAACCACAGCCAAAATTGCGCCCAGCTATTATGATATCACCATCTTTCACAGACTGAGCGAAATCAGGTCTAATGCCTTCCATACAATGCTTGGCCAATTCCTGAGGGTCAGAGGTATTTAAATATCTTGCGGGAATAATAATATCTGTATCAATATTATCTCCAAAACACCATGCCTTGCCTGTGATAACCACAAATTCCTCCTTATTCTATTTCTTGTGGACTAATAATCTTACCAGCAATAGCAGAGGCAGCAGCTACAGCAGGATTGCTCAAATACACCTCGCTCTGGGGATGTCCCATACGGCCAATAAAGTTTCTATTGGTGGTAGAAATAGCCTTTTCACCTGGAGCCAATACTCCCATATGTCCACCCAAACAAGGACCACAAGTGGGAGTGCTTACTGCTGCACCGGCTTTAATAAATATTTCTATAATACCTTGACATAAAGCCTCTAAATAGACCATCTGGGTAGCAGGAATAACAATACACCTCACTCCCTTGGCTATCTTATGCCCTTTTAACAAAGAGGCAGCCACTTGCAAATCTTCTATCCTTCCATTAGTACAGGAGCCTATAACCACCTGGTCAATTTTAATTTCTCCAATCTCAGAAATACCTTTTACATTTCCTGGAGAATGAGGTAGAGCAATTTGGGGTTCTAAATTGCTTATATTATATTCTTTTACGGAAACATAATTAGCATCTACATCACTTTGATAAATATGATATTTCCTTTGAGCTCGTGATTTAATGTAGTTTTCTGTTTTTTCATCTGCCATAAAAATACCATTTTTTGCCCCAGCCTCAATGGCCATATTGGCCATGGTAAACCTGCTATCCATGGAGAGTTGACTGATGGCTTCACCAGTAAACTCCATGGCCTTATAAAGGGCGCCTTCTACTCCTATATCACCTATGGTGTGAAGTATTAAATCCTTACCCATCACCCATTTAGGCAGATTGCCCTTATAAATAAGTCTAATACTAGCTGGGACCTTCAGCCAAATCTCTCCTGTTAACATCACTGCCCCTAAATCAGTGCTTCCAACTCCTGTAGAAAAGGCAGCTAAAGCACCATAAGTACAGGTATGACTATCTGCCCCAATCACTAAATCCCCTGGTAACACTAGTCCTTTCTCAGGCAAAAGGACATGCTCAATTCCTACCTGACCTACATCATAAAAATGGGTAATATTCTGTTGATAAGCAAATTCCCTTACTTTTTGACATTGAATAGCAGAGGGAATGTCTTTATTGGGAGTAAAGTGGTCTAAAATAAGGGCAATTTTGTCTTTATCAAAAACCTTTTTACCTCCTGCTGATTTAAAGGCCTTAATGGCCAAAGGAGCAGTAATATCATTAGCCAAGGCAAAATCCACTTTAGCCTTTATAATTTGTCCTGGTCTCACTACATCTAATCCTGCATGTGCGGCTAGTATTTTTTCAGTTATGGTCATGCCGATTTACTCCTTTCTTCCTGATGCATCTTTAGCTTTCCTCTTCTGGTAAGATAGGCTAGAAAGAAAGCAGGACCGGAAGCTGCATAAATGAGCGAAAAGCACCATAGAATTAAAAATGGGTGACTCATAACGATTACTAAAATTAGGAGTGCTCCTACTGAAGCCCGGAATGGCTTATGTTTAACCCATTCCCAATCTTTGAAACTTTGATAATGGAAAGTGCTTACCATCAAAAATGATAGAAGATAAGTGAGACCCAGGAGAAAATATTGGGTATTTTCCACAACAAAACCATACTCTGCGGTATTGACAACACTTAAGGCTAACACTCCAGCCGCGGCTGGAATAGGCAGACCAATAAAATAACGCAAACTTGCGTTTTTTACCTGGGTATTAAAGCGGGCCAGACGTAATGCCCCACATGCCAAATAGAGAAAAGCAGCCAACCATCCCCACCTTCCCAATGGTTTTAGAGCATAACTAAATACAAGAATAGAAGGAGCTACGCCAAAGGCCACCAAGTCTGCTAAAGAATCGTATTCAATTCCAAAACTGCTGACCGTGCCAGTAAGTCTAGCTATCCTTCCATCTAAGCCATCTAGAAAACCTGCTATTATAATGGCAATAACGGCCATTTTCCAATCATTATTTAGTGAAGCAATTATGGCATAAAAACCTGCAAGTAAAGTAGCAGTAGTGAGAATATTTGGTAAAATGTATACTCCTTTTTTTTCTTTCATGACCAATACCCCAAAATAGTTTCTCCTGCCTTTACTTTTTTGCCTAAAAGGGGTTTTAAAACTGCATTTTTAGGGAGATATAAATCTACTTTTGAACCAAAACAGATAATCCCCAGTCTCTCACCTTTTTTCACTGATTGGCCCAATTTTAAACTACACAAAATTCGCCGGGCCAATATACCAGCAATTTGGACTATTATAAAAATCTCTCCTGTAGGTGTAGAAAAAAAAATAGTGTTGGATTCATTGCAATTGCTGGCTTCTTTTTTATAAGCAGGTAAGAATTTACCCTTTTTATATTCAATTTTTTTGACTTCCCCATCAAAGGGAACACGATTAACATGAACATCAAATAGAGACATAAAAATACTTACTTTCTTCATTTTATCTTTGCCCAAAGGGGATAAGCCCAAAAATACCACCTGGCCATCTGCCGGAGAAACTATGGCCTTTTCATCTTCAGTTATATTTCTTTCAGGGTCTCTAAAAAAATATGCCAAGAAAGCAGTTAAGATTCCTCCGCCTATAGCTACTATATACCATCGCCATAAAAAAAGAAAAAAAGATACTATTCCTACACTTATTACTAAAGGCCTGCCTGCTTTATGCATAAAGTTAGTTATTCTCCTTTAGCCAGGACATCATATTCCGCAATTTAGCGCCTACTTTTTCTAATAAATGCTCCTCTGCTTTGCGTTTTAAGGCATTAAATACAGGTCTTCCTGCCTTATTTTCTAAAATCCATTCCCTGGCAAAAACGCCGGTTTGGATATCCTTAAGGATTTTTTTCATCTCCTGACGGGTGTTTTCATTTATAACCCTGGGGCCTCTGGTATAATCGCCATATTCAGCGGTATCACTAATTGAATAACGCATGTGTTTAAAACCACCTTCATAGATTAAATCAATAATAAGTTTCATTTCATGGATACACTCAAAATAGGCAATTTCTGGTTGGTAACCTGCTTCTACTAAAATTTCAAAGGCTGTTTGCATTAAACTGGTTATACCTCCACATAAGGCCACTTGTTCACCAAATAAATCTGTCTCTGTTTCCTCTTTAAAACTAGTCTCCAACACCCCTGCACGGGTTGCTCCAATACCCTTAGCGTAGGCCAATGCCCGTTCTTTTGCCTTACCAGAAGCATCTTGGTGAACAGCCACTAAGGCTGGCACCCCAGCACCCTTTTCATACATGCGGCGCACCAGGTGTCCTGGACCTTTAGGCGCAACCATAATCACATCTACATAAGCGGGAGGTATAATTTGGTTAAAGTGGATATTAAAACCATGGGCAAAAAGAAGGGCTTTCCCCTCTTTTAAATTAGGCTCTATTTCCTTTTTATAAAGTTCAGGCTGAGTTTGATCCTGGGTAAGGATAGCAATCAATTGGGCCTCTTTGGCCGCCTCTGCTGCAGAAACTGGTTTAAAACCCTGTTCTAAGGCCTTTTGATAATTAGGACCTCCTGGTCTCTGGCCTACAATCACATTTAAACCACTTTCCCTCAAATTCAGGGCATGAGCATGCCCTTGACTTCCATAGCCAATAACCGCAATGGCCGTGTCTTTCAAAACCTCCAAATCCACATCCGCATCATAATAAACCTTCATCTATCTCTCCTTTCTTTCAGGATTTTTTTGCTCTAGGCAAAGCTACTGTGCCTGTGCGCGCAATTTCTTTGATTTTGAAATGGCGCATGAGTTCAATAAAGGCCTCTAGCTTTTTGGCATCACCTGTGATCTCTATAGTATAATAAAGCGGACTTACATCTACAATCTTCCCTCGAAAAATTTCCATTATCCTCAGAATTTCGGCTCTATTTTGGGGAGCTGCTTTTACCTTAATTAAGGCCATCTCTCTTTCTACAGACTCTATTTCTGAAAGGTCTATTACTTTAATTACATTAATAAGCTTGTTTAACTGCTTCTTTATCTGTTCAATAATCTGTTTATCTCCTGCCGTTACCAAGGTAATTCTTGAGATTTGAGGATCAAGGGTTTCAGCCACACATAAACTTTCTATATTGAATCCTCGTCCACTAAATAGACCTGCTACCCGCGAAAGCACTCCGGGTTGATTCTCCACTAACAAGGAAAGAGTATGTTTCATTTTTTCCCTCTTTTTAAATTTAAACTAAAACCCTTCCACCTAAAAGCATTTTTGTAATAGGTGCTCCTGCTGGCACCATGGGATATACATTTTCTTCTGGTTCAATAATAAAATCCATAAATACAGTTGCATTTGTGTTCAATGCTTTTTTAATTACCTCTTCGACCTCTTGAGGCTTGGTAGCTCTTAAACCAACAGCTCCATAAGCTTCAGCTAGCTTAACAAAATCAGGAGAATGTTCTAAAGAAGTTTGAGCATATCGCCTTTTATAAAACAATTGTTGCCATTGTCTCACCATTCCTAGATAACCATTATTCAAAATAGCCACCTTTATTGGAAGGTGATTGCCCACGGCTGTAGCTAATTCTTGAATATTCATCTGAATACTTCCATCTCCTGCAATATCCAGAACTAATTTATCAGGAAAGGCTACCTGAGCACCAATAGCTGCTGGGAAACCATATCCCATCGTGCCCAATCCGCCAGAGGTAAGAAGGGTGCGTGGACGGTTAAATTTAAAATATTGAGCAGCCCACATCTGGTTTTGTCCTACTTCAGTAGCTACAATTGCTTCTCCTTTAGTAATTTCATAAAGTTTTTCTATCACAAATTGGGGCTTAATAGGACCATCAGGAGATTGTTCATAAGCTAAAGCATCTCGCTCTTTCCAAGCATTAATTTGTTCTAGCCAATCTTGATGTTTATTTTGCCACTCTATATCCTGGTCAATTTGACTAAGAGCCTTAGATAGCTTTTTTAGGGCATCATAACAATCACCAACAATAGGGATGTCCACAGAGACATTTTTGCTAATAGAAGCAGGGTCAATATCTATGTGGATAATTTTGGCTTCAGGGGCAAACTCCTCTAATTTACCAGTAACTCTATCGTCAAATCTGGCTCCCACAGCCAACATAACATCACAGGTAGAAATAGCCATGTTTGCCCTATATGTGCCATGCATACCCAACATACCTAACCATAATGGGTCCTCTCCCGGAAAACTTCCTAACCCCATGAGCGTATTGGTCACAGGCATAAAATAAGTTTTAGCCAGTTTCTGCAATTCTTCAGAAGCACCATCAGAATAGATTACCCCTCCACCTGCATAAATTACTGGTTTTTTCGCCTTTGCCAGTAATTGAGCTGCCTTTTTAATTTGTTTAATATTGGCATAATAGGTAGGTTTATAACCTGGCAAATTCAGATTTTCTGGATATTGGAACTCTGTCTTCGCCTGTTGGATATCTTTTGGTAAGTCAATCAAAACAGGACCGGGACGACCGGATTTAGCAATATAAAAAGCCTCCTTTACAATCCGAGCAAGGTCTTTTACATCTTTGACTAAATAATTATGTTTAGTGCAAGGACGAGTAATTCCCACCACATCTGCTTCCTGAAAGGCGTCATTTCCAATCAGCTTGGTAGGCACTTGTCCTGAAATAACTACCATAGGAATAGAATCCATATAAGCAGTAGCAATGCCAGTAATGGTATTTGTTGCTCCAGGACCAGAAGTTACCATGGCCACACCTACTTTACCTGTGGCCCTGGCATAACCATCAGCCATATGCACAGCCCCTTGTTCATGACGAACTAAAATATGGCGAATAGGAGAATCATAAAGCCTATCATAAACATCTATAATGGCCCCTCCAGGCAAGCCAAAAATAACTTCTACCTTTTCTTTAAGCAAACTTTCAATAAGTATTTGTGCTCCTGTTAGTTTCATATTCCCATTTCCTTTTTATATTTTTTTAAAATGGCAAGAATTTTGTCTTTACCAGCTAGTTTAATCTTTTTTAACCTATTTTTTTCCAACTCCTCTTCTGGTGTTAAATAAACCCTTTTATTATATTCTTCTATTTTTTCCTCTAATTCTAAATGCTCTTCCCATAATTTTTTCAACTCCTGGTCTTTATTTATCAACTTGTTGATTAACTCTATTTCCTTTTGCTCCATCCTGACCTCCTTAAAAGAAGTTTTATATTCATATAATGGGGGTTCTGTCAATATTTGGGAATGAAAATATACTCATGGGGTAAGAATAATGATAAAACAAAAAAGATCAGAAGTAAAGCAAGCTATTTTGCCAAAATCCGTAATAACTTTAAAAGAAAACCCACAAATATAGTAACTGACCCTCCGCATAGTATAAAAAATCATTTTTTAAGCTTAACAGCTTGTTGAAAAACTCAGATGCATATTACCTTTACCCAACCTGTTCCCTAGTTTAGCACGCCGCTCCGCTTGCTGTCAAAGCTGCTCCGTTTCACTCCGCACCCTTTGGGCTTACGGCTTTGACAGCGCTTCGCAGCGTGCTCCTGAAAAATCGAAGGTTGGTGAGAAAGAAAAATATTTTATTTCCTTCAACCAACTCTACTTTTTAAAAAGCAGATTGCGGAGTGCCATCAAGACTGGCGAAA
>Ga0190316_1000238_pt1 | contig 15568 bp, 11 predicted proteins | sample 48701112_MG_FD_161663 | JGI IMG/M metagenome (GOLD analysis project Ga0190316, IMG submission 161663) | Hydrothermal vent sediment bacterial communities from Southern Trench, Guaymas Basin, Mexico - 4870-11-1-2_MG | ecosystem: Environmental > Aquatic > Marine > Hydrothermal vents > Sediment ... | reverse complement strand
CAATTAGAAGGTAGCTTATAAATGAACAATATCAGAATAGATCCTAAGGAATTTCAAAAATCTATCACAAAAGAATTAGATACAATCAAAAACAGAGTTAGGAACTTAATAGGGAGCTCTCATTGGGGAGAAGAAGGGAGATATAAAGAAGCAATCTTAAGAAATGTGATAAAAAGATTCTTACCAAGTAATTTATCAATCGGAACAGGCTTTGTAATCAAGAAAAATAACGGCAATACCCAAATCTCTAATCAGATCGATATAATTATTTACAACAATACTGTTCCTGTGTTTTTTTCTGAGGGCGATTTTGTTATCACCACATATAAAAATGTAAAAGGAATTGTAGAAGTGAAAACGAAGATAAAAAATAATCAGTTGCAAGAAATAATACAAAAAGCAGAAACAAATGGGAAGTTAATTAGAAAGAATATTTTTAATGGAATTTTCAGTTATGAATACGAAGATAATATTAACTCTGAAAACATGGACCAAGCAATAAAAAGAGCAAAAGGTTATGTTAATCATATATCATTAGGACCCGATGTGTTCATTAGATTTTGGAAAAAAGAAGATAGAAACAGATTACGTCCTCCTGTGAAAAACTGTCAAAATGATTTTTATAACATTTACACCATTAGAGATTTGTCATTTTCATATTTTATTTCAAATTTACTGAAACTCACCTGTTCATCGAATCTTTATGATAGATGGTGGTTTTTATATCCAATTAGAGAAACCAAGGAAATGCATAGGCTGAGAACAATATGTTTGGAATAAACCTGACTACACACAACAGAGGGATATGTGGCTTTACCCTATCAGGCTATGCCCAATTTTGCTCTGCTGTAGCTTGCAAACTTTACATATTCCCAAAAAGTTATTTACAATTGCTGACCAGTAAGAACGGAGTTTAATGATGGCAGAAGTTAAATGCCCAAAGTGTGGTTCTCCAATGATACTGCGTACAGCAAAAAGAGGGCCAAATGCTGGTAAGAAATTTTATGGATGCTCTCGTTACCCTAAATGTAAAGAAACTATTCCGATCGAGTCTATAGATACCGAGACAGTAGAGTCTGAAAAAAAGGAGCAATTTCTAATAAAGACTACTTTCCCGCGAAACCTTATTGCCAGGCCAATATCCCAAGATTATCAAGTTCGTTTTTTTGAAACTGTAGCAATCCCTGAAGATTTATTGGAAAAAATTGTTTTAGAAGATGCTGAAGAAGAAATTTTAAAAGCTTTCTCTCAATGGAGGATCGATTTCCCTGTTGGAGATTTTAAATCTATATTAAACGAAAAACAACGCCAGATAATTTCAGTCCTAGAAAAGATTTTAACAAGAGGACGAATCACTTTACCATCTCCTAAAATAGAAAAAGAGTTTAAGGATATATTTGAATTATTAAGAAATAAATCTCCTATATCACTTATATATTCTTTAGTGATAAGAGGGTATGACAAGGCTAAAAAAAGGCTATGGTTAGATAGTAAAGAGGAAAAGATATTCTATGAAGATATTCTCCCAAAGCTCTTAGGGAAAAACTATGAACAATTTGTTCTTCCTCAAGTTGAAATTTCAAGTTTACTTTCTCCGAATATAAATATGGATACTACAAGATACCAGCGGGTTGATTTTGCTATATTTTTACCTGGATTGAAGGAAAAAATAATAGTAGAAATTGATGGTGAATATCATAAGAAACATACTGAATCGGATAAAGAACGAGATAGGCTTTTACAAGAGTGTGGCTATACAGTTATACGTATCCAAGCTAATGAAATACAAAAAAAGGAAGGGCCTCAATTATCGGTTTTAAGTTCAAAACTTTCTACAATAAAGGAAATTTTCTCTAAAGTTCCAATTCTCTCAAATGATGAAATTAAATTTATCCTATCATTCAAAATTGCTCACCAAATCCAAATTGTTCTACTACAAGCAATTCAATCAGGTTTTCTTGCCTTAGAAGATAAAGAACCATGGCATATTGTTACCGATTTAGATGAGATTGGTATATTTAATAAAGAAGAAGCACTTGCAATACTAAAGAAGTCTGTAGAGGACTTTGTAGAATTATTAGGAAAACTTAGTAAACTTTATTCTGTTAAACTAAACATAGGAAAACCTATTTGCAATCTTATTTCTGAGTATACTATAACTGAATCACCAAATACAATCTACATCTCTTTCTCAGAAAAAATTACAGCTGATTTGCCAACATTTCATGTCCAAAATATTTACTTCCCTTTTCATATAGCAACTTCTTCTTTTCCGACAACTCCCTTAATAGAAGGTTTAGAAAAACCAGAAGAAAAAGATTTAGAATATTTTTTACAATATTTGTTCCGCAAACCTTATTTTTGGGAAGGCCAATATGATGGTATTACACGAGTGCTCCAAGGTAAAGATACTTTACTATTACTTCCAACAGGAGCAGGAAAATCTTTGGTATATCAACTTGCTTCTTTACTTCTACCTGGTAGAACAGTTGTTATTGACCCGATTATTTCATTAATGGAGGATCAAATTGATAATCTTGCTATGATAGGTATTGACAGGTGTATTGCCATTACGAGCCAAATTATAGATGCTCAGGATAGATCGCAAGCAATTCAACTATTCGGACAGGGCGAATATCTTTTTGCCTATGTAGCTCCTGAACGTTTTCAAACTATAGAATTTCGCGAATCACTTAGAACACTTACCATTCATACGCCAATTGCATTAATTGTAGTAGATGAAGCTCATTGTGTTTCTGAATGGGGACATGATTTTCGAACTGCTTATCTTAATATTGGTAGGACAACCCGAGAGTATTGCAAATCAGAAGGGAAAGTTCCGCCACTTCTTGCTTTAACAGGAACTGCATCAAGAGCTGTTTTAAAAGATATACAAAGAGAGCTACAAATAGAGGATTTTGACGCTATTATTACTCCAAAATCTTTCGATAGGAAAGAATTAAAATTTCACATTGTATATTGTAAATCTCAAGAAAAATTTGCTAGATTAAAGGGTTATATTGGTCAGAAGTTACCAGGTCTTTTTAATATTTCAGCTTCTACTCTCTATCAAACAAGAGGAAAGAAGACTTATTCTGGGCTTATTTTTTGCCCACATATTGAAGGTGAATTTGGTATAAAAAAAGTAGCGGACGAAATCAAAAAAGCTTTAGGTGTTTCCCCTGGTATTTATGCAGGGAAAGAACCAAAGCATTGGAATCCTAATCAGTGGCGTTATCATAAACAATATGTAACAAAAGAGTTCAAAAGGAATAAAATACCACTTTTGGTATGCACCAAGGCTTTTGGAATGGGTATAGATAAGCCGAATATTCGTTATACTATTCACTTTGGCATTCCACCATCTATAGAATCTTTTTATCAAGAAGCGGGACGTGCAGGAAGAGATAGAAAAACTGCTTACTGCTGTATAATTGTATCCAATGATAACCCTGAAAGGTCAAAGAAATTATTAAATCCTAATACAAAGGTAGAAGAGATAGATGAAATTATAAGAAATCTCCCATGGGAAGAGAATGACGATATTACTAGGGTTCTTTACTTTCACACAAAAGCATTTCGCGGAATTGCCAAAGAAAAACATGATGTCGAAGAATTACTTCAGCACATTGGCGATGTATCTAAAAGGGGAATAAAAATTTTGTCTATACCAGACAGAATTAAACAAGAAGCTGATAAATACAAAAAGCAAGCTAGAGAAATTACTGAGAAGGCACTTTATAGGCTTTTATTAATCGGGGTCGTCTCTGATTATACAATAGATTATTCTCGAGATGAGTTTACTATCCAATTGTCAGGTGCCAGTAAGGAAGAAATAATTGAAACCTATGGAAAATATGTTGAAGGTTATCTTTCAAGTAGAAGGCAAACAGAAGTAGAAAAAGCATCGCGATTACTTTCTCTTCCTTATTCTGATTTCGTTAGAGAAATGGTGGGCCTTTTACTGCACTTTATTTATGATGTTATTGAACGAGGAAGAAGGCGTGCTTTTTATGAAATGGTACTTGCTTGCTCCGAATCTCCCGCTGATGAAAATATTAGAAAAAGAATCCTACAATACTTGGAAGCAACTGAATATACAAAAGTCTTGGAAGAGATAATTAGTGACGAAAAAGCTGGCATAATAAAATGCAGGGATATTTTTGATAATGTATGTTCGCCAAATGAAGCTGCCGAGCTCCGAGGTCAGGTTTCTCGTTATCTTGAAAGCTATCCAGACCATCCTGTCCTGCTTATGTTACGCGCTCTTTCCGAAATTTTTTCAAGAGAGAAAAAACGCGAAGTAGCAAAACAAAATTTTATCGCTTCAATATCTTCTGCTTTAACAAATTATGGAATAAACGGTGATACCGTTTTTGATTTCGCTGCTTGGGCAGTTTCAAAACTTGCAACTCGAGATAAAAAATTAGCTAAAGAATTAATTTTTGAACTTATAAAGTCTTCAGATCGTTACCTTATTAGAACACTTATTAAAAAATTACCTATTGAACTTGCTGAAATACCAGCTTGGTTTCTTTTGACAAAAATTTTACATGATTGTAATTCTTTAGTTATTAATAAGTAGTTGGAAATGGAAAATTTAGTTTTAATTATAATAATTGGAATAGTTATTTATCTATTGTCTTATAAAAAATCTGAGACTAATAGAAAAGAACCTGAACATAAAAAAAACCTCCCTCAACCTCAAGAAAATAATGGAATCAAAGTAAATGAGAGTATCAGAAAAGTTCCTATCACTTCAAGTAAGGAGAGGCAGACAAGAAAAATAAGTGAAAAAAAATTATACTCTACCAACAACATAAAATGCTGTGCTTATCTTGATATAGAAACAACTAGTCTTGATCCATCAGAGGGTGATTTAACAATAATTGGTTTATGTTTAGATTATGGTAATGAACTCAAAATTATACAATTAGTCGGAAATAAAATATCTACTTCAAATTTGATTAAAATAGTGAAAGAGGTCGAGGTACTTTATACCTATAATGGAACAAATTTTGACCTGCCGTATATTGAGGCAAAATTAGGCATTGATCTTACAAAGTACTGTATACATAAAGATTTGATGTATGATTGCTGGAATAGGAATCTATATGGAGGTTTAAAAAAAGTTGAGAGGAAATTAGGTATTACCAGAAAATTGACAGGTATAGATGGAAAAAGGGCTGCAGAGTTAGGATTAAAATGGATTCTATATAAAGATAAAAAAGCTATAGCAACTTTATTGAAATACAATAAAGAAGATATTTTAAATTTAAGAGTACTCAAACAAAAATTAAATATTTAAAAGGAGGTTGAGTTTAATATGGAAAAAGAAACAGAAAGATTTTTACAGGCAGAAGAAACCGCTGCAAAGCTTGTTGAAACTTTGAAACAACTTCATACTGAAGCAACTTCATATCAGACTGCAACTAAAGAGCTTGACGTTGTTCGTCAACGACTTTTGAAGCTAATTGAGTCAACGGAAAAAATTGCGACTAATAGTCACGAAGTGATCGAAATTTTGAAAAAAATAGGTGGTCCGGAAATTCTGGATAGGTTATTAAAAATAGAAAAAATATCTACTGAAAATTTCGATAATCAATTGAAGTCCTTAGATGCACTTAAAAAATTGATTAGCGAAAAATTTAATAATCAATTAGATTCCCTAAATGAACTTAAAAAACTAATTAACGAAAAATTTGATAATCAGTCAGATTCCTTAGAAGGACTGAAAAAATTAATTGCCGAAAATTATAATAACCAATCAAGATCATTGGATGAGCTTAAAAAACTAATTACCGAAAAATTTGATAATCAGTCAAAGTTCCTAGATGAACTCAAAAAACTGATTAACGAAAAGTTTAATAATCAGTCAGATTCCTTGGTAGGGCTGAAAAAACTAATTATAGTAACACTTACAAGTTCAATAACAGCGGTCATTATTGGAATAATTGCACTTTTGAGATAAAAATGGCTTGGCAATAGCAACTAACACAGTATAAAAGATCCGTGTTTTATAGCACGGACCCCAATTTTTGCTTTATAAAAATTTCTTTTATGCCGGGAATGTTATAAGCAAATTCATACAAGAGGTCATAAAATGATACACTATTTAGCGAAGAACTATTAAAATCGCATTTTGCTGAGGTTAAACAAGGTGGAAAATGTAGCAAGAATGATAAACATCCCAATTATTATAAAGAGAGCATTAATAAATACGAGGAGTATTTTAGGAATAAACCAAGTAAAAATAAAAAAATTAAATTAGTCGTTCCCTAAAAACTTGTTTTAGCTTTCAGTTGAAGCAAATTATTCAAATGTTTTCTATACCTTATCCATTCTGCGTCAATTTTCCTTTATTTTTAATTTTTTTTCCTCTTCTACAATTTTAATCTCAGCCTGATTTAATGCTTCCATTACTTTATCATCGTATTCTACAAACTGGATCCCACCATTACTTGCACGAATAGTAATCTCTATATCGCACTGATTAAACCTGCTTTTTAAATAATTTACAACTCTTGCAATTGTTGAAATTTGACCAACGGGAACTTTTAGTTTTAAACTTAATTGAGTATATTTTTTGGGTTCAGAAACAAAAGTTCCTACTTCTTGTTCATTCTGAATTTTTAAAGGCTCGCTCTTTACCTCTTGAGTATAAATTGTTTCTGTACTTTCAGGTTCTTTTTGCTCTTGTTCTTTTTCACATAACTCGGTTTTAATAATTGCTTCTCCCTCAATCAAATTAACACTTGGTATTTCTTTAATACACTCGCACTTTATTTCTTCTCCACTAACATAACCAAAACCAAACAAACCATTTTTGACACCTTCTTTTATACTTTCTATAAAACCTTCTTTTGAAATCAGTCTGATTTCTCCTGGAGTTTTCAAAAATGCTTCATAAAGTTTCTTGATTTCTATGTAATCTTTTTCAGCCAAGTATTTATGTTTAATAACCTTAGGAGTAATTTTTTCAAGAATTTGTCCTTGATTTTTTAAGATTTCGTAAACTTCTTTATCAATTGCCGATTCTCCAAAAGTTGTAAGTCCTATATCAATTTCTTTGAATTCATCTTTAGCAGGAAGAAATACTTTACGATAAAGTTTTCTTAACTCCTCATACTCCCTCTGTTCATAGTTTTTAAGCTTATTTTTAACTTCTTTTTTCTGATTTTCCGTTAATTTTAAATTTTTATCGCTATCAATAGATTTTAGAGCGATGAGTTTTCTTAAATATAAATAAAAACTCTCTTTTTGATTCTCATCCTGGCAGAGAAATATTAAAGTATTTTTGTACACGCGAGGAATTTCGCCATATTTTTCAAAAAATTCTTTATCTGGTTTGCTTTTGTCAAGAATAATAAGTTTTAATTCAGAAGTATCAGGAATATCTCGTAAAAATTTAGAATGAATATATACTTTAAACTTAGAAGGTTTAGAAATATGAGTTTTTATTATCTTTTTCTCTTCTTCATAAATATCTTCTAATGGTATATTCTCTTCTCTTGCTATAATAATTCTATTCAAATTTGGTTGATTAGTGAAGAAAAGACCCTCATCTGAAAGGTAAAATAATTTTTCTTCAAGATTGCCTATTACTGTATCAATCACTGTGCTTGAGAATTCTGGATATGCTGTAGCGAGTTTTATTTCCTTTACACTGCTTCCTCTTTCACCTCTACCCGAAAAAGACATCATAAAAATTGCTATGCTCACACAGGTTCCAAGTTTATAAGCTCGGTATGCACTACCTATGCTTTCATCAACCTTCTTAGCCCCAGATTCTTTTGAAGTTATATCCTGAGCTATAATACCATCCCACTCTTGCCCAATATGTTTTATAAGTTCTCTTCTTATTTCCTCATTATTTAAATTAAAATCTCCCAGACGAATAAAAGGAATATTTTTTTCAAGTAGGTCATGAATAACAAGGGAAAGCAGTCTTAAAACACCTCTTGTTCTCTGAAAGGTTGGGAAAGAGCCCCATCTTTTGTAAAGAATATCAATAACCTCTGGTTTAAATGGATAACTTCTTAAAAATTTTTCTTTGTAAATTACTGCCTCATCGCCTGAAAGTAATCCCTCATTTTTGACATATTCTACAAATTCATCTACAACTTGTTTAGCCTCTGTGTCCTCTATTTTTCTAAAAAGTCTTGCTCTTACAACATACTCTATTTCTTTGTCTTCCACTGGTGTGTATATTTTCTCTATCCTTCCAGTTATCTTTTGCAATTGCTGAAACATCCTTTCTACATTTTCATCGTAGTGCTCCAAAATACTGGAAGGTAAAGTAAGAACTAAAAAAGCATTTCCCACTGCAGAAGTAGCAGCCATAAGTTCTTGAATAAAAGCATAAGTTTGCGAAGCAAGGTTTGAGTCCCCAATCTTTATGCCAGCAGCTTTTGTCATATATTCTAAAACTTCATCCATTAGTATAAGAACCGGGGAATTTTCTGAGAGTAGTTTTATAAGTTTTTCTTTACCAGGAGAAATATCGCCTTCTGTAATTTCAACTTTACCCGTTAATTGCCTTTCCAATTCCTCCCATGGTTTTGTTTCTTTTGGGCTGAGTGCAGTTCCATCAAAAACTACAGCCTTTGTATTCCATTCTTTTGCTTTGTGATAAAGAGCAATTAATGCATGAGTTTTACCTCCACCAAACGGAGTTTGAAGTTGAATAACCGAATTACCACTTTTACCTTCAAGCCGATTTTTAGCTATTTCAAGAATATTTTTTAATCCTTTTGTTAAATAAGTTTTTTTGAAAAACAAATCACTATCCTGATACTCAATTGGTGCCTTTCCATTTACCACCTGCCATAAATCTGCGGCAAAAACATCCATTGTAAATTTTCCTTTGAGAATATCTTCATGAGGTATAGCTATCTGTGTAAAAGGCTTCATTTTTTGTCCTCCCCGTTTTTGCTTTCTTTATCTATATAGGGCTTATTTTCCCACATAAGTGCGTAAGAAAAAAGAGTTAGTGCAACATAACCAAAGAGAGACATTATATATAAAGGGCATTTATCTTCAACGTTTTTAGCAAAATAAAGTGTAACACTTAAAAATCCCAAAATGATATAATCTAAAACCCATTGATACCATTTATATTTTTTTTCATAAAATTTTTTATAAAATATATGCCAATCCGTTATACTTAATAAAAGTACAAGTGCTAAAGCTATAATACGAGCTATTCGTTGAAAAAGGCAAAAATTTTCTGCTACAACTACTTCTCCTAACATTAAAAATCCTCGTGCAATAATAACTCCGTGAAGTATCCAAGCTAAATCCTTTCCAGAGGGAAATTTGTTTTTATTCTTTTTATTTTCACTTTCACAGGAAAACTTGTTTTTGCTCTTTTCGTTTTCATTCTCAGGGGAAAGCTTGTTTTTATTTATTTTTTGTCCTCCTACAATTTCTATTCAAAAAGGCTTCTTTGAATGTCTTTTTTTCTAACCTCTTCCTTAATTTTTTCTCTTCCGCTTAAAAATCCATCAAGGAGCTTTTTCTCTTTGCTTTCCATAGGTAAAGTTTCTGAAATTGCTTGGGCAACCCTGTAAAAAGCCTCTTTTTTGCCGTATCCAGTTTCTATAAGCTCCTTTTTCATATCCTCCTTTCTTCCTACTTTCCACAAAAGTAAAACTTTGTGTAAAACATCGATGAGTTCATTTGAATATTTAAGCTCTTCAAGTTTTCTGTCCTGCGGTCCAAGAACTTTTATGAATTCCTTCTCTTTCTTTATAAACCCGCTGTTCCACTCCTTATCAAGGTCAATGCCCATGCTTTGAGCTAATTTTCTTGCATCATCAAAATGCACACTTGCCTCACCGTATGTCCATCTCCAAAGAATGTAAAATCTTGTTAATGGGGATAGCTCACCTGCAATTCCGTTATGAAGTATCTGTCTTACTGCATAATCCGTGACAATTTCTCGCACATATTCAAGAAGTTTATCAGCTCCAATTATATTTCCTTCGTAATCCATTATCTTTTTGTATTTACCAAATATCTCTATAGCAGAGCCGATTGCCGAGATAAAATAATCTGCACCGCTTATGCCTTCTTCCCAGAGTTTTTCAAGTTTTTCTGTAATGTGCTTTTTTATTTCATCTTTTACTTCGTTTAGCCAGCCTGTCTCTTTTCTTTCCATTTTCCTGCAAACAAAATAAATGGATGAAGCTAAGGCAGCAGAGCTTTTAGCTCTTAGTCTTGCCTTCATCTCTGTATCTATAGGCCATGAGGCAGTTGAAACAAGCCCTGAATCAAGCAAAGCGTTTATTAATGTTTCCCAACCAGAAGTGGACTTGCGGGTATAAACTATAGTTGCAATGCCGTTTGGTTTTAATACTCTATAAATTTCCTGAAAAGATTTTTTGAGCATATCTTCAAAGAATTTTTTATCTTTGTATGCATATCTTTCCTTATCCCGACTTGCCATCTCGGTAATTTCTTTGGTTTTTGGCGTTAGTGGAGTCATAAAAAGTTCAGGATATAAATCCCCTATGCTCCTTTTGAGCCAAACATAGAAGAAGTCAGATAAATCAGCATAAGGCACATTATTGTAATATGGTGGATCAGTAAAAACAGCATCAAAATAGTTGTCAGGATAAGGAAGTTCTGTAGCTGAGGCTTGGATAACTTTTGGAATTACGATTTTCTCCTTAAATTCTACAAGTGGAATCTGGGAGAGATGGGAGAGAGGAATTAGAGATTGTTTTAACATACTTTTGTAGGTTCCTTGTCCGGTACTTTGAAGTAAATTTAGTTCAAAATAATCCCACAACATTGGCAATGCCTGTCTTGCAAAGGTATTACATGGATTTTCAACATGATTAAACCATCTTACAAGCATAGTTGAAAAATCAATCATTCTGCTTATACTCAGTCCCAAATAACTCACCACTGCCTTTGCATACTCCTCATCATAACCATCTTCAATCATTCTTCTATATGCCTGCCTCACCTTTTCTGTAAATGTAATCAAAGCAAGCTTCTGGCGAGAGTTAAAAAGGTCACCCCATTTAGTCATTCCATATATTGGAACATTAAAAGTACCACTCATTAAAGGAATTTCCTCATCCGGCACAGGGTCAATTCCCCACTCTTCCATAAGCTTTATTTTCTTTTCCTCAAGATATCTTTCTGCCTCTTTAAAAATCTTTACATCTTCTTTTGTTGCAAGCCTGTATCTTTTCCCCTGCGTGCCTGGTTTGTGCAAAGCAACAGCGACCATCCTCTCTCTTGCTTTTCCTTCCTGAAAGAGCTTTCTCGTTGTATTTGCATCTACTACAAATCCACATACAGGACAGGTTGCTATTGCCCTTGAAACTGTGCCTTTTGAAGGGTCAAAACCCTCTGGCATATCTTCGTATCCATCGCCAACAATCTTGAATTTTACTTCCTTTCTTTCAACATAAGGATAAAGGATAAAGAGACACTTTTTTGTTATCTTTTTTAGCAAGCCACCAGTTAGCTGTAAGAGGAATTTCAGCCTCACAGGAAGGATTTTGACAAGGGATAGTTCTCATCCAATAATAGCCAACAGGAATCGAGCCGTCCTTATCGGCTGGATAAAATCTTCCTATCTCCTTTTTTGCTTCCTCTAAAACCCAATTTCCCCATTTTCTTACATCTTCAAGCAGAGGGTTTATTACTTTGCTATCTAAAAGCCCTCTGTCATTTTTCGTTTCTTTTGGTTTTCCAAATTTTTGTGGATATTCAAGTGTGCATTTCAAAATAAGTGTTGCAACAGGGTTGTATTCAACTGCGTGACTTCACATCCAAGCCTTAATGCCTCCAAAGGTATCGAGCCACCACCAGAAAATGGATCCAAAACCCTTGGAGGTTTACCACCACTGGCTTCTAAAATATTCCTTCTTGCTTTCTCGATTATGTGAGAGTTTAAAGAGTTCTCCCATTTTGAAAGCTCTATAATAAACTGTCTTTTCTTCTCCCATTCCTCAGGAGTTTCTGGTGCCGAGATTAAAGCAGCATAGCTTGTTGCTCTCGAAGCTCCTAATGGTTTGCGAGTCCACCATATATGAAGGGTTGATATATGCCCGTGCCTTATGTTTTTCTCCTTTGCGGAAATTTCACTTACTTCCTTCACGGGAAAGCTATCCTCGATGAATCTTTTATCCTTCATTGTATTACTCCTCTTTTTTGGCTCTTTTGGTTCATTTTTGGCTCCACACTCCGCTACTTTTGTCCTTCCATTCTTTGAGAGGAACCACAAACCTTACAACTTCAACTTTCTCTTGTGGCTTCAAATTCTTTGCTGGATTATTAATAATGTAAAGCACTGGATTTGTTGCTGCATTTGCTACTACATAAAGCCAATACTGCTCCTTAAACCTTCTTGCCTTAAGCCATTCGTTTGGAGTCAGAGCTATATCGCCTTCACCTGCTCTTGCCTTTACCTCTATATATCTCGTTTCATTCTCGCCTTTTGAGCGAATATCAAATCCAAGATTTTCCTTTGAAACATCCTCTGGATCTCTTCCCTGCTGTCTTTTATATTCCATTGCAATTTTCATCCCTATTTTCTCAATTTCTTCATCCTCTACCATCTCGCTTTTTTCTGGAATAACACGGATAACTGTTAACAGCTCTGGCATAGAAATAGTAAGACTTTGCTCCTGCTCTATCTCTTTTTCAAGACTCTTTTTTGCCTCCTCATACCTTCTTTTTTGCTCTTCTTTATTTCTAATCGGTAAATCTACCTTTTCTCCTTTTGCCTGCCTTTCATAAAGATCTACAAGGTCGGCATCAAGTTTTCCAATAAGATAATCAAGAGATTTAAGCCCATATTTTCTTTTTATTTCTGCCTGCCTATTTCTTTCTTTGGCAATTTCCTCTTTATATTTCTCCACAACATTTATCGCAAAATGTAATAGCTTATCTTTGTCGGGTATCTTTTCAGAAATATGTTTATCGTTACATGGAGAAAGATCCCATAAGATTGACGGATTTATTGTTTTTAAATTTTCTCCATCATCATAAATTGTCAGAATTTTTCTACCTGCAACCTCACCTTTCCCATCTTTTACTTCTCCTATATAAAACCAAATATATCCATTTAGTCTTCCAGAAGGATCTTTAAAAATTGCACCCTTTTTGGCTTCTTCTCCAAATTTTTTGGTAACCCACTTTAAAAGAGCTTCAAACAATGGATGACCAAATGATATAAATTCGGCATCAGGATTTTTAAATGCAATATCTTTGTCAAATGTTGCTTTGGGGTATTCCTTATTCACTACACCATATCTATTTTTAAATTCAACACTTTCTGCAATTTTTCTTATTTCATAAGGCACAAAATTTATAGCTATGAAACTATCTTTTAATTCCTTAATTTTCCCTCCCGCTTTACGAAAAGCTTTTTTAAAAAATTCCTCCACATACTCTGGAATGAGCCGATACTCCCTTGCTCTTTCAGCCGTTTCTTTTATTCTGGTATAATCAATAAACTTTGTTGCCAAGCTTTCTCCTAATGCTTCTTTTATTTTTGCTACATATTCTTCATCAGGTTCAATATCCAGTTCTTTTAAGATTTCGTCTATTTCTTTTGCTTTAGTTACAGCGTCAAGAATTAGTTGATACAGATTTTTACTTTCAAATACTTCACCAATAACATCAAAAATTCTATCACTTCCAAGTTTATTTCTTATCTCTTCCAATTTATCAAAAAGTTTTTTCCAGAATCTTTCCTTCTCTTGTGTCCTTAGCTACAAGGTTAAATATGTAAACATCCTTTTGTTGCCCATATCTATAAATTCTACCCATCCTCTGCTCTAAACGATTGGGATTCCAAGGAATGTCATAATTTATCATAATATGACAGAACTGAAGATTTATTCCTTCTCCCGCAGCTTCAGTAGCAACCATCACCTTTGTTTCATCTCTAAATACTTTTTCTGCTTTTATTCTTTCATCAATATTCATTCCACCATGAATAAAATTAACTTTATAACCCCAGGAACTAATCTTTTTTACAAGATACTCAAGGGTGTCTTTTGATTCAGTAAATATCAAAATCTTCGGTTTACCATTCATCTCTCTAATTTTATTAAACCCTTCCTCAATCGCAGCTTTAAGTTCCCTTAATTTTACTTCGTGTTCTCCCTCTATTACAGCCTTTGCTTTCTCAATAAGATTTTCAAGTATTTTTATTTCTCTTTTTAACTCCTCAGGATCCTTAGCTACTGTAACTGATTCCCATTCTTCCTCTTTTTTCCATCTTTCTTTTTCTTCAAGATCATCTATTTCTTCATAATCAATAACTATATCTCTTTGTTTTTCTTCACCCTTTAATATTTTTTCTAATCTGGCTTTTCGTCTTTCTAATGACTTTAAAAGAGCATACGCACTTGATGCCATTCTCCTTTGAAGAATTACGAGAGCAAATGCAACATTTCTTTTTTTATCCAGTTGTAATGCTTTATTGTATTGCTCGATTACATATCTTGAAACCTCATTATACAAATCTTTTTCTTCTTCAGATAAAAAGAATTTTATTGTCTTAGGAAATCGCCTTGTGAAAATAGGTTTTCCTTCAAAATTTTTAAGATCTTCTTTTAACCTTCTTATAAAAAGAGGATTATCTCTATTCTTTAAAGATTCTTCAACCATTTTGGGAGATAAGAAAAATCCTGGCATCAAAAGGTCCAAAAATAATCTAAAGTTTTCTGGATCTCCCTTGTGTGGTATAGCAGTTAGAAAAAGAAGATGGTTCGAGGTTTTGGATAAAACTTCACCCAGTTTATATCTCTGAGTTCTCGCAATTTTAGTGCCATATTTATATGCGGACATTTTATGTGCTTCGTCAACGATTACTAAATCCCAATGGACTGAACTTAAGCTTGCAAGTATCTCCTCCTGCTTTGCAAAATCAATAGAAGTAATTACCTGATCATTTTTCTCCCATGGATTCTCTCCATAATGGGCGTTAAAAGTATTTCTATCAAGCACTACAAATTTTTCATCAAATTTCTCTTTTAACTCTCTTCTCCATTGATCTTTTAAATGACCAGGGGCAACAATTAATATTCTTTTAGCAAGATTTCTTAATTTTAACTCTTTTAATATTAAACCAGCCATTATTGTTTTTCCTGCTCCTGGATCGTCTGCAATCAAAAATCTAATATGAGGCTATTTTAAAACATATCCATACACAGCTTCTATTTGAAATGGAAGAGGGTCTATTTTAGATACATTCATTGCAAGAAGTGGATCAAAGAGAGAAGCATATTTAAATCGTGTTGCCTCAAGTGTGAAGAAAACTTCTTCAGAATTTGCTGAAAAATTTATGTCTGACCTTATTATTTCTACTTTGTCTATATCTTCTTTTTTTATAAGCTGGTCTATGTAAGATTTTGAGTGGATTTTAGAACCTATGATCCGTAGGTAATCCCCTATTTCTTCAACTTTTTCAACCTTAACAGGTTCATTCCAAAACGGTGCTTTAATAGTAATTCCTTCTTTAATCATTTTTCTTTAAAGTTTTTTGTTATATTTTTTAAAATTTAGTATAAAAAATATTTTTCATTTTGACAAT
>Ga0190316_1000237_pt1 | contig 15570 bp, 18 predicted proteins | sample 48701112_MG_FD_161663 | JGI IMG/M metagenome (GOLD analysis project Ga0190316, IMG submission 161663) | Hydrothermal vent sediment bacterial communities from Southern Trench, Guaymas Basin, Mexico - 4870-11-1-2_MG | ecosystem: Environmental > Aquatic > Marine > Hydrothermal vents > Sediment ... | reverse complement strand
GTTTGGGTGGGGGGCCATTACGGCTGGCCCCTCCTCGAGTGGGGAGGTAGTGCTGTGGCCTTGGTGGGCATGGCGGGTTTAGCGACAGCGTGGTTCCGGAGGGGCAAGTGGGTGGTGGAGGCCAAGAGACTAGGCCGCCGTCTGGATCTTAAGGATTTTACATTTTTCGCCTTGGATGGCCTGAGCAAGAACCTCAAGGAGATGGAGGACGCCTGGAAAGAGGTGGACCGCTGGAGGATGAAGTGCAGTGACGTAGAAAGGGCCCTTGGTATGGTTGCAAGGGGGATGGAGAGGATTCGTGGTGCCCTGGAGTCTCTAAAGGCCAGGGAGCAGACCTTTAAGGAAGAGTGGGAAGAGTGGATGGGGGAGTTGGGGTTGCCACCGGTTTCCTCTCCTCAGGGGACTCAGGAACTTTTGCACAGACTGGAGGAGCTCCATCGGTTCTACCAGGAGAGGGAGCTCCTTAGCCAGGAGAGAGAGAAATTGGCTCAGGTTGTAGGGGACTTCGGCCGCAGGCTGGAGGGGCTTTTGGCCGAGCTGGGCATAGAGTTCAATTCCCTGGAGGAGGGTATGGTAGCCCTGACAGGGGCCTTGGAGGGAGCTTGGGAGGAGGAAGAGAAGAGGGGTGCCCTGGAGGCCAAAGCCGGGCCTTTGAGGGAGAAGGCTCGGCTTCTGGAAGATAGGTTGAAAAAGAAAAGAGGGGAAATGGAGGCCCTTTTAAGGGATGGGGGTGTGGCTTCTCTCCAGCAGTTTCGGGAGAAGGCCCAGAAGTGGGAGAGACGGGAGGCTCTGGAGGAGGAGGCCCGGGGGTTGCGCCTTCAATTGGCGGCTCTTCTGGGCGGGAATTGGGAGGACTGGGCTCCCAGGTTGGCGGACTTGGCTCCTGGAGAGGCCGGGAAAAGGGCTGAAGAGTTGGGAGAGAGGGAGCAGGAACTGGGAAGGAGGAGGGATGGCATCATTGAGGCCAGGACCCGCCTCCAGAAAGAGAAGGAGGAGCTGGAGGGAGAGGATAGGGAGCAGGAGCTGGCCCAGCGGAGGGAGGAGCTTTTGGATAGGCTCAGGGATGCGGTCGAGAAGTGGACGGTGGACACTTTGGCCCTGGTGCTGTTCAGAAGGACCAGGGAGGTGTACGAGAGGGAGAATCAGCCTCGGGTTCTTCAGGAGGCTTCCCACTTCTTCTCCACCATGACAAATGGAAGGTACGTGAGGATTTTCCTCCCCATGGGGGTGAGGGAGCTGTGGGTGGAGAGGCGGGATGGGCAGCGTCTATCTTCTCGCTTCCTCAGCCGGGGCACTGGGGAACAGCTCTACCTCTCTTTGAGTATGGCGATCATGTTAGAGGTAGCGGAGAGGGGAATGGCTTTTCCCGTGGTCTTGGACGATATTCTGGTTAACTTCGATCCAGAAAGGGCTTCTAGGGCGGCCAGGGCCATTCAGCATCTCTCTTCCAAGCTTCAGGTACTCTTTTTCACCTGCCATCCCCATGTGAAGGGGCTTTTAGCATCCGTGGAGGGAGTTACTGTGAGGACCCTTTCTCTTTCAACAGATAGTTGAAGTATCCTCTCACCTTGTAATGAATTCTGTGAAGGATCTCCGTGTTGGGGTTCACTATGATGCCGGGTCGGGAGATGCCTTTCAGCAGGAGCTGGGCCATCTCTACCGGATCTCCCCAGTGGTAGGGGTCGTATGCTGGTAGGAGGAAGGCTATAGGTTCCATGTTTATGGCTTTGAGGTCCGAATCCAGTTGGCAAAGCTCCTCAAGGATCACCTCTTTTGAGAGTTGTTCTTTATCTCCGAGACCGTAGAGAAGGACCCATGGCGCTTTCCACCGGTTCAAGGTGGGGATAAGGACCCTCTCTCCCCGTTTGCCTTCTATTCCTTCCCCCACTCTGTCGAGGATCAGATCTAGGGTGTGATTGAGATAGCCCAGAGCTCCCTGCTGAGAGAAGGGGTGTACGATACCAATAGCCACCAACTCTGCTGGAACCTTGGAGAGCATGAAGTCTGATAGGATCCATGGTGTTTGTATGTTCTTCTCCTTTCCCATGAGGTTCTTCTATACCCTTTCCTTTCACTCTGTGCCAGGGGTTTCTGTTGAAAGGCGGTAAAGTTGGGGGTAAGCTTTTTTCCATGGCAAGGGATACATCTATTAGAGAGTTACTGGAGGAGAGGGAGGAGCGGGAACTTCACCCTAAAGCGGCCAAAAGCAGGCGCAGCCGGGGTAGGCTGAGGCCCGAGGAACCCTGTCCGGTTAGGACAGCCTATCAGAGGGACAGGGATCGTATTATTCATTCCAAGGCTTTTCGCCGGTTGAAGCACAAGACTCAGGTCTTTTTGGCTCCTGAGGGGGACCACTACCGCACCCGTCTCACCCACACCTTGGAGGTGGCCCAGATTGCTCGGACTATAGCCCGGGCCCTACGCCTCAACGAAGACCTGACCGAGGCTATTGCCCTAGGTCACGATCTGGGTCATACCCCCTTTGGCCATGCAGGTGAGGCGGTACTTAGGGAGATTCATCCCGGGGGATTCAGTCATCCCAGACAGAGCCTCCGGGTGGTGGACCTGTTGGAGAACGGAGGCAGGGGACTCAACCTTACTTATGAGGTGAGGGACGGTATCCTCAAGCACTCCAAAGGCATGGGTAGCATCCTCCCTGGGGATGGAGAGGAGGCTATCACCCTGGAGGGGCAGATTGTGAGGGTCTCCGATGGAATAGCCTATGTAAACCATGACCTGGACGATGCCCTGAGGGCGGGCATTATCACCCAGAGGGAGGTGCCTTCCTCATGCCTGGAGGTTTTGGGGGACAGCCATTCTGCCCGTATAAACACCATGGTGGTAGACGTTATTGAGACCTCTTTAGAGGCGGATCTGGAGAGGATAGTCTTCTCCCCCCCTGTTCTGGAGGCCATGACAGAGTTGAGGAACTTTCTCTATGAGAAGGTTTACTCCAATCCCCTGGTCTATAGAGAGTTTGTTAAGGCCTCCAAAGTGGTAGAGGAGCTTTACTACCACTTTTTGGAGCATCCCCAGGAGTTGCCTCCTCTGCCGGGAGATGATCGGGCCCAGAGGGTATGCGATTTTATTGCTGGAATGACCGATAGATACGCCCTGCACCTCTACACGGAGATTTTCATGCCCCATCCCTGGGAAGGGTTCTGATGGATATGGAGAAGGAGGTCCTGACTCGCCTTTACTGGAGTGGTGTGAAGGCAGTGATGCCCAGACTTCTGGTGAGGGATTTTCTCTCCTCTTTTGTGTGGGATGGTCCCGTGAAGCTTTTGGCTGTGGGTAAAGGGGCTGGGTCCATGGCACAAGGTGCCTGGGAGGTATGGGGGGATAGGATAGAAGAGGCCCTGGTGGTTATACCTCCAGGGATGGAATGTCCCGTGCCTTGGCGGAAGGTGGAAGGATCCCATCCCATCCCTTCAGAAGGCTCCCTAGAGGCGAGCAGGGCGGCTTTGGAGCTTGCAGGGGGAGCAGAAGATGGGGACCTCTTTTTGGTTCTCCTGTCGGGAGGAGCTTCGGCCCTCATGGAGGTGCCTTGGCCGGGACTCACCTTGGAAGATCTGGTGGAGGTGAGCGGACAGCTCCTCAAGTCGGGGGCTACCATCCAGGAGGTGAACGCCGTAAGAAAGCACCTTTCGACTGTTAAAGGGGGGCGACTTGCCCAAGCGGCTTGGCCTGCGAGGGTGGCGGTCCTGGTTCTCTCCGATGTGGTGGGGGATCCCCTGGACGTTATCGGTTCCGGTCCTTTCTATCCCGATACCACCACCTTTGCTGGAGCTCTGGAGGTATTGGAGAGGAGGGGACTCATGGCCTCGGTGCCTCCCCGGGTGGTGGGCCATCTCCGCAGAGGAGTGATGGGTGAGATACCCGAAACTCCCAAAGAGGGGGAGTCTCTGTGGTCTAGGGTGGAGCATCACCTCCTGGGTAACAATAGGAAGGCCCTGGAGGCCATGGCCCGTGGGGCCGGGAAAGAGGGGATCAAGGCCCTTATTTTTACATCCAGGATGAAGGGAGAGGCTCGGGAGGTGGCCCAGGTAGTTGCTGGGGTGGCTTGGGAAGAGGCTTATTGTAAAAGAGGACCTCTCTTGCTTCTGTGGGGTGGTGAGACCACCGTCACTGTGAAGGGTGAGGGGGAGGGGGGACGGGCCCAGGAGATGGCCTTGGCCCTGGCCTTGGAGTTAGAGGGCTGGCCCGGCTCCTTTTTGGTGGCGGGCACCGACGGTATTGACGGGATGACCCCGGCTGCCGGCGCTTTTGGTGATGGAACTACGGTGGATCGGGCCAGGAGGAGGGGACTGGTTCCTTTGAACTATTTGGACAATAACGACTCGTATGCCTTCTTCAAGGCCTTGGGTGACCTTTTTATTACGGGCCCCACGGGCACCAACGTTATGGACGTGGCCCTCTTTTATCTGCCGTGAGAGAGCCATGGATTTAGGAGCCTTCAGGATCTTTGATAGCCATTTTCACATCATCGACGGGTGCTTCCCCTTGGTTCCAAACCAGGGTTACCTGCCTCCGGACTACACCTGTCGGGATTATCTCAAGGCTGTAGAGGGTCTGAAGGTGGTGGGAGGGGCTGTGGTTTCCGGTTCTTTCCAGGCCTTCGATTATACTTATCTATTGGATGCTCTGGAACGACTGGGTCCCGGCTTTGTGGGGGTGGTGAGCCTCCGGGTCACGGCTTATGATGAGGAGATCCTTATGCTCCACGAAATGGTGGTACGGGCTGTGCGTTTCAACCTATATCGATGGGGTTCTGAGACCCTGGAGCATTTAGAGACCCTGGCCCGTAGGATCCTTTGCGACAACGCTGTGGAGTTTTATCGCCCCTTTTGTTGATATACTGGCGTAAGCTCTAGTATTCTGAGTTCCTCAAGTTTTTGAGGGTCGGAGGGAGGTTGAGATGGGCAGAAGGTCGGAGGAGTTCTATAGAGAGGCCTGCAAATATCTGCCCGGGGGAGTGAACAGCCCCGTTAGGGCGTTCAAGGCCGTGGGGGGTACGCCCTTTTTTGTGGCTAAAGGTCAGGGTTCTAAGCTGTGGGATGTGGATGGCAAGGAGTACATAGACTACGTGGCCTCTTGGGGCCCCCTCATCCTAGGCCACGCCCACCCCGAGGTGGTGGAGTTTGTTTCCCAGGTGGCGGCCAGGGGCACCAGTTTTGGTGCTCCTACGGAGTTGGAGGTGGAGCTGGCCAGGAGGGTTGTTGGGGCTGTGCCCTCTATAGAGATGGTACGTTTTGTCAACTCTGGTACCGAAGCCACTATGAGTGCCCTGCGCTTGGCCCGTGGCTATACGGGTAGAGACAGGATCGTTAAGTTCGAGGGTTGCTATCATGGTCATGTGGACTACCTCCTGGCCAAGGCGGGCTCGGGGGTTCTCACCTTTTCTCTTCCTGGCACCCCGGGAGTGCCACAGGACTTTACTCAACATACCCTGTTGGCCACTTTTAATGATCTGGACTCGGTGGAACGGCTCTTTCGGGAAGTGGGAGAGGAGATTGCTGCCGTTATTGTGGAGCCTATAATGGGCAATGCAGGGGTGATACCTCCTAAACCCGGTTTTTTGGAGGGTTTGAGGGCCATTACTCAGGAATACGGTGCTCTCCTTATCTTCGACGAGGTGATCACGGGTTTTCGGGTCTCTTATGGGGGAGCTCAGGAGCTCTACGGTGTTACACCAGATCTCACATGTCTGGGTAAGGTGATCGGGGGAGGTCTGCCCGTGGGAGCCTACGGTGGCAGAAGGGAGATCATGGAGTGCGTAGCCCCCCTGGGACCTGTTTATCAGGCGGGTACCCTGTCGGGGAATCCTTTAGCCATGGCTGCTGGTCTCAAGACACTGGAGGTTCTGGCTCGCCCTGGTACTTATGGGCAGTTGGAGGAGGGGGCTGCGTCTCTGGAATCAGGTATAAAGGAGGCCATGAGTCGAAGGGGTATTCCCGGCGTGGTGAACCGGGTGGGTTCCATGATGTGTCTCTTCTTCACCAAAGAGGAAAAGGTGGAGACCTATGCCCAGGCTCTGACCAGTGATACCCATCTCTACTCCAAGTACTTCTGGACCATGCTGGAAGGCGGAGTGAATCTGGCCCCCTCCCAGTTTGAGACAGCCTTCGTTTCCACTGCCCATAGTCCAGAGGACATAGAGCGGACCTTGGAGGTGGGAGGAAAGGCACTGAGCACTTTGGTGTAGGGGACTTCCCGAAAGAGGCTGTTAAGAACCCCATGTACGCTTATACCCATCTACGCATCTACCGTTCTCTGCCTTTGATAAACAGGGTTTGTTATATTTTTGGGGTGAGAGCATTGACGGTCTAACCCTCGCCTGTTAAATAGGGTGCCGATTTTGAGATTTTGAGAACAATGGGACCTGTTAAATATAAAAGGGATTCAGGATGGTTAAAGCGGATAATCTCTCTCAGCGCTTTGGGCATGACTTTGGTTATCGCCACCATGATAGGCTTTGCTTTGGGTTACTACCTCGATACCCGCTTCGGCACCAAACCGTGGTTGTCATTGGTTTTTTTTTGTAGGTGTGGTTTCGGGCTTTTATACGGTGTTTAAAGAGGTTTTCAAAGAGATCAAAAGGGAAGAGAGAGAATCCAGGGATGAGAGTGATTAAGAAGATGGAGCGCAGGGGATGGCTGCTCTTGGCCTCCATGGTTTTGGTGAGTCTCTTCTGGAGGGATGCCAAAGTAACATTGGGGGTGTTGCTGGGGGGAGGACTAGCCTTGGCCGATATATGGCTGATAAGAACCCTCTTCTCGAAGCTGGTGAAGGAGGGTAGGGGAAAGGCCCTTTTTGTGGTGCAGATTGTTAAGTATCTGGTTATTGCTGTTGTTTTGGGGATCCTCTTTTTCTTTAAGCTTGTCAGTCCCTTGGCAGTTCTGGCAGGGCTCTCTCTTCTGGTGTTTATGCCCCTCATAGGACTTCCCCGCTTAGAGAGAGAGCTGGAGGAGGTGGCTTAGCCATGTACGAACCTTATGCCTTTAACCTGTTACCACCGCAGTACAAGCATATCTTTCTCACCTGGGTGGTCATGGCCATCATGGTGGTCCTGGCCATCCTGGCCAGGAGGAGCCTCTCCCTGGTGCCCAGGGGGTGGGGTAATTTCATGGAGTCTTATGTGGAGGGCATGTTGGACTTCATGAGTGGCACCATGGGAGGCAAGGACGCTAGGCCTTACTTACCCCTCATTAGTACTCTCTTCCTCTTCATCCTCTTCAGCAACTGGCTGGGCCTCATTCCCGGTTTCATTGCCCCCACGGCCAACTGGAACACTACTATTGCCCCGGCCATAGTGGTTTTCTGTTTCTACCACTATGTGGGTATCAGGAAGCACGGGGTCCTCAAGTACTTCAAACACTTCGGGGGGCCCGTATGGTGGCTGTCTCCTTTGATTTTTGTCTTGGAGACCATAGGCCACTTTGCCAGGATTCTCTCCCTCTCCATTCGTCTCTTCGGTAACATCTTTGGTGAGGAGAGCCTCTTCATGGTCCTCTTCACCCTGGTGCCCCTTCTGGTGCCGGTGCCCGTTATGTTCATGTCCATCTTCTTCGGGTTCATTCAGGCCTTGGTTTACACTTTGCTCTCCATAGTCTATATCGCTTTGGCCATAGAAGAGGAGGAGCATTAAGTAAAAATACTTTGAGAAAGGGGGGAAGTTGGAATGATCAGGAGGGTGTTCTACGGGTTGACGGTTTCGCTTCTGGTACTTATGGCAGTGTCTCCTGCTATGGCGGCTGAGGCTGCCGGGGATCTCAAGCTGGCTGCTTTGGACATGCTCAAGTACGCTGCTCTGGCTGCTGGTTGTGGCCTCGGTTTCGCTGCTGGTCTTTGTGGCGTGGGGCAGGGTATAAGCGTTAAGGGTGCCATGGATGGTGTGGCCAGGAACCCAGAGGCTTCTGGTAAGATCATGGTGACCATGATCATCGGTTTGGCCATGATTGAGGCTCTTACCATTTATTCCCTGGTTGTGGCTCTCATCATTCTCTTTGCTGATCCTTTCAAGGCTGTGCACATCATTTTGGGATAGTCTCCGAGGATAATTTAGTTTTTATTTAGTAGGGGGGATTGACATCCCCCCTACTACTATTTACCTTTTGTGAAAGTTACCACATGGAGGGTGCGCATGCGGAGATTCAAGATCCCTGAAGTGACCGTTGGAAGACTTTCCCTCTACTTACGCTGTCTCAATGAGCTGGAGGAGGAGGGAATAGAAGTAGTCTCATCATTGGATCTGGGGAGGCGTTGCGGTGTGAACCCAGCCCAAATCAGGAAGGATCTGGCTTACTTTGGAGAGTTCGGTACCAGGGGCGTAGGTTATTATGTGAAGGAGCTGAAAGAGGACATCAAACGGGTCATGGGTCTCAATAAGATCTGGGAGGTGGCTCTGGTAGGGGTGGGCAATCTAGGTACAGCTCTCCTACGCTACCGGGGATTTCAGCAGCACGGTTTTAAACTCTCAGTGGCCTTCGATATTCAGACTGAGGGTAAGGAAATCCCTGAAGGTTGCCAGCTCTATCACGCTTCAGAGATGGAGAGGGTGATTAGGGAGAGGGGAATAAAGCTGGCCATAATCAGCGTTCACTACTCCCAGGCCCAGGATGTGGCCGAGAGGTTGGCCAGGGCCGGTGTTAAGGGAATTCTTAATTTTGCCCCTGTGAGGATTCGCCTCTCCAGGGGAGTGGTAGTGAGAAATGTGGACATGGGAACAGAGCTGGAGATTCTCACTTTTTACCTCACAATGAAGGGAACCAGATAGAAGAAGGCCTTGCCCATGAGGGTGAGGCCTTCCCGTCTATTATATCGAGAGGTGTCCGCAGAAACCTAACGTTTTCTCCACTGGAAGCCTCTGCGGGCTTTGTGGCGACCGTACTTCTTCCTTTCAACAATTCTGGCATCTCTAGTGCAGAGTCCGGCCTTTTTCAGGGTGGGTCTTAGATTTATGTCATAGCTGGTGAGAGCTTTGGCGATGCCATATCTCACTGCGTCGGCCTGGCCCGATACACCGCCCCCTTTCACGTTCACTTTTATATCGAACTGCCCCTCGGTCCCAGTCAGTTTGAGGGGTTGAAAGATGAGGGCTCGGAGGGTTTCTCTGGGAAAATAGTTTTCTAGAGGTCTATTGTTGATAGTGGTCTCTCCCGTACCCGGCTTCATCCAGACCCTGGCTATGGCATTTTTTCTCTTGCCTACACCGTGGTAGATCTCCGTGGACATCTATCTCCTCCTTAAAGTTCCAGCTTGACAGGTTTTTGGGCTTCGTGGGGATGGGTTTCACGTGGGTATATCTTCAGCTTTCTCAGAAGTCTACGCCCCAGGTTGTTCTTGGGTAACATGCCTTTGACTGCGTGTCTCAGGATCTCTTCGGGCCTCTTCTCCAAGAGGTCTTTGGCTCTTCTTACTTTGAGCCCTCCGGGATAACCCGAATGACGGTAGTAGCACTTCTGCTCCCACTTTTTCCCCGTGAACCTCACCCGGGAGGCGTTAATGACCACCACGAAATCCCCTGTGTCCACATGGGGGGTGTAATGGGGCTTATGCTTGCCCATGAGGATCATAGCGATCCTGCTGGCCAAACGTCCCACCACTTTATCTTTGGCGTCCACCACGTACCACCGTCTCTCCACCTCTCCAGGCTTGGCCATGTAAGTCTTTGGTGTCCTCATCTCCTTGGCTCCTCAAGTAGTCGTCATCAAAGCACGGAGGATATATATAATCACCCTTACCATGTCAAGGCTGGTGGCCATTGACACTTGGGGTGGGTAAGAATAAATTCACCCTCGTTTGAAGGAGGAAGAGTCTTTGATAGACATTGATAGAATCCGTAACTTCTCCATCATAGCCCACATAGACCACGGCAAATCTACCCTGGCCGACCGCCTTTTGGAATTTACAGGTACGGTGCCCAGCCACAAGATGCGGGAACAGTTCCTGGACAAAATGGACATAGAGCGGGAGCGGGGCATCACCATAAAGGCTCAGACGGTGCGCTTAAATTATAAGGCTCAGGATGGTGAGAAGTACATTCTGAACCTCATAGACACCCCAGGTCATGTGGATTTCACTTATGAGGTTTCCAGAAGCTTGGCGGCATGTGAAGGGGCTTTGCTTCTGGTGGATGCCAGCCAGGGCGTGGAGGCTCAGACCATTGCCAACGTCTATCTGGCCATGGAGCACAACCTGGAGATCATCCCTGTGATCAATAAGATAGATCTCTCCAGTGCTGATCCAGACAGGGTCTTGCTGGAGATTGAAGAGGTGATCGGGCTGGACACTACCCATGCCATCCTCACCAGCGCCAAAATGGGGACGGGTACTCTGGAGGTGTTGGAAGCCATTGTGAAGAGGGTGCCTCCTCCCCAGGGTGACTCGAGTAAACCCCTGAAGGCTCTTATCTTTGACTCTTGGTTTGATCCGTATCGGGGAGTGGTAACCACCATAAGGGTGGTGGAGGGGGTGCTGCGGAAGGGCACGGAGATCATGCTCATGTCCACGGGTAAGGCCTTTGAGGTGGAGGAGGTGGGTGTGTTCTCACCCGATCTTCAGCCAGTGGACGAACTAGGACCTGGCGAGGTGGGCTATCTTATGGCCAACATCAAGAACGTAAGAGATGCCCGGGTAGGAGACACCATCACCGATGCCAGGCAGCCTGCTAAAAGGCCTCTGCCAGGTTTTAAGCCTGCCAAGCCAATGGTTTTCTGTGGTTTTTATCCTGTGGATCCTGGAGAGTATGCTTTTCTCAAGGATGCTCTGGAGAAGCTGTGGCTCAACGATGCTGCTTTCAGTTTCGAACCCGAGAGTTCTGCTGCCCTAGGATACGGTTTTCGCTGTGGTTTCCTGGGCATGCTTCACATGGACATAGTGAAGGAGCGTCTGGAAAGGGAGTTTGGCCTTCAGTTGGTGGCTACAGCCCCCACAGTGGTCTATAGGGTGGTGAAAACTGATGGAGAGGTCCTCATGGTAGACAATCCTGCTAAACTTCCTCCCCAGACTGAAGTAGACAGGGTCGAGGAGCCTTACGTGAGGGCTACCATCATCACCCCCTCGGAGCACCTGGGGGGGCTCCTAACTCTTCTCACAGATAGAAGGGGGGAACAGCAGGGCATGGAGTACATAGAGGGGGGAAGGGTGATGCTTCACTATCTTCTGCCCATGAATGAGATCCTCAGCGACTTTTACGATAAGCTCAAGTCTATCACCCGGGGCTATGCTTCCTTTGACTATGAACTGGCGGGGTATCGGGAGTCTGATCTGGTGAAGTTGGATATACTCCTCAACGGCCAACCTGTGGATGCCTTGTCTGTGATAGTCCATCGGGAAAAGGCCTATTACAAGGGAAGGGAGCTGGCCAAAAAACTCAAAGAGATCATTCCCAGGCAACTCTTTGAGGTGGCCATCCAGGCGGCTATAGGCCGTAAGGTGATCGCCAGGGAGACGGTGAAGCCCCTGAGAAAAAACGTGACGGCCAAGTGTTATGGAGGAGATATCACACGAAAGAGAAAGCTTTTGGAGAGACAAAAGGAAGGGAAAAAGCGGATGAAGCAGATAGGCAGAGTAGAAGTGCCGCAGGAAGCCTTTATGGCTGTTCTCAAGAGGGATTGACCATGGAGGGGAAACTCTTAAAAGAAACACCTACTTTCTGGGCCAAGGTCTGGGAGTATGCCAAATCCATCCTTGTAGCTCTTATCATCGCCCTTCTGATAAGGACCTTCATAGTCCAGGCCTTTCGCATTCCTTCAGGTTCCATGATTCCCACCTTGCTTGTGGGCGACCACATCTTGGTTAACAAACTGGCCTACCGTTTTGGGGAGCCCCACAGATTGGACGTGGTGGTCTTTAAGTTTCCCCTTGATTCCAATAAGGACTACATAAAGAGGGTGATAGGCCTTCCTGGAGACCGCTTGAAGATCGTGAACAAGGTGGTTTTTATTAATGGCAAGCCTTTAAAGGAACCATACGCCCGGCATACCGATTCCAGAACAATTCCCCGAGGTATCCAACCCCGGGACAACTATGGCCCCGTGGTGGTGCCGCCCGGCCATTACTTTGTCATGGGGGACAATAGAGACAGCAGCTATGACAGCCGCTTTTGGGGCTTTGTCTCCCGCAAGGCCCTCATAGGCAAGGCCCTTATAATCTACTTCTCTTGGGACCCCCATGGGGCCAATCCCCTTCACTGGGTGAGGTGGAGGAGAATAGGAAGGCTCATCCATTAGGGGGGGAAATGGAGCTCAAGGGTAAGAAGGTGGTTGTGACCAGGGCAAGAGACCAGGCAGGGGAGATGTTGGCCTTGCTTCGCGAAAAGGGCGCCGTGCCCATTCTCTTTCCCACTATAGAGTTGGTGCCCCCTGGGGATTGGGGTCCTGTGGATGCGGCCTTGGGAAGAATGGAGGGTTACCATTGGGTGGTCTTCACCAGTGCCAATGGTGTGAGTTTCTTCTCCGACAGGGCCAAAGTTCTGGGGTTTGATTTGAAGCGTCTACTGGAGGGCAAAGATGTCTGTGCAATAGGGCCTGCCACGGCCCGTGCATTGGAAGGGAAAGGGGTGTCCCCTACCTTGGTACCTCCCCGTTTTGTGGCGGAAGAGGTGCTGGAGGCCTTGAGGGCCAGGGGGATGGAGGGCAGAAGGGTTCTTATTCCCCGGGCCCAGGTGGCAAGGGATGTGCTTCCCCAGGGGTTGAAGGGGGCTGGTGCCCAGGTGGACGTGGTAGTGGTTTACCGTACCGTGGTGCCCCAGGTGGATTCTTCTGTCCGTAAAGAGGTTTTGGAGGCTGACATCTTCACCTTTACCAGTCCCAGCACCGCTCAAAATTTTGTCAGGATTATGGGCGAGAAGCTGTCTCCTGATTTCTGGAGGGATAAGGTGGTGGCCTCCATAGGGCCTGTTACCACCATGGCTTTGAGACACCTTGGGGTGGTGGTGGATTTGGAAGCCGGGGAGTATACCGTTAGGGGCCTCGTAAGAGCCCTGGAGGAGTTTCAGCCTTAGTCTGCATGGACTGGGTAACCGAACTTTTCACGCAGTCTCCTTGCAACGGGTGGTGTCACCAGGCAGTCGATCTCTCCTCCATAGTAGGCAATCTCTTTGACGATGCGGGAGCTGAGATAGGTGTACTGTTCGCTGGGCATCATGAAAAGGGTTTCTACGGAGTCTTCCAGTTTCCTATTCATGAGGGCCATCTGAAACTCGTATTCAAAGTCCGATACCGCTCGTAGCCCCCTTACGATTGCGGTGGCTCCTTTGCTTTTGGCATAGGAGATGAGAAGAGAAGAGAAAGTTTCCACTTCTACGTTGGGGAGATCGAGGGGGGCTAGTGATTCATGGATCATTTCTGTTCGTTCCTCCACGCTAAAGAGTGGATGCTTTCCAGGGTTGTGGGCTACGGCGACAATCAGTCGGTGGAAAATCTTAGCTGCCCTTTGGATTATGTCTATATGGCCCCTGGTGATTGGATCGAAGGTTCCGGGATAGATGGCTGTTTTCTCTTCCATTTACTCCTCCCCTGTAACCAGTGTAAGAAGGTGCTCTCCAACCTTCTTCTCTTTTATAGAAAATCCGGGAGGTAGGGCAAGGGAAGAGGCTTTTAGATGCTGGATCGCTAGGATTCCTCCTTTGTCCAAGAGGGGAAGGTAGAGGGATACGAGCTTATCGTAGTCTTGAAACGTATATGGTGGGTCGGCGAAGATGATGCCAAAGGGGCCCAGTGGTGCTAGCTTTTCGGCTATTCTCATAGCGTCCCCTTGAAAGATGCTGACCCTGTCCTGGTAGCCCAGCAGGGAGACGTTTTCTCTGATGATGCGGACCATGCTCCCCTTCTTTTCCACTAGAGCAGCTCTGGACGCTCCTCGGCTGAGGGCTTCTAAAGCCACTATCCCGGTGCCTGCGAAGAGATCCAGGAAGGACGTTTCTCGCACTTCTCTCTGGAGTAGATCAAAGAGGACTTGGCGAATGCGTCCCAGGGTGGGCCTAATCTCCTGTCCCCGGGGGCTTTTCAGTTTTCGGCCTTTGGCCTCACCCCCGATGATGCGGATCACGGTATAAGGCTCTTCTCAGCGGCTTCTGGGGTGAAGTTGATGACCTCTTGTGGCCTAACGGGCGAAATGCTGGAGATGGCGTGCTTGAAGACCAGCTGCTGTCCCATGTCGCTGGTGAGGATGACGGTGAAGTTGTCAAATCCCCCTATCCGCCCGTTGAGCTTCACCCCGTTTACAAGGTAGACGTAGACAGGCGTCCGGCTCTTCCGGAGCTGATTCAGAAATGCGTCTTGGAGGTTGAGCTTCCCCTTCATATAGTCTCCTCTTTTTGGCTTTATTTACCACCATTAGGGTTGCTCTTCAATCCAGTCTTCTACCTTTTCAAGGATTTTCTGGGGTTGTGGTGGGAGCCATATGAACCCTTCCTTCTTGAACCAGGTGATCTGTCTCTTGGCGTAATTCCGTGTTTTTCTCTGGATTTCTTTTATCATTTCCTCTTTGGAGAGTAGTCCCTGGAGATAGAGTGTAGCTTCCTTGTATCCAATGGCCTGGAGGGGTTTGATGGTGGGAGGGTAGCCCATGTTTAGGATCCTTTGGATCTCTTCCAGGAGGCCCTTTTTCACCATCTCCACGGCCCTGGCATCTATTCGGGCGTAGAGTTCTTCCCTGGGAAGGTGTAAGGCTATCTTCAGAAAAGAGGCTCTCAAGGGAGGGCTTTTCTCTCTCCACACCTGGTGGGGGGGGCGTCCTGTGAGGTGAAAGATCTCTAGGGCCCTTATAACTCTCACTTTGTCCCGTGGGTGGATGCCCTTGGCGACTTCGGGGTCCACTTCAATGAGCCTTGCATGGAGGGTGCCTGGCCTGGCTTCCTCTTCTTCTAGGAGTCTTTTTCTCAAAAGGGGGTCCTTGTCCACAAGAGGGGGCAGGCCCTCCATAAGGGCCTTCATGTAGAAGCCCGTCCCTCCCACTACGATGGGGAGCTTTTCCCTGGACCACACCTCTTGGATCACCTGGGATGCTGTCTGGGCGTAGCGATAGGCGTCGAACTCCTGGTCAGGGTCTAGGATGTCTATGAGGTGGTGAGGCACCCGGTTCCTGTCCTGGATAGAGGGCTTAGCAGTCCCAATGTCCAGATGACGGTAGAAGAGGAGAGAATCGGCGTTGATCACCTCTCCGGGGAGGTTCTCTGCCAGCCAGATAGCAGTGGTGCTTTTACCTGTGGCTGTGGGTCCACCCAAAAGCAGCACCTTACCCTTTCCCTCTTCATCCTTCATCCTTCCACCTTCATCCCTCACCTTCGGAAACTGTTCTACGTTCAAAGTTCAAGGTTTACAGGAAGCATATACGTAGAACATAGAACATTGAACCTTGAACTGTTTTTTTCATCCTTCCGCCTTCATCCCTTTCTTCCCTTGTTGCCTGACCATTTTCCCTGTGTTAAATCACACTGGGCCTCAATTTTCAGCATCCTAGGAGGAAAGGCAATGGAGAAATACGACCCTGAGGCTATAGAGCTTAAGTGGCAGAAATACTGGGAAGAGAGAAACCTCTACCAGGTGAGGGAGGAGCCTGGTAAGG
>Ga0190316_1000236_pt1 | contig 15589 bp, 15 predicted proteins | sample 48701112_MG_FD_161663 | JGI IMG/M metagenome (GOLD analysis project Ga0190316, IMG submission 161663) | Hydrothermal vent sediment bacterial communities from Southern Trench, Guaymas Basin, Mexico - 4870-11-1-2_MG | ecosystem: Environmental > Aquatic > Marine > Hydrothermal vents > Sediment ... | reverse complement strand
GATGTATATTTCCCCCCGGGATGAATATCCTCCTTAACCACATCCTTATCTACCTCCCTTCCCCTCACATATAATATGGTTGTATGACCGCCCTTCGCAGTGTCGTTACCAATATTCTCTAGAATATAGCCTATCGAGCCGTTCATGACGCTATACAATACCTTAGTAACTACAAGATCGGGTTTTCGATGTGTCGGGGGAGGAGGGGAGGGCTGAGGTGTAGGACGAGTCGGAGGACGATAAAGCGAATTATATGAATATGCAATTGAGGATTCCTCAATTGGAACAATAAAAAATATTAAAAATAATATTAGTAATAAATGCTTTTTCTTCATAAAGTTAAAATTTGTTCTTGATATTTATATAAGATTTTGGATTGTATGCCGGCGCTTCGAATATAAGACCGCAACAATCATTATATCTTTAATGCGCCAAAGAATATAAAATGGTGAATGGGTTTGGGTAAGGCTGGAACGGCAGCCTTTGGAATATTATCACTTATCCTATTAGGCGGCTTGATAGTGACAATAAACAATTATAGTGAGATTGTGAGGAGCAAAGACGCGATCATTGAAGATAAAGAGAGGCTCATTAATAGGCTTCAGGCATGGCTCAAAGGAAACGTGACATACTGCAACAACCGCCTCTCGCATCTAAATTCTACGGTTACATCTCTAAAGAGAGAATTGTCATCTCTACTCTCAAAGAACAAGGAGCTTCAGGCTATTATCACCTCGTTAAGTAAGAATTATAGTGAGCTTCAAAGAAGATATGAGAGTCTGCTGAATGCTACTTCGAGGTCAACCCTTAAGGATCCAACTTGGGAGGAATTGAAGAGTTTCATCGAGTCGGACAAGACTGACGAATTGGAGTATAAGCCACACGAGTTTGACTGCACGGGATTTGCGATAACCCTAAGAGATAATGCGTGGAGGCAGGGGCTTAGATGCGGCTTTGTCGAGATAGACCTCAGCAGCGGAGTCGGCCACAACTTAAATGCCTTCAAAACGACCGATAGGGGACTAGTCTTTGTTGATTGTCTTGATAAAGACGCGATAGCATATGTTCAGGTCGAAAAGCCCTATGGAAAGATCGCCCTTAAAAATGTTAAGAGCAGATATATTGATTGTAGCGGGGATCCAAAGAGATTTTGGGGACCGCTTAATTATACTACGCATCCATCACCATTCAGCTATAGCTACTACGAGGAGTATAAGAGACGCGTTAAATTTTATGAAGAAAGCGTTAAGGCCTACAATGAAGCCGTAAAGAAATATAATAGGGGAGAGGGAAACTATACATATACGCAACTCCAGAAGTGGTATGAGAACCTCGAGGCTTTAAGGGAGGAGATAACGCCAGTATATAAGGAGCCGGGTATAGTCAAAAGCATCGAAATATACTGGAATTAACTGGTCTCTCCGACTGGTCAACATGACATAATAGATTAACTATTCTATTTCTCGTATTAATCCATGAATAGTATGCCTTGTCCAGACTCTGGGATGTGAGAACATAATCTCTTATGAATCTGGCATGCTCCCTAATTAGTTCCTCGGCGACTTTACGGGTGAGGTTTCCACTCTCCATGAGTGCCTCTAAGATCTCCAATGGCTTAAACAAATATTGCCTCTCCGCAGATCTAACTTTAACTTCATGGCCAAATTCCCTAAGTATCTTCGCTATCCTCCATCCTGAGAGACCAGTTATGCATATAGAATCGCCTCCGGCTTTGAGGCTTATGAATTCAGCCTCCTGCTCCGCCGCTTCAGGTCTAATATGCTTCTTAAGAACACCGATCCACTCATCAACATCAATCCTGTCAGTAACGTTCACTTTGAAGGTTAACCTTGCGATCCTAACTGAGGCCTCGATCAGCATATGATAATAATCGGCATCTACGTAGCAGTGAGCCCTTATTGGCTTGTCTATTCTTCCAAGAATCTTTAGTAGAGGCTCATTAAGGTAAAGCCACGAAGTTATGGATTCGGGGATAAGCCTCAGCTTCTCCACCTTACTAATCAGCTCTCGAAGTGAGATAGAGCCAGAAGTATAATCTGAAATTAGGGGTTGAAGGTTCATGGGTAAATTTAGGAATATCACGTCATATCCGAAGTCGGCTAGGATCCTAGCCGCTTTCGCAGCCGAAGATCTAAGGCCCGGAACAATTAGAACATCTATTCTTGCCATCAATGAGGATCTGCCCCGAAAATTAAATTTGAACTTTACTATCTTTGGGTTCTTGTAACTCTTCAGGAGATATATTAAATATGTCTTGGTATTATTGTGATATTAGATTCCTGTGGCTGATGGAAAGACGACGGTGACTCTTCATAGATCGACTTTGAGGATGCTGGCGAGCTTAAAGTCCATCATAGGCAAAGATATGAAGAGGTTATACTGAAGCTTCTAGAGGTGTATAAGGAGTGGAAGCGGTCAAGACGGTGAGGACTGTTCTATACCTTACCAGCCCTCGGAGGATGTTCTAAGACTTCTTGAGGCGTTCAAGGATATGGTTAACTACTGTATCCACGTAGTGTAGGTACCTAAATGAACGTGAAGCCCTGATTTTTCGAGGAAAGGATATCCCCACATTAAGTCTCTCATGTATAGCCCGAATATTGATTAACCATCTGAATAGTAAAGTATCAATCAAATTGAGGCTAGGGAGAAGGTTATCTCTAATGGAGGCTGAGGCAACAGGGAATTGCATGAGCAGCCCGTGAAGTTCTCAATGTCGCTGGCCCCCTTAAAGGCTAAGGCATTCAGGGAGGCTTCGTAGTCGTAGAATAAATTCGAGATCTCAAATTTTATATTGCCATTGGGATGAGCTATTAGGTAAAAAGATTTTTGATGTGATGAAAGATGGATAATGAATCTTCCCTTGATGTAAAGATCGAGGAGAGAGTGAATGATCTACTCTCAAGGATGACTTTGGAGGAGAAGATTGGTCAATTAAAGGCTATTAGAGTATCTATTCGAGATTTCCTATCTGAGATCTTCAGCGAATTACCCGAGGACAAGAGAGTTACGATTCAAAATGCAATATTTTCAGCGCTTAGGGAGGATAGGGAGACCTTAGATTATCTATTAACATCCCAGATCAAGAAGAGGTGGAGGGAGGTTCTAGAGAATGAGAAATGCAGAGTCGGCATGTTAACGTTGACACTTCGAAACTTCTCTCCCAAGGAGAGCGCTAAACTCGCAAATGAAGTTCAAAAGTTTATGATTGAGAATTCAAGGTTGTCCATACCCATAATGATCCATGATGAGTGCCTGCACGGATGCATGGCTAAGGGAAGCACGATCTTCCCGCAGTCAATAGCATTAGCTAGCACATGGGATCCAGAATTGGTTGAGAAGGTCGCCGTGGCGATCGGGAAGGAGACTAGGGCGCGTGGGATCCATCAATGCCTATCCCCAACCATAAATATCGCACGTGATCCGAGATGCGGGAGGACGGAGGAGACTTACGGTGAAGATCCATACTTGGCATCCGTCATGGCTGTGGCCTTCATAAGGGGAGTTCAGAGCCAGAAGGTCGTGTGCACCCCAAAGCATTTTGTCGCAAACTTCGTTGGGGATGGAGGAAGAGACAGCTACCCAATACACTTCTCAGAGAGGATCCTAAGGGAAGTATATCTCCCAGCCTTCAAGGCAGCCGTTGAGAAGGCGAATGCCCTATCCATAATGGCGGCCTACAACTCCCTGGATGGCGTGCCATGCTCATGCAACAATTGGCTCCTAACGGATCTGCTCAAGAAGGAATGGGGATTCAGAGGATTCGTAGTCTCAGATTATAGTTCAGTTCTGCACATAATGACTAAGCATGGAGTTGCTGGGACGAAGGCTGAAGCAGCCAAGAAGGCCATAGAAGCAGGATTGGACATGGAGCTTCCGGTAGCTGATTGCTTCAACGAGTTATTAACGCTTGTTAAGAGGGGCGAGTTATCCGAGTCCGTCATAGATGAAAGTGTTCGTCGAGTTCTCAGAGTGAAGTTCTGGCTTGGGCTATTTGATGATCCATATGTAGATCCAGATTACGCCGGGAAGATATGTAACTGCGAGGAGCATAGAAGGCTTGCATTGGAAGCCGCTAGAAAGAGCATAGTGCTACTTAAGAATGATGGCACGTTGCCCTTAAGGAAGGATCTGCGGGCAGTAGCGGTTATAGGCCCAAATGCCTCAGTTATGAGGCTTGGAGGATACAGTGGATACGGCGTAAAGGTGATCTCGCCTCTCGAGGGAATAAAGAATAAGGTCTCACCGAAGACGCGCGTATACTTCGCTGAGGGATGCACCGTAAATGGACTATCAAAGGAGGGATTTGAAGAGGCTAAGAACGCCGCGAGAAAAGCGGATGTGGCGATTCTCTTTGTAGGAAACTCAAAAGAAACGGAGGGCGAAAGTAGAGATAGATGCAATCTAGATCTACCCGGCGTTCAGGAGGAGTTAATCAAGGCGATCTGCGAAACTGGCAAGCCCGTAGTAGTTGTCCTAATAAATGGAAGCGCGGTTACAATGACGAATTGGATAGATGGGGTTAACGCGGTCGTTGAGGCATGGTATCCCGGAGAGGAGGGGGGAAACGCAATAGCAGATGTCCTATTTGGAGATTATAATCCAGGCGGGAAGCTTCCCATAACATTCCCGAGATTCACCGGTCAGCTTCCCCTATACTACAATCATAGTCCCACGGGAAGAGTTGATGACTACGTGGATCTCAGAGGCAGACAGCCGCTATTCCCATTTGGCCACGGCCTCAGCTATACAAGATTCGATTACAGCAATCTCAGGATAATCCCAAATAAGATACATGCGGGAGAAACAGTCAACGTATATGTGGACGTGAAGAACATAGGCGAGATTGAAGGTGACGAGGTAGTTCAGCTATACATCCATAAGCAAGTTTCAAGCGTATCTAGGCCAGTAAAGGAGCTGAAGGCCTTCAAGAGGATAACGCTTAAGCCTGGAGAGGTGAAGACCGTAAATCTCAAACTGGGCAAAGAAGAATTGGCTGCGTATGATTCTGAGATGAGATTCACGGTGGAGCCGGGCATATACGAGATTATGATCGGCAGCTCCTCAGAGGACATAAGACTCAAAGGGGAGCTCCAAGTGATATAACGCATAGCGAAATGCATGGTTATTCACCAGCCGATTAAGTTCCCTCCCCTCCAAAAATCTTCCAAGTCTCCTCAAGGTCCCCCTAGCGAGGATCCCTATGAATTACTTTTCTGGAAATGTTACAGAGATTTGAGTAAAGCTCACCTAGAAACACACCTGGGATTCATACATAATAAATGTTTGGAAGATCTAGCTTGGTATGCGACTTTCAAGAACTTTACCGTTATCTTATTGAAGACTTTTAATAGAATACTCCAAAAGTCTAAAGCCTCGAGACTATATTGCCAGAAGAGAGACGTTTAATGAAAAAAAGGATCCATCTAAACAAACGTAAAACTATAGAGTTAACGAATAAGCTTTACAATTACTTTCAGCATAAAGTATTCATTCCCAGAATTAAGCATGAAGGCAGACAAGAAATTGAATCGCTAATAAACGAAGAGACTATGTTCATGGCGAAGTATTTGAGAAACGAAAGAAAAAGATGGGGGCTTAGTATAATGGAGTTGGAATAAAAAGATTGAGATGGGTATAACTGAAATATGTCCATCAGAGTTTAGGATCGATCTTTTTAATAAAGCTTGAATATGAAAAAGGTTAGTAAAAACCAAATAACTATGAATATGAGATAACCCCAGAAACACAGCCTTACGTTTTTGATAGTATCTTTTGCAATGCCAAGTTCTTCTCCTTCAGTTTTAATAATGTAATCTAGAAAAAGCACGGACAACACTGTAATAATTGTGTAAAACATCTTATTAAGTCCTGAGCTTTCAACTATCCCGAAAAGGGCAGAAACTAAAATGTTGCCTAGAACGCCAATAACTATTCCCTTAAGAAAGTGCCTCCTTAGTCCTAGCATAATCATTAAACGATGGGAATGCTCTATATGTCACAAAAACTACGAGGAGTGTCCACATGAAGCGGGAAAGAAATATGGAAAGGAAATATGTCGAACTATTGCACGCGATATTGAAATAAGAGAAATAAGCGTAGTCGATAAGCCAACAGACCCTAAATGTAGAATTATCGATTTACTGCTTGTCTATGAAGAGTAAGGGAGAAAAGTATATGAATGGCACGGATTTAAGCCAAATAATGAGAATGACCACTTAAAGAACATCCAGAGAGCCTATGAAAATGGGCTCATTCCAGAAAAGGCTGCATTTTATTTTGGCAGGTTCTTTTCAATAAATACAGTTGGGCACATATCTTATTACTCAGATTGATCTGCTAATCTCAATGAAATACCACAATGTTTTATGTTTTCCTTCCTTATTTAGGACCAGTTCAATCTGATGCCTTCATAATTAATACGTTGCCGAGATCGCAAAGCTTCGTATATTCTTTAGCGAATTCTGTGAGTTCATCTTCACGTTTTAAGGTCGAGGTCTAGCTTTAAGAGTTCATAGGTCATGTAGCCAATAACTATGTTTCCATTATATGACATATACTATGCTGCCCTATAATCTAATAATCTTCTTATCTTCATCTATTCTGTCTCATTTAATAGTTCTCTGAAACTCTTGAACCTTTGACCGTATTTATGAACGGGTATCGTGTTATCTAACATAGCATTATAGATGGTTCTTATACATCTCATTAAAACTCGTCTTTGCGAAGTTGAAGCCAGATGCTTTGACCTGACTCTAACAGCAAAGATTGCTCTATTATTTACCTAAAATATCCACAAATAATGCGTAGAACTTAGCGTACCATACTATTCATTTTTTTATTTTGTTGCGGATCTTAGAGCTGTAAATATTGGTAGGAATGGCCTAGGTCTTTTTCTCTTCATACTTTTCTCCTCCTTAATCGTAAATAAAATAAGGTTTAACGGGAATACGGTTTTCTTCTGTAACCATGCCTTTGACAAAATCTATGTTAATAGTAGGAGTTCAGAGCGCGCTTCCCCTTAGAAGCAGTGAAGACGTAACAAGGGAAGTTAAGGAGCGAATCTCAACTCTGGGGCCGACACAATCGATGCAACCAGACGTTCCAATAGAGAATTTTCTAGCAATGAATAGAGCGACATAAAGATACGGAAGGAACACGAGGATCCGTATGTGAGGATCTATTCTGCATAGATAAAGTATGCCTGCTCATAAGGTTATTTTGGGGCTAAATGGCCGATTAAGCCATATAGTTACTCATTGGAGGCATATAGATATTTAAGTGACGACTCCTAATTTTCACTTAAAATGCATTATGATTTAATGGAATATTCGATGATAATATGCAGTAACGGATGAGGGTTCCAGATGGGCAAGAAGAAAGTGATTAGTGAAGAGGATCTCGATGAGCTGGTCCTTCCAGCGTCAACGGATGTCTTTGGAGTAGCCCTGAAGCTCCTCGGTAATGACCGTGTACTCGTCAGATGCCAGGACGGCTATGAGCGCGTATGTAGAATTAGGGGAAAGATGAAGAGGAGGGTTTGGATTAGAGTCGGGGATGTAGTGCTGGTAAGCCCATGGGACTTCCAATTTAAGACCCGCGGAGACATAATCTGGAGATATACGAAGGGGCAGGTTGAGTATCTGCGGAGACAGGGACTACTAAAGCTATAAAAGTTCTATGGGGTTTTATGGTGGATATCGGAGAGGAAATAAGGAAGAAGCTTGAACGTAAAGAGAAGACATACGAGACAGAGCAGTTAATGAAGGTTAAGAGAAGCGAGGAGTATGAAGCCTTAGAGGAGGTCTTTGATAAGCCGACATTAATGACGATATATGACCTCATGAATGAAGGCTGGATCGATGAGATCTACGGTGCAATAAAGGCTGGGAAAGAATCAAAGCTTTATTGGGGCATACATCCTGATGGAACTGAACTCGCCATAAAAATTTACCTAACAGTTACGGCGGAGTTCAGAAAGGGTATGCTCACATATATCTCTGGGGATCCACGTTTTGAACGTATCAGAAAAAACCCTAGAAGTATCATATATTTATGGGCGAGGAAGGAGTTCAAGAATTTAACGGAGGCCTATCAGGCTAAGGTTAGGGTTCCAAAGCCTTATACCGTCAAGAATAACGTGCTCCTAATGGAGTTCATTGGAAAGAACGGTGTAAGCGCGCCATTGCTTAGGGAGGTTGAGCTATCCAATCCTGAAAGGATATATAGGCAGATAATACTCTACATTAAAAGGCTATACGTGAAGGCTAAGCTCGTCCATGGAGATCTCAGCGAATATAATATTATGGTGTGGAGGGGAAAACCGGTGATCTTCGATGTTTCACAGGCAGTCTCAATCGAGCATCCGAATGCCGATCAATTCCTATGGAGGGACATCAATAATATCAATCGATACTTCGCGGAGCTTGGGGTTGAAGTTCAAGATCCAGAAGAGATTTATAGGAGGATAACGGGTGCCGGAGCTCTTCGCTAAGATACCGCATGAGAGGATAGGCGTTCTGATAGGGCCGAATGGAGAGACTAAGCGTGAAATAGAGAAGGCCCTAAACGTTTCACTTGAGATAGACAGCGAAACTGGAGACGTGATCATAAGCCTAAATGAAAACTCAAATGATCCATCGAATCTCTTTAGGGCCAGAGATGTCGTCTTAGCTATTGGCAGGGGATTCTCTCCTCAGCGGGCATTCAAGCTGCTCCAAGACGAAGATTCCATGCTTACAATAATAGATCTCCGTGAGATCTTCGGGAGGAGCAAATCTGATATTATACGGGTGAAGGGGCGAATAATAGGTAAGGAAGGCAAGACCCGTAAGATAATAGAGGAGTGCACTGAAACCTACATATCAGTTTATGGGCATACGATCTCGATAATCGGAGGTGTAGAGGGCTCTGAGATAGCGAGAGAGGCGATAATGATGCTCATAAATGGAAGCCAGCATGCGACGGTGTATAGGTTCTTGCAGAGGAAGCGGCATGAGCTTAAGCGGAGGAGACTTGAGCTATGGGAGGGAAGACCCCTCATACCGGAGAAATACTAAAGCAGATCGCATTCTCGGCTAATTTATATTAGAATCAAACATAAATAAGATTATTTTGGAAATCAGTGTAGCCAAACAAGATTAAAGGGAGGAGCTCAGCTATACCCGAGGTCTTCCAAGAAATAAGCCCAGCCGACTTCTTCTATAGGAATAGGGAAATAGCGGGATTCACGAATCCAGCCAGGGCCATCTTCACGGCCATCCGGGAGCTTGTCGAGAACTCCCTAGACGCGGCTGAAGCCGCCGGGATCCTGCCTGAGATCTACATTCGCCTATCAAGGGATGAGGAGGAGGACTGCTATACCCTAAGGGTTGTCGATAATGGCTCTGGAATAGCGGCTCAGCATATACCCCTCGCATTCGGTCAATTCCTATTCAGTTCAAAGTATAGGCTTAGGCAGACGAGGGGGACATTTGGCTTAGGAGGGACAATGGCGATTCTCTATGGGCAGATAACCACGAATAAGCCTATGACGGCGATATCGAGCACCGGAAACTCCAGAATAGTCGAGTATAGATTGATGATAGATATTGAGAAGAATAGGCCGATAATCCTCGATAGGAAGATCCATGCTAACTCCCGCCTGAAGAGTAAAAGGTGGCGTGGAACAGTAGTCGAGATACATTTGAGGGGGAACTACATCCAAGCGATGCCTAAGGTCCTAGAGTATCTGAAGCAGACGGCAATCGTGAATCCATACGCAAACATAATATTCGTTGATCCACGCGGCAGACTCTACAAGTTCGATCGAACAGTCGATAAGATGCCTCCTCCACCTAAAGAGATAAATCCACATCCATATGGAGTGGATGTCGAGACCATTCAGAGGATAATAAGATCCACAAAGGAGAAAAACATGCTTGGATTCATGCAAAGGCACTTCCATAGGGTCGGAGAGAGGATCGCCAGGGAATTCCTCAAATACGCCGGTATCCCACCGAGTAGGGATCCAAAAACTCTCAAACCTGAAGAGGTAGTCGAACTTGTAGAGAAGATGAGGGAGTATGATGGTTTTCTGCCGCCAGAGGCTGATTGTCTCTCACCGCTCGGAGAGGATCTCTTGAGGGCAGGGGTGCTTAAGGAGCTCGAGCCGGAATTCGTCGCTGTTCACCAGCGCAAACCATCAGCCTACTCCGGCCATCCATTCATAGTTGAGGTTGCAATAGCATATGGAGGTAAGGTTCCGGCGAAGGATGACATTCTCCTATATAGATTCGCAAATAAGATACCGCTTGTATACGATGAGTCTGGAGATGTCTGCTGGAGGATCGTTAGGTCGATCAATTGGAGAAGATACAATCTCGCTCCGAACATGCCGTTCGCCGTTCTGATCCATGTCTGCAGCACAAAGATACCATATAAAACGTTGGGGAAGGAGATACTTGCGGATCAGCCTGAAGTAAGCCGGGAGATAATTAATGGCATACGTGAAGTTGCACGTCAACTGGCACGTTACCTCTCAAGAAAGGAGAGGGTAAAAAGGCAGGTTAGAAGACTCACGATATTCTCGCGTTACCTTCCAAAAATAGCACGTTTCTCGGCTGAGCTCGCAGGGAAGGATAGGCCGCCGAATATTGAGAGGCTATACAAGAGAAGGCAGGTATTTAAGGACTTCGTAACCCAAAACGATTATGTTGACAGTGAAAAATTCAATTCTCAAATATACAACACAATATTTGTGCACATACGAAATAAGCATGAGGAGAATGCGGCTGCCGTTAGGGTGCTAGGGCTCGTAGGATCGAAGTGGCAGATCTTAATACCAGAATCTGTCTTGACATCAGGCTCTGAATTATATGAGACTCTAAGAGGCTCATATAGGGCGATCAAGATTCAGGCGAGATCATTAAAGCCCGACAAAGAAAGCATTATTGATGCCTACATTGACGGTTTAAGCCAATAAGCGTAGTGAACGTGAAAAGATAGTCTAAAGCAGACATAAAACCTTTATAAGCCCTGAAAAGAAACATTTAATGAATCATCATGGTGTGAAAAATTGGAGCTCCCAATCAAACCTGAAGACATAATAAACTTCTTCTATTTGATCTATCAGGCAGTCAGGGATGTCATTCAATACATATTTGAGTCAACGATCATGAAGGTAGATCCGTCCTTGGCTGCAAAATATGCTGATGCAACGACGATTCTGATAACGATAACGGCTATACTCATAATCTTCGAAACCTTCACCGCGGCAAGGAAGATCCTTAGGATCCTAGTGATTTTGGGATGGGTGTTGCTGATTCTTAGCATAGTAATCGGAGTTTTAATACACTAGAAAAGGCTGAAATCCCCAGCGATCAGAAAGTTTCTTTCATTTGCATGTTGAGGAGTAGCTTCTGAATGTAGTGTTGATACTTATATCCGCGGTTCTAATATAAGAATTGAAGGTGAAGGTTCGATTGCAGAATGAGAGTAAGGGCTCATTAACTATGAATCTTAAGGGTATAGTTCAGAAGAAGCTCGAGATGCTGGGGGAGAAGTTCTGCGCCGATATAGATCGCGGGGCCTTCCCGGCTATACGCATGAAAAGCCGCTCCACAAGTAATATCTTCTATAGTCAGGAATTGAGGCAATATGTTCTCGGAGACGCAATGATCACCAGGAGCTCAAGGAATATAGCGCATCTCCGCCCATTAACCCAGATGATCTGGACGGCATATTTTGTTCATGAATTGATCAAACAGAAGAAGACAAGTACACTTAGGGACGTATATTACTCGGCTCAGGCATACGACATATTCTTCAAGGACCAGGCGGAATCGGATAATATAATAACGGATCTGGAGACGGCGATAGGTCATCCACGCGAGTCATTCAATGTCTTCCCAGAGGAGCGATCGGCCGTCTTCGGCGACCTAACGATCGAATATACAGTGCCAGGATATGAGGGTCGAAGATTAAATCTTTCATCCCATCCGGACGGCGTTATGATCGGACCTGCATTGACGGATGCAAAGTTCATTGAGACCTCTGCTGATAAGGTGATCGTTATAGAGAAGGGCGCCATGTTCACCCGTTTCGTTGAGGAGAAGGTCTATGAGAACTTCAATGCCATCCTAATCTACACGGCTGGTCAAGCCCCGAGATCCACGAGATACTTTATTCGAAGATTAAATCGGGAGCTCGAGCTTCCAATTTATATATTCACCGATGCTGATCCATGGGGCATGCACATCGCGATGGTTATAATCTCAGGCTCGGCTAATGCTGCACATCTTACTGAGCTAACAACTCCAGATGCGAAGTGGGCTGGAGTTTGGGCTTCAGACATTATCGATTATAACCTTCCAAGCGACAGACTGAATGATAGGGACATAAAGAGATTGAAGGAGTTGAAGGCTGACCCGAGATATGGAGATCCCCAATGGCAAAAGCAAATAGACATATTCATGAAGATAAAGAAGAAATGTGAGCTTGAAGCATTCTCACGTTACGGCCTAACGCATATAGTCGAGAAGTATCTGCCGGAGAGATTGAAGGAGCTCGGAGCCTAAAAAGACTTATAGGAGAATCTTAGATCAGTTAGGTTGGCGTTTAGGGATGAGCAAAGAATACAGATTCATCCTCATATACGCTGAGAGGTTCATAGGATTGCTGCTGATGCTTATTGGCATAGCATTGGCCTACAATACATATACGAATTGGACTGCTGCCGGATGGGGAGCGGAATATTTCATGGCGATAGGCGTTGCCCTAACACTACTCGGCATATTGATGCTAATTGTCAAACTAAAATGACCATTCCGTATGATAGAATGGATTGATTTTTCAGCGGCCTTTCGCCTTGATCTCCTTAAGCCAATTTCTAAAGTCCCTCTCGATCTCCTCGGTCCATTTTGAGTCTATCTGCCCCGGAGTGTAACGTCCCTCCCTCAACCTCTGCTTTCCAAACTTGTCGCGCAGGCGTATCTCCTCTGATCTCTCAACGACTTTCTTGACGAGGTGGGGTGGAATGAAGATCACTCCGGTCGGCGTCCCCAGGACAACATCTCCAGGGAGAACAGTGGCTCCTCCTATCCTAACGGGAATATTTATTCCCACTAAGGTTGTGTCCGTAATGGCTGTTGGGTGAACCCCACGGCAGAAAATGACGACATCAAGTTTCATTATCCCCTGAAAGTCTCGTATTCCACCGTCTATTACCGCGCCTGTCCCCGTCCTCCTCTGCAATGCTGTTGCCAGATTATCCCCCACGAAGGTTCCATCCTTAACTTTGCCGAAGACATCGACTACCATCACGTCGCCTGGCTGAAGCATATCGATGACCCATGAGTTCTGCCCTCCGATTCTCCCCTCAGCCTTCCCTATCTCCTCAACGAGTTCATTAAGGTCTGGACGCATCGGAACCATCATTGCCGTTAAGGCCCTTCCGACGAGTATTCTCCCCGGATGAGTGCAGAACCAGTTTCCCTCAAACTGATTCTTGTAGCCGTGGCTGTTAAGGACTTCCCATGCCTGCTCCGTCGTGACCTCCCTCATCCTCTCAAGGAGATCCTCTGGAACCTTCGGTCTTCCATCTGGATAGCGGTCAAACGGGTTCTTTCTAGTTAATTCCTCAACTACTTCAGGCGGATTGGCAATATACATCTGCTTCATCCCTTCAAAATCAAGGAGATATAATAGCAGGTAACATAAAGTTTTCTTTTCACTTTATTTTTATGGAGGAAACATCGAGGTCATTTCTGATCCAACGCTATGATATCTGCCAGTTCAGCGATTAGATCTCACGGACTTCACATCTTATTCTCTTTAGGATCTCGTCTACTTCCGATGGTTTAACCTTCAACGTATAGAGCATCCGTCTCGTTCGGAGCTTCAATTTCACAATGTCCTTCTTTTTGAGTCTCTTTACGAGGCAATATTTGGCCCTCTCCGAGATCTTCACGAATTCATCCGCATCCATAATTTCAGTTGGCAATAATCTCACCTCGCATCACATTCTTTCGATTTCGCAACGTAATGAAGCATCATAATTAAATCCTATCCTTCCTTAAGCTTCAGTCTCGCCGCCTTCATTTCTTCCTCCCTATAGAATATGAGCCTATTCATAAGCTGCCGGAAATCCACTTGGTGAGCATCAAATTCCGGTCCGTCAACACATGCGAATTTGATCTCCCCTCCAACCTTAACTCTACATGCCCCGCACATGCCAGTTCCATCCACCATTATCGGATTTAAACTCACTATAGTCTTTATCTTGTATGGACGTGTCACATCGGCTACTGCCTTCATCATCGGAACGGGTCCAACGGCCATTACGAGATCGAATCTTCTGCCCTTTTCAAGTAATTCTCTGAGAACATCGGATGTGAAGCCCCTAATCCCCTTTGATCCATCATCCGTTGATATGTATATTTCATCGCTTATCTCCCTAAGCGTGTCCTCCAATAATAGTAAGCTCTTCGTTCGCGCTCCAATAATCGTGACTATATAGTTTCCATGAGGCTTTAGGGCTCTGATCCATGGATATATGAGAGCCGTTCCAACTCCCCCACCGATGACCGCTACAGTTCCATAATTCTTCGCTTCGGTTGGATTGCCTAAAGGCCCAACAATATCCATTATATAATTTCCAGGCTTTAGCCTGCCAAGCTTTTTCGTTGAGACTCCAACCTCCTGAAATATCAGGGTGATTAATCCCTCATTCGGCTTCCAATCGACTATTGTAAGTGGAAATCGCTCTCCCTTCTCGTCGACTCTGAGTATCACGAATTGTCCGGCTTGAGCCTTGCTTGCTATGAGCGGGGCGTTAATGACTATGCGCTTGATGTTAGGCGCCAGTTCCCCGATATCTACAACCTTAAACTTCTTCGGCATGAAATCACCAGTCTATTCCCTTGCATTAGATTTGGTTGAGATTTTAAGTTTTATTCTTTTCCCTCGACTTTATTATGAGGTAGCCCATCGGTTCAATTCTTCCCTCGGCGGAAACATACGCTTTCTCACCGAAGTTTACGATGACCTTGACGCCTGAACTGAATTCTGACTCTTGAACCAGATAGTCCTCCGTGAGGAATCTGTGATTCACCATCTCATCAAAGCAGATCTCACGGTGAAGTCTGGAGGCAACCTTAAAGATCTCCTTTAATTCATCCCTAAACTCCCTGTAAGTTTCAGAGTTGAAGTTCCAGCTCGTGGGGTTCCCATAAAGGAGATCCGCGAGAAACTTCGTCTTTATCGGTCCTTTATTCAGAGGCCAGCCTTGATGCCAATATGCAACTATCGAGTCATGATATACAAGGTTGAATAGTGGCACGGCTATTCCGGGAAATCTAAGGTTATTAAAGTTCATTATGCCCTCTCCATAGTGGAGTTGCTTAGCCGCCCAATAAACCCCACATTCAGATCCCGTGATAAGCCCGAGCTCATTGAGGTACTCGAGAAGCTTAATCTTATACTCTTTATCTTCGCTTCTCGTTGTCGGATGATCAGCATCGTAGCATTCATACAGCCCAGCCGCCGTCGTCGTATCAACAAAGTAGCATGTAGGCTTTAGATCCTCTAT
>Ga0190316_1000235_pt1 | contig 15597 bp, 18 predicted proteins | sample 48701112_MG_FD_161663 | JGI IMG/M metagenome (GOLD analysis project Ga0190316, IMG submission 161663) | Hydrothermal vent sediment bacterial communities from Southern Trench, Guaymas Basin, Mexico - 4870-11-1-2_MG | ecosystem: Environmental > Aquatic > Marine > Hydrothermal vents > Sediment ... | reverse complement strand
TGAAGGATATAGCAAGAATCGTGCCTTTACAGGATTTTAAGGTTATAATACCGAAGCTCGAGTCTTAGAGAGGGGATAAAAATTTATGAGTATAGAATACAACTCACATGTGCCCGCATTTTCTCGAATTGAAGTGGGCTTATGGTTGTCCATTTAATTGCGCATGGTGTTATTTAAAAGGAACATTTAGATTTCTCGAAACAAAGACCAAACCAGTTTTTAAAGACAGAGAAAAAGTCAGATTGCATACCGAAGCATTTTTTATAACATATCCTAAAGAAACTCTCAATACCGGTGAGATCGCGGATTCCCTCATGGGCGAAAACGGTAAAGAACCTTTCTCGAAATTTATAATCCCTTTGTTCGAGAAACAAGACAGACACAAAGTTTTGGTTCTGACAAAATCTGACAAAGTAAAACATCTCTTGGAAATAGAGAAACATGATGGGGTGCACCCCACAGTCAATACCAGAACCGTAGCTAAATTTTTCCCTTTCATCATCTTTGCAACCACCGACTTCACCACTCTTCAACTTCTCTTAATTTAGGATTGATCTCATATTTAGTAAGGTTATATTTTACACGGTACTCTTCTCTTATTGTCTTAAGTTTTTCTAAAAGTGCTTCATCTAATTCTTTTAGTTGGCTTAATGTACCTTCAATTTCTTTATCGTATTCTTTAATCCGTGTTGTATCTCTAAATTTTAATAAATCATTCCGGTATTCTTTCCAAAAATCATGAAGGAACTCTGAACTGTCTGTGCTTCTTTCTGGATTGAACTTGCTAATGATAAAGTATCCAATCTTCCTTTCTACATTATCTGAGTTATCTAATTTAGCTCCTTCTTTAGATTCGTTAAATCTTTTTAACAATTCTCGCAGTTGTTCCTCAAATTCAGGCGTTCTAACTTCTTTTTCAATTTTAGCATATAATTCGCTTAGTTTATCACGAAAATTATCGTGAGAACTAAATTTACTTTTTAATTCCGGATATTTGTAAATTACATCCTTTAAAACTGCACTACTTGTGTTGAATAAACGGTGTATAGGCTCATTTCCATCATACATAGGCCTAAATTCCCCCACTCCTCTACGCTTAGACCAAAGGATATTATTATTCTGAATATATTCAATCTCCTTCTCTAAATGATGTATCGTTGGAGTTAAAAAATCTTGAACCTCCTCTAAAATTTTGTTTCTTTCCCTGTCTTTTACCATTAAATCGGTTTGTTCACTCACTTTCTTGGCATACCAGTAAGTTATCAAAACCAAAGCTGTAACAAGGACTATATTGCTTATTGCACCAATGGCATCCCAGTTCAATTGTCCATTATTGAGGAAAATATCTGAGAGATTCATATTCTAACTCAAACTGTTCCAACCAAATGCAATCAAAATAATCATTGCTAAACTTAAAGTCAAAGAGAATCCAAAATCAATGTTTACAAAAGGTATGCCGATAAGCAGGCTTATCATTCCTAAAATAATCCCCAAAATTCCGCCAAACAAAATCACAGATCCTCCCACAAAAGAAGCCAATTCAGTGTATTCCATTAAGATCATTGGTCCCAGAGCGGCGAATATTAACCCACTCAAAACTTCATGTACACCCATTATACCAAAAAGAATGGCAGCAATTACTATTACAACTGGTCTTTCAATTTCTTCTGTTTTTTGAGCCATTATTTTCTCGCCACAATTTTTACAAAATTTATTCTTCTCCTCTTCTTCTTTTTTATACTGGTGCACCACAATTAGGACAGTATTTATCCCATTATTTCAACTACATTAAGATACATAAAAACTATTCATAAGTGTTCGGATAAGAGATTGTGATTCCAACTTTGTGCTATTGATACTTTTTAAGCTATAAAAGTGACTATTTTACACGGTGATCAAATCCCGAAAATGTTAACCGATACACGCCTTTACGTTGGGCAAAAGTCTTCACCGAGCAAGCAGAACGATTGTTAACAGAAGTACCCGAGTGTGTGGGGCTGAAACTCGAGCCGATATGCTCACTTTATACAACATTTACCTCGGCCATGGATGCGATCCAAATGTCAAATGAGAGAGGTTGGTGAATAGATGGGTTACTTAACCAAACATGCATGAAACAGTACTAATGTCGGAAGAAGACGATAATTGTAAGTAATCTAATAGCTAATAGCTAATATCTATAATAGGTAACAGGTAATAAGGAATGAAGAAAGAAGAACATGATGTCGTTGTGGTGGGTGCAGGACCTGCGGGCAGCATGACCGCGTTAGTTGCTGCGGACAAAGGGTTGGATGTGCTTCTGATAGATCGCAATCCCGAGATAGGCGTACCAGTGAGATGCGCGGAAGGCGTAAGCCGTGAAATTGAGAAGTTCATCGAGATTGACCCCAGATGGGTTTGCACCGAGATAAAGGGGTTTATCACCTATGGACCTGAAGGCACGAAATTGGTTGTATCTGCAAGTAATAGTGATGATATAGCAGGATATGTGCTTGATCGTCGAACTTTTGACAAGTCTTTGGCATTGGAAGCAGCCCGGGCTGGTGCAGAGGTGAGGGTTAAGAATCGTGCTTATGGCGTTTTAAAATCTAATGGAAGAGTGAACGGAGTGTATGTGAACGCAGCAGGCGAAGAAGTACGCATCTCTGCGGATGTGGTTGTGGCTGCTGATGGTGTGGAATCACGTGTGGGCAGATGGGCGGGTATTGATACCAGGCTGCGATTAGAAGATGTTGCTACCTGTGCACAGTATCTTATGTGCGATATAGAAGCAAATAGCGATTACTGCGAGCAGTATTTCGGGTGGGAGACTGCTCCCGGGGGTTATGCATGGGTGTTCCCGAAAGGAGAGCACCGTGCTAATGTTGGAATCGGGATAGGTGGTAATATCTCAGACGAGCATCATCGCGCAATTGATTTCCTGAATGCGTTCGTGCATGATAAGTTCCCGAACGGGCAGATAATAGCACGCATATTTGGTGCGGTACCACTCAGCGGACCTGTATACAGGACAGTAACAAATGGCTTGCTCATGGTCGGTGATGCAGCCAGGCATGTCAATCCCTTCTCAGGTGGCGGTATTCTGGAAGCTATACAGGGCGGGCTAATAGCGGGTGATGTAATAGCGAAAGCAGTACGAGAAAAGGACTGTACAGCACGAAGATTGCGTGAATATGAGAGGAGATGGTGGAAGGAGTTTGGAAGAGTACTGTATGCCGGCTTGAGAGCGAAGAATTATATGCTCAAGCTCAGTCCTCAGAACTTCAACAGGTTCTTCCGGTCCTTAACCGGTGAGATAAAATTAAAGGAGTACACAGAGCGGGCATTGATGAAGGAGATAGCGAAGAAGAACCCGAAGATGCTATTATCACTGCTAAAAATGCTCTTCTGAGTGCTATAAGCTATAATAAGCCAGATAATTCATTGAGTATCTCTACTGCTATCATCGTCTTCGCTCCCTTCACATGCTTCATCTCATTCTTATCCCCCCTTAATATGTAGACCTCGTTCTCAGCCGTTCCCATACCGCCGTTCGCAAGGTCGTTTGCAACCACCATTGCGAGATTATACCTCTTCATCTTCGCCCTCGCCTTCTCTATCAGTTCCTCCTCGCTAACTTTCACCTCGGCTTTGAAGCCCACAATAACAAGCTCAGGGAATTCCTGTCTCACTTCTTCTATCAGTTTCGCCGTAGGCACGAGCACGAGGTGGTGTTCAGCACCAGAAGGGAGCTTTCCCTCTTGCAACTCGGGTGTGAAGTCCGAGATAGCCGCAGCGGAGATGAGAACATCATATTCCTTTTCTTTACCGCCCACAGCCTTAACCTTAGCTTTCCGGAGCTCATTAATGCACGCATCTATCATCTCCTCCGCTGTCTCCACTCGTATCTCTCTTATTATTCTCAGATTCAGCTCCTTGCTATGTACAAGCGTGACATCCGCACCCTGCCTGTATGCTTCCCTGGCGAGTTCAATCCCCGTTCGTCCTGAACTGCGGTTCGTCAATACTCTAATAGAATCTATTGGCTCGATTGTTGGTCCTCCTGTGATCAGGATGCGTTTGCCTGCGAGTTTACCCGCAGATAGCATACGCTCGACCACAAGGATAATCTCCTCAGTGGATGCGATTTTCGCCAGTCCTTCTTCTATCTTCGGCTCTATGACTGTCACACCCAGTTGTTTCAGCTTCTTGACATTCTCTATCAGGACTGGACTCCGGTAGATCGTCTCATGCATTGCAGGAACCACGATAATAGGGATTCCTGAGCCGAATGCGGTGGTTGCAAATGCGGTTACTGTTGTATCAGAAACGCCAGTCGCAATCTTGTTTAGCGTATTTGCTGTACATGGCGCAATAACATACAGGTCGGCAGAACCCTGCATACCTAAAAACTCCACATGCTCTATCTTACCCATCAATCTCGTTATTACTTCATGCCCCGTAGCGTAATGAAGCGTATAGGGATGGATAATCTCAGTGGCGGCTTCACTCATTACGCCATATACATCAGCTCCGTGCCTTATCAATTCTCGTGCGAGTTCAACGGTCCTCACAGCAGCGATGGAGCCCGTAACACCAAGTACTATCTTCTTACCCAGTAGCGAATGGCTCTTCTCACCCTTGATGTGCAGTGTCGGATGTGGTCCTCGGTCTGCCATTAGCCCTATGTTATATGGATATTGGATATGAAAATGGACCGGTCGGGATTTGAACCCGAGGCCTCTCGCACGCCAAGCGAGTGATCTTCCAGCTGATCTACCGGCCCTCTCATTCTATGCTAATTATGCTAATCTTCACAGTTTTAAAAAACTTTTCGATTCTCAAACCTCGCCTCAAAAAGATGTCATGGGCACTTGAAGAGGATGTTCTGCCTTTCTGCCTTTTAGTCTCGATTTTTGCTTAACAATGACAAAATATTTCAATTGCCTCTTTTTGGGCAAATAGAGGTCACACTACACGAAGAAACAAAAAATCTTTATGAACTATTGGAAAAAGGAGGAGAAATAGGAAGATTTGTTTTTTATTTTTTATGATTGTCCGGATCTCGTCTATTTGAACCTGAGAAAGATGTAGCTCCCGAAGTAGATATTCCGTGATCCGTGACTTCTTCGCAGGGCTTAATATTCTTCTACAAAATTGAGACACGACCAAATAAAAGGAAAGTGATTAAAATTTATTATCACAGAAGCCTCTTTTCCTTAAAAAATATTGAGAGTCCATGAGACGTGTAATCTGGTGGCTGATTGTTGGCACTAAAGGCGGTGTGAATCGTGCACGTATAATCAGGGCATTAAAGGAGAGACCATACAACGCCAATCAGTTAACAGAGTTATTTGGATTGGATTATAAAACAGTAAGGCATCATCTCAAGGTTCTTCAGGATAACAAGGTAATTACGTCTGCAGGTGATAGATATGGCACTGTGTATTTCCTATCATCGGACATGGAAAAAGAGTATGAAGTCTTCGAGGAATATTTGGATAAAATGTGGAATAAATTTAAAAGCGAAAGAGATATGAAGGAAAGTAGAAGGTGATAAAGATGCCACCAGTGGTTATGCAGGACATGTTACTCGTCAATGTCAAGGCGTTGGTAACGTTTGGAAACCTTATACTACTGTTATGTTTGCTCTTCATCTATGCAAAAAGTTATGAGCAGATAAAATCGAAATTCGCATTGGGGTTGATTGCCTTTGTTATTCTTCTGATTATGCAAACAGTCACATCGAATCCGATTTTTCATTATACGTGCGGCTGGCGTCGTATGTATGCCCTGGGCTGGTTCTGGATATTACCAGATTTGTTTGAATTTGTAGCGTTGTTGATATTGCTGTATATAAGTAGGAAATAATTTGGGTGAGATTTGGGTGTAATCGGGGCAAAAAGAAAAGCTTATAACGGTTTATTTTGTATTTATAACCAGGATATAGGAGATAAATAAAATTAGGAGGTGAAGCGACAGGATGAAAATAAAATTGATTGCTGTAATATTGATCGTTGCACTGGTAACGACTTCTATCGGAGTTGCTGCTGCTCGATACGGTCAGGGAACCCTTGCACGATACGTGGATGCCGACAACGATGGTGTATGTGATAATCGCGGTATCGGCGGACCTGGACCTATATGCGGTGGTTGTGGCAGGTATTTTGTTGATGCAGATGGTGATGGTGTATGCGACAACATCGGTATAAACGGCCGAGACGATGATGGAGACGGCATACCAAATGGGCAAGACGACGATTATGTGCCGCTGCGAGATGGTAGTGGCAAGCAACGCGGTAAGAGATATGGGTGTGCAACCGTTGGGCTCAGGTAAAATTTAAACAGGATATGTGCGTGGGCGGGCACCACGCACTTTTTTATTTAATCATCACGGTTGACTTGTTTTCTGAACTTTTACTTTTATATCCTCTTATCGGTGCCAATCTAAACATTCCAAAAGAACTAAAAGCGAACAGATACACTCGATGCAATACATCTCATTCCACATTCTGACATGTTCAGTACCCGCATTCTTCTTCGCTCACCTCACAACCTCTTCAGCTTTTTTACTTCTTATTTAAAGTTGAAACAGGCTTAATATCATGAGGCGCGGCTACAATCAATGGTACCTTTCCCACTCCTCTGCTACCCCTGTTCCTTAGATGCGCCTGGTGGTCGCCACAGATGAGTAATAGCCCTTCTCTTGCTGCTACTGCATCTGCTATCTCATTGACATTCCGCTCCGTAACAGTAGCTGCGAGATGCAAATCCCAGCCCCGGTGTGCAAATCGGTCAATAGTGCGAATATGTGAAAATACCATCTGCACAGACTCTCCATTCCTCAATATAGATATCGTGTGCTCTTTTATTATCTTATCGTACTCTATTATATCCATACCCTCACGGTCTTTAACGCCATATACATAACTTAGCTTTCCAATCAGTGGTTTCGCACCCTCCCTCTCTATTACTGCCCCCGCTTGCTTCCCCTCTTCTTCCATAAGCTCCAGAATTGACTTTATCTTCGACTTACCAACATCGTCAGATGTGAGGATGCCGTGCGATTCAGGCTCCAGACCTGTGAGAATAGAAGCAATTGCCGGCGTTGTATGGTTACTTACTGTATCACACTCGAATAGAAGCCCGCCCTGTTCTACAAGTTCGTGTACGGTTCTCAATTCGTTACTAAGCTCGTAATAAAGCTCGAGATCCAGGCTGTCTATCACCACCATTGCAACTGTATGCGGAACAGGATAATGGGAATATGCGAATTTGAGTATCTGCTCGATCGGATGGGCGGGCGATACAAGATGGATGTTGAAGTACGAGGCTATTGTAGGTGCTATCTGTAATAAGGAGGTCATAACATAATCTGTTTCGTGAGCCTCCGGTGTGTGAATTGCCTTGCACCCCTCCCTATATAAGGTGCTACCACATGCCCGTTGCCAAGTAGCAGATATTTGTAGATGACCAGCCCTTCCAGCCCAACGGGACCGCGAGCATGTACTTTATTCGTGCTTATTCCCACTTCAGCTCCCTTGCCATATCTGAATCCGTCACTGAAGCGTGTAGATGCATTATGCATCACAGAGGAGGAATCAACGAATTTGAGAAACTTACGTGCTGTATCATCATTTGAGGTCACTATTGCATCTGTATGCCCCGAGCCATATCGGTTTATGTGCTCAATTGCTTCATCAACACCATTAACCACCCTGATTGAGATGATCAGATCGTTATATTCAGTACGCCAATCCGCATCAGATGCAGGCTTTATCTCTTTCCCTCCCATATCCATATCGCCAAGGATCCGCTGCGTCTCTGGACAACCCCTTATCTCCACGCCCGCTTCATTATACCGCGATGCCATCGGCGGGAGGAATTCATGTGCAATTGCTGAGTCAACAAGCAGTGTCTCCATCGCGTTACACACCGCTGGATATTGAACTTTGGCATCATAGCATATCTTCAATGCCATATCCAGGTCTGCATCGCGGTCCACATAAACATGGCATATACCCTCTGAATGACCGAGTACCATGATGCTGGTATTATCCTGTATATATCTCACAAATTGCTCACTCCCGCGGGGTACCACGAGATCTATATACTCATTCAGCTTCAACATCTCACGTACATCCTCGCGCGTCTCCAGCAGTTGAATCCATCCACCGGGTATCTCACCCCCCGCCGTTGCTGTTGCATCTGCAACCACACGAAACAGCGTGGCATTTGAATTGCGCGCTTCAGATCCCCCTTTCAGCAATACCGCGTTACCGGTTTTTAAGCACAGGGACGAGATTTGAACCAGAACATCCGGTCTCGACTCGAATACCGCACCAATTACGCCGATAGGACATGACACCTGGAAGAGTTCCAGACCATTATCAAGCTCGATCGCCGATAATGTCTTCCCTACCGGGTCCTCCAGTTTCGCTACGTCCCTTACACTCTTTATCATCTCCTCTATCTTTGCATCGTCCAGCTTTAAACGTTCGAGTAGCGGTTTTGAGAGCTTTCCTTCTTCCACCGCCACTTCTGCTTCTTTTATGTCCTGTGCATTCGCAGCAAGTATTCGCTCTCTATTAGCAGAGATAGAATCAGCAATTCTAAGCAGTGCTTTATTCTTCTCTTCCGTGGCTACATTTGCCAATTTAAATGAGGCGTTTCTTGCCCGTTTCGCCTTCTCTTCTATCTTACCTCCTTCTGAAGCTTCCATCTTCAACCCCCTACAGCTTTTTATACTTTCTCCCCTTATAAAATAAGAGATGACAACGGTGTATGATGTACCACCGGATGAGCTGGTGAAGAGAGTAGCGGAGAAGTTGAAGAAGAACAAGCTCATTCATATTCCAAAGTGGGCTATGGAGGTTAAAACAGGTGCCCATAAAGAATTACCACCCCAGGATCGAGAATGGTGGTATGTGAGGTGTGCATCTGTGCTGCGGCAGATATACATAAATGGACCGGTGGGGGTATCGAGGTTGCGTACGTATTACGGCGGTAGAGTGAGGCGAGGAACGAAGAAGGAGCGGTTCAGAGAAGCTTCCGGGAAAATAATAAGGGTGATATTATCGCAATTGGAGCAGGCGGGCTATGTCCGAAAGCCTGAGAAGGGTAAAAAAGGGCGGATGATATCGCCGCGAGGGCGTTCATTCCTCGATGAGATCGCACATGAGATAAAGATTGAAAGAGGTAAGGGAGATGGCGAGTGAAGAAGAATTGGAGGAGATAAGGAAGAGGAAGTATGAACAGATGTTGCAGGCACAGGCAGGAGCAGCGGCAGAGGAAGAGAGGAAGCAGGAGTTAGAGGAAGCGAAGAGGAATATCATCAGGCAAATTCTCACTTCGGAAGCACGCGAGCGGTTGAACACAATAAAGATGGCAAAGCCGGAATTTGCTGAGCTCCTGGAGAATCAGCTGATTGCGCTGGCTCAGAGCGGGCGGATAAAAAACATGATAACCGATAGCCAATTGAAGGAGATTCTACGGCAGATAATGCCAAAGAAGCGTGAGATAAGAATAAGAAGAATATGAATGAAAAGGATAGAATTCCACGACAGGGAGCGTGTGGAGTCCGAATCCGAACTGCACAGACCTGCGAAGCTTTTCCTGGCGAAGAAGAACATATTGTTCTTGGACCCGATAGACGGTGGGGTGAGACTCCAGTCGAGGTTGGATTTGCTCGCTATTCGTGAGCTGGTGAAGGTGTATTTGTGAGCGTATTATTTATATATACTCTGAAATACATCTTTAAACGAATTTCACAATGGCGATGGATACTGATACGGATACTAATACAGATACTATAACATCAGCAGAGATGGCTGCTCTGGATGCGAACTGTGAATTCTTCGGGCTCACTCCATTGCAGCTCATGGAGAACGCAGGTGCGAGTATTGCGAGCGAATTGAAGAAGCGATTCGCTGAGGATACAGAGGTGGTGATAATAGCAGGTAAGGGCAATAATGGCGGCGATGCTTTTGTTGCTGCACGGCATCTTCGCAACGCCAATGTGAGGGTGATACTCGTGGGGCGTTCAAAGGACCTGAGAACAGAAGCGAGCAGTAGGAACTGGCGAATTTTAAGCGAATGTGGCTACCTTCTGGATGAGATAACCGATTCTTCAACTCTGAAAATGCTGAAAGAAACGCTTAACTCCGAGGTGATAATAGATGCACTGCTCGGTACGGGAGTGAGAGGTAAGATAAGGGAGCCTGAATCAACTGCTATTGAGCTCATAAATGAATCAGGAGCTTTTGTACTCGCAGTTGACGTGCCTTCTGGTTTGAATCCCGATACTGGCGAATACGATAAGGCTGTTCGTGCTGACCTCACCGTGACATTCCATCGTGCCAAGCCTGGCTTGTTGAAGAAAGAAAGCAAGAGTTATGTCGGCGAACTTGTGGTTGCTGATATAGGGATACCGCCCGGGATGGAACGACTTGCAGGACCCGGAGATGTGAGATTGGTATTGCGGCGAAGAGAAAAAAGCAGTCATAAGGGCGATAATGGTCGGGTATTGATAGTAGGGGGTGGTCCCTTCGCTGGTGCACCCGCTTTGAGTGCTCTCGCATCACTCCGCACCGGCGCCGACTGGGTAACGGTAGCAGCACCCAGGAATGTAGCATCAATCATCGCTTCTATATCGCCCAACCTCATTGTCCAGCCTCTATCCGGTTCTGGTTCCGGTTCTATACTGACTGAAGATGACGTATCACTGGTATCAAGCTTGATGCAGATGCATGATGTGCTGGTCATAGGCATGGGTCTGGGTGCAGCGGAAGAGACGAAGCGAGCAGTAAAGTTAATAATAGAGGACGAAGCAGTGAAGAAGGTGGTGGTGGATGCCGATGGACTATATGGGTTAGACCTGCCACTGAAGGTGTCAAAATTAAAATCAAAACAGGTGATCATAACACCCCATGCTGGTGAGTTCAGCAAGATGGACGCTCAGAGGCCGCCGCCGGATGGTGAAGAGCGACTGGAGTTTATACAGGAATTCTCACTTCGCAACCGTGTTGTCACGCTCTTAAAAGCCGCTCATGATGTTATATCGGACGGTAAGAGAATAAAAGTGAATGCCACGGGCAATGCGGGAATGACAGTTGGAGGTACCGGAGACGTCCTAAGTGGCATAACCGGTGCTCTATTTGCAACCTCCGAAGACGCATTTGAAGTGGCAACGGCGGCTGCTTTTATTTCTGGCTCCGCCGGTGATGCAGCGTTTCGGGATAAAGGGCTGAGCCTGCTTGCAACAGATGTTGTAGAAGCAATACCAGGGATATTAAGAGCGATCGAGTTCGAGCTCAAATCCCTGAAACGAGTGTAGCGATACCAACAGCTCCTGCGTATTGTGAATTCTCCGGTACTATCACCTCAGTACCAAGTAGTCGCTCAAACTCCTTCTGCACCCCTTCCACCAGTGATACGCCACCGACGAAGATGACGGGTGGTCGCATCTCCATCTCCTGTATCTGTGTTTCATAGACCTGTTCTGCGACCGACCGGCATGCAGCAGCGGCTACATCCTCCTTCTTTATCCCTGAAGCGAGAGCAACAACGAGGCTCTGGATACCAAATACCATGCAATAGCTCTGCAATTCATATTTCTCACTTGATTTCAAAGCGAGCTGTCCCAATTCTGAGATATCCACACCCAGGCGATGAGAAGCTACTTCAAGGAACCTGCCCGATGAACCACCGCAGATACCACCCAGACTGAAACTGTTGGCTATTCCATCACGCATGAGGATCAACTTGTTGTTCATACCCCCTATATCAATCACCGATGCTTCACCCTTATGCCGGTTTGTGAGCAGTGCAGCGCCTTTAGCAACCACACTCACCTCTTCTAAATTCAAGTCTGCCTTCACATGTTCCCCCACCAGCTCACGTCCGTGCCCTGTTACACCAATAGCTTCTATATCACTCTCCTTCAGCGTAGCATCTTTTAATGCCACCTCTATCGCGGAATCCGCGCTCTTCACAGGGTCCGTTGTCGGTAACCACGCTTCTCCCACTATTATATTATCCTTCATTACCACCACCTTTGTAGTGGAAGAGCCGGAATCTATGCCCATTGTTATCCCTTCCTGCCTCGCCCGCATCAGTAATGCCTTCCTCGCTATCAACGTCTTCAATGCTTCCAGCCGTGAGTATATCTCTATCTCCTTCGGTTTCTCTACATTTGAATACGCTATGACTGGTATATCAGTCCTTTCATGTAGGAATCGCCTGATTGTATCCTTTACGATGGTGCCCTCAGAGCATCTGAAGCAGGTGAGAAGGAGTGCACCCTTTATTGAGGGGTCTTCCAGCATTGAGACCGCTCTTGCCATCATCAAGTTCAAACTCGGACTCTCTGCCTTCAAACCTATCTCTTTACATGCCGCTTCCACCCGCGATAGCTCCATCTCGGGGTATACCAGTTCTATACCCACCTGTTCCGCTATTTCACTCAGCAGCCATTGAATCCCACTATATTCCGTGCCACAGGATATCTGTGCTACACGCGTTGCCATGCTTCAACTTCACCTCCGCTACTTACCTTCACCTTTCGGTAGCCCCTTCAAAAACGCCATTATCTGCTTCACCATCTCGTCCATTCGCTCTCCACCCTCAAACTTCACTTCCAGCGTCGGTATCTTTCGCTTCCGTATCAGGAACTTGAAGAATTCATCGGAGACGGCGCAACCCATACACCCATAGGTTGGTGGTGCATCAGTGAGGATTATAGAAGCTTCTGCTTGCTCTAATAGTGGCGCTAACAGCCCTATCCTTCCCTTCACACCTGCAGGTTCTTCCACCGAGACATACCGCAAAGCCCTCTTCAGGTCGTCCTCTGTTACATTCAAAGGTGGTGCATCAATCTCCGCATCTCGCACATGCTTACCTATCTCCCGCATCAGTACTACCGGTTCATGCCCCCCTCTCTCCACCAAATCCGCTAATATCAAACTATTCGGCGGGTATACTAATACTTTCATTTGTATCTCCCATCTTTACTTTATATCTTAAACCTTCATGAAGATATTTCTTAATGATTTATTGCTGAGCTAACATGGAAGAGAGTTCGTTCTTCCCTTTCCCTTCTGTGCGAGAAGGGCAGAGAGAGTTTATGGCAGATGTGAAGCATGCAGTAGAAGCTGGTGGGATCCTCGTTGCTCACGCACCTACCGGAATAGGTAAAACCGTAGCAGCTCTCGTTCCCGCTCTTCTGTATGCCATCGAGAATGAAAAGACAATCTTCTTCCTCACATCCAAACGAAGTCAGCATAAAATAGCTATTGATACTCTAAGGCTGATAAAGGAGCGCAACGATCTGAATCTCACCGCTGTTGATATCACGTCCAAGCAATCCATGTGTCCAAGGGCGGTATCCGTCTATCGTGAGTTCTATTCCCTCTTCAATGAGTTCTGCAGGAATGAGCAGAAGAATAAAAGATGCTGGTATTACATGAACCATGATGAAGAAGCCTTAGCCCGGATAAGAGGCGAGATAATGCATGTGGAAGAGCTGTGTGAATGGTGCAAAACGAGGCAGATATGCCCCTATAAGGCGGCGCTGGAGGTGGGTAAAAGTGCAGATGTCATCGTTTGTGACTATAATTATCTCTTCTCCCGGGATATCGCATCGAAGGTGCTGGAGAAGATAGAGAAGAATCTTGATGAGCTTATTGTTATCGTTGACGAGGCTCATAATCTCCCGGATCGCATAAGGAATAATCTAAGCAGTGAACTACGCCTGAAAACCATCTCAGAAACAGCCAGGAGCATCAGGAATATAGACAGAGAGATGTATAACAATCTTTTACAGATGGAGATGATACTCAGCAAACTGGTGACGAATGCAGCAAAGGCAAAGATAGCGGAGATAACTGTGGACAGGAATTTCCTGGTGGGCGAACTGGAGAAGATGCTTAGGCGGCGAATCGAAGTATTGAGCTATAAAGAGTTCATAAACGCAATCAGGAGCAGAGCAGAGGGTATCCATGGGTCCAGGTCCGCAGATGGTGAGCCCAGAAAGGAACGCGATATATTGCAGAGTAATCTGATTTCCATTTCTGACTTTCTCGATGCATGGACCACAGAAGAGAAATGCCTCCGTATTCTCTCCATCAATGATAATCCCACACTCTTTCTCAAACTTCTTGATCCCTCTGTTCTGAGCGAACCGGTATTCCGGAGGGCACATGCCTCCATAATGATGAGTGGCACGCTATACCCGGTGGAGATGTATGCCGATGTACTGGGTGCTACACGGGTCAATGGGCGTGAGATAGCTTTACGTGAGTACAAATCTCCATTTCCACGTGAAAATCGGCTGATCGCTGTCACCAAAGGGCTCACAACCAGGTATACAAAGAGGGGTGAAGCGATGTACAGGCGAATAGGAGAGAAGATAGAGGGAGTGGCAGAGAATGTAAGAGGTGGCATAGCTGTCTTCTTCCCTTCTTATGCACTTCTAAAGGCTATTTTAGTCTATTTATCGCCACATATCAGGAGAAGAGTGATGGTAGAGAGGCGAGAGATGGGGAAGATGGAACGGAACAGGCTATACGAGCGGTTAAGAGATGATGAAGCAGGGATTTTATTCGCCGTCCAGGGTGGCTCGTTCTCTGAAGGTATGGATTACGAATCCAATACGCTGAAGGCAATCATCATTGTTGGACTTCCACTGAGCCCGCCTACACTGGAAGTGAAAGCTACGCAGGGCTATTATGCAGGCAAATACGGCGCTGAGAAGGGGCGACTATATGGCTACCTCTACCCCGCGATTACAAAGGTACTGCAAGCCGTAGGTAGGGGAATAAGAAGCGAACATGACCGCTGCATCATCATTCTGATGGATTACCGGTTTGCTCAGTTCCCATATAAGAGATGCCTACCGCCCGATTTTGATATGATATTCACAGATAAAGTGGAGGATTTATGCAGGAGCTTCTTCAACAGTGGTTCCGAAACTAATTCCAGCTTTATGATACCATAATTTTGGCAGCAGGAAAAAGAAAAGCGAAAAACTTTTGAGTGACTTGATCGAATTTTGATTTTGTGGCTAAAGAGATGCTCCACGAGAAGGGGGTGATGGTGCATACCTCGGATTAAGAATAATCTTGTTTTGGGTTCCTGTGTTTCTTTTTGTTTTAATTATTTACACAAAACCGACTTTATTATGGTGTAAATTCATCCTTGGTTTGCTATTGCTTGCATTTCATGTGTTTTTTACTTTGTATTAATATTTAACTCAGCGTTAGCAAAAAGGAGAAATATTCTAAGACTAAGCATGGGAGAAATGCGAAGAGCTATTGCTATAATTCTTACAATTGCTTTTATTTCAACCTTGTTTTTAGATTTAACAGGATTTATGGAGGCAACGGGTTATACGAACTATTTTGTGTATGGAATATATGGAGCAATAATATCATTCTATTTTGGGCTCAGAACTGTTGAGAAGAAGAAAATAGAATCGCTGATAAAAAAAGGAGATGCCATAGAGATTTTGAAGACAAGATATGCCCTTGGCGAGCTGTCAGAAACAGAATTCGAGAGTATGAAAAAACAATTGTAAAAAACAAGATATAAATACTCAAAACACAAAAAGATAATCTCTAA
>Ga0190316_1000234_pt1 | contig 15627 bp, 11 predicted proteins | sample 48701112_MG_FD_161663 | JGI IMG/M metagenome (GOLD analysis project Ga0190316, IMG submission 161663) | Hydrothermal vent sediment bacterial communities from Southern Trench, Guaymas Basin, Mexico - 4870-11-1-2_MG | ecosystem: Environmental > Aquatic > Marine > Hydrothermal vents > Sediment ... | reverse complement strand
AAGATTATCATTTAAGGATTTACCAGCAATCTATGAAAGAGCAGAGGAGATCAGTTTAAATTATATCGTAATCTCCGGCCAGATGGTTGGTGAGGGATGCTGCGATAGATTCTACTATCCAGATCCCCTTTTAGGCTCAATGGATGATCTTAAAAGGGGAATAGAGGAGATCCATAGGAGAGGTGGACATATAACCTTCTATATGAATGGGCAGGCTTTTGATCCTAGATACCCAAGACTCCCAGAAAAGTATGATGGGAAGATGCCGGAGGATATCCAGATTCCGTCATGGGAGGAATTTAAGGAGTATGCCGTCACGAGGTATGATGGCTCTTTAGTCGGTCAGTATCCGATTGAGGAATATCCATTCTCGGAGGGTAGGAGGGAACAGTTTGGTTATCCCTATAGGTTTTATATTATGTGTCCTTCATGTAAGGGCTGGCGTGATTATCTGAAGGATTGGTTCTTAAGGTACGTCAGAGATTATAGAGCTGACGGCGTGATGATCGATCAGATCGCCGCAGACGATGCAAAATACTGCTTCAACTTTAGGCATGGCCATGAGCATCATGGATGCTGGACTCAGGGCTACTGTCAAATGTTGAAGGAGATGCTTCATGAGGGGAAAAGATTAAGCGCTGACTTCTGTCTGGGCTGGATAGAGGGTTTTGGGGATGCTTATGGCCAATACGCTCACTCACATCTGACTCATGGAGTGCAGGCTCTATTTGCTGGAGAGAAAGGTGGATCTTGGGCTCAATATCCCCATCCAGAAGTCTGTAGATATACCTTCCCAGAATACATAACTTTTGACGGAGGGGCATTATCTAATGGCAGCGTCGAGATGCGTAAGAGCATAATTAATGGCATCTTCCTTTTGGGTTCACGATTCAACGTCTACTACGATGAGATCTTAGCGTCAAATGAGTATGCTGAGTATGTGAAATGCGCTGTCAGATTGAGGAGGAAAATTAAGCCATGGCTGAGAAATGCTATATTTCGAGACACTATCGGTTTGGTGAAGACGCCGAATGGTGTATCGGCAAAGATATTCATCTCCGAACATGGAATATTAGTTACGTTGGATGATGAACGCGAGGAGAAGAAGTCATTTACGCTACAAATAAACCTAAATGAATATTCCTTCAGGGAGATTGAAGAGGTCACGCAGCACACCTTGGAATCGACGAGAAGATTAAGGTTCCATTTGGATGATGGATACTTGACAATACATGTTGAAGGCTTAAATGAGCCTTTTCCGCTCTCAGCGATCACCGTGAAGGCTAAAAATTAGAGAATAAAAAATAAAATAGTTGGTGGAGCTTATGCTTCGGATGGGGATAAAATGTTTAGATGCATTAAAATTCTAGGCGAGGTGCTGGAAAGATTAGATTCAGCTTCGAGGAACGGTCACTCACCTTTTGCCACGTTAATCGCTAAGGAGAAAAATAATAAGCAGACGATACAAATAGCCGTTGACGCCCACAATCCAGGAGTCTATTGTCTTAATGTGCCAGAGTTAACATCAGAGGCTTACCGTGAAGTTAGGCGGCTTCTAAGCCAGAAATGCGGGGAGAAGTTTGTGGCGGATACGCCTCCTAGCGATATGAGCTTTGGATATTTGACTGTGACAGTCACGAGGGATAATGTCATTGATTTAGTCATAAGCCTACTTGAGAAGAGGGGCTTCAGCACAGATCTAACACTAATGCTCGAGGAGTTCACGGAATAAGACTTATCAACCGAGAAAGAGATATTTTAGGCGTGATGGGATTTGGAGTTTGATCTTATAACGGGGATCTTCCCAGCTCAGATTAAGAGAGGACTCTTTAGACACGAGGATTTGATACTCGTTCTGACCACGAGGAGGCTGATACTTTTACCGCTTAAAAGGGTCATGGAGAAGAGCCGTGAAGGCGATGATGACCAACAGACAGAGATAGCAGGCATACCCCTATTGAAGAGTGAAGAACTGGAAAGAATGGCTAAGGGAGATAAGCCGCTCGTCGTCGAGGTTGAATCTGAAGGATTAAATCGTTTGGTTGAGGATCTGAATGGAAGATCCATAAGCCTAAGCGACATATTAAATGCGCGGGTTATCCTCAAAGATAAAACTTTAACAATTACTCATTCGAATGGAACGGAAAGACTGACTATTAATTCCAGCAGGAAGGATCTGCGCGAATTAAAAGAGCAGCTAAAGGCTCTGCTCGGAGAAAGATATAAAGGTAGATAACGGTTCATCCCCTGTAACATCTTTCTAGTTTAGGATAGAAATGGCAATGTAACATATCCTAAGAGAGCCTCCAATATCGAGGAGAGAACGAATATTAGAATGGCCTTTAATATGAGCGGAAGACCGTTCTTGGCTCCTATTTTAAGCGCTTCTATTCTTCCAACATCGCCGTACGTTCTTCGCGGAAGAAGCCACGACCTCCCAATCCCCTCTCCTGCAGCCGCGGCCATGGAAAGGCCGAGAACATCCAATATGAGCGGTGGAAGCATAATTAATAGAATGTACGGTGCATCAAGGATTATTATTGGAATTAATGCGCCTAAAAGCATATATCTGAATATTATCGCTGGCATCGCCAGATTGAGGAGGCCGGGAACGAACATTCCTAAGATGCACTTACGGAGGATACTATAGTTAAGAAGGCAGATGATCTTGTCCATAAATGGATTCTGACCCATTACTGAAAGCAGCGGAACCGGATAGATCATTCTCATCACATAGTGAATGTCAAGTAAGCTCCATAAATCCTCAGGAGAGCCTTTAAGTAAAGAGCATATCCATATTCCTATACCTATAATTAAGCCTGCAATGCTCAGCGAGACATACCATTTGATCCTCGGCCACTCTATAACCGCGGATAACCGCAAGAATGTCACCGGATCTCTTAGATCAAAGGATGCATATATAACATTAAATTTTTCATGCTTGACAGATGGGAACTAAATGAGGCGTGTGGTCGCTGGGAACGAAACAAATCCGAAGAGTGACTGCTAAGATTTTAATACTGAATTTTATGCATCAAGGGATATCCGTTATAGCGGATGAGAGCAACATGTGTAATAATATCTAAAGGTCGCTGGATGATGACCTCTTTTCCTCCAATTAATTTTATAAAATTAATGCAAAAGCATAAGTTGTGTTATTACTTTGATTGGCATACACAACCTTCTAAAAAGACCAGAGCTCACATAAAAATTAACTGCACATGAAAATAAATTTTTTATAAAAAAAGGTAAAAATGTATTGGCTGATGCAGGATGAGCAAGAAGGAATATGCTCGGTCAGCTCTCCTGCTCCTTTTGATAGTCTCATCTTCAATAGTTGTTTTGAAAGCGCCGCCGGGGCTGGCGCAGGATACATTTAAAGAGGCACGGCTCGTATATGTGCTGGATTGCGTCAAGTTCTACATTAAGGAAACAGAAGATTCTGATTGGCGAAAAGTAGGGGTAAGGACGCATTTTGAGTATTCGCTTACGGGCACTAATCCGGAAGATGGGGAGACATTTGAATACACTATTAAAGTGGATGTTTCTCCCGCAGATTCTTTTGAGGTTCTGATTACGAGCTCGCAGTCCGGTGAACCTGATATCCAAGTTTTAGAAGAAAAAGAACAATTATTTTTCGTAACTTTCAATATCTCAGCACAGAAGGTAAGTGGTAAAAAAAGCTATCCCGTTATAATGAGCTATTCCAATATGGTTTTTAACCCCGACCGCGATTGGAGATCTCTTTATCTACAATACAAACTTATCGGCGGCTATGATAAGAGATGGAGAACGGACCAAACCGTCTCTTTTCCTCTTCCTGGGAAAGCAATAGCTCGCACTGAACGCCCTCGCACAAAATTTTACGTCGAGGATGTAATCGAATATTATTATGAGCGTCGAGGGAAGGCTCCAGACTACATCTACTTCGCCATACACTTATTCAGTAGCAGTTATGCATCCCACCCTCTCAAGAACCTCAAACCTGACGCTGTTGCATTCCACGTGTACTTTCGGCTTGAGCCAACACTCTCGATAGTTAAGGGCGGCGACGATGTTAGGATAGTGGAAAATCATCCGGAATCTGGCATATTGACTCCCGGCTCCACGGCATCCTTCAGCCTATTAGTCGACTTTACGCTTTCCTCTCATAAGGAGACAAAGCTCATCATGGATATCCTAGTTGTTTGCGTCAACGAAAAGGGTGAAAAGAAGAAGTATTACCTTGAGGATAATTACGCAGATTCTAAGATAGTTACTGCTGGATCTGGAAGAGAACGACTGGAACACTCTATAACTGTGCCTGACAAGTTTAAAGGTATGGCTGTCAAGGGAATCATCGTAATCGTGTATCTTCAAAACCCAGAATATCGCGAAGGCTCGATGATGAACTGGTATCTCGATCTCGACTTCATCGAGTATTCCGTTGGCAAACCCAAGACATCCATTAGCTTAACCCTCTCCAGTGACAAAGTCGTAGCTGAGAGTAAAGAAGCTATTGAAGTAACCGTAAGAGTGAATGAAAATGGAAAGCCTGCAAGAAATGTTGAAGTAGGCGTGATCATTCTGAACCCAAATGAATGGCTTGGCAACTTACAAATAGTGATAAATGGTATTAAACGTGGGGCGGCTGCATCTCTTTTGACAGATGAAGGCGGTGTAGCCCGTTTTAAGCTACTTGCACCTGCAATAAATACGGAGGAATATCTATCCCGCTTTTCGATATACGGTAAGCCTCCGTTTCCAGCAACCCAGACTCTGAAGGTCTATGTTGGAACGGAAAGCGTCATGCGGGAACTTCATGTACTGCAACCCCGCATGGCATTTATCAGAGCAGTAAAGCTTGCCAATGGTCCTCATGGCTTGCTCACACAGGCTAAGCCAGCTGCTAATGTGGAGATTAGGTTGCTGGAGTTGAAGAGCAACGCTCTAATAAAGACAGTAAAAACAAACAGGGATGGGTTGGCCATTCTAACCCTTGGAGATAAAAATGTTAAGGTAGAGGCGTTAGATCCAGTGACGGGCGTAAAGCGAGGCTGTCTTATAAATAAGAAAGTCAAAGTCAAACATTTATTGTTCATTCTATCCACAGATAAAGAGTACGTACAGAGCTTGAGGGATAGAGTTAGAGCATTTCTGTCTTGGGTCTCATCATCCGAGCTTGACAAGATAGCAGATGTAACCATAAAGTATGGATCCTCAACTCAACATGTAACCACATGGTGGGGATGGAAAGCACATATAGAAATCAAAAAGGATGATCTTGAAAAGGCCCTTTCAGGAGACTGTGAAGCATTAGCAGATTTTGAAGAAAGCATATTCCATGAGTGGGGTCACCACGTAAATTGGGTGCTTAGAGGCTCAACTATTACGTCCAGTGTTGAAACCCCATTCACCCCTGCAGAGGGCACAGATATATGGAATGCTGAGCAAGTAGCTTTTGAAGAGGGAACAGCGGATCTTTTCGCCCATTTGCTTTTGCTGTCGAATTTAAATCTCTTCAAGACAGAAAAGGGCATGTATCGCCAATACACAGACATACTTAAGGGAGAGAAGAATGCCGTAAAGGAGGCCATAAGCAAGTACATGGTTCACGGCAATTACTTCTCCGGAACCGTTGTAGCCTTTGTCCAAGATTTGTATGGTCATGAATACGTGGCATCCCATCCCGATGAGGTCTATAAAGATTTCATTAAAACCATGAGACGATGCGGCGGAACAAGACTCAGAGACTTCATCATTGAGAAGGCAATAGAGGCTAAAGCCTCCGGAAACATAGACTTGCTGAAAAAGATAGAATTATTGGTTGAAGGCTATTCGATAGTCTATCCTCGTTTGATATTCACGGAGCATCATATATACAAAATACAGGAGTATCATATCAGAGGTTTGGAATGGGGCGAGTGCAAACCCTCTCAGGCAAAAGTGCAGCTTATTCGCGGCGGCAAAAAGTACTTGGTGCGCCCTGGAATAATATTATCACCTGGAGATACATTAGTAATTCCAAAGGGCGTTAAGCTCGTATTTACGGTTCGAATGCAAAACGGAAAGATCGGCATTTACATTGTAAATGGTGGTAGCCTAAAAGGGGGACGTATAACCTTCAAAAAGGAATTAACGATTGATAACGTTGCCATTTATGTCAAGAAGGCTCCAATAGAGGTTAGGGATCCAAGAGGGGGGAGAAGAATTCGAATAAAGCCTATCTCTACCGAGTATCTCATAGTAGAGACCGGGGAAGACCTTGAGATCAATGCCTTAAACGGCTCAATAGGGATATATTATCATAATGGAAGCCTCATCTTGACCCTCAAGGAAGGCTATAAAGTTGATTTCAAAGGCTGGAATACTGTTTCTAAACCATCTAAAATAGATTACTCAAAACTTGATAGGTGGTGGGCTAAGGCTGAGGCGAACATGATAGGCTTCATAACTGAGGACACCGAAGAAGGAACATATGAGCTTTTAGATTACATTCGGATCGTAAATATTGAGCCTAAGAGTGGAACTGAGCTGATAACGGAGAAGACATATACGTTTAAGCTCACCGTGAATTATTCATTTACGTCTGCGGATTATGGATACATAGGCTTAGTCGCCAAGATCAACGATCCAAAAAATCCAGGCATAGCACGTAAGAAGATTCCCATCTATGGTTGTAAAATCGCGGATATAAAGGATCTCACGTTAAACGTTGATGTTCCGAGCGACGCAGAAAAACTATACGTTGCAGTTCTGCTTTTAAAGGGCAACGAGACGTCTACGGATATATATGATGTGGTCGAGTATCCGGTTAGGAAGGGAGGATGCTTAATAGCGACAGCCACCTTCGGCTCCGAGCTCTCCCCAGAAGTCAATTTTCTAAGATCCTTTAGAGATCAGGAGGTTCTCTCAACATTCGCCGGCAGATGCTTCATGAAAGCATTCAACCGATTCTATTACTCCTGGAGCCCATATGTTGCCGACTATATAAGGAAGAATTCATATGTCAGAATGGCTTTCAAAATCCCCCTGTATCCGCTGATAATGACCCTCCGCTTATCATCAATTATATATCACTGTCTCGGCTTTTTCCCAGAAGCCGCCATACTCACAGCAGGCTACGTAGCAAGTTCCCTGATAGGATCAGTGTATCTCGGATTGCCTCTATCCCCAATTAAACGTTTCAGAAGAATGAAACGCCGTGTACTGAAGGCTTGGATCTTCTCATTGCTTCTAACTCTAATTTCAATAGTCCTAGCGGAGGCCGCGTATTCCACCCATCTGATGATGGCGACAACAACGATATTCGTCCTGCTAAACATTGGTTTCTCCTCAATTCTAACCGGAACATCCATTGCTAAGGGAGCATCCACCCTCGCTAAAATGATCAAAAGAATAAAGATACAGAGTTAATCTCTAAGCTGAAAGTCGTTCAACCACAAAAACTAGCGGATTAATGACAGGAAAACCTTTCATAAATCTTCATCATCTATCCGGATATCTTCTCATGAGCATCGCATCCAGCAATTTCGTCTCTAAGCATGGAACTTAAGCACCATCAGCCTATTTGTCCCATGGCCTCCTGCACCTCTTCCCCACTATATGCTTATACCCATGATTAAGCCTGCAATGCTCAGCGAGACATACCGTTTGATTCACTCTATAATCGTGGATATCCGCAAGGTTATCACCAGACAATCCACAGATAGGTCAAGGCGAATATACAACCAGAATCCTATTGGGGCTGAGTGGAAATTACATGAATCCCTGCTTAAGGGACTTAGGAAACAAGATATATTCTTCTTGCGGCATATTTTTCTTTGGAGATCTCTGTTGCTCTCTAGATCCTCTAGCATAATTATTCCTGCGATAAAGAAGGGCATAACATACTTTGGCTATAAGGCTTATCTACTTCTCATAGATGAATGGGGCATAACAGGATTCTGTTATGGAAGGATTCTGAGCTGGAAGGATATTCTAGCAAGATTGACACTTGGACTTCTAGGCGGATTAATTGGAAAATTAATTTTCGGCGGGACCTCAGGAGCAATTTTGGGCGCCATCGCCCTGACTGGCAGTCATGACCTAGAGATCGAGAAACAGTCCAGGCATATCTTAGATGAACTTGCATCCTCCAAGGTGGCTAAGAACAAAGAATTCTCGATTCCCGCATCATCCATTAGGGTAGCAAGACTGAAAATCGGGAAGAATGACTTATCGGTTTTGAAGATCAAGGCTGGATGGAGAGGAAGAACATTCCCCATCAGAAGAAAAGATGCAGATCGTATAGAGCCGATTCTAATCAAGTTTTTAAGGAATAGATTTGAAATCGAAGAGAAGGGGGCAGATTTTTGAATTACTGATTTATAGCGCCTCTTCCCTTTCATAATTTGGTGGTAAGGGCTATGAGAAGGGTGAATGTAGGTGTTCTTGGATACGGTTTTGTCCAAGAGACATTTCACCTACCATCATACATGGAGATCTCCGAAGCAAACGTGCTGGCCATAGCTGGTAGGAAAAAAGGAAAAGCGGAGGATGTAGCCAGAAAGTTCGGAATTCAGAAAGTCTATTCAGGAGATGACTTCATTGAGAAGATCTGCTCAGACCCCGAAATAGACGTTATAGATGTTGGACTGCCGAATTTTCTTCATCAGAAGGCATCTGTAATAGCGACTGAGAACGGCAAGCACGTGATCTGCGAAAAGCCTCTTGCCCGCAATGTCGATGAGGCGAAGGTCATGGTGAACGCCGTTGAAAGATACGGCGTGATCGATTGTTATGCTGAAAATCAAGTGTTCTTTCCGCAGGTAGTCAGGGCTAAGGAGATGATCGAGAATGGCGCCATAGGCAAAGTCTTTTGGGTGAGAAGTAGGGAGGCTCACTTCGGCCCCCACTCCGACTGGTTCTGGAATCCAGACTTGGCTGGAGGAGGAGTCTTGATGGATATGGGATGCCACTCAGTTGAGGTTGCAAGATATCTGATCAATAAGAGGCCCGTAGAGGCAAGCGCTTGGGCTGCAACGTTAGTTCATGACACGAGAGCCGAAGATAACAGTATAGCTCTGATCAGGTATGATGGAGGAGAGCTGAGTCAAGCAGAGAATAGCTGGGCTGCGCATGGAGGTTTAGACTTGAGATTTGAGATCTACGGCTCTGAAGGTGCAATATTTATTGATACAACGAGGGAGACTGGTATCCGAGTATTCACCGTTGCCTCTGAGGAGAAGGCTGGATATGTCGTGGAGAAGGCTGAGGTTAAGAGGGGATGGATGTATCCAATATGGCGTGAGCATGAATTATACGGTTATCTCTCTGAACTTCAGCACTTCATATCCTGTATAAGTAGGGGGGAGAAGCCGAGGGAGACATTCAGAGATGGATACATAGTGAATTGTATGCTCGATGCATGTTATAAGTCGATTAGGACGAAACGATGGGAAACGATCATTTACAGTTAAACTCCGCTCCTCGCAACGATACTCAGCGATTCGCTTGAATCCTTTTGACGTATTTTTGCCAAACCGAATCTAAGGGAAATCCGGTCAGACCAAAATTAGATATATAGAGCGGTTGGGCTATTCTCTATGTAAGCATTCCGATTTGCGTTTGTCTTAGAAGGGATGACTTTTATGAGTGAGGATTTGGCGGATGTTCAGAATCAGAGGCCAGAGAATGAGATCGAACTTGAGAAGGTCGGGATTGAAGGCTTAAAAAAATACGTCATAATAAGGAGGCCCGATAAGACCTTTCATGCGATAGTTACAATTAACAGTTATGTTACTCTTCCATCGAATCTTCGAGGAGCACACATGAGTAGGTTTGCTGAGTCGATTGCCGAGACCCCAGTTGAGGCCTCTTCAATAGAGGATTTAGCGGAGGAAATCGCGAGGAAAGCCTATCAGAAGCATGGATTTCACTCTTACACTGAAGTGTTTGGAGAATTCCCTTATAGGAGGATTAGGCCTAATGGCGGAGAGGAGAATGCCATAGCCGAGATGTTCGCGAGATTCTCAACCAAAAATGGAAGGAAAATCGTTGGAGTCTCCATCAGCGGAGTCCTAGCATGCCCATGCTCGAAGGAGCTGACGGGGGGATTAACGCATAATCAAAGGGGTAAGATCATAGTTGAGATGGACGTCTCCAACTGTAAAGTCGACCTTTTAGATGTTATTAGAATATGCGAGAATAGCTTCAGCTCCCCAACATTCTCTATCTTAAAGAGGGTGGAAGAAAGAGAGGTTGTGAAGAAAATCCATGAGAACCCAATGTTCGTTGAGGACGTTGTTAGAAAATGCGTTCAGCTCTTAAGGGAGAAGTTTCCCGGAAGATACTGCAGAGTCAAATGCATAAGTTATGAATCAATCCATGACCATAATGTTTGCTCCGAATGGAGCGGCATATTATAGCACTCAGGCTTCCCAGCATCCTCACTCTTCTAATCCTCTGCTCCTTCTCTCCTCAAGCGTCTTCTTTATTGCCAACTCAACCTGCTCAACGGCAGTTCCAAGATACCTTTCTGGATCCAAGGCTGCCTCGATCTCTTCAACGCTCAGTAGAGACGTTACTCTCTCATCCTCCATGATAACATCTCTGAATGGCCTCTTTTCATCGGCGCTCTTAATGGCCAATCTTCGAACGAGCTCATGGGCCTCCTGCCTGCTCATTCCCTTTCCAGTTAAGGCAAGCATGAGGGCCTCAGACATTATCCTGCCCTGAGTTAACTCAATATTCCTCCTCATCCTCACCTCGTCAACCTCAAGGTTTGAGAGTATGCCTATCATTAGATGAAGCATGTAATCTACAAGGATGCATGCCTCTGGAATAATGAATCTTTCAGATGAGGATTGAGTGAGATCCCTCTCGTGCCATGTTGGGATATTCTCTAATGCGGGTATAACAAGTCCCCTCACGACCTTAGCTAAGCCACATATCCTCTCGCATAATTCCGGATTTCTCTTATGAGGCATAGTTGAACTGCCCACTTGCCTTTCACGTTTAAATGGTTCTAATACCTCTCCGATCTCGGTCCTCTGAAGCTCCCTAATCTCAGTAGCGAACTTATCGAGCGTTGAGGCTATCATGGCTAATACGCAGATGAGCTCCGCATGCCTATCTCTTTGAATTATCTGCGTTGAAACCTCAGCGGCCTTCAATCCAAGCCTCTTCATTACGAGCTCTTGGATCTTAAGGGCTTGCCTTCCAAGTCCAGCTTGAGTCCCAACGGCCCCGCTCATCTTTCCAACTATTAAGCGTTTCCTGCATTCACGGAGCCTTTGAATATGTCTTGAGATCTCCCTCATCCAAACCGAGAGTTTTAAGCCGAATGTTATTGGCAGGGCATGCTGTCCATGAGTTCTACCAATCATTATTGTATTTTTATATCTGTCCGCCTGCCTAAGGAGTATTAACTCGAGATCATCAAGTTTCTTACCCACTATATCTAATGCATCCCTAAATTGGAGAGCCTTGGCTGTGTCAACAATATCATAGCTCGTTGCCCCCAAGTGTATGTATGCACCGCTTGGCCCGCAGACCTCCGCGAAGGCCCGGACGAGGGACATTATGTCATGCTTGATCTCCCGCTCAATCTCCTTTATCCTGCTGACCTTAACATACTTCGTTGAGGCCATCTTCTCTATCTTCTCAGCGTCCTCCTTTGAAATGTTGCCGACTTGAGCATGAGCCCACGCAAGAGCAGCCTCAACATCCAATAGTCTCTGAAAGTAGTTTTCCTCCTCAAAGACTCTAAGCATCTCTGGAGTTCCATATCGTCCAGTATCTATTGGTAGAATAGGCAAGACATGTCACACCTCACTCTATCTTAGAACCGATGAATATTTAATGATTAAATCATTAGTGATCGTAAGTTTAGTGTGCAACCTAAAAGTTGACGCCTCCATGCAGGTAGGATGCAGATATGACATTGAGAACTGGGATAGTATTCTCTCCAGCATGTCTCCTCCATAAGGCTGGGGAGTATCACCCGGAATCTCCAGCGAGATTAAGACTCATAATGCAGGGAATAGAGTATTCCAATTTGTTAAAGAACGAAAGAATTGCCCTCATAGAGCCCGATGCTGCGAGTTCAGATGACCTCAGGATGGCACATTCAGTTCAATACATCAATATGATAAAAGATATCTGCCAACGTGGAGGTGGACTCTTAGACGAAGAGACCGGAACGGTGATCTCTCAGGATAGTTTCTTGGCCGCATCTTTTGCTGCCGGCGGGGCAATAAAGGCTGCTGAATTGATAATGAATAAAAGGCTTAAGAATGCTTTTGTCCTGTGCAGACCTCCCGGTCATCATGCTGGCTACGCATATGCTGACGGATTCTGCATCTTTAATAATGTGGCCTTAGCGGCCAAGCGCCTCATAAATGAGTTCTCATTAGATGGAATACTTATATTTGATATTGATGCCCATCATGGTAATGGAACTCAAGAGATGTTCTATGATACGGATGAAGTTCTATATATTAGCCTCCATGAGGATCCATCGGAGTTTCCGGGAACAGGATTTATAAATGAAGTTGGAGATGGAAGGGGAACCGGATATACCGTAAATATTCCATTTCCTTATGGGACTTCTGACCCGGCTTATTGGAAAGCAATAAAGTCCATAGTGACGCCGATAATAGAGCAGTATGGGCCAAGATTCATTTTGATCTCGGCTGGATTTGACGGCTACTTTCGAGATTCCATAGGTGAACTCTCACTTTCAGCCTACATCTACCTTGGGATCTTTCAGATCATGCTGGATTTAGCGCATAAATTTAGTGGTGATCGACTTGTAGCAGTGTTGGAGGGAGGATATCGCCTCAGATTCTTGAGTAAGATCGTTCCGGCGGTTATATCTAGGATGGCAGGTCTCGAATTTAATTTGCGCGATGACTGGCCTAAGCTGGATATGACTGCCCAGAGATCAGCGGAAAAAATTATTGAGGAGACAAGGGAGACTCAATCAAGATTCTGGAATCTCTAATTTGCCAATTCATGTTATTCTATAACTTCGATGGCTCCCTCTGGACATTGAGACTCACATGCGTGACAGGCGAGACATTCATCTACATGCACAGGGGAGGATTTCCCATCAACTATCTCATAAACTCCGACAGGACATACGTCTACGCATGTTCCACAGCCAGTGCATTTCTCAGTATCTACTTTTATCTCAACCAAGATGAATCACCCTTTTAGGATTTAATGAAAATGATTTTAGAGAGATAAAAGTTTTATGGAAAGGAGGGAATGAATTTATTTTCTACTCAGCCTCAATTCGATATTGAGATTAATTGTAATTGACTATCTGAGCCCAGATTAGTCTGCGTAGAACCGGATTATTGGAGAATATAGCCTCAACTTTATTATACTTGAGAGAATTACATTCAGATTGTATGTATGACATCAATAGTTGCTCATGATCGACGTAGAGCACTACAAGGGGAAATTGGAGATCCACAACCTTCACGTCATATAGGTATCTAAGTTCTTTAACTAGATGCTTACTATCCTGCTCATTGGTCGTTATTATTTTAATCTTCACTGAGCGGGAGGCTAACTCGTCAAGCAATCTACTAAATATTCTAAACAGAAGAATTAAGTTGTTCCCATTTGTTATTATATAGACCGACCTCTTCGCATTAATGAGCATCTCCCGCATCTTCTTGAAGATATTTTGCTTTTCATTGATAGTCCATATAGAGCCTTGCCGCAATTTTTCTTGTGTTCTGGCTCTTTTAAAAGCCTCTTCTAATGCGAATATAAGCGACGAGAGATTTTGAGTAATATTCCGGTATGTCTGGAGATAAGACTTCAAAGCAATGTTAGGCGGGACAGGTGAGAATCTCCTTGGCTCTCCCGGAATCTCAGTAACGAGACCCGTATCGATCAGTCTTTTTAGCACTGTATTGTATAAACCTTTGTTCGCGGAACTCCGCTGAAGACGCTTAGCTTTCTAGCGGTTGCCTGTCCAATCTCAATTAATGGAACGTATAGTATAGCCTCGTATTCTGAAAGCCCTAAATATTCGGAGAGTCTCCGCCATAACGCCTCAACCAAAATACTTTTTACATGAGTCTCCCTTTTTTGCTGAGAAAAATCATAACTTAATCATCCCTTTAAGCCCTTAAATGATAGATTTAATGTAACCAGAGATCGTCATTATTTGGCAACAGCCAGATATCCGCAAGATGGTTATTTTTAAGATAATTTTATAATTTTATAAGAATTATTGCATTGTTCTATTCGAAATTTTATTCGGAATCAGAAAAATATTTTCAGCCACTTGCTTCCTCTTGAAGCCTCAACAATATCTCGGAGATCCTACTCTCAGTTCTTCTCCTTATTTTGGCATACTCATCTATTAGTCTCCTTCGAACATCAGCCGATATCTCGCCACGCTTGAATCTCGCCTCAACCCGATCAATATCCGCGTTTAAGGTCTCAATCTCAACCTCCGCCGCCTCTAGCTCCTTTATCAGCTCTCCATACCTGTCAGAGGTTGCTTTTATTCTATCCTTAAGTTCTGCAAGTCGCTTATTCAATTCTGAGATTTTATGTTCTATTGTTCTTCTTCTTATCCTCAACCTCCTTCTGGAGATTCTGCCACTTCTGAATTGCTCCTCAACGGATCGCAGCTCAATTGTGAGCCTCCTTTTCTCCTCATAGACTTTAACGAAGTCACCTAGCAGAGTTGATGGGACGGATATGGCGGTAGATGTCGGATAAAAGAATCTTTTAATAATGAAAAACGCAACGAACACTAAGGCCGTAGCTCCAATCCATGTTAGGGGCTTGAACGCTCTCCAAAGAACTGAGTATTGATATTCGAGCGTTATATGCGACATGCTGAACTCTGTTACATTATACCTTGTAAGAATCATTTTTGTTGCTAGTCCTTGCCTTTTAACTTGGAGATCTGATGGTAAGTTCTTAGGCTCCGCGCCCTCAGGTAAATGAATTATTAATGAGAACTTTTTTATAAGTAAATTTTTAGGCTTAACCAGCTTTAATTCTAATCTATAGTCTTGCCAGCCCATTTGATCAATGAACATACCTGATGGAAGCCTATAGGATATTAGGAACTCATTTCTCTCCCCAGGCTTCAGCGGTCTTCTCAGAGTTACATTAACCTGAATAGCATCCTCTTTATTGATCCTAATTATGCCTACTGAGTATTCTCCATAGGCGTCTTGAACATGGATCTCACTTGCATTTGCTGGTAAAAGGAAAGACACCTTATAGATCTCCGTTGAATATACATTAGGAATTGAGTAGTAGTCTATGCCTGAGATTCCACCCCAAGCATCTATGATTATCTCTCTCCTCCACTCATCAACAAAGAATGTCTTATTCGTTGATTGGCCAGTATCCTTGGCAATGGATGAGAGCAAGCCTCTAATACTCGGGCTGCTGGAAACTCCAGTGGAGAGATCTATTCCCAAACAGGAATGAAACATAAGTATTGTAAGCAACACCACTGTGAAAATATGTAAGTTCTTTCCGCTGATCCTCCTAATCAACTCCACCATCCCTAACCGCTTATAAATCTTGCATGTCTTGAAAGTATGATAATTTCAATCTTTTAAGCATGTCTCTTATAATTAGCGGTGATACCCACTTAAATCCGGGGATCATCTTGAC
>Ga0190316_1000233_pt1 | contig 15638 bp, 13 predicted proteins | sample 48701112_MG_FD_161663 | JGI IMG/M metagenome (GOLD analysis project Ga0190316, IMG submission 161663) | Hydrothermal vent sediment bacterial communities from Southern Trench, Guaymas Basin, Mexico - 4870-11-1-2_MG | ecosystem: Environmental > Aquatic > Marine > Hydrothermal vents > Sediment ... | reverse complement strand
GGAACTATCTTTTTAGTGAAGCAAGTGTGCGAAATTAGGCTTTTTGTAGAGAGACAATTAGTTTGTTATTTAATTTCGCACATATTTATATATAAATATATTATTATGGAAGAAATTTGCATGTCTATTTTTAAATCAACAAATAAATTTAAGTTGCTGAGCATTTCTGTTTTAATAAGTTTATTGATTGTTTCCTTTGTTCTTGCAACAACAGTAACAAATGTTTCTTTAAATGGAGAAACTATTACACAGACGAAATATATTAATACTTCCCAAAATTATACCTTTAATTTCACAGTTAATACAACAAATCAGAATGTTTCACAGATTCTCGTCAATACAACAGTCATAAATATTTCCAACATTTTTATCCCTAATTCAAGTAATACAAACTGGAGTTCTTCATTTAATAATGCAACAAATTTATTAAACTGGACAAACATAACAAATCCTTTAAATGGGACTGCTTGGTTCAGTTTTAATTTCAGTGTTTCTGATTCATTAGCTGGAGCATTCAATATTACAATTTATGCAAACAATACTACAATTGTTTTAATCAACACAACTCAGTTTGTTGCAGATGCCTATAATCCAATTGCAAGTATAAATTCTGTAAATGGACTTACCTCCGGAAATTACACAAATAATAATACTTTAAGCATTAACTTCACAGCCAATGACACCAACATTTATTCATGGAACCTATCTCTCTTTAACTCAACCAATTTAATCAAAAACTGGACCGGAAATAATAATACTGTGTCAAATATAACGAATTATACAGTTTCTTCAGATGGTACTTATTATATAAACCTTACAGTCAATGACATGGCTGGAAAAGTTAATTTCTCTACCTTCAATATAACTGTTGATACAACCCCTCCAACAGCTTATATTAATATTAGCAATAATGATACTTATACAAATACAAGTTTAGTTACGTTGTATTTAAATTATACTGATGCAACTTCTGGATGTGATAAATGTAGATATTCAAATAATGGTGAAAACTGGACTGATTGGGAAAATTGTACAACAACAAAATCTAATTGGAATTTAACAAATCCAACTTATGGCGGGAACTCAAGCGAAGGAATAAAAATTGTTTGGTATGAAGTAAGGGATAAAGCAAACAACACAAATACCACTTTTGATACAATTATCTTAGATACAACAAAACCTTCAATAACAATTAACTCTCCAGATTCAGATTCAGTATTAAACTCAACTATGATAGCAATAAACCTCACCTCCACAGACGCGAACCTAAATTACACAAATATTTCAATAATAAACTCAACAGGTTCACTAGTAAACTCAACAATAAATTGGACAAATGGAACTTATGTTGTACTCTTGTCGGTTCCAATAGAAGGAGTTTACAACATAACAGCAACAACCTATGATAAGGCAGGAAATTCAAACACAACAACAATTACAAATATAACAATTGATACAACCCCTCCAACAATAATAATCACCTCTCCAACAAACATAACTCCAACATATAAACAACCAGGAATGAATATAACAATTTCTTACACTTATACAGAACTAAATCCTAAGAATTTAGCATTCTATCTTTTAAATCAGTCAGGGGTTCCTGTTGCAAACAAAACATTAAATGAATCAGTGTTGTATGGAGGAATTAATGTATCAAATACTACTTGCATAACAATTCCAAATAATGTGCCAGCAGGATTTTATCACATTAATGCAACAATGTATGACTTAGCTAATAATGGTAATTTTACCATTCAACCAAACTCAACATATATAACAAACCAAACCTTTGATTTCTACGGAGTCACGTATGATCAGAATGCTACCGAAATGAACGGAACAAATGTTACAATAGAAGTTTATCAGATGGCTCCAAATCAACCGCCTTCTTTGGTTGATTCTTTTACTGATATCAGTGATGAAAACGGAACATTTAATGTGACAAATATAACCTATTACCACACCCTATTTTACAAGCCAATAGTAAGACACTTTAATGGAACTCTAGTTGATTACATAGGTCCTTCTCTTCCAATGCTGCCAGCGATGGAATTCCATAATTTAGGCTCAGTAAAATTCTACTTGAAAGAAGGGGCAACTTTGAACATAACTGCTGTCAATGCAACAGGAGGCCCAAAAACATTCAACTACATGATAAAAGATACAAAGTTAGGTTATCCAATTGCAGAGCATTTTGTCTCAAATCCAGATCTTGCCGTAAATCAAACAATTGTTTATGTACCTGCAGACAGAAATTATTCAATTATGATTTATCCTTTTGACAGTTTCCCAATGAGTTTTGATTTGAACAACCTTTCTAATTATACTGCGCCGAAAAAAGTTGATATTCAGTTTAACTGCTCACAAGAATGGAAATGGGTCTCTGGGTATGCAAAATATAATGAAAATGCAAACTTTACAAATTTAACAATTATCACCTATCTATTTGAACCAGGCAATATGATTTCCAAAGATCATCCTTTACCTCTAAACATGGGCCTCTGGAAAGGACCTCCAACAAATGACACAATTAATGCAACAACAGGGTTCTTTAATATAACTTTGCCAGCAACCACAAGCGGAATGAAATTATTGCTCTTTGCAAATGCTGAGAAGAACGGAACTTATTATGGAAATTTCAGGAATATAACCCTAACAATTGGAGGAAACAATACTACAAATTTCAACTTCACTTTGCATAAATTGATTGGAAGCAATTCTACTTTAAGTGTTGAAAAAGCAGGTCAGGAAAAGGAGACAGTAAATATAAGCACAAAGGAATCTTCATTTAAATTAACAAACGGAACAATTCCTGTGAAGAATGCGCATATTGAAGTTAGGTTAGATTATACAGATATTAACGGCTCTGAATTTACATTTATGGCCGATGTTTCACCAGATAGCAACGGAACATTCAAGTTGCCTCTTCTAAATCACTCTATTGATAGGATAAACATCTTTTCCCCAGATTTTGCTCCTAAAAAACTATCTTTAGAGGCAAGCGATTTGGCAACCCAACCAGTAACCATAACATTGAAAACATTCCGGCCAGGAAAGCCGGGAGGTGCAGAGATTAAAGATATTTCCATAGAAATGTTCAAGCATAATAAGGAAGGAAAATGTGATGTTCCTCATCCAGATAAAAATTGTTCGCTAATGCCTCAAGGAAATATCACGCAGTTCAATACCACAACTTTCAATCCTCTGAGTGTTATGATGAGCGGCGCTAAAATGAGCTTAAGAATGAAAAAAGTTAGCAATAATATAACTGTTCACTATGTGAATGTTGATTTATTTGCTTCTGGTCCTCCGGATGCAGTTTTTGACAGCAATTCAAGCGATACAAAAGGAGATACTTTTGCCCAAGCCTGGAGATTTGGAAGTGAAGGTCCAGAGATTTACGATTATGTTATAATCGGCATTCCTTATAAGGAGGCAAACCAATCGCAAACAGGATTTAACGAGAGCGCAGATATCAATTTGAGCATACCTTATCTATATGATGATAATTGGAATGTGATTTGGAATCAGTCTGCCGGAGATAATACAACAGATATAAATAGTAGTGATACCTTAAAAGATTTCAGGGATTATCTCAACTCAGAATATGAAGCTTATTTGAACGGAACTAAAGTAACATGCAATGAGAGTGATGTGAATTTAACAGGACTTTGTTACAAAGATACAACAAACAACATGCTCTGGTTCAGAATTCCTCATTTCTCTGGTATAGGTCCTGAAAATGAGGGAGATATATTAAAGGCAAATTTAGAATCCTGTAACTCATCTTCTGAATGTGTTGGTGGGTATTGTGTGCATGGATATTGCTGGAATGCTGCAACAAGATGCGGAGATGGTTATTGCGATTCTGGAGAAACCCACGCGAACTGTCCATCAGATTGTCCTTCTACAAGTACTGGAGGAGGAGGAACTTACACACCATTACCTAAGCAAATTCATAGTTGGACAAAAATAACTCCAGGAGTTGCAACAATAATGAAAATAACAAAGAAAGAGATAGGATTAAAGCAGATACAGATTGAAGTCAAAAATCCAGCGAACAATGTTAGAATTACAGTTACAAAGTTGGAAGGAAAGCCTGCTTCTGTTACACAAGAAATCTCTGGAAAAGTTTATAAATATCTTGAGATTAATGCAGAGAATTTAAATGAAACCAATTTGGAAAGAGCGAAAATCCAGTTTGAGGTAAACAAAACTTGGGTATTAGAGAATAATCTTGACAAGAACAGAATCTATCTTTACAGATTTGTAAATAATGAATGGCAAAAATTAACCACTAGATTACTAAATGAAACAGACAATTATATAAACTATGAAGCAGAGACCCCTGGATTCAGTTACTTTGCTATTGGAGGGGAAGAAAAAGTTTGCGAAGAAGGTAAAAAGAGATGTTCTAATAATAATTTAGAGCAATGCATAAATAATTCTTGGAAATTAATAGAAACTTGCAACTACGGATGCAATGAAACAACTTTAACTTGCAATCCAAAACCAACAGAGAAAATCTGCGAGGAAGGAACAAGAAGATGTTTAAATAACAATTTGCAAGAGTGCGAGAACGGAGAATGGAAAACAATAGAAACTTGCGAGTATGGTTGTAATTCAACTTCTTTAACCTGCAATCCTGCTCCTGTTACTGCAGAGAAACCAGAGGAAATTAAAAAGAAAGATTATACTTGGATTTATATTGCTATAACAGCAATAATTATTTTAGCAGGATTAGGGTATTATTTTTTAGTTTATAAGAAGAAATAATTTTATTTTTTCTCTGCCCATTTTCCTTTTTTTCTTCCCATTTTAAAATATTTTCTGCACTTTGAAGAGCAAAAATAGAAAATCTGGCCTTTATTGTTTACAAACATCACTCCAGAACCTTTTTTTAGATTCTTCCCACAATAAGAGCATTTTGGCATAATTAAACACTTAAAGTTTCCATTTCTGTTTCCTTTAAATAAATAATATCACCAACCTTAATTTTCCCAATTACTGCCCTTTCAAGAATTTTATTTTTTTTATCCCCTTCCAATAATTTACACTTAACAATACTTATTCCTTTTGGCCCCTCTCTTTTAATTATTCTAATAACTTCTGCTGCTTCTGCCATATATTGATAAACCTAAATAATTTAATATTCTAAAATGAGTTTCTTATTTATGGAGGAGGTAGATGAACTAAAAAAGAAAATTGCAGGAGAAATTGTTCTTTCAAAAACCCCATGGGAGACAATTAAGAAATGGAGACAATTGTTCAAGATTTCTCAGACCGAATTATCAAAAGAACTAAATATGAGTGCAAGCGTAATCTCTGATTATGAATCAGGAAGAAGAAAATCTCCTGGGACAAAAATAATTTTAAAATTTGTTAATGCAATTATAAATACAGATTTAAAAAGAGGAGGAAAAATTGTTAATGAATTTTCAACAATTTACAAAACTCCTGATTTCAAATCCTCTATTTTTATAAGAAAAGATTTTGAAAAACCTGTAAGAATTAAAGATTTCTTGTCGCAGATTCATGGAGAACCCTGCTATGAGTTTGAAGATGGGGATATTTATGGATATTCCTTGATAAATAGCAAAGAAGCAATAATAAATTTTTCACCTCTTGAGTTATCAAGAATAGCTCCTTTAATAAATAAACATTGCTTAATCTTTACAAATTTAGAAAGAGGAAGGTCTCCTTTAGTGGCTATAAGATTAACAAACTTAAGGCCAGGATTAATTGTTCTGCATGGAATAAAAAAGGCAGATGAAATTGCTTTAAGAATTGCAAAACTTGAGAGACTGCCCCTTGCAATTTCTTATGTTTCTACAACAGAGGGTTTGATCAAGAAATTGAGAGATTCTAATTTTTGAAAAATCAATAACAAATCTTTATAACTTTAAATTTGTTTGTTCCAGAAACAACAAGATAATATATCTCGTTTCCATTGCATTCAGGTGAAACTGAAAGATTGAAATCTACATCCAAACTATTTTCTATTTCATCTAATTTATTTTCTTTTTCAAGCAACTCCAAAGCATTGTATATTTTTTCATTCTTGTTGTTAAATTCCATTGTATTTAGAGTAATAGTAAGAACAGGAAACATCAGAATAATAACAGCAATTAGAACCTCTAGTGAGAATAAATATCCTTGCATAATAGGAAAACAATTAAATATTTATGAAGATAGGGATTGTTGGGAAACCGAATTCTGGAAAATCAACTTTTTTTAGGGCTGCAACTTTAATCAATGCAAAAATAGGAAATTTTCCTTTCACAACAATTAATCCAAATATTGGATTTGGTTTTGTTAGAGTAGAGTGCCCAGAGAAATATTTCAAAGTAAAATGCAATCCAAGAGTTGGTTTTTGCATAGAAGGAAACAGATTTGTTCCAGTTGAATTAATTGATGTTGCAGGACTTGTTCCTGGTGCTCACAAAGGAAGAGGGATGGGAAATAAATTTTTAGATGATTTAAGGCAGGCAGATTGCTTAATTCATGTTGTTGATGCTTCTGGAACAACAGACAGTAATGGAAGAGAATGTTTTGATCACAATCCATTAGAGGATGTAAAATTTTTAGAGGATGAAATAAATTATTGGTTTTTATCAATTCTTGAAAGAAATTGGAAAAAAATTAATGATGTAAAAGATATAGCAAAGCAGTTATCTGGTTTGAAGGTTTCAACTTCATTAGTTTCAGAGACAATAAAAAAATTAAATTTTACAGAAAAGATTAAAACATGGTCATATGAAAACAAATTTGATTTTGTAAAGAAATTAAGGGAAAAAATTAATCCAATAATAATTGCTGCAAACAAAGTTGATAAAGTAGAGTCAGAGAAATGGATTAAAGATTTAATTAAAATAGGGGCAATTCCGTGTTCGGCTGAAGCAGAACTTGCCTTAAAGGAGGCTGAAAAAAACAAACTAATTAAATACATTCCTGGAGATAATGATTTTAAGATAATTGGTAAAGTTACGGATAAGCAGAGAGAAGCTCTGGAAAAAATTAAAAAAATTCTGAAAAAATTTGGTTCTACAGGGGTGCAAGAAGTGATAAATAAAGCTGTTTTTGATATTCTAAAATATATTGTTGTTTTCCCAGGAGGAGTTAAGAAACTTGCCGATAAAGAGGGAAGAGTTTTGCCAGATGCTTTTTTGATGCCTCCTGATTCAACAGCATTGGATTTTGCCTACAAGATTCACGAGGACTTTGGAAAAAAGTTCATTTCAGCAATAGATGTGAAAACAAAACAGAGAATTGGAAAAGATTATAAATTGAAAAATCTTGATGTTATAGAAATCATTGCAGGAAGATAATAAATAAGATATAAAAGAATTTTATGGTGGAGAAAAATAAGATTGGATTGTATTGCTCTGCAGTCTTATTTATTATTTTAATAATTGTCACTTCTTATTCTTTGTATTCTATTTATAGCACTTCGGAGCAGATGGCTAAACATTATGGAACAGGAATATCAAAATACTGGGCGGATTCAATGAACTGGCTAAAAAATAATACTCCGGAATGCACAGTTGTTGCAACTTATTGGGACCCTGGCTATTGGATTGCTGCCCTTTCAGAAAGAAAAACAATTTATGATGGTGGAAGTCAAAATTCCATAAGGCATACTCCAGTTAAAGATTTAAACGGTCTGGATTGCATTGCAGATAGAGGAGGTTATATAAAGGAAGAAAATGGGGTGAAATATTGCATAACGAGTAGAATGCAGGACATGGCTGGAGTATTATATACTTCAAATGAAACAAAAGCAGCAAAGATTCTAGAAACTTATCTTGGAAATTGTTCAGAATTGTATGAATTGGTTTCAAGCGATTTGATTGGAAAATCTCACTGGTGGAGTTATTTTTCAAACTGGGACCCTGAAAAAGGAAAGGGCAAAGCTTATGATTACATTACAGTAAGATTGCAGGGTGAGAAAAAACTTCTATTAGAGAACGGAACAGCATTACTTTATGGGCCTTTTATTTTGAAAATATTTTATAAAAACAACACTCAAAAAATTGAACCTCTTCTTTTCCAGGAAGGAAAATATTATAAAATTAAAAACTTAGTGATTAATCAAAACAATACCTACTTGAGATTAAATTATTCAGATGCTCCAGTTCCTGGAACTCTATGGGTTGATCCAAGTTTTCAAGTTGTAATTTACATGCCACCTCAAATAGAAAATTCAATGTTTACAAGAATGTTTTTCTACAATGGAGAAGGCCTGAAATATTTTGAACCCGCTTACATAACTCCAGAAGTAAAATTGTTCAAATTCAAAGTTGAGAAATTTAGAGAGGATTTAGCATCTGGAAAACTTTGAGAGTTTTCATAGTGGATTTATAGGGGGTTAAACTTTTATAGCTTTCTCATGAAATTTTATCTACATTCAACCTCATTTAGTTTCATCACAATAATGATACTAACTTAATTTATTTAAATATTTTATCAGTTTTCTGATGGAAATTCATCACTTAAATGAACAAAGAATTGATTTTGCAAAATTAACTATATTTCTTAATTTGTTAGATTTGAGTAAAATTAATACCTAAAAAAGAGTAATTTATTTATATAAAAAACCAATTTATACCTAATTATGAGTAAAAAGTTTCATGAATTAATGGAAATAGGATGTATTGTAAAACTTAAAGAATCAGAAAAAGATAGAGAAGGCAAAATATTTTTTAGATTGTTAAGCCTTTTGTATTTATTTTAGAAAAACTGATAAGATGATATCAATAAACTTAGTAACAAAATCAAACATAAAAATTCTTTATTTATTTTCAGAGGTCCCAGGAAAATCTTTGAGCAGGAAAGAAATTTTAAAATTAACAAAACTTGCCAATAATCCTCTTGACAATTCTTTAAAATATCTTGTTAACTCAAAAATTCTTGTTAAAGAAAGAAAAAAATATAAATTGAATTTTGAAAATGAATTTGTTGAAGTAATTAATAATCTATTTAAAAAAGAAAGAGTAAAATTAAGAAATTTATCATATACTATTTGGTTAATTCTTTTTGAATTTATAACAAAATTGCTTAATAAGATTGATGTTAAAGAAATTTACTTATTTGGTTCTTATGCAAAATTAGTTTATAATGAAAAATCTGATTTAGATATTTGCGTTGTAGTTGAAAAAAGAATACCTGAAATAGATTTCAAAATTGAAAAAATCGTTTCTTCTATTGAAAAGAAATTTGATAAAAAACTTCAGATTCATCTATTTGAAGAAAAAGAATTTAAGAAAAGGTCAAAGATTGTAAGAGAGATATCAGAAGATGGGATAAAATTAGTATAGGATTTTCTTCTATTATTTATAATATTTCTTAATCATCTTTATTGATAAATCAAACAAAACTCCTAAAGCAATTCCAGCGCAGATTGACATTGGAATTGCAAGCATTTGAGAAAATCTGATCGCCCAGAGAGAACCGTACAAAGTTGGGGCTATCCAGATAAACATAAAGAAAAAAGTTTCTGGATAGATTGATTTCTTTCCGAAGTTGAAAATAAAGAAAAGAAATAAAATTGATAGGCCAATTATTCCAAAAATAAATATGGGAGTTCCCACTCTTATAACAACTTCTGTTAAAGAAGCGGACATTTCCTCAGAAATAGAAACCCAAACATTTGGAAAAATCCCTCCCTCCGCTTTTCCGGTCTGGAAGAAAGTAGTAACTTTAATAATGCTGTTTATTGGTTGAAAACCCTGAAAAGGGAAAGTAAAGCAGATGAATGAAATGAAAAGAATAATGTAAACCAATAAATGCCCTCTGAAAAACAGATAACTGTGTTTTAATTTTTCCTTAAAATTATTTCCTTTTGCAATTACAATTCTGTAAAGATAATGGAAGAAAAACAACCCAATAAAGAGCCAAGGGATATAAGCGGAACCTCCAGGCCAGGTTAAGAAAAAAATTGCTAAAGAAAGAGCAGCGAGAATTGACAAAATTATTGGGCTCTTCTTTTTAAGATTGTTTGCATCAACTCTGTTGTAAGCAGACAGGAACAAGGCAACTGTAAGAAGAGAAAACAAAATAACCATGCAATCTGTATCAAAAAATCCAGCCATTGACCTTGAGAGAAAAGAGGGAGTAAGACCAATGAAAAATGCCGCAAACAAACCTGCTTTGTTAGAATATAATTCTTTGCCAATCCAGAAAGCAGGGAAAACAGAGAGAGCGGCAACAAAGGCTGGAAACCAGAATAAAAACCTGTAAAAATCAATTCCTGTAAAAAAGTGGACTACTTTGTAGGAATAGGCAGCAGCATAAGGAAAAAATCCAGGATTGAATTTTCCATATTCAGGGTGCAATCTTAAGGGATCATATTCCGGAATATTGTCTTCTGCAATGTATTTTGTCATTCTGTACCAGAAATGAGGGTCTGCAGCTAATAAATAAGGTTGGTTAACTGTTATTAACCTAATGGAAAAACTCAAATAGAAAATTCCGAGAAGAATTAACAAAGAAATTGCCGTTCTGTGTTTGTTCAAAGTTTGCAGTATTTTTGATAAATCCAAAGAAATTTCTTTTTCTTCAACCATAAATTACTAAAAATTTATTTAATTATCTTTCAAAATAATTTAAATTTTTGTTATTTTTATGAAACTTGGGGTCATAGGTTTAGGTTATGTTGGATTACCTTTAGCAGTAAAATTTGCAGAGCATTTTGAGGTTATTGGTTTTGATATAAATGAAAAAAGGGTTAAAGAATTAAAAAATAGATTTGATAGAAATTTAGATGTTTTAGAGAAAGAATTTAAAAAAGTAGAAAAAAATATAGAATTTACAAATGATGAAAAGAAAATTTCTGAGATGGATATAATCATAATTGCAGTTCCAACACCCATATCAAAGGATAAAAAACCTGATTTAAGTTATTTGGATAATACTTCTAGAATTGTTGGCAAGTATTTGAAAAAAGGCGATATAGTAATTTATGAATCTACAACCTATCCAGGATGTACAGAAGAATTTTGTTTACCTATTTTAGAAAAAGAATCTGGCTTGAAATTGGGCGAATTTTCTATTGGATATAGCCCTGAAAGAATGAATCCGGGAGATAAAAAACATACCTTAGATAAGATTTGTAAAATTGTTGCAGGATATAATGAAGAGACAACAAATAAATTATCAGAAATTTATGGAAAAATAACCAAAGTATATAAAGCACCTTCAATTAGAGTCGCAGAAGCAGCAAAGGTTGTTGAGAATATACAGAGGGGTTTAAATATTGCACTATTTAATGAATTGGCAATGTTATTTGATAAGATGGGTGTGGATAGCAAAGAAGTCTTTGATGCAGCCTCAACAAAATTTAATTTTTTAAGATTTTATCCTGGTTTTGTAGGTGGGCACTGCATTAATGTTGATCCTTATTATTTAATTGAAAAAGCAAAAGAAAATAATTATAATCCAGAACTAATTTTATATGGATGTAAAACTAACGAAGTTTTACCATACTATGTAGCCAAAAAAATTTTTAAATTATCTAAAAAAGTAAACAAAGATATAAAAAATTCTCCAATTTTAATTTTGGGGGCAACATACAAAGAAGATGTGCCTGATTTGAGAGAAAGCAAAGTAAAAAATATGATTGATGAATTAAAAAATTTGGGTTTTGAAAAAATTTCAATTTATGAACCTTTAATTAATAAAAAAGAAATTTTTGGTGTTGAGAATATTGATAAATTGGATAAATATGATATTATAGTGTTTGTTGTGAATCACAAAAAATTTGAGAATCTAAATATTTTTGATTTATTAAATAAAAATGGAATTCTGATAGATATAAAAAGAAAATTCAATAAAAAAGAAGTTGAAGAAAAAGGGTTTACTTATTGGGGATTATAAATTATTAATCTTTCCATACCCCTATTAGCTTATGTAATAATCCAGATATGAATAGTTCTATAACATACTTGTTGTGATTTTTACAAATACAAACTCTTCTGAGTAGATAAAGATTGGTATTTTTAGAGTTGATGCCCCCAACATTTATTGCTGCTGTTTTATACCCTGCTTTCTTTAATATATTAAGGTCTTCATTTGAAAAGGTATTAAAGCCACCATAAGGAAAAGAGAAATCTTCTATTTTTTCTCCAATTATTTTCTCAATAACATATTTGCTGTCTCTTATTTCATTTTCTCTTTCCTTTAAAGATAAGTTACTTAAGCAACGGTGAGATTTTGTATGCGACCCAAAGGTTACGAGCCCGGACTTTTGCATTTTTTTGATATCTTTTAGACTTAAGTAATGTATAGTTTCTGTACTGTGATATTTCATGGTTTTTCCTTCGAGCGAGTTTGAAATTAAGTAAACCATTATAGGAATATTCTCTCTTAATATGACGGGAAAAGCTTCTTTATACACTGACTTGAGACCATCGTCAAAGGTAATTATAATTGAGTTTTTTGGTGGATTCTTACCTTTCAAAAAATAATCTTTAAATTCAGCAAAAGAAATAATTCTATAATTTTTCTTTAAATGTTTGATTATACTCTCAAAATTTTTAAGATAAACATCATGAAAAAGAAGAATTACAGTACCTTGGTAAGGATGCACTTTCCTATAAATTAACAAGTAGGGATATAATAATCTTCCTATTAGGTTTATAAACAATGAGTTTACAATCCGTTTCTTTATTTTCATAATACGTGATCCATTGCTTTGACAATCCCTTCTACATCTTTATCAAAACTCCATTTGGAAATAATTTCATAAGATTTCTCTCCCATTTTTTTAATTAGTTTTGGATTTTTTAATAATCTTAATAAATATTTTGATAAAGCATTTATATCCCCAACTCTACAGATATACCCATTTTTTCCTTCTTGTATTAAATCAGGCGCAGCACCGACATTATCTGTAGTTATTATTGGAAGTTTGAAATTCATTGCTTCATTTATTACCGCACCCCAAGTTTCACTAGCTGAAGGCAATACAAAAATATCTGCTATTGCATAATATATCGGAAGTTCTTGTCTGTTTTTAAATCCAACAAAAAAGACATTTTTCAAATTATGTTCTTTAACATAAAGTTCTAATTTTTTCCTTTCTGTTCCTTCTCCAACAAATACTAATTGAGCTTCATTTCGTACTAACTGAAATGCCTTTAATAAATCTAGAGGTCTCTTTATAGGAGATAGATTAGATACATGAAGTATTACTGGTAAATTTAGATTTAATCCCTTCTCTTGTTTTAGTTGCTTTTTTTTAATGGATAGTTCCTTATATTTTTTACTAAAAAAATCATTATCCACACTATAAGGAACAAAAAACATTTTTGAGTCGGGGACACCATAACTTTTATAATAAGATTTGTTCATACTGCCCACTGTTAAGAATGCAGAAATGATTTTGAATAAAGGGAATAAAATTAATTTTCTTGATAATTCTACCCATATAGACCTACGCTGTGTAGAAGTTGTAACTCCTTTTAATAGTATTGGGGTCCTTGTTATAAAAGCCCATAAAAAAGCAAGCCAACAAGTAAGTCTAGTATATCCATGAACCAAAATAGCATCATACCTTCCACTAAACAGCTCTTTTATAATCCCTAAATTTATTTGACCAAAAAATGAGTTATGAGGGTATGGAGAAAAATTCTTTAAAAATTTGTATTTGTAGCCTTTCAATTCATAACCATCTTTCTCAACATTAAAATCTCCACAAAAGTAAACCATTAAATTAATTTTGGAATGTTGGGCTAATTTTTTAAAAATTGATGTTTGATATAATATTGGGTGGGAAACCAATACAGCAAGTTTGTATTTTTTATACATAATTAAATTTTATAGTGTTTTTGTACCTCTACAGGAAAATACACAAGGCAATCCTAAAAATGTATCTTTATAGTCTAATTTTGGCTCATTTTCAATTTGAACTAAATTTATACCCACCTTTTTTGAAATTTTTCTCAAATGCTTTAAAGTTACAAAATAACCTTGTTGTCTATGCAAAACATATTTCTTTAGAGTCCCTACTATAAACATATTAGGCATAAATAGAGCTTCTTTAATATCTAAATTTCTCAATCCTAAAAACAGTTTTTGTAGATAATAACCTGGTCCGTGATTCCAAAACATTAGTAAAATTCCATTTTTTTTGAGTAATTGTGAAAATATAAGTAATGCTTCTTTTTCATCAATATATTGAATTACACTATTACACATAATTACATCAAAACTTGCTGGTGAGAAATGTTCTAATAAGTTTTCATAAGATTCATTTAAAAATTTACAGTTCTTAATTTTCTTAGTTTGTTTGAATTTTTTAGCTATATCCAGATCCCCTTCTCTAATATCAATTCCTATTACAGAAGCGTTAGGATTTAATTTTGCTGCTGCTAAACTCCATACTCCGGGTCCACATCCAACATCTAAGATATTCCGTTTGTTAACTACCCCTTGTTTTTTCAAAGAATCCATATAAGGTGTTAATCCTGATGAAAACCTAACTTCAATATATTTATTATATTTATCCTTTTGATTTTTGTATCTCATAATTAAGAATTTATACGAGAAAAATAATATCTTATAGCTTCCATATTATCTTTACAGAGTTTTAGATTTGTGTTCTTTTTTACCCACTCAAATAAACCTATCCAAAAATCATAATTCTGTGGTATGAAATTTCCAATATGGGTCATATAGCTATGGACTATCCGTTGCTTTATAGATCTGTTTGCGTACAAGTTTATGATTGGATTTCTTGGGATAATAAACATTTTTACAAAATCCCTTATTTTCCATTTAAATGGTCCATAATTCTTGTAAAGTCCCATCAATACATATTCTTTACTTGCAATTCCAAGAGAGCTTCTCGGCAAAAATTCTAGATATTTTGATCTAGACCAGTTATACGAATGACTGCCATAGGTAAACTTTATTTGACTTACCAGATATTTTACACCATATTCTGCTAAAATCTTGTCGGTAGTTCCTTCTTCCCAAGAATGATAAGGTGGGACAAACAATTCTGGAAAATCTAAGTCCCAATACTCAAATATTTTTGCACTCTTTTCAATATGCTCTCTTTGAATCTTTTCTGGAATTGGTTTGTTAATATCTAAACAATAAAATTCTCCAATATGATTTTTATATTCATGAGTAAGCCCATGATAGCCAATCTCTAAGTATCTTTTATTTTTCTTTAGGAAATTAATTAATTTATCTACATACTCTAAGGGTCTTCCAACTCTAGAAATATTCTCTTTATCAAGATATTTCATTGTAAAACAGATAGGAATTCTCATATCAAATTTTTTTGCAAGTTTTAATATTGTATTATAAGTTTCTAAAGTTATTTTACTATTTTTATCTCCTTTTACTGCAAAATCAAAACCACCATCATCAATTATGATAAAAAAAGGGTATTTTTTCATAACTATTAATGACGATTATTATAATATTTAGGATCGTCAGGGTTTGCAATTTTACCGCTTTCAATAGCCTCCTTTATTTCTAATATACCATCTCTAACAGTCATAGATGTGTTGACTCCTAAAGTACGCTCAATCTTATCAAAAGAAACACGATACGACCTTTTGTCTTTTATCTCTTTAATATGATTAATTATAACATCCGGTATGCAAGTCTTAATTATCTCGCCT
>Ga0190316_1000232_pt1 | contig 15663 bp, 7 predicted proteins | sample 48701112_MG_FD_161663 | JGI IMG/M metagenome (GOLD analysis project Ga0190316, IMG submission 161663) | Hydrothermal vent sediment bacterial communities from Southern Trench, Guaymas Basin, Mexico - 4870-11-1-2_MG | ecosystem: Environmental > Aquatic > Marine > Hydrothermal vents > Sediment ... | reverse complement strand
TGGAAGATGAAAGCCTCATAATAAAATGCGCCGGGGAGATACAGGACCTTGAACGGTTAAATATGCTCTATCTCCTCTCCATAGCGGACTCGAGGGCAACCGGACCAAACGTCTGGAATGATTGGAAAGCTGCGCTGGTGCATGAACTATACTTGAAAATTACCCTCTTCCTGGAAGGATCAGAGATCTATGATTACCACAGGACCCTGGATTTAGAGTGGATGAAGCAACAGATAGCCTCCAGGCTCGGAGAAAATGCGCAGGAGCATCTTTCCATAATGCCTGATGAGTATATACTGGGCTTTACTCCTGAGGCCATTGAAAGGCATTTTCAGCTCAAGGTTCAGTTGTCGGATCGGCCTTCTCTGATATTTCCTGAGGACAGGACAACCTACTGGTCCCTGCTTGTGATGGCCAGGGACCGAACGGGCCTCCTTGCCAGGATATTCGGAATTCTGGCCCTTCACGATCTCAACGTGCTTGCTGCTCAGATTTTTACCTTACGGGATGGGACGGCAATAGATGTAGTGAATGTGAAATCTTCGGTAAACAAAGGTTATGACGAACAGGACTGGGAAGCCCTCAAGACAAATCTGGAGCTGGCGCTGGACGACCGGCTGGGACTGACCCATCGACTGGCAGGAAAGTACAGGCCTGCAAGATCGGGCGACTGGCAGAAATACCGAAAACGCTCGGCACGAGTCGTCCTGGACAATGAGGCATCGGACTTCTATACAATCGTGGAGGTCTATGCCGAGGACAGAATCGGACTTCTCTATGATGTTACGCGTACACTGGCGGATTTCGGCCTGAATATTTCCAGAGCCAAGATAGGTACAAAGGTTGACCAGGTAGTGGATGTCTTTTACGTGCAGGACAAAATGGGGCATAAAATCCGCACCCCTGACCTGCAGGAAGAAATCCGAAATGCCCTGTTGCATGCAGTAAATTGCGGGGTGTCTCAGAATTCTGAGGTTCAGGGGTTCTGAGGCTAAATTTATAAAGATGAACATCGAACATCGAACGTCCAACATCGAACGAAAAACGAATATCCAATACCGACGCGCAGCGCAGGCGCCTTGCGCTGCGTGACGTTCACCGGCTGTCTCTGCATACTCGAGCAGCCTTCTTCCTGATCATAAGTCTATTTCTTCATCTTCTCCCATTCAATATTCGATGTTGGACGTTCGATGTTCGATGTTCATTAGTCCATCCGGTGCAAAAATAACTTAGCGCTTATGACCGTGGACTCAGAACCTTTGAACCTCTGAATCCTGAACGGTTACAGAATTTTTAAGTAATTATATATACATGTCCGATAAGTTAAATTAGATAAAAATGTTGTAAGAAACAATAGGCATTCCAGGAGGGAAGTCATGTTTAACAGATGGCCCATTTTATTGTTTTTACTGGCAATTATGGCCTGCCTCGCTAGTTGCGGCCAAAAAATTAAAGATTCTGTTGCACCCCTCAATACCTCTGTTCAATATCCAAACAGTTCGGCAAAACAAATCGTTATATTGCCTTTGGCGGATTATACCATGGGAGTGCAGCCAGACGATTCTCTCCGCCGGCAGGTCAAGATTTACGAGTCCCTGATGTACCGACTGGCCGAGAAGGGATTTTATGTCCCGGTTGAAGAAGATGTTATGCAATATCTGGTTGATCTTGGAGTCATCCGGATAATTGGACAACCTTCCATTCCCTCCACTAGTTCATACGGATTAATTACGGAAGAACTGGGTACCGGATGGTCAGATGCCATGCAGGAAGAGATCCAGAAGCTGGTTATAAGAAATGAGCAGATGAAAAAGTCCAAACAGGGCTTTGAGCTTACAAAGGCTGGTCTTGACCTCAGAACCATAAAAGAAATAGGGCGTTATTTCAGGGCTGATTACATCCTGAGGGGCCGCATTGTTGAATATGAAGTAAGAGATGATAATACTCTCAATCCGCTTCAGTGCGGGGTCCTGCCCTTTATATTTGATACGAGTTCAGCCCTATTATTCGGCTTTGCGGAATCCGAACGGTATGATCTTTGGCAGGATTTAAGTTTCGGCGCCGGTTTGGGAGCCCTGTTTGGCAGCCATGCGGGAACACCTTACACAACTCCAGACAAAAAGACCACCATATCAGGTGGATCTCACCCACGTTTTGCTACAGAGTCTGTCAGCATTCATGGCGGACATGAAAACCATGCCGCATATAATGCTGCTGCATGGGGTGCGGCCGGGGCGTCAGCCGCATATCTGGCGTCTAAGGGAGGCCAGGTTAAACAGGCAGTAGTTCAAATAAGTCTTGCCCTGCAGGATGTAAGTGATGGCCGGATTGTCTGGGCAAACCGGGTGGAAAAACAGGTTGAGCCAGTAAGCATGTGGGCAGATCCGGCGGTAAGGATCCAAATCGACAGAGCGGTTGAAGAAGCTGCGGGGGCATTAATCGCTGATCTCGCAAGCGTCCTGTCCAATGGTCCGGTGGAAGAATATGCCGTCTTGGATGTTCAACCTTAAATAAAAGGAGAAAAATAATGCCATACTCAATAAAGCAACTTGGGAATTGGCGCATGAGGTTAGGAAATGCCGGGCATTTCGCTTCTCTCGGTATACTGATCTCTTGTTTTCTGTCTCTATTCCTGCTTCATGCCGAATTGGTTCAGGCGAAAATTGTAGTAAGTCCTCAATCCGTCCACGTGACTGTAACTACGGAACAGACTGACGAGATAGAACGGACAATTAGCTTTTTTGATGACGGCGGAGCTGCCTTCAACTGGACGGCATCATGGGATCAGGGCTGGATGAATCTTGATCCAACAAGCGGGAGTGCGACTGCCGGTTCTAGTAATTCTACAACGCTGACTATTCTACCTGAAGGACTGCCTGAAGGAACGTATAATGGAAATGTAATCATAAGTGCGGGCTCGGATAACGAGACAGTCAGCGTAACTCTTGATATCCAGGCTCTGCCTCCGGCTCCGGCTCCGGGCAGCGTAGTAGTTTCACCTGGTGAGCTCCAATTCTATGTTACGCAGGAACAGCTTGCCAATCCTGAACCAATTACGGTGCAGGTTAAGGGCACTAACAGTACTGGTGAAATAACTGACTTCTACTGGGTTGCGTCAAAGAGTAATCAATGGATTATACTAAATGGAAATGCAGATAGTATAGCGGAGAGCAATTATGGAAGCGGATCATTTACTGTCGGCGTTGATATAAATCAACTCCTGGAGAACCAGAATATTTATGGAGGCAATGTCACTATCTATGATGGAAATGTGACGGTTACAGCTACTGTCTCTACAGACCCTGATACCATTCCGACTACATCAATAGGTATCCCGGTTCGGGTCTATGTCAATGCACTGCGTTATGCTGCCGAGAAGTCATTGGTCACGACCGATTGGCTGGACCTGATCATGAATGTGCCTGTGATGGAAGATATTTCCGGGGCGCTTTATGTATTGGCAGAGCATCCAAGTCTCGCTCCAGGCCAGGTTTTCGCCTATAGATGGGACAGCGTAAACGGACCACGTTTTGACCTGTTCAGCCAGTGGGGCCATCCGGTCGCAGGGGCAGAGGACCTGTTCTATGCAGCGGATATACAGAATACCCCTATCGCCATACCCTTCAGTAGCGATGAGGATACAGGAGATCCGGTAATTCCTTACGATCCTACAGATGTGTCCGGGACTGATCAGACCCCTAATATAAAGGCGTTTATTCCTATTACCTTTGGAGGAGGCCTGCGGCTGATCGGAATGGAGGGCGACTGGATTATCAGGGCCATGGTAGGGGATAGTAGTGATATCACCAATTGGCAATCATGGCGGGAGCTTCTTTACTATGTATTGCACATTCGACCTGTTACCGGTACCTGGGTAGTGACAGAAGAATTTGATGGAAAATCATACACGTACATAGATGATACAGGGACAATTTATCCGATGATTCTCCATGAGGAACGAGGTGATCTCAGTGGTGGAGTGTGGATCAGCCCTGTCGGTCGGACACCTCTGACTGTCACTTACGCCAATAGCACGGATCAGATCTGTGATACCCTCGCAATTCAAGGACACAGGCTGGATGTAAGCAGTTGTGTGCAGCCAGGCGGCTATGAAGTTTACTTTGTAGAGCCCAGTATTTGGGGGAACGTCGAGTATCTTTATAATATAACCGTGCTGGACGCGACTGGTGGAGGTTATCTGGAAGGCACGTGGCAATATCGCTTCGCAGGAGAAGCAAATTGGTCTAGGCCGGAGGATTTCTCAGCGGTCAGGCAGGAGGTCGTTATTCCTCTTGATCCAAGTTGCAACTGCTATCTCGTAAACGGCACCGTAAACGGATACGCTGCCGGATTTATCGTTGATACAGGGGCCTCCATGGTCCTGCTGAGTTCAGACGATGCGTCATATATGGGTGTTGACTTGACTGATGTTAATCAATGTCCCTTTACAGGCATCGGATCAGGAGTTGGCGGTGATATATCTGTAACGTATTGTTATGTAGATATTGAGATAGAAGAGCGCCTCTCCATAAATAATTTATTGGTAGGATTTTCAGATGATTGGTCAGGTCCCGGCCTGCTCGGCGTGCCCTTCCTGGAACAGTTCCACGTATCCACAAATGCGGAAGACGGCACAATGATTATCGCCCCTTAGATAATCAGCACTGCTCAAAAGGGCGGGGATGAGTAATCTCACCTCGCCTTTATTATTGTTACCTTTCTGATTACCTCTAGATAACACTGAGCTTGGCATAATCAAGGTGCAGGGTCTTTTCCCCCGCAACGTCAAAAAGCACCTGTATCTTCTTTGGACCAATATCCCTGATCACCTGACCTGGTCCAAAGATCGGGTGCCTGACCCTTTTCCCCGGTGCAAAAATACCGGAACCGGTTTGATCAGGCCCTGGGCTACTTTCGGAGTTTATTTGCTGGACATGTTCTGAAGACTTTGAAGGTGTTCCGGTGACACCTGGCATGTATTGTATGTTTTTTTGATAAATCTTTTCATCAGTATCTGCTCCCTCTTTTTTCCATAACCGCAAAAGATTGGCGGGTATCTCCTCCAGAAACCGTGACGGCCTGGCAGGGAGCAAACCCGTACCCGAGACACTTATAAACGCCGGGTAACAAAAACACAGAAAATCTTTAGCCCTGGTCGCGGCTACATAAAAGAGCCTGCGCTCCTCTTCCAGTTCATCACTACGAAAAGAAACCGCAGATGAAGGGAAGCGTCCTTCTGCCAGCGACAGGACGAAGACCGCTTTCCACTCAAGACCCTTTGCCGAGTGCATAGTGGAAAGGACGATACGTCCCTTCTCCCAGTCTACATCTTCTTGATCCGGAGGGTCCAGGGCCAGATCGGCGAGCATGGACACCGCGTCGTCGTACCGGGTTGCCAATCCTCTCAAATGGGCCAGTTCCTGCAGACGTTTGGGATAATCTCCATGATAAATCCTTTCCAGGTGCGGCCGATACCAGGTCTCGAGCTGTAGAAGCATATCCGGAAGGTCCGCCGGCATGTCATGGAGTCTTTTCAATAGACCGCCGAGCCCCCTTGCTGTTTCTCCCCAGACGGCCTTGGTTTTGTATGTTGAAAGACATTCAAGTGGATCTTCGCTTTTTATCAATTGAGAGAAAATCTTCTCCGCGCTCTTCAGGCCAAGGCGTTCGATCAATAGCAGGATCCTGCTCCAACTCAGCCGGTCCAGCGGGTTTATGAGAACGCGAAGAAGGGACAGAATATCCTTGATGTGGGCGGCCTCAAGGAGACGTAATCCACCGCGTTTGACAAAGGGTATCCCTTGGCTGTTTAACTCGGTTTCAAGATGAAAGGAATGAAAACTGGCCCTGAAAAGTACGGCGATATCAGATGGTTTAAATCCATGTTTCAACAATTCCTGGATACGGTCGGCAACAAATTTTGCCTGATCCACTTCTTCCTTTGCCGTGTACAGGTATGGTGGATTTCCCCCTTTTCTCTGCGCCACCAGGCGTTTTGTAAATTTCTCCCTGGCATTGGCAATTATGGCGTTGGTACAATCCAGGTTGGGCTGAGTGCTGCGGTAGTTCCTCTCAAGCTTTATTATCCGAGTCCCGGGAAACATCCCGGGGAAATTCATAATATTCTTGAAATTTGCCCCCCTGAACGAATAGATGGACTGGGCGTCATCTCCAACGACCATTACGTTGTTGTGACCACAGGCCATAAGGTGCACGATCTCCGCCTGAATAACATTCGTATCCTGATACTCATCCACCATTATGTACCGGAACCAGGAACCCATAGACTCTCTGACCTGGGCATGTCCTTTCAGCACATCTCTCCACCTGAGAAGCAGGTCGTCGTAATCCATAAGTGCATGGACTTTTTTGTATTTGCGATAGACGGGGATGAGTTTTTCCAGCCCCGGCAGCTCCCCCAAAAGGTGCGGATAGCCCTGCTCAATCACCTTCAATACAGATCCTCCGCAGTTCTCTGTCTTGCTCACAATTGAAGCCAGGACGGATTTCCTGGGAAACCGCTTTCCAGGCCCTGTGAGATCTAGCTGACGGGCCAGGAGGTTCAGGAGGTCCAGCATATCCGTCCTGTCCAGTATTGTGAAGTTGCCGGGATAGCCGACCAGGTGCCCGTATCGCCTTAACATTCTGTGGGCGAATCCATGGAAAGTGCCCCCTGTTACCTGCTGACACTGTGGGCCTACAATCCTGGAAGCCCTGGTCAGCATGGTGGCAGCAGCTTTTCTGGTAAAGGTCAGGAGCAGAATTCTGTTTGGCTCCACTCCTGTCTGGATAAGCCGGGCAACCCTGTAAACCAGGGTACGCGTTTTTCCGCTTCCGGCACCGGCTATCACCAAAACCGGGCCGTTTATGATCTCTACGGCCCTGAGCTGTTCCGGGTTCAGTTCACGCTCAAAGTCAACAGAGACTCCTTTTGTGCCTGGGAACTCGGTCGGCATTGTCATAAGTTCAGGGAGTATTGACCTCAGCAGTCACAGGCAGGCCCATTATTTCTTCAATGCTGTTTTGGAGAGGCAGGGCAAAAAAGAAATTATTTCCAAGGTTGGCTGCTTCATAACCGACAATGCCGCCATGGACTTCCACGACCTTTTTCACAAAGTGTAATCCATGACCAACACCCGGCTTGCGCTCCGAACCGGTCCCGCGATAACCCTCTTCAAAGATATGGGAGGCCTCCTCTGGAGGGATGTGCGGCCCTGTAGTAAAGACATTAAACTTGATCCCCGGCTTTCCCGGGCCGAAAAAATCAGGAATTACCTCCTGCCCGTAGGACATAAACTTGACGGGTTCCCCGCTTTCGTTAATTACCTCCTGACAGTACTTCTCCGCGTTGGAGAACAGATTTGCATAGACCTGGGAAATGAGTCCTACATCCACTGCCAGGGGGATATCTTCATCAGGCATCCCGCCAAACCCATAGTCTATACGTATGCCCATACGTTCAAGTCGTTGTCTGTAACGCTCAAGCTGGGGGTCTAAGATCTCCTTTTTGAAGCGGCACATCTTGCGCCGCAGCACAAGCTGTCCCTTCTCAAAATGATCGCGTCTGAGCAGGCTCTCCAGAAAAAGGCTGGTGTTCTGGTAATGTTTATCAATCTCTTCACACTCCTTGAAGAGTCCACCGCGCAAATCAGCAAGACGACCTTGTATCTGCTCCAGATGATAAACCTCAATCCACTTTTTACCGATTCCGACTCCTATCTTTTCTCCGAAGTCCTTTTCAATATCTTCAAGCTCCAGGATCTTTTTTCTGAGGTTGTTCAGAAAGAGCCTGTACCTCATGTTGGGTACCAGTACATTGTGCTCGATGTCTGCTACAAGCGTATTGATGAACTTGATGTGCCTTTCATTCTGTTCTGAAATCAACTTATAGTGCAGATTGTATCCTATCCTGTTTGCATACTTCTCAAAAAACAGCCTGTCACCCTTTCCGAACCCAGACAGGGGGAATACTGCGAACAAGCCTATGATTTCTTCTGCCTTCGATAGGGGTTTGCTTGCAAACAGCCTCCAATTTCCCTTGATGGGGGCCACAAAGGTATCTCCTGTCTCATAGGAAGACTCGCTGAGCCTGATATCCCCGGGAGGATCCATGCCGCAGACCCTCAGTCCCTTGATGGAATCACAGGCAATATATAACTTCCTGATATCCGGGTCGACTAAATAAAGGCAGGAATCAAATCCCATGAACTCCTTGGGGACAAAGACACACACCCTGTAAAAATTCTCCAGGGTCTCAAATTCCTGGGCCAGATCGAAAAAGGCCCTGAGTGTCCTGCCCTGGATAAAGGTAAAACCGTATCTTTCATAATCCTCCCGCTTTTGGCGTATTCTGGCCAAGATCGTGGCAAGTTCAGGAGGATCTGTGGGGCAGTAAATTGTCATGAGATAATTATTATTTTAGCAGTAAAATTTGAAATTTGAAATGTAAATATTCGGTAAACCCGCGGTCCACTGTGGAAGTTGCCATCCGTACCCTGCCGCAGGAGCGGTTTGTCTTTTGCAGGGTTTCGATCGCGGGCCGGATTGCACTGCCTCTCCGGTCCGCAATGAGTGAGATTTGAAACCCGGAAAAAGGTAACCGCTTCAAGGCAGGATATAACGGGTTCACCGGATATTTACTTTGAAATTGGAAAAACATAAAGGTGTAGATGTATTATCTAATTCTAATTTCGATATCGACATCCAATTCGATAATACACGCTTTTTCGAAAAAAGTGTAAATTTAATAAACAAAGGATATCTATTATTTCATTCGAAAAGCTTCTCTATGGCAGCTACCAGCGAGGATATTGTAAACTCATCAGGCTGAACCGTGACCTTAAGGCCATAATCTTCCGCCGTCCTGGCAGTGATCGGACCAATACAGGCCACCTTTGCCTTTTCAAGTATCCGCTTGCGCAGATAATCAGGAAGCAACCGGAAAAAGTTCTTGACAGTTGATGAGCTGGTGAAGGTCAATACGTCAATGGTTTCCTGCCCCAGTATCTCCAGGGTTTCCGGATCCAGGTCAGGTGCCAGGGTCCTGTAGGCAGGGACTACGGTAACGTCTGCTCCAAGCTCTGAAAGCCGGCCTGGGAGAATCTCTCTTGCCTTTTCCGCCCTGGGAATAAGTATGCGCTTCCCTGATACGCCTATCTGGCTGAAGGCCTCTATCAGGCCTTCAGCCCGGAAGTTGTCCGGCATAATGTCGGAAGTTAAGTGCAGGGCGGAAACGGCCTTGGCAGTACCGGCGCCCACAACAGCAATACGTATGTTCCCAAGGGCCCTGAGATCAAAATTCAGTGCGAAAAGACGTTCAAAGAAAAAACGTACCGCATTGGTGCTGCTGAAAATCACCCAGTTGAAGGCAGGAAGCGAGTTAATGGCCTGGTCAAGAGGCCCCAAATCCTCTGGCCAATGGACCTCTATTGTAGGGCACTCCAGGCAATATGCGCCTCTCCGCTCCAGCAATCTTACAAGATCACTGGCCTGTTCCCTGGTCCTGGTAACCAGGACCCGTTTACCCAACAGGGGCAGTCTTTCGAACCAGTTTGCCTGGTCCCGCAGGGCCACCACTTTTCCCACCACTATAATTGATGGGGGTCCAAGACCTGCTTCTCTTACCTTTTCTGCTATATTTGACAAATTTCCTGTAATCGAAGTCTGAAGAGGGGTGGTTCCCCAGCGGATCACTGCTACCGGAGTATCGGGACTGCGTCCGTACTTTATGAGCTGTTCTGCAATATTGGGCAGGTTTTTCATCCCCATCAGAAAGACAAGTGTCCCCACGCCCCTGGCCAGGCCCTCCCAGTCTATATCCGCCTCCATGCTGTCAACTTTGCGGTGGCCTGTAATAAAGGCAACGGAAGCGGTATGTGCTCTGTGGGTCAGGGGTATTCCGGCGTAGGCAGGAACTGCAATACCTGAGGTCACGCCGGGCACCACCTCAAAATATATCCCCGCCCTGGCAAGGGCCTGGGTCTCTTCGCCCCCCCTGCCGAATATAAAAGGATCCCCTCCCTTCAGGCGGGCTACACACTTTCCTTCCATTGCCTTTTTCACGATCATCCTGTTGATATCTTCCTGAGTCACTGTGTGTGAGCCCATCCGCTTACCAACATAGATACGTTCTGCATGAGGAGAGGCAAAGGGCAGAAGCCTCGGGCTTGCCAGACGATCATATACGACTACCTCGGCCTCAGCCAAAAGCTCCTTGCCACGAATGGTCAAGAGGCCCGGGTCGCCAGGGCCGGCCCCTATTAAATAGACCTTTCCGGGTGAAGAATCCGGCTTAATTCGCTCCATAAACTTCCCTCAATATTTCTGCACCCCCGGCAGCCAGGACCTGCTCTCCAAGGATAGTTCCAAGGGCCTCGGGCTGATCAACAGTTCCTTGCTTTTTCATTCGTATAATGTTAGTCCCTGCCTCGTCACCCAGCATAACTTCAAGCTCAAGAGTCTCTCCCTTGAGCCGGGCAAGAGCACCCAAAGGTACCTGGCATCCGCCTTCAAGCCTGAAAAGAAAGGCCCTTTCAGCCCTCACGCAGATGGATGTGTCTTCATGATGAATCGAGGCGAGAATTTGCCTGACCTCTGTATCCATGCTCCTGAACTCTATACCAAGGGCCCCCTGACCTACAGCAGGAAGCATCGTTTCAGGTTCCAGAAGTTGAATAATCCTTTTTTTCAGACCAAGTCTTCTGAGCCCTGCAGCCGCCAGGATAACGGCATCATACCGCCCCTCGTCAAGCTTGCGAAGCCTTGTGTCGATATTGCCTCTCAGGGAAACTACTTCGATATCAGGCCTCGCGTTCTTAAGCTGGGCTATCCTTCGAAGACTGCTCGTACCTATTCTGGCACCTTTCGGCAATTCTTCCAGTCTGAGCCCGGACCGGGAGATCAGGGCATCCCGTGGTTCTTCACGACAAGGAAAAATGCTGACTTCAAGCCCTTTTGGGATCTCGCTGGGGACATCCTTCAGGCTGTGCACTGCTATATCTGCGTCTTCCCTGAGGAGGGCGTTTTCGATCTCTTTTACGAAGAGGCCTTTGCCGCCGATCTTGGCCAGCGGCACATCCAGGATCTTATCCCCTTTGGTGGTGAATTTTACAATATCTACATGGACTTCAGGCCAGCGTGTCTCGATCTCTTCCTTGACCCAGTTACTCTGTGCAAGGGCCAATGCACTCTTTCTGGTCCCAAGTCGCAACCTTCTCCCTGTTCCCACGTCAAATCCCGCAGGACCTGCAGTCAGAACTTGTGCAGCCGGTACAAAGGCCGCTTGATTTTTTCCCTGTCCCTGCAAATTTGTGGCCGCTTTTGAAGGCAAAGGCCGAAACCTTCTTTTGCGCTCCTAAAGCGCCGCATTTGGGACATTTGATATCAGTTCCGGATCCAAGGACCAGTTCCTCAAAATTCTCTCCGCAGGCAGTGCATACGTACTCATAAATAGGCATACAAAGTACCTCCATAATCCAAGCTATTATTCTCAAAGCTGAAAGCAAGAGTTGATTTTTAGGGTTATACTTTTTAAAAGCTATCAGCTTTCTTCTTCCAGGCTATCCAGGATAGCCCATGTCTAATTATACCGGACTAAAAACTTGCTGTTCCACAAGGTCGCATAACAGATGCCCAAAAAAAATATGGACCTCCTGAATCCTGGGGGTATCAGAGGATGCCACACATATGACCAAATCAGAACACCGGTCCATCTTCCCGCCGCTCCCTCCGGTAATACCCACGGTCCTTGCCCCTATTTCCCTGGCAACGGAAAGGGCTTTCAGCACATTGGGTGAATTTCCGCTGGTGCTTATTCCCAGGACCACGTCCATCGGGCCAGCAAGGGCCTGGACCTGTTTTGAAAATACCTGATCAAAATGGTAGTCGTTTGATATCGCGGTGAGAATAGAGGTATCTGTGGTAAGTGCGATGGCAGGAAGTGGTTTTCTGTCCAGCCGGAAACGGTTTACAAACTCAGCTGCTATATGTTGGGCATCAGCTGCGCTCCCCCCGTTTCCGAAGAGGATAAGCTTGCCGTTGTTCTCAAAGGCCCTGCAGACCCATTGCGAAAGCTCGATGAGCTTCCGGCCGCAGGACTCAAGGCTTTCCCTGTAGGCAGTTGTTGCGCCCTCAAGCGCATTTTCAAAAAAGATATTGTAATCCATGGAATCCATATCCAAAATAAATACCGAAACCAATGATCGTCATCTGTCAAGGGACACCAACTTTTACGATTTTTCGTGGTCCCAAGTTATCCCTTTTACTTTCGTTCCTGACGTTCCCGCTTATTCTTTAGGGAACCCCCAAAACGAAATCATGGACGGGTTTATTCGATTTTGCAGCCTGGTATAATGCATTATGTAATTGGGTAGCTCTATTGTACTTATTCTCCAGTGCAGCCCCAAAACCGCTCTTCCGGAACCAGGCTACAAAATCGTAATCAACTCTCCGGTAGTGTCAAGAATTTTGTGTAAATTTATCTATAGCCAGATTCTGAAAGAATGGCAGATTGTTACGCGCCTTTCCTAATTGATGTGGTCAAGTAAAAACGGACACCCGGTTAAGCAACTTTTGCCAGGGTAAATTCCCCTCTTCAAAACTATTTGGGTTTTTGTAACCCAAAAGGGAAATCCCCCAAAGGCTGGTGGTGCGGTATAACATCTCAGGCCTGACAAGACATGAACTGCCTGAGTATCTCCATTGTTTCCATGTCATATTGCTATCGTAAAACCCCTATCTTGTCGATTGTTTTATGCACTGAAATAAAATAGATCCCGTTATCAAGACAAAAAATAGCGAGTTTTTGTTAGCATAAAACCTATTAGTTGCGCTATATTTATTTCAAATCAGGTAAATATCCGGTGAACCCGTTATATCCTGCCTTGGAGCGGTTACCTTTTTCCGGGTTTCAAAGCTCACTCATCGCAAACCGGAGAGGCAGTGCAATCCGGCCCGCTACCCAAGACCCCGCAAAAGGCAAACCGCTCCTGCGGCAGGGCACGGATGGCAACCGTTCACTGGGAGGGGATATTTCTTTGAACGGTTTAACGGAAGCCCCCGTAGTTTTCTCGGCTTTTGCTGTGGGGGAAACCGCATCGCCTTAAGCGCAGCGTAAGGCGAATGCAGAGGGGGCAAGACATCCCCCATGTCAAAGGCCTTAAGAAAACAAGGGGCTGAATGGTGGAAGTGAAAAGAAATATCCCCTTTCCGTGAACGGTCACGTGGGACCACGGGTTTATAAGAATATTTAAAATCAGAAATATACCGCAAACATGCAGCATTCAGGTTTTGATCTGCAATTGGAACCGGAAGTGGTTCCAGGCAGGAAGCACACTTAGATATAACGGGGACTTCATGGAGACTTTGATTACCGGACACTGGCACCATCTGCCTGCTGACGAGGTGGTTGATCTGCTGGAGAGTGATCCCGCAAAAGGCCTGGGCATGTTCACGATAGAAAATCGCCTGGAAGAATTCGGCCCCAATGTGATCACTGTTAAAGGAGAAAAAGGGGGGCTGCTGCGCTTTCTCCTCCAGTTCCACCAGCCACTTATCTATATTTTGATCGCAGCCGGTATTATCACGGCCGGCCTTCAAGAGTGGGTAGATTCCGGCGTTATTTTCGGAGTTGTGCTCGTTAATGCCATCACCGGGTTCGTCCAGGAATCAAAGGCTGTCGGTGCCCTGAAGGCCTTGGCCCTGACAGTGACAACCGAGGCCACTGTGCTGCGGGATGGGAAGAGGCTGCGTATTCCTGCAGCAGAACTGGTTCCGGGTGATATCGTCTTGCTGCAGGCAGGTGACAAGGTGCCTGCAGATATGCGCCTGATCCATTCACGCGATTTACAGATAGATGAATCCGCGCTCACCGGCGAATCCGTTCCTGTTGAAAAGGCACCGGACACCCTTGATCATGATACGGTCCTTGCAGATCGTCGGAACATGGCCTATTCCTCGACCCTGGTTACTTACGGACAGGGAAGCGGCGTCGTTGTCGCCACCGGCGACCGCACGGAAGTCGGCCGCATTTCTCAACTCATTTCAGACGTGCAGGAACTGGAAACACCGCTCACCCGAAAGATTGCCCGCTTCAGCCATGTCATGATCTATGTGATCTCGGCCCTTGCGGCTGTCACCATAGCGGCAGGCATTATCCGCGGGCAATCCATCTTCGACATGTTTATGGCCGCCGTAGCCCTGGGTGTAGGTGCCATCCCGGAAGGCCTCCCGGCCGCTGTGACCATAACGCTGGCCATTGGCGTTTCCCGGATGGCGAGTCGCCGGGCTATCATTCGAAATCTTCCGGCAGTTGAGACCCTTGGCAGCACCACGGTCATTTGCACGGATAAGACCGGAACGCTTACCGAAAACCAGATGACTGTCCGGGAGATCTTTGCCGGCGGTCAGCGATTTGAGGTAACCGGTTCGGGATATGAATCTTCAGGGAGGATTCTCAGACAGGGAATCCCGGTGGATGCCGCTAAATTATCAGCGCTGGCGGAGTGCCTGCAGGCTGGCGTACTGTGCAATGACAGTCTGCTGGTGAACAAAGAGGGCTCCTGGCAGATACAGGGGGATCCCACTGAAGGGGCATTGATCGTCGCAGCGAACAAGGGGGGCCTGTTCAGAAACATGGTGCAGGAAAAATTTCCCCGCATAGACGCAATTCCTTTTGAATCCCTGTACCAGTATATGGCAACCATGCATGACGCCGGGAGTGACAACCCGAGGATCGTCTATATCAAGGGCGCGGTTGAGACCATCCTGGACAGATGCGATTCATGCATTGATGAAAGAGGGAATTCGACAATACTGGATCCGGCCCGGATTCTCAAAAATGTGGATGAAATGGCCTCCAAGGGATTACGGGTGCTCGCCTTTGCCAGGACGGAACTGCCGGCGGAGACGGGCATTTTAAGGCATTCAGATGTGGATTCCGGGCTGACCTTCCTCGGTCTTCAGGGCATGATCGATCCGCCGCGTCCTGAAGCGGTTGCGGCAATCAAGGTCTGCCTGACAGCAGGCATTCATGTCAAGATGATTACAGGCGATCACGCCCTGACAGCGGCCACCATTGCGAAACAGATGGACCTGAGCGGTGCCCGTGACCCTGATACAGGTGCATTGGCTGTTATCACCGGGCAGGAACTTGAGAAAATCCCTGACAGGGAACTCGTTAATGTGGCCGAGCGGACCGCAGTCTTTGCCAGGGCAACCCCGGAGCAGAAGCTCCGTCTGGTCGAGGCGCTGCAGCGCCGCGGACACGTTGTGGCCATGACCGGAGACGGTGTGAATGATGCCCCGGCCCTGAAAAGAGCGGATATCGGAGTAGCGATGGGTGTGACCGGCACCGATGTAGCCAAGGAGGCTGCCGATATGGTCCTGACAGACGACAACTTCAGCTCCATCGAGGCCGCGGTCGAGGAAGGAAGGGGCGTATTTGACAATTTGACAAAATTCATCGCCTGGACCCTGCCGACCAACCTGGGAGAGGGTCTGGTTATCATGGCCGCTATACTCGTCGGCGTCACCCTGCCCATCCTTCCGGTGCAGATTCTCTGGATCAACATGACTACAGCCGGCTTCCTGGGGCTCATGCTGGCTTTTGAACCCAAGGAGCCCGGCATCATGATGCGTCCGCCCCGTGACCCAAAGACGCCTATA
>Ga0190316_1000230_pt1 | contig 15690 bp, 9 predicted proteins | sample 48701112_MG_FD_161663 | JGI IMG/M metagenome (GOLD analysis project Ga0190316, IMG submission 161663) | Hydrothermal vent sediment bacterial communities from Southern Trench, Guaymas Basin, Mexico - 4870-11-1-2_MG | ecosystem: Environmental > Aquatic > Marine > Hydrothermal vents > Sediment ... | reverse complement strand
TCCATGTTATGTTTCCTTTTACTTCTGCACCACGCACGTATATCTCCTTCGCCGCTATATTGTTCGTCTCGTTCGTCTCATTTATTTCATTGTTGTAATCCACTTCTACCTTTATCACATGCGTGCCTACTTCTGCTTCCCATTCCACCGATAACTCGGTTGAATTCCCCGGCTCCAGAAGAATATCCTCTGTTTCGTTAAGCTTCTCATCATCGTCAACCAGAATCCTCACATTAAAACCATTGGCTGATGCCACACCCGTATTCGTCACATTCGCAACGATTATCACGGTGTCATTATCTCTTATAATTTCATTTTCTCCTATTTCCGTGCCGTTTAGCCATTTCAATCCTATATCATGGACGGCAAGGTCGGTGGTGTTCACCGCTATGTATCTTGCAAATGTGTTATTAAACTCGTTGTATTCCTGAATCTCATTTTCAGGGTCTATCGTAGCAACGATAAGGTGCTCGCCAGCTGTGGCTGCAGTCCAGTTACCCACGTGTATAACAGTAGTTTTACCTTTATTGATTGTGAAGTTATAAGTTTTGTTTTCGTTCTCGGATGGGAAAATCCTGTTACTCCTCTCCAGATAATACACCTTGCTCACTTTTGCCGAAGCATTGCCTATCGCCTCTATACTGACATTATTGCCGATTATCCATGGCGTCCAGCCATGGAAATTCTCATAATAGCTTAATTCGTTCTTGAATATCACACCGCTGCCTCCTATCAATTCTATCTGATTGCTATTGCCATTGCGAATAACAACCTTACCCATGTCTATCTCAGTATCCAGATAGAGTTTCATTGCCGTTCCATTTTCCTTCTGTATCGACTTTTTTCTGTCCTTGTCTGGATGTAAAGAACCATATACGCTGGTATCGTTGTCCTCAATGTGCCTGTCCGCGCAGTCATACACAGCTAAAGAGACATTTGTGGCGTTCTCATCGCCATAGTTCGCAACATCAATACTGATATTCACACTCTCATTTTCGCTTATCTCGCTATTATCGGGTTCAAAACCGATATTTGTGATGGTCAGTTCCGGCGCATCCACATGTATCGGCAGGATATACTTGTTGTTTGATTCATTCAGCTCATCTATTTCATCCTCAGGGTCTGCAACCACGATTAAGGTATGATTGCCACCGATTCTCACGTCGTTAAAATCCCATACATACCAATCAAGCTCTGCATGCCCTGTTCCGTTACCTCTCCCGAATACCACGATGGTGTTCCCTATTTCATGCTCATTATCCACTTTATCAACATAGAAACTCACATTTACGGTACCGCCGCTATTCGCAAGGTTTGTTATGTTCAGCGTAGCGTTCACCGTCACATTCACACCAGAGTGCAAATGTGCCGGGTCAAGCGTTTCATTATTCATGGCGAACACCAAGTTCTGAATGAAGAAGTCACGAGAGCGTTTCACATCCACACTCTTCTTCATTAAATCGTTATTTGGAGGTTTCTTCTCGGATTTCTCCTCGTATTTGTCGTTGTTGAGTGTATTGATTGTAACATGTATCTCGTAATTATGCTTCCAAAATTCACCCTTTTTATATATGCTCGCATTCCATGGCACGGAGATGCTTGTTTTGTTGCCTGCTTCGAGACCCGAAGCAAAAAAGGTGCTATTAATTGGAATTGTTACTTCGTTGGCATTACCACAATCATAGCAATAAGAGAAGTTTACCCAGAACTCTGTGGCATTCTTCAACCCTAAATTCTCTATTACCGCGGTGATGTTCACTTCGTCTCCGTCAAAGTATGTGTCATTAACCTTCAAATCTGTTACCGCGAGGTCTGTCCCATATAAATATGTTTCATTTATCGCCACTTCATCCTCAACATTCGCAATGAGCGTGTGATTCTCTCCAACCAGTTTCTTCTCCCTGAGTTCGTCTTTATATGATGTTGTCCGGTTCAGATAACTTACCTTTAATGGTAAGCTTGCATTCCACGTTGCAGCATATGAGGAACTGCTATTAGCATCTACCGTAATGGTTTCATTGCCAAGTAATACTTGATATTTGTCTATTAAAAGTTCAAAAGTTCTAGCATTGCTACTGTTATCGGATGTTTCTACTTTTATAGTCTTCCCTACTGCCCATTCAGTCCATACATCTTCCCAGCGCCTCTTAATGCAGATACCTTTTGCGTTATGGACCATGCAAGCGCCGCAGGGGCTGTTGAAATTAATCTCAGACACTTTTATTGGCTGTCCTTTTGCCACGTCTATGCTCTTAACAATCAAATTCACGGGCTCGTCATTGACATATGCTTTTATATTTACATTAGATGATTTATCAATCCTTATATATTTTAGGTGAATTCTTATCGGTAGATTTTCGGGTTGAGATATTAAGCAATACCAATCTTCGGACCCCTGACGTTTACTATGCGAAATATCCAAGTTTTTCTCCACATAGAACCACACGGTGCTGTTTGCGGTTTCATTTCCCCTGTTCTCTATCACAGCAGTTACATTCACCTTGCTTTCAATCACCGGCGGGTGGTCAAGTGTGAGGTTTGTAATGTGCAACTGTGGGCGAATGACAGGCAATAAACGGCTTTTCACATTGTTACCCGCTTTAGCAGGGTCTTTGAGGATGATTGATTCACCTATTTTCGTGAGGTCACCGGGCCATTCTGCTACTTCGTTATCAGGGTCAACCACTGCGTATATGAGATGGTCTCCTCCGGTTATGTTCGCTCTCCATGTTATCGAAATATTGCTTTTTTCGCCAGCCGCCACATCTCTCGGTTGTTTGGTTCTCCAAATCTCGAGGAATCTCTCATCACCAGAGCCGACGAAATCGGTGCTGTTCACATAAAAACTGACATTCACAGTGCCATTTTTCAAGCCCCAATTGGCTATTGTTGCATTTATCGTTACATTCTCGCCCTCTTTTACCTTTTCAGGATGAACACTCACATTTTCTACCGCGAAGTCATACTCGGGTTTCACAGACAGATTTACAAACAGCTCGTTGTTAGTTTTATTATTGTCGGTGTTATCAAATACGATATAAGCGGTTATCGTGTGCTTGCCGAACTCGCTCGGAGTCCATGTCACGTTGATGCTGGTGTTCTCACTGCTGTTCAGATGCGGAATGGTCTTATTAGAGAAAACATAGCCGCTTCTATTCCCTTCACCGAGCCCATCCCTGAGCAGTACAGTAAAGTTGGTGGCATCACGTGCACCAAAGTTCGCTATTGTCACTGATATGTTCTCGTTCTTACCACGATAGCAACGCCTGCCACCGAACTGACCGCAGGGTATTCCTATATCTGTGACTGCCAGGTCGGTGCCGTTAACGAATATTTGCCTTGTCAGGGTGTTATTCGTTTCGTTCCTCTCGGTGAACACATCATGCGGGTCAATGCGGGCGGTTATATTATGATGAGCTGCGCCTCCGTAGAGCGTGGTTGCGTTCCACGATGCGGTAACATTTTTCGATTTCGATGCGTTTAATGTTACGGATTCATTTTTAATCAATGCTTCGTATCTGTCTATTTTGAAGTTTGCATTATCCGATTCTATCCTGATGACATTGCTATATATGCAATCTGTCAAATAATCCTCAACGCTCTCGTCAATACGTTCAACCGGGTTCCGGGTATCGTTTTTATAAATAAAAACACGGCCGTATCTATCAAGGTGAATAAACTCGAAATGTAGTCTTGCACCGAGAACACCGGGTGGAAGTGAAATAATAGTATCGGTATCAATCACGCTTCTGTTATCATAGAAGATTTCCACGAAAGTCGTTCCGTTTCTAACCCCAAAGTTCTTCACGGTTGCATTTATCTCGACGGTGTCGTTAAGCAAAGGTTCAGTGGGATTGATAGAGATGTTTGTAACAGCGAAATCCAGTGAAGGTCTTACAGGTATCTCTGTTTCGTTCATATTATTCTCTTCATTGGACTCGCTTATTTGATTGTAAGGGTCAACTATGACTGTTATGTTGTGCGTTCCGTTGAGTGCCCAGCCCATTTCTTGAAGTGACAGATTCCAGATTGCAGAAACATTGGTTGAGTTTCCAGCGTCCAGTGGTATGCTCACATTTTCAAGCAGTGCTTCATATCTGTCAACAGAGAATTCAGCATAAAGTGATTCTATGCGGATGGTATCGCCATCACACCATTTCGTCCAGTGATCGGTAATATCTTTTGAAGGGGATTCAAATTTCTCAATTGGAACAAAAGGATTATTCTTCTCATCATAAATCTTAATATACCAGGACTCTTTTCTGATATACGAGAAATGAACCCTTATCTTGCGAACGCCAGGAAGTGTAAGGATGTCGTTGATTGGCTTCCACCCTGAATAATCTTTCTCCGTTCTTTTTATTTCTATACTTTTATTATCGTAAAATTCTACAAGGGTGGTGTTTTCAACCCCTATATTAGCTATCGTTGCGTTTATTTTAACGACGTCTCCAATAACTGGCTCGGATGGATTGAATGTTACGTTCGTAATGGTGAAATCCGGCTCAGTGGCATTGCTCGCATTATTGAAGGAAGAAAGCGCGGACTGCGGAATCGCAGGGCTCATCACGCCTGATAGACAGAGGGTTATCACCACCAGAGTGCCGATTGCATGCCAGTTACGCTTCTCTTTCATTGTTATCTTATTGATTTTTTTCATAAGATTTGATTTTTAAATTTAAGTATATAATAATAAAAGTTTGTATAATAAAAAAATTTTCTAAAAATTCTCACTATTCTCTTTTGGCTATTCCCAACTTCATTCCTACACTCAACTTCCTGCGAAAATTTTATATAAAGTTAAGATTTATTTACATGAAAGAGAACCAGGGAGGAACTATGGAGGAAATAGCAGGAAGAATAAGTACCCTGGAGGGGAAAGTAAGCGAACATGACCGGATATTTGATATGGGATGTCGAAAAATGGGTAGGGATAATAAGATATTTTTGGGGGTTTTGATTTTTATTTCGCTTCCGCTTCTTTTACTACTCAGTTTGAGCATAGTATGCGCAGCAGAGCTTACACCGCCTCTCCCCGGTGCACCAACTTATATGGACATCAGTGTGGAGAAAGCGTATGAACTGATTGAGGGCAATCCCGAAGAGATTATTCTGCTGGATGTGAGAACAGAAGGGGAATACAATGCGGAGTATATACCCGGAGCTATAAACATACCTCTATCTGATTTAGAGAACAGGATTGACGAATTGGACAGTTCCAAAGCCATTATTGTGTATTGTAAATCCGGCAGTAGGAGTAGAACGGCAAGTGAAACACTTGCTCAGCGTGGTTTCATTGTTTATAATATGGAAGGTGGAATAAATGCATGGAAAGAGAAATTCGCTACTTCTACATCTACGCCGAAGCCAACGCAGACACCAGCACCAACTCTTTCGCCCGCAGTAGTCACAGCAACCTTAACACCCTCGCCTGCTGCGCTCACGCCCACGCCTGTACCCGAAGGGGAGAGGAGGGGGATTCCGGGATTCGAGGCATCGGTTGCGATAATGATACTTTTTATTTTTACACTGTTCATGTTATTGAGGATGCGAGGGGAATGACGCTAACGATGGTGTGTGAGAAATGAAAAGGGCAAGGATTATAGTAAAGGGTAGGGTTCAGCGAGTAGGCTATCGTGACGAAGTGGAAGAGATAGCGAGGAGATTGGGAATAAAGGGATTTATAGAGAATATCAAGCCTTATGATATAAGAATAGTTACAGAGGGCGAGGACGAAGCTATAAGCGAGTTTATCGAGAGGATAAAGATAAAGAGATTTCCGATAGATGTTGAAAGCGTAGAGGTGAGCTTTGAAGATTTCAAAGGCGAATTTGAATACTTTGAGATAAAAAGAGGTGACTGGCAGGAGGAATTAGGAGAGCGTTTGGATACAGCGGGGAAATTGCTTTACAGGTCGGTAGAACTGAGTGAGCGGTCCGTGGAGCTGGGCGAGAGGTCAGTAGAACTGAGTGAGCGGTCCGTGGAACTAAGCGAGAAGGCTGTGGAGCTGGGTGAGCGGTCCGTGGAGCTGGGCGAGAAGGCTGTGGAGCTGGGTGAGCGGTCCGTGGAACTGGGTGAAGAATCGGTTTCGATTGGGAAGAGGATGTTAGAGAAACAGGATGAGACAATAAACGAGATAAAAGGTCTGCGAGAGGATTTGAAATCGTATATGGAAGAACGGTTTGACCGATTAGAGCACGAAGTCATGGCAATAAAAGCCAGGTTGGGCATGGTGTAATAGAGGAGCAAGGAGAAGTTACTGCGAAAACGAACTAAACCCTTACAGGGCTTGCGGGGTCAACCGGGCAGAGCCCCGCTATTTGGTGAGTCTCTTATTTAATATTCATGAAATAGTTTTAATGTCGTGTTTGCTGTTATTTTTATATTTGATACTTTCGATTTTTAACATATTATTTTTAGAAAACCGAAAATGATTTTATTAATGAACATAATATTATTACTAACCATGCATACAAATGCGGGCGAAGGCGAAGATGGGGGCGCGGGACGAAGTCATGAAGAATGAACCAAAGAGTTTGAAATTGGTAAAAGAGCCATGTATGCAGTGCCTTTTCGCGGTGCGACCGGAGCGATGGAGACGGTTCTGCGGCATGGTGTGTATCGGGAAGGGGGAGAAAGAAAGAGGAGGTGGAAAATGTGGAGAAATGCGAGGAACTATGCCCCTTGCAGAGCTGCGAAGCAGTTTGATCAAGCTTTCCAAAAGTTTGATGCATGGTGCGAATCCATGTAGGGGAAGAAAAGAATGTTAGGAGGTGAAAAGAGGGGAAATTGGAAAAAATGGGGAATGAAAAGGAGATAACACCGATTGTGATAGCAGCGATGGTAGCGGTAGCGGTAGTAATGGTAACTTTGGCAGCATTCATCATACCAGCAAGTGCATCGGGCAATCCGGGCGCGGGATGCCCATCCGATACCAGGTTCTACGATACAATCCATGGCGGCGTTTACTTCGAGCAGGAAGGTTTTGCCTTATTCAAGGAAATGACACAGACATTCGATGTGCCTTCGGGGACTATAAAACTCGCACGCGTATATACAGGTTTCTGGGAAGGCAGTCCGGGCAAAGGCGGATACTTCAATATCACCATTCAGAACGCCACCGGCGGGTCTTATACCACTGCTACATACAAGGCATGCGACCCTTGCCCTGATCCATCAGGTTGTGCTCCGTATCAGTGTGCACGATGCGATGCACTCAACGATTCAATCAATAGCCCATGGAATGATGGTCTGGATAAAGTGAACATGCACGACTACATTGTGGGCTGCGGTGTTCAGTTCGTCAGTTTCAATGCCACGCCGTATATAACCACGGGCACGAACACGATAACTGTGAGAGGTGCGCCATGTCCGGATTGCTATCGTGGTGGCTGGGATGGCAGGATATACCTCATCGCACTTCTCGTTGTTTACGAGAATTTGAGCATGCCCGAGATTACATACTGGATAAACGAAGGCGGACTGTATTTAGAGAAAGGCAGCGATTGCGATGGACCACAGGACCATCTCAATGCTTCTAAATACTTCAATGGCACGCATGTGAGCAATCCAACGAGGGTAAAACTGTGGTCGCTCGGGTGGCCACACGTGATTAATGCCACGGTATCACCAGCATACACGAAGCTCAATGGTAATAATATTGGCATACCGGATATTACCGAGTCTTATGGCGGCGGCTATAACGAAGTCATGCTCAGATGGAACAATATACCAACCAGTTGTTTGAACGATACGAGCAATTTCCTGGAGTATTATGACCCTGAGCCGCTATACGAGCGCGCATTTGTGGAAGTGCTAATAGTTCAGGGGCATGTTGGACCTGACCTCCAGGTCACTGACATTCAGTTCCCGACAATGATGAGACCGAATAAAGATTACACGATAACAGCGAGGGTGGATAATTATGGAGATGAAGATGCCGGAGCGTTCAATGTGAGTCTGAATGCAGGCACATATTATAAGAAAGTGCAGGTTACGGGACTGAACGCAGGTGCTTATACAACAGTAAGTTTCACGAATGTGAACCTTCCGGTGGGCTGTTATAACTTCACCGTTACCGCTGACTGCGACAATAGCGTGAACGAAGGGGACGAGCAAAACAACCAGAAAACCGCGAAATATCAGGTTGGCTATTACATAGTGGTGAGATCGAACAGCGACTTTGAGGAGCTGAATGTCTCTGGTTCCGCAGCTTTACCATCAGGCTGTTTCGTGAATAAGAGTGGCACATACTACATACAGAACCTGGATATAGAGAACTGTGCAGGGCGGGGTATTGACATCCAGAACACGAACGTGCCTTTCATTATTACGAACTGCTCCGTGCATGATTGCCTTGACTGTGGCATCTATTTCCACAGTGTTAGCCACGGTAAGGTGAATGACAGCGAAGTCACGGGCTGCAGACTGAAGGGCATACGAATGATGAACACTTCCGATGTAATCATTGAAAACAACTACGTGCATGACAACCTCAAATACGGCATAGACATCTACCCGAGTGTAATGCCTCATCCTGACTGCAAATATGTAACGGTGAGGAATAACACAATTGTGCGAAACCTGTATGGCATTGAACTGCTGGGCGACTACTGCACCTTATGTGATAATCTCATACTGAACACTACTGCATATGGTGGCGGCGAATCAGGCTGGGGCATATACGTTGCAGGCACACACAACAAGATATATAACAACACAATAAAATACAGCCACAGTTATGGTATGTATGTGGATTACGACAGGGATTGTCTGCCAACGTATGAGAATTGCATCTTCGGTAATACATTCGTGGATAATCTGCAGAATATCTCGCATACTTCACAGGCTTATGACAGTTCCAGCACTCATGGTGCTTATAATTACTGGAACAGCACCGTAGAACTCGGATATTACTACAATAATTCTCCATTCGATAACTACATAGGTAACTACTGGAGCGAATGCACAGATGCAAACAACGATGGAATCTGCGACAGCTCATACAATATTGACGGTGGAACGATGAAAGACAACGCTCCGCTTGTGCAACCGTGGGCGAACTACTCACGCATTATGTGCGGTGATGTGGATTGTGATAGTATAATAACGGGTATGGATGTGTCGAAAGTATTTAATGCAATGTACGGAGGATCCATTTGTAGTCGCTGGGCAGCAGACGTTGATTGCGACCATATAATAACGGGCATGGATGTGACAAAAGTATTTAATGCGATGTACGGAGGGACATTGAACTGCTGCGAAGGGTGTGAGTAGATGAAAGCGTGCAGGCAGGGAGGAATAAAATAAAAACTTTCCCCTTTTTTCATTTTTTCGGGGGGTAAATTTAAGTTAGGAATAGATGAAAAGAAAAAGGTAAAGGGGGTGAGTATAGAGGAAAATGAGAATGAAAAAGGAGGTGAAAAGGAAAAAGATGGGGAGAACCAAAATAGTCTTAGGAACAACGATAATATTAGTGATATTAGCGGCTCTCACGACTGCAGCAGAGGCTGGCTACGATCCCAACGCTCCCAACTATTTTTACTTTGTTCCACAGAACAGCAGTTGCGGACCGAACGAGAGTGTGCTTGTATCTGTTGTAATACATGTGGAAAGTACTAACACAAGTAACAAGATAGGCTCGGCTCAGGTACATATAGACTTTGATCCCACCGTGGTGAATATAACGAATGTTGTCGAACCCACTGATAAAAACGACTGGGATCTGTGGAACTGGAAGCATATGGGTAACTATGTATTCTTTGGTGGAAACGAATTCGGTGGATTCGGACCTGGCGAGATTTATCTGGGCTATATGACGCTGAAGTGCATAAAGCCAGGTGTGAGTCCCGTGGAATACACGCACCCCTATCCTCAGACACCCGATCCAACTAATATCGGTGATACGCTAGGCGATCCTGTGCCTTTTTATACAATAAATGGCACATTCACGTGCCTGGCACCGCAGGAGACATTCAGCAAAGACCTCGTTAAGGGCTGGAACCTGATTTCACTGCCGCTGTATAATGCAACAGACATGACGGTGGCGAACATAATGAGCTCAGTGAGTGGTTTATACGATGCATTGTATAGATACGATGCTTCCACACATAGCTGGGTGCCGCTGAGTTCCTCAGATACGATGGAGAACGGCGTAGGTTACTTCATTCACATGACATCCGCTGGAACATGGACATATACTGGCAGTGCTTATACCGGCATGAACATTTCTTTACAGCAGGGCTTGAACATGATAGGCTGGCTGAACTGCTCCAAGCCGATAGACGATGCGTTGTCTTCAATTAAGGGCGACTACTGGTATGTCGCAAGGTGGAACGCCACTGCACAGAAATTTGAGGTCTACAACCCTGTTGCGCCAAATGGGTTCAACGACTTCAATACGATGGAGCGAGGCGAGGGCTACTTCATCAGCATGAAGAGCGCCGAAACGCTGACGGAGAGCTGCTAACACGCTTCACAGAAAACCTGGGGCTAAAAGAAAAAAGTAAAAATTTTCCCCCTTTTTCTTTTTTTTTCGGGGTTTGAAAGCTAAAAGACGCATAAAGTGAGAAAATAGGAGGTGGTAATAGGAAAGAGATGGGGATGAAAACACAGATTGTTGCGTTAACAATTGCTTCATTGCTATACATCAGTATTGCTATAACTTCAGCACAGCCGGATTTCGTGGCTGGCAACCTGCTGGGCAAGGTGGAGCTGTTCGTGAATACTGACGGTAATTTCAGTTCTCAAGGCATAATAAAGGATGTCGGTGACCGTGCATGGGGTCTCACATCTGGCGATTATAACGGTGATGGTTATCCCGATTTTATAGTGGGTGATTATGGCGGTCAGATAGAGCTGTTCCCCGGTTCAGGATTCGCATCTGCGGGTATAATAGCAGATGTTGGAGACAAAGTATATGGACTGACGTCCGGGGACTACGATAATGACGGCGATATTGATTTTGTGGCTGGTGACTGTGATGGGGAACTGGAACTGTTCCTGAACAACGGCTCAGGCGTTTTCAGCTCTGCCGGTATAATCGCTGATATAGGTATAAATGCGTGGGGACTCGCAAGTGGTGATTATGATGGTGATGGCAACTGCGATTTCGTAGCAGGAAACTCTGATGGCACTCTTGAGCTGTTCAAAAACGATGGCACTGCTAACTTCACTTCCACAACAATTGCAGATATTGGTGCCGAGGCATACGGCATCACATGTGGCGACTATGACGGCGATGGCGATTGTGATTTGTTAGCCACTGCGAACGACGGCAATGTAACGCTATTCAAGAACAACGGAGCTGCGAATTTCACAGAATGCGGGACTGTAATCAGTCTCGGGTCGTATAGATTCGGACTGGAGAGCAACGATTTCGATGCCGATGGCGATATAGACGTGCTTGCAGAAACAGCAAATGAGACGATTAGCCTGTATAAGAACGATGGCACCGGGAATTTCGATTTTGATAGTGTGGTGGCGTACCCGGGCACACAGCCAAGAGGGCTCACAAGCGGTAAGTTCGTGATGCCCGACCTCGCAGTAACGCAAATCACAGTGCCGGCAGCGGTATATGCAAATATGAGCAATGTCATCACCGTAACGATAGAGAACGTTGGAAACGAAGCTGCCTCCGATTTTACTGTCGCTATTTATGCCAATAGCTCGGTGATAGATACGAAAACGATTTCGCTGAACGCGGGGAGCAGCACAGACATCAGCTTCTCATGGGCGCCCGCACATACCGGCAATTACTCTTTACAGGCAATAGCGGATGTGCAAAATGCAATTCCAGAGTTCAACGAGACGAACAATGCGAAAGAGCGAGATGTGACAGTGGAGGAATGTCTGATACACCCCCCAGCTACGCCTTTATTCTTCTATGGATTCGTGCATTATAACGACGGCAGTGCTTGCAACGGTCCCATAGTCAACGTGACGAACCTGAATACCGGAGCGAAGTGGCATGCAGATACAATCTCAACTTCAAATTGCTACCAGGTCTCCACTACTTCATGGAACGTGAGTGTGGGGAGCGTGCTGAACTTCAATGTCAGCGATAACCTCGGCAATTACACAGAATTCAATCACACAGTCACGCAAGATGAGATTGATAACGGCGGATTCGTGCAGAACATCACGATTACAATGCCGATTACAGGAATATGTGGCGATGTGACCGATGACAGCATCGTGAACATGGGCGATGTCGCTTTGCTCCTGAACAATGTGAGCTATCCTGGTAATCCCACATACGCACTCAAGAACGAATGGGCTGGTGATGTGACCGGCGACGGAGTATTAAACATGGGCGATGTTGCTTTACTACTGAACAATGTGAGCTATCCCGGTAATCCCACATACAACCTGAATTGCATGTAGTAAAGGAAGAGATAAATACTTTGGAGGGAAGGAAAATGAAGAAGAAAAAGTATCATTGATATGTATTGGAATTTTGGTAAGCCGGCGAGAGCGAGGAAGTTGAAGATGGAGCCGATATAAAGAGACCGGTAGAGAAGATAGTGAAATACCGCGAGACGGTTATAAAGGGGTGGATGGGACGGTTTGTATTGAAAGGTAACAGGAAGTTGCTTAAGCTGGGGTATGAATGCGGTACATAGGTGTTCGGATAAGAGATGGTGATTCCAACTATTGGATCAATCTCGGTTACTTCAAATACCCCTTCTTCGACAGAATCGCACGCCTGTACGCTGCGAGATGGGAAATTGAACTGATATTCAAAGAGCTGAAAAGTCACTACCACATGGATCAGATACCGAGTGCAAGCGAGATTTATTTGCCTCTTTAATCATTACGCTCATCACCACATTTCATCGTATGGATACACAGAGAAAGGAGCAGCGAAGTATCTGTTCCCGATGGTTCAGGGGGATGCGCGATCTGTTTTTTATATAACAAAAAGAAACTAACAACTGAAATTGGATAGTATATTCAGGATAGATATAGGGGTGAGAAGAAGATGGAGAAAATTGCGATTGGCAATCTCAGGCACGGAACGGAGCTACTGAAGCGCGGATTCGCATCGCTGCAGAAAGGCGGTGTCATTATGGATGTTACGAATGCCGAGCAGGCGAGGATAGCAGAAGATGCGGGTGCCATTGCGGTTATGGCATTGCATGCCGTGCCCGCGGACATAAGGAAGGCAGGTGGCGTAGCGAGAATGGCAGACCCCGCGGTTATCACCGAGATCATGGATGCAGTCACGATACCAGTGATGGCGAAATGCCGAATAGGGCATTTTGTGGAGGCGGAGATATTAGAAGCGTTAGGTGTGGACATGGTGGATGAGTCGGAGGTTCTAACACCGGTGGATACGCACCATATAGACAAGAAGAAGTTCACTGTGCCGTTTGTCTGCGGTGCTCGCGATCTGGGTGAGGCGCTACGACGCATAGAGGAAGGTGCAGCGATGATAAGGACGAAAGGAGAAGCGGGCACGGGTGATGTAAAAGAAGCGGTTCGGCACATGAAATTGATTATGGGCGAGATAAGGGCGCTTCGGGGCAAGAATGCGGAGGAATTGCGAGATGTAGCGAAAGAGCTGAAGGTATCACCCGAGCTTGTGCGAGAGACGGCGGAATTGCAGCGATTGCCGGTGGTCAACTTTGCAGCGGGCGGTGTGGCAACGCCTGCTGATGCCGCACTGATGATGCGACTCGGTGCAGATGGTGTATTTGTCGGCTCCGGGATATTCAAGTCAGAGAACCCATCCCGAATGGCTTCCGCGATTGTTGAAGCTGTTAACTGCTACGATGACCCGAAGCGGCTGGCGGAGATCTCAAGAGACCTGGGCATGCCGATGAAGGGCATAGAAGTGAGCACGCTCACGGAATCGGCGAAGCTGCAGGTGCGGGGATGGTGATTGGGACGGTGGAAGTCAGTTCATTTTAAAGCTTTGAACCCTTTTCCTATAACGAATACCTCTGCACTCCTTTTATGTGATGCTTTTGGCGTATATGCTCTTGTGTCATGGAATACATCCTCCACAGCCTTGTAGAATGCACGATAGTATTCACCCTGGAATATCTTGGCAACGAAGTTCCCGCCTGGCTTCAATAGTGCAGTTGCAATACCCAAAGCCGCTTTGCTCAGTTCGAACGAGCGATAGTGGTCATAAGCACGGTTGCCCGATAGTTTCGGTGCTGCATCTGATAGCACAACTGCTGCCACAGAGTTGTTCCCACGCCCATGCAACCCACGCATCATAAGAGCATCCTTGAGCAGTTTTATAGTTGATTCCTGGTCTGTTATATCTCCCCTAAGGGTAACCACACCCTCTATCGGTTCGATGTGCTGTAAATCCACACTTATCACCACGCCATGAGCACCGACCAGCTCGCTTGCCACCTGAGACCACCCACCAGGTGCGGCACCGAGGTCTATAACGGTATCACCGCGCTTTATTATCCCGAACTTCGCTTCTATCTCCTTCAATTTGTATGCCGACCGTGCCCTGAACCCTTCTTCCTTCGCCCTTATATAAAATCTATCCCTCGCTAATTCCCTCCTCCTCACCATGATAAAGCTCTTTCCGCATCGCTTCCAGCATCTCTATCTCACGCCCTATATACTCCGCCGCGGTTATCACCTCTGTGTCAGACTCACTGGCGCATTCATATACCTCCGCTATCCGCTCTCGGTACTTCAGGTCGCGCATGAAATGATGGTCAACAATGAGCTCCTTCAATGAGCCGCCTTTTATCAATCTGCACATGTTAGCTACCGAGAGTGCCAGACTCTGCTTTGAATACCTGAAGCCGAGCATATAGGTCATGGGGCCATCGAGGATGAGGAGCTCGGGTTCCTCTTGAATGATGAATTCCACCTGCGCATCAACTGCCGGACCTTCAACATCGCTCGTGAATACCATCTTATCGCCACCACTCGCTATGCTCACCTCCACCACGTATCCCAATCTGGGGTTCGTACCGTGGTAAACGGGCTTGGAGAAGGTGATGGTGGTGGAGCCGTGCTTGAACTCCCCGCCATCTGCGATATTTATGGACTTCGGTATGCCTTTGAGTTTATCCATGAAATACGATGCACGCTCCGCCTGGCTCTTGTTTATCCTCTCTGATGGATGCTTCAGATAGACTATCTTGTCCCGATATATCTCAGGTTCGTTGGGGTTATGGTGGTCGTAGTGGTAATGCGTGACTATCATGATGTCACTCTGGGCTGCGTATTCCTTTATAAGCGTCCATAACTCCTTCAGCCGCTGCTCCTCTCTTGGATGTGGTGGGAGATGATATCTGCTGGGCGCTAATGAGACCCCGGGGTCTATCAGAACCGCCACATCTTCGGTCTCTACAAATGTAGCCATGGACCGCACGCCAAAGCTATCAAAAGCCAGTGGCTTTACGTTCAACATTTCGGTTGCCTCTGTGTCCGGTTTATAGTTATAAGTGTAAGATTAAAAATCAATAGGAATGGCACAAGTAACGGTCTATCATATAGCTATCCCACACCAGGAGGAGATATGGAGGGAATGGCTACCTGAGATAGAGCGGTTCCTGCCAGAGGTGGAGATAATTTTTTTAGTATCTATTCACCTTTTTCAAGTTAATCTGCTGAGGATATATTCTTTTCCGGCGGTGAAGAAGTCTTTATTCTGGATTTTCATCGTTTCTATCACGCTCATCATGATGTCCCTGTTTTTAGCGCCTT
>Ga0190316_1000229_pt1 | contig 15694 bp, 11 predicted proteins | sample 48701112_MG_FD_161663 | JGI IMG/M metagenome (GOLD analysis project Ga0190316, IMG submission 161663) | Hydrothermal vent sediment bacterial communities from Southern Trench, Guaymas Basin, Mexico - 4870-11-1-2_MG | ecosystem: Environmental > Aquatic > Marine > Hydrothermal vents > Sediment ... | reverse complement strand
ACGAAGGCGAATTGTATGACATCCTTGACGAACTTGTTTCTCTTGGTCTTCTGAGGGAGATAACGCCTAATTCCCGTTATTACTTCACCGAGGATGTATTCAGACAGGTTGTTTATGCCAACATTCCAAGAGGCAAGAGGATGAAAACTCACATGGATATCGCCAATATAATAGAGCATCATTTTAGAGAGATTTCATACTGGCATGAACAACTCGCCTATCACTACTTTATGGGTGGAGAAAAGAAAAAACTCCTTGAATTTGCAATACAGGCGGGAATGAAGGCAAAGGAAGTTTATGCACATGAGGAAACACTAAAATTCTTCTCATGGGCACTCCAGGGAGAAATCCCCAGGGAGAAAAGGGTGGAAGTTCTACTTATGATGGGAGAGGTAAGTGTGTTGAAGGGTGATTACAGGAATGCTATCTCCTTCCTTGAAGAGGCCGTTTCACTGGCATCTGGTGCGTTAAAGGGAGAGTGTTATCAAAAACTTGGCTGGGCCTTTGCAGAAATGGGAGACTATTCCAATGCCCTGAAGGTTTTAAGAAAGGGAAGAAAACTCTTCACAGATAAGAACAAAAAACTTATCACAGATATTGAGATCGCATGGGCATACAGGGGTCTTGGTAAAATGGAATCAGCCCACAGAAAAATAAACAGTGTTATGGAGAAACTTGATAAGGAAAAATTCGGGCATGAATACTCAAGGGCACTCACAATCCATGCGATCCTTCATGCAGATGAAAAGGACTATAAATCCGCCATGAAATACTACCATGAGACCATGGAACTGAAACAAAAACTGAATGACAGGATAGGGATAGCACATATATACCTTGATGCCGGAGTTATCTATGCAGAGCAAGACGATTATGAAATGGCAGAAAATTACTATTCAAAGGCACTTGAGATATATATAGAAACAGGATACAAAAGCGGAGAGGCCTCTGTTCTCAACAACCTTGGTTCTCTCTATTTAAGAATGAACCTCATTCATAAGGCAGAAGAGCACTTCAGAAAGGCTCTGAGAATAGCAGAATGGGTTGGGGATATTTCCAATAAACTTCTCCTGCTCAGGAATCTTGGATTCATTATGTATGTCAATGACTTTCTGGACGAGGCTGCTAAATTTTACAATCAGGCATTAAACATTGCCATGAAGAACAATAATGATGAATGGATTATCAGGTTGCTTAGTAGTTTAATTTACTTAAATATAGAAGGGTTTCATAACTTTGATGAGGCTGAAAAACTGATAAATGAAGCAAAATCCATGTTTCCACAGATTGAAGATAAACTGCTTAAGTCGTGGATACACTCCCTTGAAGTGGAGCTTATTCTGAATAAGGTGGAGGAAGAACCTGATATAAACGCCATTGAAAAGGCAATATACATCATAAAGGATAAGGTGATCCCTGAGGTTCAGAAGTCAAAAAGCATATATTCACTCATGGAAGCCTATTCAAAACTTGCAAGATGTTATGCATTCAAGAAGTGGGACAAGTGGGGTGAGAGATATGTGAAACGTTATATCAGAGAAGCAGAGAAGGAGGTTGACAGGAGCATGGCTGCTGATGCTTACTTCTACGCAGGTGAGTTTTACAGAATACTTGGTAATAAGAAAAAGGCAATTGTTTTCTACAGAAAGGCACAGGCAATTTACAGGGAATTTGATTTTGCGCGCCCGGTGAAGGTGATAGATGAAAAACTCAAACTACTATCAAATAAAAAGTAACCTTATTCTTTACCCATGTCCCTATAAATTATCCTTATGTCCTTAAAATCACTGGAAAGCTTCTCATATACTGCATCTGCAATAACAATTGACCTGTGTTTCCCACCCGTGCATCCAAAGGCAACTGTAAGATAAACCTTCCCTTCCTTTTTGTAATATGGTATAAGGTATTTTAGATAGGATACTGTTCTCCTCAAAAAACCTGCTGTTTCTTTTTTCTGGAGGACAAAATCCCTCACTGCCTTATCCCTTCCAGTTAAAGGCCTCAATTCTTCAACAAAGTGTGGGTTTGGTAAGAAACGAACATCAAACACAAGGTCTGCGTTTTCAGGCAATCCGTACTTGAATCCAAAGGCTATTATGTTCAGATAAAAAAGCCTTCCTCCACCAAAGATATTTGAAACAAGTTCCCTTAAATCGTGGACTGAAAGGTGTGTGGTATCAATTGTTCTGGTTGTGAGAGGCGCAATGACTTTAAGCCTCTCCCGCTCCCTGTTTATGCCTGTTTCAATATCCCCAAGGGGATGCCTCCTCCTTGTTTCCGAGTATCTCCTCTTTATAACCTCGTCCCTTGCTTCAAGGAAAAGAATCTCTGTTCTTATCCCTTCCTTTTTCAACGCCCTGAACACATCCCTGAAAACATCAAGAAACTCACCCTCCCTGACATCAACAACAATGGCAATATTGTCTGATGGTATATTCGTAGATTTGAGGACATCAACAAACTCAAGTATTAAAGGAATGGGAAGGTTGTCTACGCAATAGAATCCAAGATCCTCAAGTGCCCTTAAAGCCGTGGTTTTACCCGCACCTGAAAGTCCTGTAATAAAGACTATTCTCATTCCCTGTCTTCCTCAAGCCTTGTTATTTTTTTTGCCTGCTTCTTCATAAGTTTTATGAGTTCAGAGTTCAATATCTTTGCAGTATCAATACCCATTTCTTTCAAAATGTGATTCATTGCAACAAGTTCACAGAGCGTGGCGATGTTCTTACCCGGCACAAGGGGAATTTCAACAAGTGGAAGGTCGATCCCAAGCATGCTTGTCATACTGGTTTCAAGCCCTGTTCTTGTATAATCCACCTCTGCGTTCCATTCTCTAAGGTTCACAACAACCTCCACCCTCTTGTGCAATCTCAGGGCCCTTATACCATATAGTAATCCTATATTCACAATCCCTATTCCTCTGATCTCCATATGGTGCTTGAATATCTCTGATGGCTCAACCCCTTCACCAATCAGAATGTTTCCCCTCCTCTTCACCCTGACCACATCATCTGCAACAAGTCTGTGTCCTCTTGCAACAAGGTCAAGGGCAGCTTCACTTTTACCAATTCCACTCATACCTGTAAAGAGAAGCCCTATCCCATAGACATCAACAAGTGTGCCGTGGATAACCTTCTCAGGTGCAAGTTTGTCTTCAAGATAAAAATGCAGTGTTTTCTGGATATCATGTGTATTGCCTGATGCAGTAAAAAGTGGTATATCAAGCCTGTTGCACTCCTTCTTGAGATAATCAAAGGGTTTGTATCCCCTTGTTATGATTACGCAGGGTACGGAGAAGGAGAGAAGCCTGTCAATGGCTTCCTCCCTCTCCTTTTTTTTAAGTTTCTTCAGGAAGTTCATTTCCCTGTTTCCCAGAACCTGCAGGGAAGACGCAGGGAAATGGTCTGTGTATCCGATCAGAACAAATGCAGGCCTGTTTATATAAGAACTCCTCACCTCCCTATCCAGACCATTGAAACCTGCAACCATCTTAAGGTCAATCAGTTCCTGATTATCTTCAAAAACCTCTTTAATCTTTACGGACTTACTACCTTCCATTATGCTCCCTGATTCTGTCATCAAGTTTTACAAGCCGGGATTTTAATTTTTTATATGCCTGGTCAAAGGCCGTGTATGGGTCATGGTCCGTGGCCTTCGCTGTTATTACATTCTTTTTGGTTTTCAAAACTATTTCTGCCTTACGCATGTTACCATCCAGGTCAAGTATCACCTCAACATGCTGAATAAGGCTGTTGAACCTGTCAAGCTTTTCCATGCGCTTCTCAATCCTGTTCCTCAATGTTTCAGTGGGCTGGAAATGCCTTGTTGTTAAGGTAAATTCCATAACTCCTCCTTTTTTAAGATAGTTGGTTTTTTGAAAAGGTCCAGGGTTTCAGGATGGTCCCTGTTGAAGTGAAGGCCCCTTGACTCCTTTCTCTGGTATGCTGAATGCGTAATAAGAAATCCAAGGATTGCCATGTTCCTTGCCTCAAGGGACCTCCTGCTAACACCACCTGAATCAATCACCTCCTGTATGTCCTCCAGAATGATGGAAAACCTCTTCAGTGCCTTCTCAAGCCTTGCATCACTCCTGACTATTCCAACATAGTCCCACATTGTATGTTTAATCTCTTTTATAAGATGTGCAACAACAACCTCCTCTCCATCCGGACAGCACTTATCCACCCTGTATTCGGGTATATTTTCTGGTTCAGAAGGTTTAAAATCTTCAAGGGAGGCCCTTGCTGCCCTGCTGGAAAAAACAAGTGCTTCAAGCAATGAATTACTCGCCAGCCTATTTGCACCATGAACGCCTGTATAGGCAACCTCTCCTGCTGCATATAATCCATCAAGTTCGGTCTGTCCCCATAAATCAGTTGCCACTCCACCACAGAGATAGTGTGCTGCCGGGACCACTGGAATGGGTTCACGGGTTATATCAATATTCTCCTCAAGGCACATCCTGTATATATTGGGAAACTTTCCCTTTATTTTTTCAGCAGGTATGTGCCTTATATCCAGGAACACATACTCATCACCTGTTTCTTTCAACACCCTATCAATTGCCCTTGCAACCACATCCCTTGGGGCAAGTTCCTTATCAGGATGAATCTCTTCCATGAACCTTCTTCCCCTCTTATCAATCAGTATCCCTCCCTCTCCCCTGACTGCCTCTGATATAAGTAAATTCCTCTCCCTTGGCTTTCTTGAATACAATGTGGTGGGGTGGAACTGTACGAATTCAAGATTACCAACACTGCATCCAGCATTGAACCCGATGGCAATCCCATCCCCTGTTGCAATAGGAGGGTTCGTTGTGTGAAGATATACCTGGCCACCCCCACCCGCCGCCAGCATAACTACACCTGCAGAGATGATAATCATCTCATTGGTCTGTTCATCTATTGCATATACTCCCACACACCTTCCATCATCAACAGCAAGGTCTATTACAAAAAAGTTTTCAAATATCCTGATGTTGGGTTGCTCTCTCACCCTCGCGAGAAGTGCCCTCTCAATCTCCCTTCCCGTTAAGTCCTGTGCATGTAGAATTCTCCTGTGGGAGTGTCCTCCCTCCTGCCAGAGGTCAAGAACCTCTTTTCCATCAATTACTTTTCTGGAGAACTCCACACCAATATCCATGAGTTCCTTGACCAGTTTTGGACCTTCTTCCACCATGACTTTAACAGCCTCATGGTTTGATATTCCAGCACCCGCCTTAAGTGTATCTGCAATATGTGATTCAAAGGAATCATCGGGTCCAAAAACCGCTGCTATTCCTCCCTGAGCGTAGTTTGTGTTTGCATCAGTTTTATATTTCTTGGTAAGAACAATAACCTCTCCCTTTTCAGCCACTCTGAGTGCAAAATTCAATCCAGCAAGTCCACTACCTATAACTGCAAAATCTGTTTTTATTCTCTGACGCGCCATATCTCAGCCCCCAGCCTTTTCAATTTCTTCTCAACCTTCTCGTATCCTCTATCAATGTGATAAACCCTTGAAACCTCTGTTTTCCCCGTGGCTACAAGTCCCGCAATCACAAGTGCTGCAGATGCCCTCAGGTCAGACGCCATGACAGGTGCTCCACTGAGGGAGGGCTTACCCCTCACAACCACACTCTGTCCATCAATTGTGAGGTCAGCGCCCATTCTCATAAGTTCGGGAACGTGCATGAATCTATTTTCAAATATGGTTTCAGTAATCACACTTACTCCATCTGCAATACAGAGAAGGGCCATGAACTGTGCCTGCATATCCGTTGGAAACCCGGGATAGGGTGATACCCTTATGTCTGTTGAACGTATCCTGCCCTGGCCTTTAACCCTGATTTCCCTTCCCCTCCTCTTTATAACTGCCCCTGTCTCCTCAAGTTTTCTCAGCACTGCATCAAGGTGTTCAGGGATTACATTCCTGAGCACAATATCACCACCTGTTATTACGCCAGAAACCGCATATGTTCCTGCCTCTATCCTGTCTGGTATGATTGTGTATTCTACAGGGCTTAACTTCTTCACGCCTGTAATCTCTATCCTCCTCGTACCTGCACCATTGATTTCAGCCCCCATTGTCCTGAGGAAATTGGCAACATCCACAACCTCGGGCTCCATTGCTGCACCATCAATAATCGTTTTACCACTGCATCTCACCGCTGCCATCATTGTGTTGATGGTTGCACCAACACTGGGACCCTTAACCCCCTCAAGGAATATCTCTTTACCAATCACCCTTTCAGCCTCTGCCTCTATATATCCATGAACAAGGTTCACCTTAACAGAGAGTTCTCTTAAACCCTTTATGTGCAGGTCAACAGGCCTTGCCCCTATTGCACAACCTCCTGGTAATGAAACCCTTGCCCTGCCAAGCCTTGAAACAAGAGGGCCAAGAACATAATAACTTGCCCTCATCTTCTTCACCAGTTCATAAGGTGCCTCATACCCAACAGCCCCCCTTGTGTCTATTATCGCAGTATGGTCTTCTATTTTTACCTTTGCCCCCAGTGTTTCAAGCACCTCTGCCATGGTAAACACATCCCTTACAAGGGGTATGTTGTGTATAATAAACTCTCCCTCCACAAGAAGGGTTCCCGCCATTATTGGAAGGGCTGCATTCTTGGCACCATTAATCTCAACAATCCCCTTTAACCTCTTTCCACCGTATATCACTAACTTGTCCATCTTCTCAATGCCCTTTTCAGTTTATTCCACGGAAGGGTGTTCAGCACATCATCTTTTTTCAGCCATGCCCTCCTGGCAACACAAACACCCAACTTCATATCCCTCATCATTCCTATGTTGTGAGCATCTGTATTAATTACCAGTTTCACCCCCATCTGCTTTGCCATCCTTGAATTTATATCATCCAGGTCAAGCCTGTCATAGTATGCATTTATCTCAAGTGCAACTCCTGTCTCTACCGCCTTCTCCATAACCTTCTCAATATTAACATCGTATCCTGTCCTTCCAGACAGGAGTCTTCCCGTTGGGTGGGCGATTATGTCAACATTGAGGTTATCCATTGCATCAAGCATCCTCTCTGTGACATGCTTCTTAAACCCCTGATGCACTGCCGCTATTACAAAATCCATCTTTCCAAGCACCTCATCAGGGTAATCAAGAGTTCCGTCCTGGAGTATGTCAACCTCTGTTCCCATGAGTATTGTAATGCCTGATATCTTCTTGTTCAGGGCTTCAATCTCCTCCATCTTTTTGTAAAGCTCTTCAATCTCCATGCCACCAGCATACTTCACGCTCCTTGAGTGGTCAGCAATGCCAACATACTCATAACCAAGGGACTTCCCGAATTTTGCAATTTTCTCAATGGTATCTGCCCCATCAGAATACTTTGAATGGATGTGGAGGTCTCCTTTTATATCCTCAAGTTTAAGAATCTCAGGAAGTTTACCCTCCATCGCAAGTTCAACCTCCCCCCTATCCTCCCTCATCTCAGGGGGTATCCAGACCAGCCCAATTGCCCTGTAAACCTCTTCCTCTGTTCTCCCTGCAATGTATTTTTCACCCTTAAAAACACCGTATTCACTGATTTTAAGCCCCTTATCCTTCGCAATACCCCTGAGTTTAATGTTGTGTGCCTTTGAACCCGTGAAGTACTGGAGTGCTGCCCCAAAGGATTCTGAGGGTAAAACCCTCAGGTCCATCTGGATGCCAAGGTTTTTCTCAATAACAGAGGCCTTTGTTCCTCCCGAGGCAATAACCCTTGAAACCATCGGCATTCCTGTGAATGTTGTTATAACCTTATCCCCATCCTCTGCAATGGTAAGAAAATCAAGGTCACCAACGGTCTCTTTACACCTCCTGTAAGAGCCAGCAGGAACAACATTCTCCACCCCCTTGATACTGGAGAGCACAGAAACTACCTCTTCCACAATTGGTGATACAAGTCCGATGGGAAACCGCCTCTCCCCACCACCTTTCCTCTCAACCATTTCTATCCCAACCCTGATGTTCTCAACCTTTTTAGCCCCCATACCAGGGAGTTTGGCCAGTGAACCATCCTCAATCACCCTTTTAAGGTCCTCAAAATTCTTCACACCGAGTTTCTCATGGGCAAGTTTTATTGTTTTGGGTCCAAGATTGGGAATATCAAGGAGTTCAAGAAGACCCTGAGGGATACCATCCAGCGCCTCCCTGTACTTCCTCATCTCTCCTGTTTTCAGGTATTCAGAAATCTTTTTTGCAATCCCCTCTCCTATGCCAGGAATTTCCCTCAATCTTCCCTCTCTGTAAACCTTCTCAATATCCTCGGGGAAATCCTTCAGAATTCTTGAGACCTTTCTATAGGCAATCACCTTGAACTGATTCTCACCCTTTATCTCAAGGGCATCTGCAATTTTTTCAAACATCCTGGCAAGTTCAAAGTTCTTCATCTAACAGTTATACCAATGTTGTGAGCAAGTCCCATATCACCCATAAACAGAACGGTGTATGAGAACCTCAAAATACCTTTGTTGAATCCCAATCCAAAGTTTAGACCTGTAAGAAAGTCAAATGACTGATAGGATGCCGCTTCTCTGAACTTTGAATTATAACCGCCAGTAAACAGAAACCTATCGGAGACCGTGAAACCAGCACCAATAGATATATTAAAGGGATATGCAAGGTCAAAACTGAAAAAGTTGTCTTCTCCCATGTAAGCACCACCAAACCTTACCTCATAATCAAGTGGATATTTATAATCCACAAGTGGCCTGAAAATGTATCCAATGTTTCTTCCAAGGATTCCAATTGTAAGATTCTCCCTGTATCTGTATTGTACACCAAGATTGATACCCGCACCATAGGACCTGTAACCAAGTACCCTCTCATATGGTAAAAAAAGTGTAAAACCATAAGAAAGTTTTCCCTTTGTTCCTGCAAGTGAAACACCAGGTACAAGATAGACATCCATAAAAACACCAAGGGATTCACCATTCTCATCCATCTGCACCATGTTTCCAGAAAAGAATGATGATAGAACAAAACCGACCCTGAATTCAGAAAATCTGGTTATATAGCCAACCCCTGCATAATTCAAACCTGAATAATTCATATACATTGAGAGAAACCCTCTTCCCTCAATACCTGCAGGATTCCAGAACACCTGATAATCACCTGTAAGGCCAGTGGATGCACAGCCAACACCATTCACATAGGGGGAAGGACTCATTGAGAGAAAGGCAAAGGAAACAAGGGTCAAGAGCATATAACCTCCTATTCAACCGTTACACTTTTTGCAAGATTCCTTGGTTTATCAACATCTCTACCATTGAGTGCTGCAATGTGATATGCAAGCAACTGGAGGGGCACAACATTCACAATGGGGGAAAGGTATTCAGGAACATCTGGAACCTCAATCGTATAATCTGACACTGTCTTTGCCCTTTCGTCCCCTTCTGTTACAACACTTATCACCACCCCTCCTCTGGATTTCACCTCTTCAAGGTTGTTCAACATCTTTTCATACACAGAGGACATGGTTGCAATTGCCACAACGGGCATATTCTCATCCACAAGTGCAAGTGGTCCATGTTTCAGTTCACCAGCAGGATAGCCAGTTGCATGGATGTAGGAAATCTCCTTTAATTTGAGTGCACCCTCAAGTGCCGTGGGATAGTTTATTCCCCTCCCAAGGAAAATGAAGTGTTTTTTATCCTTGAACCTCTCTGCAATTCCTCTTATCACATCATCCCTCTTGAGTATTCTCTCTATTGCATCAGGAAGCCCCTCAAGTTCTGAAAGCCTCTTCAGCATCTCCTCCTTTTGAATGGTCCACTTCAACCTTGCAAGATAAAGGGTGAACATATAGATATTAAAAACCTGTGCAGTGAATGCCTTTGTGGAAGCAACCCCAATCTCTGGTCCTGCATTTATGTAAATAACACCATCAGACTCCCTGGCAATGGTGCTTCCCAGAACATTCACAATGGATAGGATTTTTAAAAACTTTGCCTTTGCCTCCCTTATGCCTGCAAGGGTATCTGCTGTTTCACCAGACTGGCTTATAGCAATCACAAGGGTCTCACCGTTCACGACCGGGTTTCTGTATCTGAACTCAGAGGATATATCCACCTCTGTATGAACCCTTGCAATATCCTCCAGAAGATACTTACCTATGTATCCAGCATGCCATGATGTTCCGCATGCCTGAATGATTATCCTGTTCACGCGGGCAAGTTCATCGGGTGTAAAATTAAAATCCTCACCCAGGTCTATCTTTTTATTTCTTATCCTTAAAGATATGTTCCTCCTTATAACCTCTGGTTGCTCATAAATCTCTTTGAGCATGTAATGGGGAAACCCACCTTTATCCATATCATCGGGTTTCCATGGAACTTCCTGCACCTGTTTTTCAATCCTTTTACCATCCTTTTTGTAAAATTCAACCCCCTCCTTCTTTAGAACAGCCATTTCGTCATCCTCAAGTACCACGACTTCCTTTGTATGGCCTATCACAGCGGGAATATCAGAGGCAAGGAGGTTTTCATTCCTTCCAAGTCCAATAATCAGAGGACTCCCCTTTCTATACGCCACAATCCTGTCAGGCTGGTCTTCTGATATAACGGCGATTGCAAAGGAGCCTTTAAGTTTCTCTACGGCCCTCAAAACAGCCTCTTTGAGGTCTCCTCTGAATTCTTCTTCAATAAGGTGGGCAATGACCTCTGTATCTGTTGTGGATTTGAAGATATGTCTTCTCTTTATAAGTTCCTCTTTCAGTGTATAATAGTTCTCAATAATACCATTATGGACAACTGCTATTTTACCATTGCAATCGGTCTGGGGATGTGCATTCTGGTCTGAGGGTTCGCCATGGGTTGCCCATCTTGTGTGCCCGATACCAAGACTTCCACCAACTGGTTCCCTCTGGAGGAGTTCCTGAAGTTGCATCAGTTTCCCAAAACTCTTCCTTACCTTCAAATCACCATCATCTATAACCGCAATGCCACTTGAATCATAACCCCTGTATTCAAGTTTCCACAGTCCTGACATCAATACACTGCTCACATCCTTATCACCTATGTATCCCACAATTCCACACATTTATCTTCCTCCAGCATATTTATTTACAATATCCTCCACCCATTCCTTATCCTCCCCCTCTGCAATAAACCTGATAATTGGCTCGGTTCCGCTCTTCCTTATATGTAGCCACCCTTCTTCAAAGAAAATCTTTATACCGTCGTTAAAATCCACCCCTTCTTTTTTCTTGAATGTATCAAGCAAATCCTGAAAAAATTTCTCCCGTTCTTCAAGGGAATCAAACCTTTTAACCTCCTTCATTATATATAGACATGGATAGGCATTCACCAGTTCCGAGACCTTCTTTTTTTCATGAGCAAGTAGTGAAAGGATTAGAGCCATGCCAACCATTGCATCCCTTGTATAGTGGACATCGGGAAGTATCACTCCCCCATTTCCCTCTCCCCCAATTATTGCCTCTACTTCCTTCATCCTCTGAACAACATTTGCCTCTCCAACCTTTGCCCTGAACACCCTTGTGTTGTGTTTTTTGGCTACAAAATCAACCATAGAAGTTGTGGAATAATTGACAACACCAACACCCCTGACCATGGAGAACCAGTAATCCATTGCCATTGTGATGGTGTATTCCTCTCCTATTGCCACCCCTTCTTCGGATACAACGCTCAGCCTATCCCCATCTGCATCTGTTGCAAAACCCACATCTGCTCCGGTATCCCTCACCATGTGTTCAAGTGCGCTTAAGTTTTCAGGCCTTGGTTCTGGATTTCTTCTGAAGTCCCCTGTTGCTTCGCAGAAAACCTCCACCACATCACATCCAAGTGAACGGAGAAAATCAGGATATGCAGAGAATGCAGCACCATTCACGCAATCCAGAGCAACCCTCAACCCGCTCCTCCTGATTTCATCAACAAGAATGTTCTCAACACCCAGCACTCCACTGATATGTCTTTCAACCCCTTTATTATCCTCAATAACATCCTTTATATTCCTCCAGTCAACCCGCTCTATCTCACCTTCCATAATTTCTTCAAGTTTCCTGCCTTCATCCCCTGAAAGGAATATGCCTTCTTTGTTCACAAGTTTCAAGGCATTCCATTCAGCAGGGTTATGGCTTGCAGTGATGACCATTCCTCCATCTGCACCAAGAGATTTCACATTGTAAAGCACTGTGGGGGTTGGAACTATACCAAGGTCAACCACCTCACAACCTACGGAGAGAAGGCCTGCAACCGCTGCATCCCTGAGCATCTCTCCACTCCTCCTGGAATCCCTTCCTATAACGATCCTTCCCCTACCAGAAAAGATACCAAAGGCTGCAGAGTATCTTGTTACATATTCTGGCGTGAATTCTGTTCCCACAATTCCCCTTATTCCCGAGACAGACTTTATTATCATACCTTCGCCCTTCTCCTTTCCATTACATCCTCAACGACACATTTAAGTCCCTCAAGCCCCTCCCCTGTTTTTGCTGATATGAAAACACCATCAGGGAATCTCTCCTTCAAACCGGATATCAAAACAGGGTCGTACACCATGTCCACTTTATTAAAAACAAAGAGATTTTCACGATCTATTATACCAAGCATCTCCATTATCTTTGTTGTCTCCTCCATCTGGACATCCATCCTCTCTGATGATGCATCAATCACAACCAGTCTCAGATCCGCATACACTGCCTCCTCAAGGGTAGCCCTGAAAGAGGCAATCAACTGGTGGGGAATATTCCGGATGAACCCAACTGTGTCAGTCAATAGAAATTTCTTACCAGATGGTGTAACACCTGTCCTGGTTAATGGGTCAAGTGTGACAAAAACCCTGTTATCAACATCTCCATGTGCATGTGTTAATGCATTTAACAAAGTGGTCTTACCAACATTTGTGTACCCAACAAGGGCAACCTTAAAAACACTTCTCCTTCCGCGCCTCTGGAGATCCCTTGTTCTATTAATCTTCTCAAGTTCCTTTTCAAGGAAAGAAATCCTTTTATAAATCTTTCGTCTGTCAAGTTCCAGTTGTTTTTCACCCGGCCCCCTTGTTCCTATACCCCCACCCAACCTTGACAGTTCAACTCCCTTTCCAGCAAGCCTGGGGAGTTGAAACTTCAGTTGTGCCAGTTCAACCTCAATCTTTGCAGCCTTTGTTCGTGCATGGGTCGCAAAGATATCAAGAATGATATCCCTTCTATCAAGCACCTTCTTATTTGTGAGATTTTCAATATTTCTCACCTGTGCAGGAGTAAGTGGGTCATCAAAGAGTAAAACATCATATCCAGGGAAACCTGCAAGTTCAAGCAATTTCCCCTTCCCAATATAAAATGCAGGGTCTGGTCTACTCCTCACCTGAATAACCATCTCAACAATCTCCCCACCCGCTGTGTCAACAAGGGAAGCCAGTTCCTGGAGGGAATAAAGCTTTTCTTCTTTCTCCAGGGAGGAAGAACAGAGCCCCACCAGAACAAACTTTTCCTTCTCCTCATCCCTGAACCTGAACATACTATGATGATAAACCCAACAGAGGAAAAATCAAGGGTGAATTTTGTGAATCACCCTCCATGACCGTTGTAGATAAGGATGAAGAAAATGCATGTTGCCTGCCTCATGAAGGGAGATGGAAGCAATCTTCCAGTAGGTGCTCAGGGAAAGAGGAAACGTAAGGTGTTTTTTTCAAGTTTTACCTCTGGAATTCCCTTTAAACTCAATGTGAATCCATAATCCCATGATGTTCCAAATTTGTTGTAGGACATGGCAATTTCCCAGCAGTGGAGGTCTCTTTTTAGAGAAACCTTTGTGCTCTGGAATTCTCTCAATCTGAAGTCATAATGGGTACTGATTGAACCACTCCATTTTTTTGTGATGGGCAGGTCTGTGCTGAAGTCTGCGGCCTGATTGAATGTTGAATCATCAAACGTGAGTGAGTATCTCATTGAAAATTTATATCTTTTCTCGTCAAGTGAGAACTTTCCATTGTTGGAGATGTTTACATTCCTGCTTGAAAAGACTTTCTCATAAAGGTTGTATGTGGTGCTGAAACCTATGTTCAGGTTTTTTGTTGGACTGGAGGAGGCACTTATGGTTATGGGTCTGAACCGATTATTTTCATAATCATACGATGTTCCATTTCTTATTGAGACAATGTCCATTCTTTTATTGTTAACCTTTGCCTGCCAGAGTATCCCCAATCCAATGTTAAAACCTTTTGAACCCCCGGGAATAGAGAATGGTGTCCCTGGCAAAAGTTGCACAGAATCACCAGGTGGTGAGTATGAATAACCTATGGATGGAGCATATACAAACCTGAATCTCTTGAACATAAAAAGCCCAAAGGTAGAGAGTGCATATATCCTCGTGTTAACACTGAAGGAGTAACTGTAGTGGTAACCTGTATATGGAAGGGAATCCACAGTGTTTGAGGCATGGTACCCATCAATGCGGAAACTTCCAGAAAAATTGAATGGGAAAAGGGATTTTGACATGGAGAAGGAAGCACCAGGGTATAAAAAATACTCGCCATTTATGTTCCTCTGATAGGGTATCATACCGCCAATATTGATGGGTCCAACCCTGATATTGTAAAAGGTGTATTTGAGTAAAGGCATGACCCCTGACTCTTCCCCGGCTGAGAGATTTTTCTTCCTTCTTAAAAGCATGTCTAAATTGCCGTTTTTTACACTTTTTGTAAATTCAGCATAGGCCCCGGCATCCTGAATAATGGGGGTAACCTCACCTGGCACATAATCAGTGTATAGTTCTCTGTCACTTGCATAATCAATCCTGTATCTTCCCTTTATTCCCACCGGCAAAAGGAAGGAACCATCCCCATTGATTTTCCACCTCTCCCTTCCACTCAATTCCCTGATGTAATCTGCATAGAGATTAACAGAGGAATTCCCCATCCCGAGCCATCGGAATTCAAAGTGTGGCATCACCCCTTTTGATGTATAGTAATCAAACCAGAAGGTCATGTCAGCATGTTCTCCAAGCGTCTGGTACCAACCAATATTCTTTATGTACCTCCCACCATAACTTTGAGAACCAAAACTTGGCGCGAGAAACCCTGATTTTCTTTTTCCTCCGGATGGGCTCATCCAGAATGGAAGGTAAAATACCGGGATATTCATTATTAAGAGAAATACATTACTGGCAACAATGTCTTTGTCTGGCTCATACCTCATCCTTGGAGAATAGAAAAAATAGTGAGGTGGCTCTCTATCACAGGTTGTGAATCTACCATCAATGATGTAGAGTGAATGGTCCTCTGTATAATAAGCCTTTCTTCCCCAGAACCACCCCTTTTCTGTCTTTGTTTTTCCATTGTATACAATCCCAAGTTTCTTATCCAGATTATACTCCATTCTTTCTGCATATATTGTTTTTTTACCAGAGTAAAGAACAGGATTACCCGTTGCAATCATCCTCTTTGCTTCTGTAAAGTATTCAATCAATTGGGCATTCACCTTCAGGTCTTTGTCAATAGCCTCTGCATCTCCTATAAGCACAACCCTTTTTTCATCAGGGTAAAATTTTATTGTATCTGCACAGTAGGTTATGGAAAGAAAAATCAGAGTCATTTATTCAGACACTTCTCAAGTTTTTCAATAATTTCCGGAAGCCTTGAAACAAGTGCTATTTCCCTGAGATACCTCTTCCTTTCCCTTGCAGGTGTTCCAGAAAAGACCTTTTTAGGAGGAATGCTTTTTGATACCCCTGACTTTGCAAGCA
>Ga0190316_1000227_pt1 | contig 15723 bp, 17 predicted proteins | sample 48701112_MG_FD_161663 | JGI IMG/M metagenome (GOLD analysis project Ga0190316, IMG submission 161663) | Hydrothermal vent sediment bacterial communities from Southern Trench, Guaymas Basin, Mexico - 4870-11-1-2_MG | ecosystem: Environmental > Aquatic > Marine > Hydrothermal vents > Sediment ... | reverse complement strand
CGGGTTCACCGAATATTTACGAATAAGGGTCTGGCTGAATGGAAAAAAGGCATTGACAATTCAATAATTATATTATTATTTTCTTGACTTAGGCTTTGGAAGCGATTAATTAAGCATAAGTCACCAGGTCAGCGATGGCTGAGTCTTGGTCGTTATTTAGCACGATAAATCAAAGTCGTGCCATTCACACTCAGTAGGAGTCCTTCTGCTTCCAGGCGTAGAATATTCCTTAATATTGATATCAGACAGTTGAATATGCTACACGATATCTGCCTTGAAGCAGGTTGCCTTTTTCAGATTTTAAAGCTAACTTGTTGCACCTTCCAGAGACAGTAGAAATATTGCCCGCTATCGAAATCCCTGCAACAGGCAGCCTGCGCGTCATGGCGAAGCACGGATTGCACCTGGTATCGTAAATTATACAGTTAATTTTGTTGATTATGTATAGCTTCCGGGCCGTTATGCCTGGCAAGTATTGGAATTTTTTTTGCATAATACGGCAGGATAATCAGATGCGCATGCAGGTTTTTTAGAGGTTGCGTGTCGACCCTGTTGAAGAATCCCACCGAAGGCGGCTCATTAAAGCCCATTTTTTAACAGAATTACAATGCATTGCAAACCTTATCATAATGTGTATCTATGTCGAAAATTTTTATCCGGGGACCCTGTTTAGAATATGCGAGTTCCCATAGAGGTTAACCATGTCTAAAATAACTAATACGAATAAAGAAAAAGTATTAAATCTGAATGATTTAAAACGTAAAAGCATAAATGAGCTTTACAAGACGGCAAAAGTTCTGGGCATAGATTCTGCCAGCGGGATGCGCAAGCAGGACCTCATTTTTGCCGTACTTAAGGCCCAGACCACCAATAATGGAATTGTATACGGCGATGGTGTGCTGGAGATACTCCAGGATGGATTTGGTTTTCTTCGCAGCCCGGACTATAATTACCTGCCAGGTCCAGACGACATATATGTATCTCCGTCACAAATCAGACGTTTTGACTTGAAAACCGGCGATACCGTCTCCGGCCAGATCCGTCCTCCCAAGGAGGGGGAGCGATACTTTGCCTTATTAAAAATAGAATCCCTAAACTATGATGCCCCTGATGCAGGTTTTGACAAAGTAATTTTTGACAACCTCACTCCTCTCTATCCCAATGAGCGTTTCAAGTTGGAGACCGATTCAGACAACTATTCCGCAAGGTTAATGGATTTACTGACTCCGATCGGCAAGGGCCAAAGAGGACTTATAGTCGCACCTCCCCGAACCGGCAAGACAATGCTGCTCCAAAATATCGCCAACAGTATCTCCACAAATCATCCCGAGGTGATAATGATAGTCCTGCTCATAGATGAAAGGCCGGAGGAAGTTACAGACATGCAGCGCCTGGTAAAGGCCGAGGTTGTGAGCTCTACGTTTGATGAGCCGGCCCAGCGCCATGTTCAGGTCTCCAAGATGGTTATTGAAAAGGCCAAGCGCCTGGTGGAACATAAACACGACGTGGTGATACTTCTGGACAGTATTACAAGGCTCGCCAGGGCCTATAACACGGTAGTTCCTCCCAGCGGAAAGATACTCTCAGGAGGTGTGGACTCCAATGCACTTCAGAAGCCCAAGCGTTTCTTCGGGGCCGCCAGGAACATTGAGGAAGGGGGTAGCCTCACCATAATTGCCACTGCCATTGTGGATACAGGAAGTCGGATGGACGAGGTTATATTTGAAGAGTTTAAGGGCACTGGAAACATGGAGATACATTTAGACAGAAAACTGACTGACAAGCGGATTTTCCCCTCTATCGACATCAACCGTTCCGGCACCAGGAAAGAGGAATTACTGCTGCCTGAGGATGTATTGAATCGAATCTGGATATTGCGAAAGCTTCTGTCACCTTTAAATCCTGTAGACAGTATGGAATTCCTTCTGGACAAGATGCGGGGCACGAAGAACAACGCGGAATTCCTGGCATCCATGAACAGATGATATGGGGCTAAATCCCCACCCTCTCCATCGCCCTTATAAACCCTTTCCTTGACCGTTCAATTACCTCGTCGTCCACGCAGAAGGCTATGCGAAAGTGCCCGGGTGAACCAAAGCCCGTGCCTGGTACTGTCAGTATGCATTCTTTCTGCAGTATGCGGACAAACTCCGTGTCATCGGGAATAGGGGCGCGGGGGAAGAAATAAAAGGCGCCCTGGGGCACAATAAATGTGTAGCCGGCCTCTCTTAAGATCTCTGCCAGGCGGTCTCTGCGCCTTTGATATACCTTGATGTCTGTGATGTGATCGAGCGCTTCTCCCGCTACTCTCTGCATCAGGGCGGGTGCGTTAACAAAGCCCAGAATACGGTTTGCCAGGGTAAGGGCATCCAGGAGGGCTGTCTTGTGGGACGCCTCAGGGTGGACTGCAACATAGCCTATACGTTCACCAGGAATGGAGAGATCCTTGGAAAAAGACGTGATTACTATGCTGTTCGGGTAAAACCTGAGGATCGGAGGCACAGCGTAGCCGTTGAACACCAGCCTGCGATATGGTTCATCCGAGATCAAAAATATGGGGCGGCTGAAATAGTCACTTGCTCGCTTGAGCAACTTTGCCAGGACCTCAAGCTCCGTCCTGCCGTAGATTACCCCGGACGGGTTATTGGGGGAGTTTAACAACACCGCCTTGGTCTTATTATTTATGGCGTCTTCTATGGCCTTTATGTCCAGGGAAAAATCAGGCCTTGACTCCACAGGGACCAACCTGCCGCCGTGATTGTCAACATAAAAACCGTATTCTACAAAGTATGGTTTTGATACGATTATCTCATCATCCGGGTTCAAAAGGGACTTAAAAATGATATTGAGCCCCCCCGCCGCACCACAGGTCATAATAATTTCTTCTGCGCTTAATTTTATTTGATGGTCTCTGCTTGCCTGTACGGCCATCCTTGACCTTACATCGGTAAGCCCCGCGTTCGGCATATACGAATGGACGCCCGGAGACCGGTCAGCCGCAACGGTCTCAAGTACTCTTTGAAAAGACCTGTGTGGAGGAAGGTCAGGATTGCCGAGACTGAAGTCGCATATCTTGTCAGCGCCGAACTTGGCCCTGAGGCCGGCACCTTCCTCGAACATCTTCCGGATCCAGGAGGCGCTTTCCATGAAGTCCAGCATCTTCCGGGCCACGGTGCTGGCGGATGACCGGATCATTTTTTCGTCCTTTCCATTGCTTTCAATATCTATGTTTTCGAACAATTGTTCAGTAGATTTTTTGGCCTTGGATGGAATATAGCTTTCAATTCAGAACTAAGCAATTTATGATAGGGTTAAGTAAATTCAGGAGTGATTACGCTGCAAAAGCCTTGAATCAGTGATTGCCCGGAGACGTGCTTTGGTATATACAGAAGGTCCTTAATATAAATGAATGTCATGAAGATACAGATCGCACCATCGATATTGTCAGCGGATTTTGGCCGACTGGCTGAAGAAGTCCGGTCAGTAGAAACGGCCGGGGCCGACGTGATTCATGTGGACGTCATGGACGGTCATTTTGTCCCCAACATTACCATAGGGCCAATGATAGTAAAGGCCTTACGTTCGGTTACCAGGTTGCCTCTGGATGTGCATCTTATGATCGAATTTCCTGATCGCTACATAGACGTCTTTGCTGGGCCGGCGCCTCCTGGCTTACTGTGCATGTTGAGGCATGTACACACCTTCACAGGACCATCCATGCCATAAAGGCCCATGGGATCAAGGCAGGCGCCGTGCTGAATCCTGCGACACCGCCATCGATCCTTGAATACGTTTTGACAGACCTGGACCTGGTACTTGTGATGAGTGTAAATCCGGGTTTTGGCGGCCAGCATTTTATTCCCTCGTCCCTTGATAAGATCAGGCGTCTGCGAAAACTTCTGGCAGGCCTGGATCACTATGTGCCTATTGAAGTGGATGGCGGTGTAAATTCGCAGACCATAGAGGCTGTCGTATCAGCGGGTGCCGATATATGTGTGGCCGGATCGGCGGTTTTCAGTTCCAGCGACTATGCGGCAACTATAAAAAAATTAAAAGAGCTTGGACAAAAAGGGCTCAACGGGCGCGGTGGACCCATTCTGTGATTTTCTTATCAGAAAAAAATAAGGGAGCATACACTCCCTTATTTTTCCCCAGGTTTCGAGTATGTTAGCAGCCCTCGATGGCCTTTCTCTTTGGCTTGATGGTTACGTCTTGACCAGTCTTAAGTTTGCATTTGCCGTCGAGCGTGATGACTATCTTTCCTTCTTCGATTGACTCGACCGTGCCTTTGCATTTTGTTGCCGCCAGGCTGACGCCCGCCATGCTCAGTGAGAAAATAAGAGCCAAAACCAGTGATGTAATCTTCTTGCGCATAATTCTTCCCCCTTGTTTAATTAGTTTGTTTCAAGTATAGAAATTACCCCGAATGACAATGCCAAGGTAACCGTATACCTCATTGCCAATTTATGTCACTATACGAAAGTGTAGCCTTGTGTCAAGATGTTTTGCAGCATAGATAACTTAAAAAATGGTAAATATCCGGTGAACCCGTGGTCCCGCGTGACCGTTCACTGGCAGGGGATATTTCTTTTCACTTAACACTTCAGCCCCTTGTTTTCTTAAGGCTTTTGACATGGGGGATGTCCTGCCCCCTCCCCGTTCTCCTTCGCTGCGCTCAGGAGCCGGGGTTTCCCCCACAGCAAAAGCCGGGAAAACTACGGGGGCTTCCGTTAAACCGTTCAAAGAAATATCCCCTGCCCGTGAACGGTTGCCGTCCGTGCCCTGCCGCAGGAGCGGTTTGCCTTTTGCAGGGTTTCGATCGCGGGCCGGATTGCACTGCCTCTCCGGTCTGCGATGAGTGAGCTTTGAAACCCGGAAAAAGGTAATCGCTTCCGGGCAGGATATAAAGGGTTCACCGGATATTTACAATAAAATGGTTGCAAGTGCCCGGATATTGTTCTGAGGCAGCATAACAGGATCCCAGAGGTATCGAGGAATGATATTTGCATCAGATAGTTTTTTGACCAGAGATATCAGGGGCAGCGAACAAAAGCTTTCTAATAAAGAACACGCAGGGCAGGTAATGAGCGAGTTTTCAGCAACATCTTACGAAAAAGGCGGGAATGATGTCTCCTGCGGCATGAATTTGCCCAGGAGTCGCGGCAATTTCCGCCCCCTGTTGGATCTGGCAGTAAAGCTTAACTCCGCCTTTCTGATGGCAAACGACCTTGATGAAATCCTTCAGGCCGTACTGGTTGGAGTGACTGCGGGAGAAGGCCTGGGTTTTAACAGGGCATTTCTATTTCAGTTGGATACTGAAAAAGGGTATATGGAGGGCAAGCTGGCAATTGGCCCGGCAAGCTGTGAAGATGCCAGACGGATATGGGAGGAGATATCTGAAAAGCGCCTTTCCCTTTTTGAGATTCTGGATGATGTTAAAGGCACGTTTTATGACATGTCCCATCCACTTAATCAACTTGTAAGACGGATAAAGGTCCTGCTTTCAGCAAAAGATCACGTTATGGTAAGGGCCGTGACCGAGAAAAGCGCATTCTGGGTTGGAGGCAAAAGCAGGAACGGTTCCGTTGCTCCTGAGGATCTTGTGGAGATGCTTGGCACTGCTGAGTTTGCCGTTGCTCCGCTTTTTGATCAAGAAGAGGCCTACGGAGTGATACTCGCTGACAATTTTGTTACCGGACGGCCCATAGACCAGGTAGATGTTGACGCTCTCCAGCTCTTTGCAGGTCTTGCTTCCATAGCAGTAGGCAAAACACGCATGTGTGAGATGCTGGAGGAGAGGGTCCGGGCGCTGAGGATCCTGAATGACGAGGTGGAGCGGAACAAGGACCAGTTGGTTGAGGCGGAAAGGTATGCCGCCCTGGGTAAGATGTCCGACCAATTACTTCATGAGATACGAAATCCCCTTGCAATAATAGGGGGCATGGCCAAGATCCTCGAGAGAAAACTCAAGGATTCTGAATTAACTGATTATGCCAAGACCATGGTCAGAGAGAGCGGGCGTGTGGAAAAGATCCTGACAGTGCTTTTCGATTTTGCAAAGGTGCCCGAGCTGAATCCGGAGCCGGTAAGGCTTTGCGATCTGATGAGGGCCTCTCTTGCCCTTTTACACTCAGAATTGGACAGGCACGACATAAAATTGAATGTTGATTTTCCTGATCTTGAGCCGGTGCTTTATCTCGACCGCATACATATCCAGCAGGCCTTTTTAAATATACTGAAGAACGCCGTGGAGGCGATGCCGGAGGGCGGAATGCTGACAGTTTCAGTGTCCAGACCTGAAAAAAGAAGTGTTGATATCCAGATAACCGATACAGGACTCGGAATGGCAAAGGGACACCTGAACAGGGCATACGAGCCCTTCTTTACCACCAAGACTCAGGGGCTGGGCCTGGGTCTCAGCCTGGCAAAACGGGCAATTGAGCTGCACGGCGGGTTCATGTGTCTGGCAGGAAACAGGCTTGGAGGTACAGACGTAAGCATTAGCCTTCCTGGTATGAGTGCCTGAGTCAGGGACTACCATGAATGTTTTTTCCGGCCCGGACCTCATAGATACACACGTTCACCTCGATATTCCGCCCCTGGCAGGGGACCAATCCGGGGCGATCAGAAGGGCGGAGAAGGTCGGGGTCCGTCAGGTCATCACTGTAGGGACAGATCTGGCGAGTTCGAAAAAAAATCTTGAGCTGGCAAGGCAATTTCCTCAGGTTTATGCTGCAGTAGGCATTCATCCACACGATGCAAAAGGGGCTTCAGATGAGGTATACAGTGAGCTTCTGAGGCTTGCAGGTATTCCGAATGTGGTTGCCTGGGGTGAAATAGGGCTTGATTTTGTCAAGGAATATTCGCCCAGGGACATTCAGCTCAGGGTCTTTCGTCAACAGGTCCGACTGGCTGCAGGAATTGCCTTGCCCATTATTGTCCATGACAGAGGTGCACATGTAGAGACTGTTGAAATATTGAGAGAAGAGGCTGCAGGAGTATTAAGGGGCGTGATGCATTGTTTTTCCGGCGATGTGAAACTGGCAAGGCAGGTCCTGGATTTAGGTTTCTTCATATCCGTAACCGGTATCGTCACTTTCCCCAAGGCAAAACTCGTCAAGGAGGTTGTGAACTATGTGCCGCTGGAGCGCCTGCTCATAGAGACAGACTCTCCGTTTCTGAGCCCGGTCCCATACCGCGGCAAACCAAATGAACCGGCCCGGGTCGTTCATGTCGCAGAGGAGATTGCCAGGATCAAGGAGGTGTCCCTGCAGGAGGTCGCGCGATGTACAAGTGCCAATGCCAGGGACCTTTTCAGACTACCTGTACCCTAAGCCCTTGTTGCATCCTGATTACCCGGAAGACAGAGTCTTTTGGCCGGGCTGGGTCTGGATTTCATGGTCCGGCCCAGTGAGTCTGAAGAGACAGTCCCCAAGTCCTGGAGAATCTCCAAAAGTTAAAAAATAACGGAAATTATGATCCTGCAAAACCTGGAAGCTCTGAAGTCACGGATGGCCAGGGCCGCTCAGAGGAGCGGCAGGCGTCCGGAAGATGTGCATCTGCTCGCTGTCACCAAGACAGTGCCTGTCGAGAGAATACGAGAGGCTATATCCTCAGGCCAAAGGCTCTTCGGGGAGAACTATGTGCAGGAGGCGGCAAAAAAGCGCGAGTCCCTGGGAAATCTTTTTTATGAGACCGAATGGCACTTCATAGGGCACTTGCAGAGAAATAAGGTAAGGCTTGCAGTGCAGTTGTTTGATTGCATTGAGACCGTGGATAGTCTGAAACTGGCCCGCGCCCTTGATCACCATGCAAAGGCGGCCGGAAAGAGATTGTCTGTGTATATTCAGGTAAACGTGGCAGGAGATCCCAGGAAATCAGGCCTTTCCCCGGAAGAGCTTCCGGTTTTTCTCGCAGAGGCCTCAGAGCTGTCCGGTATTGATATTTGCGGTCTGATGACCATGCCTCCATGGGATCCGGCACCGGAGTCGTCAAGGCCGTGGTTCAGGGTCCTCCGCGACTTGAGGGATAAGACGAATGCCGGTTTGGGATATAGTACGGGGCTCAGGGAACTGTCTATGGGAATGTCTCAGGATTTTGAAATAGCTATAGAAGAGGGTGCCACTGTGGTGCGTATCGGGACCGCACTGTTCGGCCGGAGAGAATGCTCAATAGGTAAAAGAGATGTTTGAGGTGTCTATCAGGACACATTTTTCAGCCGCCCACTACCTCCGGAACTATCCCGGGAACTGTGAACACCTTCACGGCCACAACTGGAATGTAGAGGTCGTGGTCAGGGCTGAAAAGCTGAACAAAATAGACGTGGGTATTGATTTTCGGGACCTTAAGAAGGCCGTGGCCGGAGTACTGTCTGAACTGGACCATACCAATTTAAACGACCATCCCCGGTTCAGGGACAAAAATCCCTCATCGGAGAGGTTGGCGGAGTACATCTACCACCGTGTAAAGGAAGATCTCAAGTCTTTCAGCAGGATTGAGCTGGCAAGAGTTACTGTCTGCGAAACACCCGAAACCGGAGTGACGTATTGGGAGAGCTGAGATTATCTGTTTCCGAGACCTTTGTGAGCCTTCAGGGAGAAGGTTTATGGGCAGGATGGCCCTGTTTTTTTATTCGTCTTTCAGGCTGTAATCTCAGGTGCACCTATTGTGACACAAGATATGCCTATAAGGATGGAGAAAAGAGGGATATCCCCGGCCTTATCGAGGAATGGAGGCAGAACCGGATTGCCCTCGTACAGGTTACCGGAGGAGAACCGCTCTTGCAGCCTGAGACGCCCGTACTGCTCGATGGCTTGGTGAGTGCGGGCGCCAAGGTACTTCTGGAGACCAACGGGAGCCTGGCCCTTGGGAATGTCCCCAGGGCAGTAACCAAGATAGTTGATCGAAAGACCCCTGGGAGCGGCATGGAGGGATTTTTTCTTGAAGAGAACCTTCGTTGGCTGAATCAGGGGGATCAACTCAAATTTGTGATAACAGACCGGAAGGATTATGAGTGGGCAAGGGAAGAGGTTATCAGATTGCATCTTCCATGTTATACAGAGGTCTTGTTTTCTCCTGTATGGGGAGGACCGGCCCCTTTTCGTCTGGCTGAATGGATTATAGCAGACAGGCTTTCTGTGAGGCTCCAGATCCAGTTGCATAAAATCCTCTGGGGAGAGAAAAGAGGTACTTAGATTTGAAAAGGCGTTGACAGGATTATTTAAATAATGTAAAAGCATTTTGAAGTAAATTCTGAATGGGGGTTCATTTATCCTAAGTTCTTATTTTTATTAGATGTTGGGCCTTCGGGGGGAAGGAAACGGGAAAAATGATTACTATTGATTATTCAATAATTGCAGAGATTGTTGGTTATTTGATTCTGTTGGTTATACTGAATACTATTCTCTACAAGCCTATTCGCAGGTTGCTTGAAGAGCGTGCGTCCCGGATGTCTTCCATCCAGGGCGATGTGGAAAAATATGAGCGCAATGCCGAGCAACTCCTTAAGGATTTTGAAATGAAGTTGGCCGAGGCCCGTGCATCCGGGCAGAATGAAATGGAGCAGTTGAAGCAGGAGGCCAGGGAGGAGGAGCATCAGATTCTCGAGGCAAGTAATAAGGAGTCTGCTGCCAGGAAGCAGGAGTTGATGGCTGAACTCACATCAGAGATCGATGCTGCGAGGAAGGATCTTACGGCAAAAATCGAGGCCTTTGCCGTGGATATTTCGCAGAAGCTTCTGGGGAGGGCTATATAAATGGATTATACGAGGAAGGGTTGGGCTGGTATCCGGTCCCTGGTCGTAGTCTTTTCTTTTGTGGTTCTTCTGGTGGCCGCGGGTGGAGTGGCAGCGGCTGCCGACGAAGAGTCGGGGCACGATACTGCGGGCCTTGAATCAGTCCATGATACTGCCGTCGCGGGAGGTCATGAAACGGCATCCCCTGGTGAAGAGGCTGCCGCCGGCCATGAAGAAGGCCATGGCGCCGCCCATGAGGGCCATCACGGGCTGACCCACAGCCAGATAATGACTTTTGTCTGGTTCTGTCTTAATTTTGCTCTTCTTGTCTGCATACTGGTGAAATTCGGGAAAAAGCCTGTTACGGAAGCCCTTAAAGGAAGAACCGAATCGATAAGGGCCGCATTTGAAGAGCTGGAGGCCAAGCGAGCTGACGCAGAGCGCAAGTATGCAGAGTATGAGGGCAGGCTTTCCACTATGGATGAACAGGCAGAGCGCATACTGAAGAGTTTCACTGAGCAGGGGCAGGCAGTGAAAGAGAAGATTATAGCACAGGCCCACGAGACTGCAGAGCACATCAAGGCCCAGGCAGAATTTTACGTGCAACAGGAGCTTGCCAAGGCAAAGACCGAGTTGCAGACAGAAGTGGCTGATATGGCCGTCAAGATGGCAGAAGATCTAATTCGCAAGAACCTGAATGAGCAGGATCATCATCGCCTCATCAGTGAATATCTTGAAAGGGTGGTGCAGAAAAATTGACCAGTACAGTTATAGCTAAAAGGTATGCCAAGGCCCTCTTTGCCGTTGCCAAAGAGGAAGGGAAGTTAGAGGCCTATAGTCAGGCCTTGAAGGACATAGACGCCTTTCTGGAGGAAAGTCCTGACGTTGAGGCCGCACTTGTGAGCCCGGTGTTTCCGGCTGACATTAAAAAGACAGTCATAAAGGAGATTATCAAGGCCCTGAGTGTTGAAGCCGCCCTTGCGAATTTCCTGCAACTCCTGGTGGAGCGTGGCAGGATACAGCACTTGAAGTTGATGGCGGCCTGTTTCCAGGAGCTTATGGACGAGGAGACCGGTGTCGTACGCGCAGTGGTCCGCTCCGCGGTTCCTTTGCCCAAAGACCTGCAGGACAAGTTTTCAGAGGTCCTGGCACAGGTTGCCGGCAAGCAGGTGACTTTACAGATAGAGGAAGATCCCGCTATAATTGGCGGTATAGTCGCCCGTGTAGGCGATATGGTTCTGGATGGCAGTATCAGGAGCCAGCTACAGAGTATCAGAGAATCCATAGGAAGGGGTGAGTTGGGATAATGGCACAGATAAAAGCTCAGGAAATCAGTGACATCATAAAGAAGCAGATTCAGGATTACGAGAAGGCAATTGATCTCGCCGAGACAGGTACGGTCCTGTCGGTCGGTGACAACGTCGCCCGTGTCTATGGCGTACGGAATTGCATGTCCATGGAGCTCCTGGAGTTCCCTGGGGGTATCATGGGTATTGCCCTGAACCTTGAGGAGGACAATGTCGGTGTTGCCGTTATGGGTGACGTCAAGGGGATCAAGGAGGGCGACCTGGTCAAGAGGACGGCCAGGATCGCCGAGGTGCCCGTGGGGGAGGCCTTGCTGGGCCGTGTCGTGGATGCCCTTGGCAATCCCATAGACGGAAAGGGCCCGATCGACGCGAAGGAGACCAGACGTATTGAGATGAAGGCCCCCGGCGTGATCGACAGGAAGGGAGTCCACGAGCCGTGCTACACAGGTCTCAAGGCGATCGACTCCATGACGCCTGTTGGCAGGGGGCAGCGCGAGCTGATCATCGGTGACCGCCAGATAGGAAAGACGGCGATTTGCGTGGATGCTATCATCGCCCAGAAAGAAACGGATGTGTACTGCATTTATGTGGCCTCCGGTCAGAAACAGGCCACAGTGGCCCTGGTTGCCGAGGCCCTGCGCCGTCACGGGGCCATGGATTACACCACCATAGTCGCAGCCAGCGGCAGTGAGCCCGCGTCCCTGCAGTACCTGGCCGCCTATGCCGGATGCGCAATGGGCGAGTACTTCCGCGACAAGGGGCAGCATGCACTCATTCTCTATGACGATCTGTCAAAGCAGGCGGTTTCCTACCGCGAGCTTTCGTTGCTGCTGAGACGTCCTCCGGGGCGTGAGGCCTATCCCGGTGATATCTTTTACAACCATTCAAGGCTTCTGGAGAGGGCTGCCAAATTGAACGATGAATTGGGTTCAGGCAGTCTTACGGCCCTGCCCGTAATTGAGACCCAGCAGGGTGATGTGTCCGCCTATATTCCTACAAATGTTATTTCCATTACGGACGGCCAGGTATACCTGGAGCCGGGGCTCTTTTTTGCCGGTGTCCGTCCGGCCATCAACGTCGGCCTGTCGGTATCCAGGGTCGGCGGCGCGGCACAGGTAAAGGCCATGAAACAGGTGGCGGGTACCCTGAGGCTTGATCTGGCCCAGTACCGTGAGCTTGCGGCCTTTGCCCAGTTCGGTAGTGATCTGGACAAGGCCACACAGGACCAGTTGAACCGTGGCGAGCGCCTGGTTGAGATCCTGAAGCAGCCGCAGTATGCACCTCTTCCAATGGAGAAACAGGTAACCATCCTCTATGCCGGTACAAGAGGGCACCTGGACGAGTTGCCGGTTAACGTGCTCCATGATTTTGAGAAAGAGCTCTATGAATTTGTTGAGAATAAGCACCCTGATATCTTCAGTGAACTCAAGGAAAAGCTGGCCATAGACGATGCCCTTGACAAGAAGATGGGCGCGGCAATCGGGGGTTTTGTCAAGGAGTTCAAGGCGAACCGTAATCTTTAGGAGCATAAAAAAGGGGGGCTGCCTTAAATGCCGTCACTGAAAGATCTAAAGTTTAAGATAGCAGGTATAAAAAAGACCGAGCAGATTACCAAGGCCATGAACATGGTGGCTGCCGCAAAGCTGCGCGGGGCCCAGCAGCGCATGGAAGACTTTCGTCCCTATGCTGAGAAGTTCTCTGCTGTGATGGGAGAGTTGGCAGGTGCGGGTATCAACCCGGACGCCTTTCCGCTCATGGCGGCCAGGCCCGTGAAAAAGGTCATGCTGATACTGGTGACCTCTGACAGGGGTTTGTGCGGGGCCTTTAATTCCAACCTCATCAAGGCCGCTGAGAAGTTTCTCAAGTCACAGCAGGAAGAAGGCCGTGAAGGTTGTCTTGCCTGTGTCGGAAAGAAAGGCAACGCCTTTTTTAAGAAAAGTCCGTTTGAGATATTGCACAGCAGCGTGGGCATCATGGACAAGATACAGATGTTCAATGCGAGGCAGGTGGGCCAGGAGGTCATCAATCTGTTTCTTGAGGAAGAGGTGGATGAAGTCCAGTTGCTTTACGGCCGTTTCATAAACGTTGTGCTGCAGCGCCCCACTATGAATCGCCTCCTGCCGATCAGCACGGAAGGTCTTGAGGAGGCTGAGGAGGGGGCGACTGAAGGACCGAAGGCGACATATATATATGAGCCCGATCCTGAAGAGATCCTCAATCAGTTGATGCCCATGTATGTGAACGTACAGATTATGCACGCCATGCTCGAGACCGGGGCAAGCGAGCAGGCGGCCCGCATGACGGCAATGGACAATGCCACCCGTGCATGCGGAGATATGATTACAGATCTCACACTGGTTATGAACAAGGCCAGGCAGAGCGCAATAACTGCGGAACTCATGGATATTGTTGGCGGGGCCGAGGCACTCAAGTAAGGGGCAGGCTCTGTTGGCTGTTAGAGAAAAATATTTTGACGCCTGGATCAGGCGTCTGGGGAGGTAGGAAGATAAATGGCAACTGAAACTGCAGCAAATATGGGGAAGATATCTCAGGTCATCGGTGCTGTTGTCGATGTGGAATTTGAGCCCGGTAAGGTACCATCTATCCTGAACGGTCTTATGGTCACCAACCCGGCCATTAGTGATAAGGAAGAGAACCTGGTCCTTGAGGTCGCCCAGCACCTTGGCGACAACGTGGCGCGCACCATTGCCATGGACACTACGGACGGGCTTGTCCGCGGCATGCCGGTGAGGGATACAGGCGATGCCATAAAGATTCCTGTCGGCAAGCCGACCCTGGGCCGGATTATGAATGTCGTGGGCTGGCCGGTTGATGGGTTGGGGCCGATTGACGACAGTGTGACATCACCTATTCACCGTAAATGCCCGGACTTTGTGGAACAGGACACGAGTGTCAATGTCCTTGAGACCGGTGTGAAGGTAATGGACCTGCTGGTCCCCTTCCCCCGTGGCGGCAAGATGGGGCTCTTCGGCGGTGCGGGCGTTGGAAAGACCGTCATTATGATGGAGATGATCCACAATATCGCCATGCAGCACGGCGGTATCTCGGTCTTCTGTGGCGCCGGTGAACGTACCCGTGAAGGAAACGACCTGTACCACGAGATGAAGGATTCAGGGGTCTTGCCAAAGGCTGCGCTTATCTATGGACAGATGACAGAACCTCCCGGAGCAAGGGCGCGTATCGGTCTTACCGGACTTACGGCAGCAGAGTACTTCCGTGACGAGGAAGGCCAGGATGTGCTCTTCTTCATAGATAATATATTCCGGTTTACCCAGGCAGGTTCAGAGGTCTCGGCCCTGCTTGGACGTATTCCCTCCGCAGTGGGTTACCAGCCGACACTGGCTACAGACCTTGGTGCGCTGCAGGAGCGGATTACCTCTACGAACAAGGGTTCCATTACCGCGGTTGAGTGTGTGTATGTGCCGGCTGACGACCTGACTGACCCTGCTCCTGCCACAACCTTTGCCCACCTTGACGGTACAGTGGTCCTCTCGCGGCAGATTACAGAGCTTGGTATATATCCTGCCGTGGACCCGCTGGACTCCACGTCCCGTATTCTCGACCCCAATGTCGTTGGCGAGGAGCATCATTACGTGGCCAGAACGCTCCAGCAGACCCTGCAGAAGTACAAGGACCTTCAGGACATCATCGCAATCCTGGGTATGGACGAACTCTCAGATGAAGACAAGCTCACAGTGCAGAGGGCACGGAGATGCCAGAGGTTCCTCTCCCAGCCGTTCCACGTGGCTGAGACCTTTACCGGTATGCCTGGCAAGTACATTAAGGTCGAAGATACGGTCCGTGGGTTCAAGGAGGTCCTGGAGGGCAAGCATGATGAACTGCCCGAGGCGGCGTTCTATATGGTGGGCGGCATAGAGGAGGCCGTGGAGAAGGCAGGCAAGATGGCATAAATGGACCCCTTGTCGGCGGATGAGACTGAAGAAAGTGGTAATCATCGTACCAGCAATAACCCGACTGTGAAGTCGCAGAAGCGGGTCTGGGGAAAAGTAAATGGCAAACAAGATACTTCTTGAGGTAGTAACACCTTCTAAGCTTGTGGTGAGTGAGGAAGTGGAGCTGGTTACAGCGCCCGGTGGGGAAGGTGTCTTTGGTGTAATGGCAAACCACGCTCCCCTGTTGACCACGATCAGGATAGGCGAGTTGCATTATACCGATGGCGGAAATATGGTCCGATTGGCATTGAGCGGCGGGTTCTGCGATGTGTCGAAGAATCGCATGACAGTGCTGGCCGAAAGTGCCGAGATAAGCACAGAAATCGATGTGGAGAGGGCCCTCAGGGCCAAGGAGAGGGCTGAGCGCAGATTGCAGGAGGCCGAGGCACGGAAGGGAGAAATTGACCTTGCACGTGCCCAGGCAGCCCTTGCCAGGGCCCTTGCGAGGCTCCATGTAGGGGGGCACCAGGCTTAGCCTCAATCTATTGGAAATCAGACATAAAAGGGCAGGCGAAAGCCTGCCCTTTTTATTTCCGGAGGATTTCTCTAAAGATGGCAAATACCTTTATTAATGGACGTCGGTCCTGGGCATCCATTATACTTGCGGCCGGCAAGGGGACCAGGATGAAATCGGAGGTCCCGAAGGTGATGCATCACCTCCTTGGGAAGCCGATTATAGGACATGTTCTGGACCTGCTGAGGAATCTGG